>Ga0070706_100000019_pt1 | contig 166483 bp, 135 predicted proteins | sample KBSK5501metaG_FD_65476 | JGI IMG/M metagenome (GOLD analysis project Ga0070706, IMG submission 65476) | Corn, switchgrass and miscanthus rhizosphere microbial communities from Kellogg Biological Station, Michigan, USA - KBS K5-50-1 metaG | ecosystem: Host-associated > Plants > Roots >...
TTGCTGGCTTTCGGCGGTTGGTCATATGTGATGTGGGCAGTTTTCTTCCGCGTAACCTTCAACTTGCATGCGACCTGGCTCGTCAACTCGGCGACGCACATGTGGGGTACGCGGCGATTCTCAACAGAGGATGATTCCAGGAACAACTGGTGGGTCGCGCTGCTAACCTTTGGCGAAGGCTGGCACAACAATCATCATGCACACCCAACCGCGGCACGGCATGGACTTGCCTGGTATGAGATCGACATCAACTGGTGGGGCATTCGTGTCATGCAATTTCTGGGGCTCGCAAGAACTATCAAATTGGTCAGTGTGGCTCAGCGTTTCCTGACATAATCGAAATTGGGCCAGGCAAAAGAGTTACGTACAGAGGATTGAGTGGACAAGAAGAACGACACGAACTTGATCATTTTGGTAGTGGAGGATATCGACGAGACTCTTCACGGCATTGAAAAGCTGCTGCTCGTGGATGGCTATCGTGTGGCCTTAGCCAGAGATGAACAAGATGGAATAGAGAGTGCCCAGCAACAGCGTCCCGACCTGATTCTTGTGAGTGTGGCCGGGTTAGCACACGAGGTTATTGCTTCCGCGCGTCGTATTCGAGGGAGCGCTGGGATAGGAGAGGATGTGCCGGTCGTTATCTTCTGCGTCGAAGAGATCGCTGAGGGTGATGAAGTCGCGATCGGCGAAAACGTACATGTCACGCGTCCTGATAACTTCAATCAATTGAGAAGCCTTCTCGCTCGGCTGCTGCACAGGATTCCCAAAGCAGCTTGAGGAGAGAAAAGCAACCTTCATAACTAATACAAAAACCCACCGGGGGCCGCTGAGCCGTATGTGCGCGTTCTCACATATAAGTGATATGCTCTTCGCGTCCTATTTAATATAGCCATGGCTGTTTTAGCACGACCAACTGAACCAGTTGAGAACCGGCTGCTGGCCGCGCTCCCGCGCGAGGAGTATGAACGTCTGCTACCAAGCTTGCAGCAAGTCTCGTTTTCCCTCGGTGAAGTTGTCTATGAATTCGGTGGTCACTTGGATTACGTCTTTTTCCCAACTACGTCAATCGTCTCTTTACTCTACACCATGGAAAACGGCGCGACGGCCGAAATGGGTTTGACCGGTAATGATGGTGTGGTGGGGATTGCTCTCTTCATGGGTGGCGGCACCATGCCCAATCGTGCGGTCGTCCAGAGCGCCGGCGCCGCTATTCGGTTGAAGGTAAAGGCGCTGCAAGACGAATTCGCCCTTGGTGGAAGATTCCAACACTTGCTGCTGCGCTATACACAAGCCTTAATCACTCAAATATCCCAGACGGCTGTTTGTAACCGTCTTCACTCCGTGGAACAACAACTTTGCCGATGGCTGTTGCTAAGTCACGACCGTGTAGAAGCCGATGAGTTAATCATGACTCAGGAATTGATTGCCGACATGTTGGGCGTGCGCCGCGAAGGCGTTACTGTGGCCGCAGGTCACCTGCAAGATGTCGGCGCAATCAGCTACGTCCGCGGGCACATTAAGATCCTGGAGCGCCAGAAGCTGGAAGAAACCGTCTGCGAATGTTATCAAGTGGTCAAAGACGAGTTCGTGCGGTTGCTGGGGTAAGAAACGAGGAGTCACCGCTAGCTTACAAGACAGTTACTCTTGGCTCTCGGCATGAGCGGAAGAATCGAAGAGCAGACCAGGTATGTCCGTAAGCGGTCAAGGTCAAAAGGTTTTTCAAGGCTATCATCACACCCAGCCGCCAAAGCATCGGCGTGATAGCGTGGACTGCCTGAGCCATTGAGAGCCAGAATCTTAACTTGATCCCGGAGCCCGTTTTCACGAATGCGGCGAGTGGCCTCAAGCCCATCGAGCAAAGGCAGGCGACTGTCCATCAGAATAAGCTCAGGCCTTTCCCGCGACGCCGCCTCTACCGCCTCCAACCCGTTACAGGCTTCCACTACTCGACAGCCCCAGGTCTCCAATAGTATGTGAAGCATTTCGCGCGTGTCATCGTGATCTTCGACCACGAGGATCGTCGGTTGGCGAACAGTTCGCGTTCGGTGTAAGAAGTGCCGAGTTGGCGGTTCGGCTGCTTTGCCATTGGCCGGAATAGGAGTCATGGGGTTTGTGCTTACCGCTCGTCAGTCTGCCCGATGCTCTCAAATACGTCTGTGCGTTAACACACAAACACATTTGGTCCGAAAAAACTTAATCTATATGTGTGCTCGCGCACATACGATTATCTTGCTCCTTTTTAAAGTTACAGTCATTGTCTCAAGGAGCATGCGCCGTGAAGTTATCGCGAAAACCAGCCCTTTCTTTGGTAAGGGCTCAACACATAACAGCTGATCAGGTTGGTACACTACTCCCGTGGATAGCGAGAGGTGATGAAGCTGCTTTCCGTCTCTTTTTCGAGGCCACGAACGGGCTGCTCTTCGCTCTGTTGTTGGGCATTTTGGAACACACTGAGACGGCAGAAGAGGTGTTGTCGGAACTCTATGAAGAAGTGCGACGCAGAGCTGCCCAGTTCGGCAAACAGAATGAAAGGCCGCTCACCTGGCTTATACTTATGGCGCACCGGCGTGCCATCGAGCGTCTTTGCGGCCAACTAACCACAAATCGTGAGAGGTTGCGGAAAAAGCGTCGCCAAACCAAGTCACCTGCTCCCGCTTCCTCAATCAACATCACACAACAGCGCCGACTCCTTCGCGCAACGCTGGAGGCAATCCCACCCCTGCGGCACCGAATGATTGAACTCGCATTCTTTTCCGGGATGACCAATCTTGAAATTGCAATGGAACTTGGACAGTCGCCCGCGGCAGTGGAAGGCGGGATCCGATATGCGATGTTGCAGCTTTTCGGACTGTTCAAATCCATGGGCTTCTCAGAGGAGCCTGGGACGCAAACCTAAAGAGGGCTGACTCACCCGCAGACCTCCCCCTCTTTGGGTATGTGTGTCTGCACACAGACGTTCTTTCCTGTGACTGCTATAAATGGTTCGCTTCCTCAAAACGTGATCTAAAACCCACCCTTCATCCGTATCGCATATGCGGCCTGGCGCACAGACAGCAGATATCGCTTAGCGTAACGTTTTCTTTGGTGTTCGGATGAGGTTGGGATAAGGAGAGATAAGGAGCACATCATGAACGAGAAGGGGAACACGAACATCGTACAACACGTCTACGAGTTTTTCAGAGGTGGAGACATTAAGGCCCTACTTAATCTGCTTTCCGATGACATCGAATGGCAATTACCCGAAATAGAGAACGTACCATTTGCCGGGAAACGTCGAGGTCATGAGGAGATGGGGCAATTCTTCGCATCTCTGGTAGACACTCAAGAGGTTCAGCAGTTTGAGCCAAGAGAGTTTATCGCTAACGGAGACAAAGTTGTGGCTCTTGGTCATTACGCCTGGCGTGTTAAATCCACCGGCAGGGAGTTCGGCGGTGACTTTGCCCATGTGTTCACAATGTGTAATGGCAAAGTCATAAGATTTCACGAATACATGGATACTGCCGCCGTCGGTGCGGCTCATCGAAGAGACAAGTATGAGCAGGCTGATGCACTCTAGAGGTATTGCCGGTTGCTCCCTTGATTACGTACTTGATTCCTCGCTTAACAAACTTCAAATTCTGCGACGCGTGATCAATACGATCACTGCCACAAACAAAGCAGACCCGATAATTGACCACACAATCGGAAAGCTGGTTCCGCCAATCCGCACCGGCAACAGCTCTGGCAATCCCATCTTCTGCGCGAGCCACATTCCAAGCAAAGCGCCAACGAAACCCAAGGCAATCGAAACCAGGCACCCGCCACGCGAGTAACCGGCAATAGCCTGGCCCAACGATCCACAAATGCCGGCGACTAACAAGAGTATCAGCAGATCAAGTAATGTCATCGTTCCCTCCATTCCATGCCGTCATTGTAAGTCAGGTACGAATAAGAACGCAGGGAAGCCAATAACAAACCCACAACTCACACATGTATTCGGGAATACGTGAGGATTGGTAATGCGAGCCACAAAGAAGCACATAGTCTTTTTGTGCTTCTTTGCGGCCAAAGTGCGGGCACCAGGTTGTTAGTACTTCGAAGCCTTCGTCTTCACCACTTTCTCTTTTTCTGAAGGCGACTTCTCGTTCGAAGCTGTCGCAGGTGCTCCTCCTAATTGATCCTCAATCATGAGTGCCTGGAGTTTTGGTATTCCTTTCGATTGGCCAGTCACCACGATCGTGTAGTACTTGCCTTTTTCGAAGTTAGCGTTTGGAACCGTCAAAATTGATTTGTCCTGACCTTCCTGACGAACTTCAAGAGTCGTCTTGGTTGGATCGACGGCCATGTAATTCGTCTCGCGTTCGAAGTTAACTCCGGAGAAGAGTTTCTTGTTCCCTGACTTGTCAACAACGTCGACTTCGCCAACATCAGGTGAAGCATGAATCACGCGCACCTCCGCCTTGTCTGCCGGTGTGCCGGTGAGGTTGTCGTTGACGACTGAGACAGTCGTTTTGTCGTTCGTGCCCGGCATCACAAGAATGGTGTAATGCTTTCCTCCGCTGAGCCCTTCGCTATTCTCCGCGATTGGTTGATCGCTGTCCTTACCTGCCTGACGAACGCGAAATGTATGACGAGCATCTGAGAGCTCCTTGTAAGGCGTGACGCTCTTGAATGAAACAGCCTCAAACACCTTTTGATCGTCGGCAAAAACGTCCACTGAGTTTGTTCCGGGAGCCGCATTAATTACGCGCACCAAAGCGTTATTACGTTGTTCAACTTCCTTCGCTGGCGGTGCAGTTGATGTTCCCGAGTTTGACTTGCTTAGGACTGGTTGAGTTTGTTTCGGTTCGTTTGAACAGGCTGCCGCGAGCAGCAAAGCAAGCACTACAAGCACCCCCATTATTATTCGCTTATTCATGAATTTCCCCCTTCCGTAGAACTGCAAAATTTCTCCATGAATCACTGCACTGACCTGAGATCAGACACTAAAAACTCACACAATTCTTATTCCGGTTGTCGCCGACGCACTGAGGGCAGATTTGGCAAAAACGGGCGAAAATAGCAAAGAAAGCGTACAGTCGTATGTCGCACAAACGAACGTTGACGAGGTGAGGATATACTGAGCGTTATTATGCGCAGTTTCTGGGACAAACAGATCGATAGAGCTGACCACTTGGCTGCAACAGCGAGTGGCTCAAAGGAGTTACTCTCGTTTTATGCGCAACTACTGCAGGCGCAGCGGAAGATGTACGAATACTTTCGCGCACAGACCAATGCGCTGTCGGGCAATTTGCAGAAGGATCTACCTGCGTTCAAAGACGCCACACCACATTTACTGCAAACAGTTTCCTCGTATGGTCCAACAACGCTCGCAACTGAAGCTCGAGAGCTGCTGGAGGCAGGCGAACAGGCTGTCGACGACATGCTTCTGAGTTATTGGGTCAATCCGTCTGACATTCAGTTTTTCGCGAAGGCGATTATTCAGCCTTACGCGCGGTGGTTAAACGAAAGCAGTATCGGACCTGCTGGGCGAGAACTGGCGCGCAACGAAGGCCAATGTCCTTTTTGTGGCGGCAATCCACAGGTGAGTTTTTTGCAAACGAAAGAAAGCGGCACAGAGAGTGGCAATCGCGATCTAATTTGCGCTACGTGTTTGTCGGCATGGGAATTCCGAAGAGTGGTCTGTGCTAATTGCGGTGAAGAGCGACCGGATAAAATCGGGTACTTTCATTCACCCGAGTTCGATCACATTCGTATCGAGGCTTGTGACTCGTGTAAGCACTACATTAAGGGCGTCGATCTCACGCGCACAGGTTTAGCCGCACCACTCGTCGACGAAATTTACGCGGCGCCGTTGGACCTCTGGGCCCGCGAACGCGGCTACACCAAGATCGAGCTGAATTTGGTTGGTCTGTGATGCCGCAAAGAGGCACAAAAAAGTAAAACTCGCGCCAAGATTCCTACACACAATCGGCTTAAACGCTAACCTAGCCTATCCCAGCCCGTGAGTTCTTCATCATTCCCCCGAAGTGTACCAGTGTGATCGGAGGCTTAAATGGAAGTCTCAAGACGAACCTTCATCAAGACAACCTTGATTGGAGGTGCGGGTGTTAGTGTGTTTGGCTTTAACCTGGCCCCTGTTTATGCGCAAACACAGGGACTGAAGATCGCCCACACAACCGAGACGCGGAGCACCTGTCCGTATTGCTCGGTAAGCTGCGGCGTGATCATTCATACGCTGGGTGACAAGGCGAAAAATGCCATTCCACAGGTCGTACACGTCGAAGGCGATCCGGACCATCCAATCAATCGCGGTACGTTGTGTCCGAAAGGCGCGTCGCTCGAGCAGGACATCGTAAACGAGCGTCGCTTAACGAAGCCACAAGTGCGACGTCCGGGTGCAAGCGATTGGGAGGACATCTCCTGGGACACCGCCATCAACGAAATCGCCCGGTGGACCAAGAAGACGCGCGATGCAACCTTCATCGAGAAGGACAAAGACGGTTACACCGTCAATCGTCTGGAAACGATCGGTTGGATCGGCGGCTGCACTGACACCAATGAGCTGAATTTTCTCGCCGTAAAAACGATGCGCAGCCTCGGGCTCTGCTATTTCGAAACGCAGGCCCGGGTTTGACACGGTCCAACGGTCTCCAGTTTGGGGCCCACCTTTGGACGCGGCGCAATGACCAACGGCTGGATCGACATCAAGAACACCGACATGATGTTGATCATGGGTGGCAATCCGGCTGAGAACCACCCGTGCGGCTTCAAGTGGCCAATCGAGGCGAAGCTCCATCGCAACGCAAAAATGATCGTTGTCGATCCGCGCTTCACACGCACAGCCACACAAGCCGATCTCTTTCTACAAATTCGTGCCGGAAGCGACATCGCCTTTCTCGGTGGTTTGATCAATTACGCGATTCAAAATAATCGCATCGCGAAAGACTACCTGATCAATTACACCAACGCGGCCTTCATCGTTAAGGACGGATTCAAACTTCCCGACGATGGCTTATTCTCGGGCTTCGACGGTAAAACCTATAGCAAGGACACGTGGAATTACGAGGAGGGCGGAAACGTTGAAGGTGCAGCGGCCGCCGCTTTGACTGGCTCACCTGCAACCACCGGCGAGCAAAAGAAGACCGGTGAGCAAACGGCAAAAGGTCAAGGCAGCTCAAAATCGTCGACACCACAAAGTTCCCCCGCACAAGGCGGCGGACATCAAGCCGCTGGCGGACCAGGCGCATCCGGCCAGGGTGGACCAAAGCCTCCGCCGCCGTTGCCGCCGAACGTTGCTTACGATCTTTCATTGCAACACGCACGCTCAGTATTTCAACTGCTGAAGCAACAATACTCGCGCTACACGCCCGAGATGGTTGAGCGCATCACCGGCATTCCGAGGGATCAGTTTCTCAGAGCCGCGGACCTGTTCACGTCGATTCGTAAAGACGGGAACATGAAGAAGGCCGGAACCATCATCTACGCAGTCGGCTGGACGCAACACACCTTCGGCACGCAGATCATCCGCACCGCAGCAATCCTGCAACTGATTCTCGGCAACGTCGGGCGCGCCGGTGGTGGCGTGAATGCGTTGCGTGGCCATTCAAACATTCAAGGCGCAACCGATATGGGCGGCGTCTTCGACATCTTTCCGGGTTACCTGAAGATTCCACAGCCGTCTGATACTGATCTTGCAACTTTTCTAAAACGAACCACGCCAACTCCGTCGAAACCGAACGAGTGGGACTCGTACAACTACTGGTCCAACACGCCAAAGTTCATGGTGTCGTTTCTGAAAACCCTTTACGGCGACGCGGCGAAGAAAGAGAACGACTTCAACTACCAGTACCTCCCGAAGATCGATCGCAAATTCTCGTGGACCGAGATGTGGGACGAGATGTATGCCGGCAAGGTGAAAGGTTTGTTTGCGTTCGGCATGAACGGCGTCGCCATTGGACCAAATTCGCGCAAGAACATCGAGGCTCTGAAGAAGGCTGACTTCCTCGTGGTTTGCGATCTCTATCCCGAAGAGACAGCCGAATTCTGGAAAGCTCCGGGCACGACCAAAGATCAGATGAAGAACATCAACACTACTGTCTATCGGCTGCCCGGCGCCGGCTTCGCGGAAAAGGATGGCACGTTTGTTAACTCTGCGCGCTGGCTGCAATGGAAGTACGTCGCGGTGCCGCCGCCAGGCGATGCAAAAGTGGATCAGGAAATTCTCGCGCGCATTTTTCTGAAGGTGCGTGAGTTGTATCAGCAAGAAGGCGGCAAGTTTCCCGACCCGATCGTAAATCTCAGTTGGTCCTACACAACACCGCAGAATCCATCGCTCGCGGAAGTTGCGAAGGAGATCAACGGCAAGGCTCTCGCGGACCTCACCGATCCACTGCAACCCGGCGTCACGATCAAAGCCGGCCAGCAAGTTCCCGGCTTCGCGTGGCTGCGCGACGACGGCACGACTGCGTGTGGCAACTGGCTGTATTCAGGTTCTTGGACCGAAGCCGGTGCTCAAATGCAGCGACGCGGCACCGACGATCCTTCAGGTTTGGGCATTTATCAGAACTGGGCGTGGTCGTGGCCGGCAAATCGCCGCGTGATGTACAACCGCGCCTCTTGTGATCCTTCAGGCAAACCATGGGATCCGGAGCGACGGCAAGTTTGGTGGAGCGATCCGCAGCAGAAGTGGGTCGGCAACGACGTGCCGGATTTCAAAGCCGATTCGAAGCCTTCGGATCATATGGGTCCTTTCATCATGAATCCGGAGGGTGTCGGTCGCATCTTCGCGCCGCTCGCCGCATTTGCTGATGGACCATTCCCCGAACATTACGAACCGGTCGAGAGTCCGATCGCAAACCCGCTCCATCCGCAGCAGTCAAACAATCCGGTAGCAAAGAAATTTACGTCTGACATGGACAAGCTCGGGACAGTCGATCAGGGTTTTAACGTAGTGTGCACCACCTATCGACTGACCGAGCACTATCACTATTGGACCAAGAACAATCCAATGAACGTCCAGCTCGTGCCTGAGCCTTTTGTTGAGATTCCGGCACAGCTCGCGGACGAAATGGGACTCAGCGGCGGCGAGCAGATCAGAGTCACGAGCGCGCGCGGTCAATACGTCGGGCGCGCGATGGTTACCAAACGAATCAAGCCGATGATGATCGACGGCAAGAAGACTTATCAAATCGGGATTCCGATCCACTGGGGTTATCGCGGAATCAAAGAGGACGAGGGCAAGACCGCTCTTCTGCCCGCGAATAATCTCTCGCCGGCTGCAATCGATCCGAACGCTTACACGCCGGAGTTCAAAGGTTTCCTGGTGAAGATCGAGAGGGCGTGACGAGATGTCGAATCCAAGAACATTTCAGATTCAGGAGATCTCGGCCCATCCGGGACCGGTGCCCGGCGCCGGCACTCGCCGCGAGGATCCAGTCTGCAAGTACATCGACGTTACGACGTGCATCGGTTGCAAAGCGTGTGAAGTTGCTTGCGTTGAGTGGAACGATCATCCGTTTCGCGAAACGACCTTCAACAACACGTATCAGACGATGCCCACCACCGAGTGGAACTACTACAACCTGATCAAGTTTGTAGAAGACGAACGCGACGGCAACTTGATGTGGCTGCTGCGGAAGGATCAGTGCATGCACTGTGAAGATCCCGGTTGCCTGCGCGCGTGTCCAGCCGATGGTGCGATCATCAAGTACGAAAACGGCATTGTCGATTTTCAGCAGGAGAACTGTATCGGCTGTGGCTATTGCATCTCCGGTTGTCCGTTTGACATTCCGAAGTTCAATGAAAAGACGAATAAGGTTTACAAGTGCACGCTCTGTTCAGATCGTGTGGGCCAGGGACTCGAGCCGGCTTGCATAAAGGCGTGTCCGACTGGCTGCCTCAAATTCGGTACTAAATCCGACATGGTGCAGATCGCTGGTCTGCGGGCGAAGCAGTTGCGTGAGGAGTCGGGCTTCGTCAATGCAGGCGTTTACGATCCTCAATCGATCGGAGGCACGCACGTCGTTTACGTTCTTCACGACATAAAGCAGCCCGAGCGATACGGCTTACCTGCGAATCCGATAATTCCACCGAGTTACACCTATTGGAAGTGGTTGGCCAAGCCGATCGGTTTATGGATGGGCTTGCTCGGAATTCTCGCTGTCTTCTTCCATCGGGTTGCGGTTGGTCCAAGGGTGCCGCAACCGGAAGACCCGCCACTGGTTGAAACTCAACCTGACAGCGTCGAAGCGAAGCGAAAGGAGCAGCCATGAGCGACGTGGTCGAGCGTTTTGATGAACGTGCGCGGCGCGCGGCAGATCGCGTTGGCGAGACCGTCGTGCATCGTGGAGAACTGTTGCGACATCCGGTTTACACGCGCGTGTTGCACTGGTCAGTCGCGATCTTTTTCGTGTTATCGCTACTTTCGGGTTTCGCGATCTATTCGCCGTGGCTGTTTCGTTGGCTGGCGCCGCTTTTTGGCGGCGGACCAAGAACGCGTGCGCTTCATCCATGGTTTGGCCTGCTCTTCGATCTGTTTTTCTTTTTCCAGTTTCTGAATTGGTTTACGCCGATGACGTGGACGGAGGCGGATCGCCGTTGGGTCAGACGGATCAAAGAGTATGCAACGAGCCGGCGTGGAGTAGAGCCGGAAGAAGTCGGGTTTTTTAATGGCGGTCAGAAGATCTATTTCTGGCTGATTGCGGTGAGTGCAATTTTATTTCTCATCACGGGACTGCTGATGTGGTTCGATAATCTTTCAGGGCGTTGGGTTGTCGTAGTGAGTTACGTGATTCATGACCTCGCTGCGCTCGTGATGCTCGCCGGTTTCATCATTCACGTATACGAAGGTACCTCGCATCAACCCGGCACGTTTCACTCGATGATTGACGGCACGGTGACGGATCGCTGGGCGTGGACGCATCATCCCGGCTGGTTTCGCGCAGTCACCGGACGAGATCCGCGACAGGCGTACGAGCGGGCGAAACAGCGTCAAGTCGAACGAGAACGCGAAGGTTTGAATCCACCGGTCTAACCCACAAAGAGGCACAAAATGTACAAAATTGCTCTGCTTGTCGTAGTTATATCTTTGGCTGCGCTGTCTGCGTTCGCGCAGACAGACAGCTCGACTGATCCGCTGGTGCGATTACTGGAAGCGAAGGGCGTGCTGACGGCGACCGAGGCGCGCGCGATTACAGAAAATGCATCGGCTAAAGAACAAAGAGATCGGTTGGCTGCACTGTTGCGAGACAAGGGCGTGATCTCGTCGTCAGAATTTGAGGCGCTGCAAAAGACAGTTCCGTCGGACGCTGTTAAAACAATCGCCGCCGACTACAAAGTTCCCGAATCAAATAAGCCGGCCGCCGAACCGCAACCGACACCGCCAAACGTAATCGCCGCAGTTGCACCGGTGCGTCTTCTTGGAATCGATGCTCCGAAAAGAGAAGGCTTGATACCCGACATTAAATTGGGCACAGGCGCGCGAATAAAACCCTACGGCATCTTCAAAACAAGCATCATTCACGACTCATCTTCGCCGCAGGGAAACGACTTTCCGCTTCCCTTGCTAGCTGCGGACACTGGTCCAAACAACTCGCCGGAATTTCACATACGCGCACGTGGACTTCGGCTCGGCGCGAACTTCGAATGGCTCGATCCCGCACCAAAGACCGTCATCACAGGAAAGATCGAATTCGATTTCGAAGGCGACTTCACTCGAGTGAACAACCGCAACATCACTTCAATTCGCTCAAGTCAGCCTTCGCTTCGATTGGCGTGGGTGAGAATCGATCGCCGTTTCAACGACAATAACAGCGCGTTTGCCTTGTTCGGCCAGGATTGGTCGCCGTTTGTTTCGTCGACGATGCCAAACATGATCGAGAATACAAACTTCGGCGGCATCGGTTACGGCGCGGCGTACACGCGAATCCCTCAAGCTCGATTTGGTCTCAATCACAAGTTCGGTGGCGCGCGAGATTTCCGATTCGAGCCTGAGTTCGCAATCGTGCTTCCGGCGTTCGGCGATCTGCCGACCGATGTTGCAAATCAACTGGCGTTTGGCGAGCGGCAGGGAGCAGATTCACAACAACCCGGCGTGCAGGGGCGTGCAGTTTTTCAGTGGCAACTCGACAGATCCGCCAATGTTGCGCCTGCTCAGCTCATCATCAGTTTTGAACATGCGAGACGTACAGCGATCGTTACTGCTGCGAATGTGCCTGTGGGATTCAAATCTGCATTTCCGAGTGGTGCTGAAGTTAGCAGCAGCAGTAACGGCTACTCAGCGGAGTTTCAACTTCCGACGCACCTGGTGACAGTCGTTGGCAAGTACTACAACGGTTCCGATTTGCGTTTCTTTCTTGCGGGCCAATTGCTCTCGAATTTCAACGACACGGCCGGATTGACGAGCACTGTTACCGCCACCTCGATCGATAGCGCGTCGACTGTTGTATTCGGATTGCTGAACGGTGTGCCGGTAGTCGCGCCGCAGCGACCGGTGCGCGGACAAGGTGGCTTCATTCAGTTGGGCTTTCCGTTATCGCGAATCTTCGATGCCGATCCGAAGGGCCGCAATGCAGGTTGGACGGCCTATGTTTACTACGGAGATGATCAGGCCGCGGCGCGCGATGCGCGGAGATTTGGTGCGCGCGGCGATCGCAGCGATCTGTTTTCGGGGAATCTTCAGTACAAATGGAATCAGTGGGTGACGTTTGCTTACGAGCAAGGTTATTACCGCACACGCGCTGATTTGCGGACGGGACCGCTGCCGCTGTTTCGAGGAGTTCCCAGTTTCACAACGCACAACGTTCGGTCGGAGTTTGCGGCGATCTTCACGTTTTGAGCCGCGGATGAACGCGGATGAACCCGGATCAGAAAGATTTCCGTAGGGCCGCGCGTGCGGCGTGGTAGCCGCACATGCCATGAACGCCGCCGCCCGGAGGCGTTGACGAAGAGCAGATGTAAACGCCGGCGATTGGCGTGGAATAAGTTCGCCTAGTTGGTCGCGTGAACATCTGACTCAGAATATGAGCGCCGCCGTTGATGTCGCCGCCAACCAGATTTGGATTGTGATGCTCGAGTTGCGCGGGCGACATAATGCTTCTCGCAAGGATTAGCTTGCGAAAGCCGGGAGCAAACCGCTCTATCTGATCTTCTACCAAGTCAGACATGTCGTGAGTCGAACCATTCGGCACGTGACAGTAAGCCCATAACGTGTGCTTGCCCGCAGGCGCTCTTGTCGCGTCGAACAAACTCGGTTGAGCGACCAGCACAAACGGCCTCGTATTTAATCGACCTTCCCAGGCACTTTTTTCCGATTCGAGAATCTCTTCCAGCGGTCCGCCGAGATGGACGGTTGCGGCTTGTTTGCATTGGGCCGCGGTCCACGGCACTGGACCGGCGAGTGCCCAATCCATTTTGAATGCGCCCGGTCCATATCGATATTTCTGTAATTTTGCTTTGAAGCTTGGTGGAGCGGTTTCGCCGAGAATCTTTATCAGTTGGCGCGGCGTTACGTCGAAAAGAATGCACTTTGCAGCAGGCAAATCCTTGATCGATTGTATTCGCGTGCCGGTGACGATCTCGCCTCCGAGATCCGCGAAATGAGCTGACAATGCGTTTGAGATCATTTGTGCGCCGCTACGCGGTATAGGCCAACCCACTGAATGACCAAGCGTGCCGAGAACAAGGCCAAACGCGGCGGTGCCCAGTTGATCGAGTGCCAGTGAAGAGTGTGCGGCTAGTCCGGCGAAAAACGCGCGCGTTTGGGTTTCCTGAAAGTGAGACTTCACGAACCTTTCAGCAGACCTGATCGCGCGCAAGCCAAAACGGGCGAGGATAAATGGATGATGCGGGATTCGGATCGGTCCCAGGATTTCCCTCGACAACCGCGGCCAGTTGTTGAAAAGCGGTTGCATGAGCTTACGGTAACGTTCCGCGTCTCGTCCAAGCTGTTCACTTGTCGCTTCTACTGAACGCTTCAAGAGAATGGCGGTACCGTCGTCGAATGGATGTGCGAGTGCGGCGGGAGATTCGATAAATTCCAGAGCATATTTGGTTAGATCTACTGTTGTGAAAAACGGAGAGCTGACGGTGAGTGGGTGAACTGCGGAACAGACATCGTGAATGAATCCTGGCAGCGTTAGATTAGCCGAGCGTGCACCACCACCAACACAATCGCTTGCTTCATAGATCCGCACTCGCCTTCCCGCCCGTGCCAACTCAATCCCCGCCGCCAGCCCATTTGGTCCAGATCCAACAATGATCGCGTCTATTGGCAAAGCATTCCTTATGTGCTTTTTTGTGGCTTAATCGATTTTGAACGTAGTGCCTAATAGTTCGTCAGGATCTCTTCTGATTTGAAGCCCATCTTCTGAAGGCGCTCGCGGGTTTGATCGATCATTTCGAGGGAGCCGCAGATCAAAGCGACCGGAGAAGGTAGGCTTGGAAGGACGTTGTCCAGCAAAGACTGCACATAGCCTGTTGGACCAGACCAATCGTGGCCGTCAGGGCGAGAGATTACTTGCCGCAGCTCCACGCCTGCTTCTTCCCACTGCTCTGTCTCGTCGCGATAACAAAAGTCGTCAGGCGTGCGCGCGCCGTAAAGCACGACCAGTTGTCCATACTCATGTTTGCGTTGCAGGACGTGTCGCAGCGCCGAACGCAATGGTGCGACACCCGTGCCCATCGCTACAAACACCAGATCGCGTCCTTTGATTTCATCGAGCCGGAAACCGTGCCCAGCGATACCGAGCAACTCAATCTCGTCACCAAGATTCATGTCGTAGATAATGCTGCTGATACCTGCTTTCTGTTTCACCAAAACTTCCAAATCGCCGTCTTCAGGAGCGCTCGCGAAGGCAAAATAAGCGGGCTCTTCGCCCGCAACTCTCAATTTCGCGACCTGCCCTGGCGTGAAATCAATCCTTTCACTGGCACGAAGATCAAACGAGCGCGTGTCCTGCGCTTGTTCGCGAATTCTGGTAATTGTGAGCGTGTGCATTATCACAAACCGTGGAGTGTAACAAATCAATCTTCCCATTCTCACGGCAAGTGCTACAATTCCCACCCATGAAATACCGCCTCTTCATCACTACTCTCCTACTCGCACTCTGCGCCATGTCGATTCAGGCGCAATCGGGCCGGAGACAAACGAGGCCCGCGACGGCAGCACCCGTTCCCACACCAACACCCGAACCCACGCCTGCACCAAAGAAATCTGAGAAAGAACCCGATTTGTTGTTCTTTGTGGGCGTGAACCGTTACAGCTCATCCTACAGCTTTCCCTTCACCTATTATGACGCGGTGTTGCGTGGTTGTGCGGATCGACTGCGTTCAGGATCTTCGGCAGGTGTAGATACAACTGATCAGGACCTCAGCCGTGGCGACGCGATCAAAAAAGCAAAGTCTGCCTCAAAAACTTACGTCGTGCTGCTAACACTGGAGTTCGATTCAATGGCGCGCTCGAACGACGACCTCGTACTCAACTTCGTCGTTTTCGAGCCGGTAACTTCCAAAGTCGCCATCAACGGCAGAAGCTATCAGAATGCGACTCGCAAAGGTCCGATTATTGTTGGACCACCTTCGGGCAGCACGGTCAGCGGCCTTTATCGTGAGCGGTTGTTGCAACAAGCAGGTGAAGACGCCGCGACGCGTATTCTCAAAGCGCTGCACTTGAACATTGAACGTCCGAAGTAGATCCGCGTTTATCCGCGCAAATCCGCGGCCCAACTATTCCGCGTAAAGCTCTTCAATCACGTCGCGATACTTCTCATCGATCACTCGCCGCTTAACTTTCAACGTAGGCGTGAGCTCGCCTCCCTCGATCGTGAACTCGTTTTCCAACAGCGCAATCTTCTTGATGCGTTCATACTTCGCGAGATTCGGAGTCAAAGCATCAATCTGCCGTTGAATCAGATCCACGATCCGCGGATGCTTGCAAAGCTCGCTGTGGCTCGTGAATTCAATTCCCTTCAACTTGCAGTACGACTCAATCTGTTCCCACGCCGGCACAATCAGCGCCGCTGGAAACTTCCGCTCCGCCCCAATCAACACCGCCTGACTGATGAAACGAGAACCTTTGATCGCCTGTTCGATTGGTTGTGGTGAAATGTACTTACCGCCCGAGGTCTTGAACAACTCTTTCTTGCGATCGGTGATCCGCAGAAAACCTTCTTCGTCGATCGTGCCGATATCGCCAGTCTTGAACCAGCCGTCGCTGGTGAACACCGCGCGCGTTTCTTCAGGCTTGTTGTAATAGCCGAGCATCACGTTTGGCCCACGCACTTCGATCTCCCCATCTTCCGCAGTTCGAATCTCAACGTTGGGAATGGCCTTACCGACCGTGCCGACGCGGTTGTCTTCCAAACTGCTCGCTGAGATGACTGGCGACGTCTCGGTGAGCCCGTATCCCTGGATGATCGGAATGCCCGCACCGATGTAGATATAGGCGAGATCTTCGGCCAGCGCAGCGCCGCCTGATAACAACAGTCGAATTCTTCCACCAAACGCGCGTTGCCATTTCGAAAAAACGAGTTTCGAGGCGATGGAGTGCTTGAGTTTGAGCCACGCGGAAAATGGCTGATGAGCGATCAGGCGTTTCGCATATTCACGCGCCACGGAAACCGACCACGCCAGTAGTGCCTCGCTCACTTTGCCTGTTTCAGCCGCACGCTCGCGAATGCGCTCGTAGATCTTCTCGAAAATCCGTGGCACGCCTACAAGTACGGTCGGTTGCACTTCCTTCAGGTTTGGTCCAACAGTTTGCAACGATTCGGCAAAATAGACTGCGATGCCTTGATACAAATACATGTACATCGCCTGGCGCTCAAAAACATGCGACAGCGGCAACACCGACAACGCCCGATCAGCTTCTCCGAAAGAAAGGTGACCAGACGAATCGATTAGATTTGTAACGAGGTTTGAATGCGTGAGCATGACGCCTTTCGGCTCACCCGTTGTGCCTGAGGTGTAGATGATCGTGGCGAGATCGTCAGGCTTGGTTTGCTCGGCGCAGCGTGCGATGTGGCCCGGCTCGCGCTGTTCAAGCTCACGTCCTTTTTCTTCGAGTTGGGCCAGCGTCAACCCCTCTTGCGGCATGACTCCTTCACCTTCGAAGAAGATGACCTGCTTGACTGACGGACACTCTCCCAGCACGTCCTTGAGTTCGAGAAACTTCTGGCGGTTCGCAAGGAAAAGAGCGCCGGCGCCTGAGTCGTTCAAGATGTAGCGAACCTGCGGCGGCGTCAATGTCGCATAAATCGGAACGTCGATTACACCGGCGAAGATCGCGCCCGCGTCGGTTAAAGTCCATTCGACTCGACTTTCCGAAAGCAACGCGACTCGATCGCCACGCTTGACGCCGATCGCATGCAGTCCGGCCGCAATGAAACGCACGCGTTCCAGCATGTCGTCGGCAGAGATCGAAATCCAACGTCCGCCGCTTTTGTAATTCAACGCATCGGGCCGGTTATGCTTACGAACAACTGTCATGAAGACGTCGATCAGTGTAGCCGGCTCATCTGCGGCAGTGGGCCGGCCAACCGATAGGTTAGCTGGCGCACGTGATTGAACGTCGATCTTATCGACCAGGCTCTTCACGACGCGGTGACTCCGTTGAGGAAGATGTCGAGCACTTGATCCGCCATGGGCGCGAGCTTGTAACGTCGCTTCGAGAGGATCCAGTTGGTAGCCATTTCATCAAGTGCTCCGAACAGAATCTTGGCGACCACTTTGGCGTTCAGATCCGAGCGAAAGATGCCCGCACGTTGCCCTTCTTCAAACGTAGACCGAATCAGCGTGAGGTATTCAGCAAAACCCGCGGCGGAAAACTCTTCCATAAACTTCGTCGAGCCGCGCAGCTCGACTTGAAAGACGACGGCGAGATCTCGATCGGCGCCGAGCCGTTCGAGATGCAACAACGCGATGCGACGAAGCTTTTCCTTCGGATCCGAAACTCGCTTGATTTGCTCTCGTGCAGCGTCGAGCGCGTCCTCAACGCTACGATCGAAGATCGAGTGGAGTATGTCTTCCTTGCTTTTGAAATAAAGATAGACGGTGCCGTCGGCGACGCCCGCTTCGCGCGCGATGTCGGCTACTTTGGAGTTGAAGTAGCCGCTGTTTGCAAACACTTTGATGGCGGCACGCAAGATTGCTTCACGTTTATCGCCTGCCGGTGCGCGAACGTTGTTGAGTGTGCGAGCTGAGCGCATGGTCGAGTCTCGACTGAATGATGCCTCACTCAGTTTCGTTTCGCAACCGCCACAAGAAGGCACAAGAAGGATACAAAAAGACACAGAGATTAAGAGGGATCGTTCTCGTGGAGGAGATTTGGTTCCTGATCGCGTGGTAGGTCGACGCCTTTTAGCAGGAACTCCTGCGTCGGGTACGGAATTCTGATGGAGCGCTCGCGAAACAGGCGCGCGATGCGATAGTTGATGTCACTGCGGATCTGAACGTGACGTCGTGGCTGGTTGGTCCAAACAAGCAATCTGAAATCCAACGTATAGTCACCAAACTTCAGAAACTGCACGCACGGCGCGGGATCGGGCAATATGTTGTCGATATCCTTTGCTGCATCGATCAACGTCCTGGTCACCAAATCGATGTCGGAATCGTCCGCCACACCAATCTGGATCGCGATCCGCGCACGCGGATCGCCATACGACCAGTTCACCACGCGTTGACTCACGAGCTTCGAGTTGGGAACGATGATCGCGACGCGATCGTTTGTGGTTACCACAGTCGTGCGCAGATTGATACTCTGCACGTCGCCTTCGTCTTCGCCGATAGTGATGCGATCACCGATTCTGATCGGTCGTTCGAAGAGCAGGATAAAACCTGAAGCAATATCCGCGGCGATGTATTGCAGACCAAAGCCGATGCCCACAGAAAGTGCCGTAAAGATCACGGCAATGGAGGTGAGATCAAGCGCGAATGCCTGCTTGAGCGCCACCAAAAATCCGACCGTGACAATGACATATCTGACGAGCCGGCGGATCGTGTAACGCAAACCCGGATCGATATGACGTTGATTGGCAATCCGTCGCTCGAGCAGAGCGCTCGATGAGCGTGCGAGAAAGATCGTCAGGATCATTACGATCACGCCGATGATGAGGCTCGACACGGAAACCGTGATTCGTCCGAAAGTAAACGGTTGTGTCAGGTAAAACCAGATGCGGGAAATCATACCGGTCCAAGCATAGCGGTTGAACTGTTACAAAAGCGTTGTGTCTGTCATTATTTTAGCAGCAGATTGTCGAAAGTTTCATTGACACCGCAGAAAGCTAAAACTAAGATGGGCGACCAACTGGCCCCAAAATGCATAACGTGCGCACGCCTATCTTGAGTCCTGAATCTCGTCAAAAGACCCTAATTAATAGGAGAACATTATGCGGACCCCCGTTCTTTGCAATTTCACCCGACTCCAGTCTTTTGCAGCAAGCATTATTCTCACGTTACTGATTGTTCCGGCAACGTTCGGGCAAACTCAAATCACTACCGGCACCATTCAGGGTACCGTTGTTGACGCAAATGGCGCCGTAGTACCCGGCGCGAACGTCGAAATTAAGAACCTCGACACCAATTTTTCGCGCACCCTGGTAACCGACGAAGAGGGCCGCTTCGTAGCCCCTCTGCTTCAGCCTGCTAACTATTCAGTCACCGTTTCCAAACAAGGCTTTGCCACCACCGTCCTCCCAAGCACGGTGTTGACGGTGGGCCAGGCATTGACAATTCCCTTCTCTCTGAAGATCTCATCGGTGGCTGAAACTGTCACCGTCACAACAACTCCAACCGTAGACACCGTCAAGACTGAAGCGAGCACGACACTGAACGAAACCGCCGTAAGCACTACACCGATCCTGGGAAGAAAGTTTGAAGATCTGCTGACACTCACGCCCAACGTTAGTATCACGCAGGGTCCGGACGGCGATGAGATCAATTTCGCGGGCCAGCGCGGAATCTTCAATAACGTCAGTCTCGATGGCGGTGATTACAACAACGGCTTCTTCGGCGAACAACTCGGCGGACAGCGCGCCGCAATCGACATCACGCTGGAAGCAGTAAAAGAGTTTCAGGTTGTCGCGACTGGCGCGAGCGCCGAGTTTGGACGCACTGCGGGCGGAGTCATCAACGTCATCACGAAGTCGGGCACAAACGACGTTCACGGCAGTGCATTTTATTTCCAGCGCCTCGAAGCTCTCACGGCAAACACCTCCGACGGCAAGCCACTCGATGGTTTTCGTCGTGAGCAGTACGGCGGGACGGTTGGTGGTCCAATCAAGAAAGACAAGGCGTTTTACTTCTTCGCGTTTGAAGGCATCCGTGAAAAGCTGAACCGCGAGAACCTTAGTGGACAAATCGGATCCACACCGTGTCCGATTGCGACGCCTACGATTGGCGCGAATGAATCTGCAATCAGCAGTAACGACGATTGCGCGCGACTGGCCCTGATCAGCTTCTTCAGGACTCGTCTACAACAGGAAGAAGGTCTGCCGGTCGAACACAAGATCAATAACCAGGCAATCTTCTCGAGAGTAGACTTCGATTTCAACAGTTCAAACCACCTTTCCTTATCGTATAACTTTGACTATTCGAAGAATACAAACCAAACGTTCGACGTCGCCACCTATGGCAATTCCGCTAACGGCATAGAAGGCCCATCAAAGATCAATGTGATGCGCGCGAATTTGTTCACCACTGTGTCGCCAACAAAACTGAACGAAGCTCACTTTTCCTATAGTCGCGAGCTGCGGCCTCGCAGTGCGATCACTTCAAATGTTCCAGCGGACACGGCCATGGGATTTGCCACGACTTTTAGGTTTGGTTTTCCGTTCTTCCTCGAACCAAATGTCGACGAACTGCTTTGGCGCACACAGGTCAAGGACAACTTCTCGGTCATTAAGGGTGATCACAACTTTAAATTCGGCGGCGAATGGCTGCATACGCTGAACGATCAGGTTTTCCGTGGTTTCTTTACAGGCCGTTACATTTTCGACAGCCCGGCGGGTTTTCTGCGCTATGCGTCAGCGGCGGCTGCTAACGGTTTCGGACCAAATGTAGGCGAGTGTTTTAACGCTGCCGGTGCCTTTACCGGATGGATCACTCAGAGGGCTCCATTCAATCAAACGTGTGACTCCGAGCCCGGCGACACGACTCCCAACGACGAGTTTATCGGTGGTCCACTGCTTCTGTATTTGCAGAACGGCATACCGACTGGAATCGCGGGAGCTCCGCCGCCAGGTAAATCCACCATCAAGAACGAGGACCTCGCCTTCTTCGCTCAGGATCGATGGCAGATTAGACCAAATCTCACTTTGAACTACGGCCTGCGTTGGGAGGCTCAGATTTTCCCCGAGCCGGTTGTGCCACCCAGTCAAACTGTCTACGCTTCGTTGCTATCGAATCCAAGATTTCCCTCCGATGGGACGTTGCATAGTGCCAAGAAAGAATTTCAGCCGCGCGTTGGCTTTGCATGGGATATAACCAATCAAGGCAAATCAGTGCTGCGAGCGAGCGCAGGTATTTTTTACGGCCGGCAGAACATGTTGTCTCAGGTTGGTTCGATCACGGACAACGGTGTGCAACAGTTCGGTATCGCATGCGGATCTTCCTTCGGATGCAGCAACGGTCAGGGCCTGCCAGTCTGGCCCAATATCGTGAATGTCCCACCATTGGGTGGCCTTCCGGCATTTGCATCGATTCGGGTCTTTAGTAAGGATTACGCTAACCCCAGAATCTACACGGCAAACGTTCAATTCGAGCAGCAGCTTGCTAACGATCTGTCGATGTATTTCGACTTCACTCACTCGAAAGGTGTTCATCTCACACGCTTCATCAACCTGAATAGAGTCGGACTGTTCCCGGGATTCGGAGATGTATTCGTGACGAGTGCTGTAGGTAAGTCTGACTTCAATGGCTTTACAGTGGGCATGAGAAAGAGGTTCAGCAAACGATATCAGTTTGAGTGGAACTACGCGCTTTCGAAAGATAAGGACGACGATTCAAACGAACGTGATCCATTTACCGATCGCTCCTTTGATCCACTAAACCTCAGCCTCGACTACGCGCTGTCAGATCGCGACATCCGTCACAAGTTTAACTTCTTTACCTTTATTAAGATGGGTTGGGGATTTGACGGAAACTTCCGTGTGCAGTCACGTTCGGCTCAACCGATTACGCCGGGAGTGCGGACAGCAACTAATCGCAACACGGCTCGCAAAGACAACGACTATTTCTCTTTCGATTGGCGCATTCAGCGACCATTCAAACTTAGCGAGCGCTTCTCGATAATCCCGATCATCGAGATGTTCAATACCTTCAACAACACCAACAACGTCAACCCACTTACCACGCCAGGGCTCTTCAACTTCGACGGGTTCCTGCGGCAGGGCGTTGGCGATCCGCGGCAGGTGCAGCTCGCGGTGCGGTTTACCTTCTAGCTAGAGGCCCAGTAGAGCACCTAAAACAGAATAAGTAGCAGAGAGGAACAAGTCAGTTAAGAAGGAACAAATCAGTTAAGAAGGAACAAGTCAGTTAAGAAGGAACAAGTCAGGAAGGGTGGCTTGCCCCCGCTGTTGTGGCGAAAGCGGGGGCAAGCCACCCTTCCTGACTTGTTCCTTCTTAACTGACTTGTTCTTATCTAGATCCGCGTCAATCGACGAGGCTACTTTGAGCAACCTCACTGCATCATAGGCAGCGTCACTCGGATTTTTCTCGCGCGGTCTCCCCCGCAATCTGAGCAGCTTTACAAAAAGAGATCACCCGATCTCGATTCGAACTAAAGTGCGGGTTGATTTTTCGCGGCGACATCGCCGTGCCTGGTCCCAGTGTGCTCGCTCGCACACAAAGTACAAAGGAGAATTTCCCATGAACGGACTGCGTTTCTCTTCGCTGATTCTGCTCTTTCTCTGCGTGGTTTCAAGTTCAGCGCAAACCACAACGCCTTCGGCTGGTGGCTGGGTTGTGCTTCCGGTGAGCGAATACACCGCGCTCAAGCGCGCGGCTTCGCCGGCTGAGCCTGAACCTGTTGAGCCGCCCGTCGAAGCGACACTCAGTCGCATTGACTACGATTTGAAAGTCGATGGCGATCTCGCGACCGGCGAAGCACGGCTCACTGTAGACGTGATCAAAAACGGTTGGGTGCGCGTAGCGATGCCTGACGGTCTGATGGTCCGTGATGCACAACTCGACGGTCGTCCCGTCAATCTCGTGATGAACACCACAGACAAAGGTCCGGGCCGCGCCGATCTGCTCTTGTCAAAGACTGGACGATCGGTGTTGACGTTGAAGATCGTCGCACCGGTTACGACAGTTGCCGGAACAGACATCCTTCATCTTCCAGTCAGCAATTCAGCAGTGTCACACGCGATTGTCGAGTTAGCGCGACAAGGAGTTGACGTGCGAATCACCGGTGGGCTTTTGCTCGAGCGTTCAGAGTCGGCGAACGGAAGTCGTTGGGTGGCGAATGGACGCGGCGGTGAGCCACTGACGTTCGGCTGGCGACGCAAAGTTGACGATGCGCGTACGAGTCAACCACTGCGTCTGCGCGGTTCTGTCACGCAGTTGGTTGGACTCGGCGAAGACGCAACGCAGGTCAACGCTGAGATACAGGTCGACGTCGTTCAAGGCCTGGCAAACGAAGTTAGCGTTCAACTGCCGAAAGAGATAACTGTCAACCAAGTGTCGGGTGCGATGGTTGCGGATTGGGACGTGGCCAACAACGAACTCAAAGTGACGTTCATCGAGCCCGTATCAAACACGGCGCGGTTCACGTTAACCGGCGAACTGAAAATGGCGCGCGAAGGCAACCTCGACATTCCGTTGCTTCGACTTCCTTCCGCGGAACGTGAAACCGGAGGGGTCGGTATCGAAGTGCTGGGCGCGGGTGAAATCAAAGAGCGCCGGCAAAGTGGACTCGAAGAGGCTGAAGCCGGAGAGTTGGGCCAACTCATCGCCAGTCGTCAATCACCGTCGCTGATTGCGTTCAGGCTTCAACCCGCCGACGGAAAGTCGCCAAGAACTCTTTCACTGAATGTTGCTCGTTACACACCGCAAGCAGTGCTCACCGCAAACATCGAAGAAGCAGAGTACAACACGCTGATTACGTCTGACGGAAAGATGCTCGTCCAGTCGCGCTTTGCGGTGCGCAACAACCAACGAAACTTTTTGAAACTCACCCTGCCGCCGGCCGCTGTGCTTTGGAGCGCATCGGTTGGCGGTCGTCCCTTGAGACCGGGACGCGCGCCAGATGGCTCATTCTTACTCCCACTCGAAAAAACACGCACAGGCGAAGAGGCTCCGGCTTTCGTCGTGGAAGTCACCTATCTCGATCGCACAACTTCCTGGACAGACAGAGGACACGCGCGAGTGTCGCTGGTAGCAGTGGATCTGCCGATCTCAAAGTCGCACCTGTTGCTGCACCATCCGCCACTGTTTCGCGTGACGCCGGCGACGGGATTATCGGGAAACTTCCGCGTCGCTACTTACACGCCGCCGGAGTCTCCAGCGCTGCGCACCGAGCCATCTTCTTCTTCGAGTGAACAACAGCGAGCTGAAGGCGAGATTCCGCCGGATCAACAAGAAACGAAACAACTCGTCGCGAAATTGCGCGACACCAACCGCCGTGGGAAACCAGCACGCAATCGTCCGTTGCGTGTTGTGTTTCCACACTTTGGTCCATCGGTTTTTCTCGTTTCAGAGTTGACCGGTGAGAACCAAACACCGGCGATAGAGTTTGACTTTCAACGTGAAAGAAAGGGAGGCAAGTGATGAAAACGACAATCCTGATTCTACTGATGTGCATTGTGGCCATGGGCCAACACAGAAATACAACGCTCGATGCGTCGTTGCCACCTCCGAGCACGACCGGAACTGTGACGCTGTCGCTCGCCGAATACAATCGCTTGGTCGAGCTCGCATCGCGCAAGGATAAGCAACCGGATTCAGTGCCGCTTCCTTTCGTCTTGTCGCACGCTGTTTTCAAGCTGCGAGTTGAAAATCAAACGCTGGTTGGAACGGTAGATATCGATGGGGCCTTGCTGGAGAGGGGCTCAGTGAAGACTCCGCTGACTACCGGCCTGACAATTCTCGAGGCAAAGCAATCGGGCAATCCGCTGCCGTTGTTGCAGGAAGGACCACATCATGCCGCGATCCTGAATGGTCCAGGTCCGTTTGCAGTTTCACTCAGGGTTGCTTCTGCACTGACGATCGAAGCTGGACGTGCTTCGTTCACACTGCCGGTGCCGCTTGCGAGCAGCGCGATTCTGAGCTTGGAGCTGCCTGGAAACCACGCCAACGTTCGCGTCGAACCGGGCTTGGTGACGAGTCGCGCGACTGACAATGGACGCACGGTGATCGAGGCAACACTCGAGCCCGGCAAACCGGCGCGCATCTGGTGGACCACCAGGGAGATTGCGGCGCCCGTCGCGCAGCGCGAGGTGCGTTTTCTTTCTGACGTCAAGTCGGTCGTGTCTGTCGGCGACTCGCAATTGCGCCTTACAGCGCTTTGCGATCTCACAGTCATTCAGGGCGAAGCTGCCGAGTTTAAATTGCCGCTGCCGGCTGGATTTGACGTGACGACAGCGTCGGGCAGCAGTCTCGAATCAAGCGACACCGCCGGCGGTGTCTTGACGTTGAAAGTCCTCGATCCATCGCGTCGTAATCATCAGTTTCTCATCGCACTCGAACGCAGCAATCGCGACACCAAAGTTGAAGCGCCAATGCTTACGTTTTCGGATGCGCAACGAGAGACGGGTGAGCTGTTGGTTGAAGGAATCGGCGCGATGGAGATGAAGGCGACTGAATCCGGCGTACTGCGACGCATGGACGTGCGCGAGGCGAGTGCGATAACGAGATCGCTTTCCCACGCTCCACTACAAGCCGCGTTTCGCTACAACCGGCGCGGTGTGGACCAGCCAAAGTTGCAGCTTGAGTGGACGCAGTTTTCGGATGCGGACGTGCTTTCAGCCGTGGCAGAACGCGCGACTGTCACCACTCTGACGAACGTCGAAGGCCGGTCGCTCACCGAAGTGACACTGCGTGTGCGCAATCATGCGCAGCCATTCATGAAAGTTGAATTGCCGCCGGGCGCACAACTGGTTACGGCAGAGGTCGAGGGCGAACGAGTGAAGCCGGTGCTGGGAACCGATGGCAGTCGTGTACCGCTGCTGCGTGCCGGATTGGATTCTTCGAGGCCTTACACAGTTTCGTTTGTCTATTCGAATTCCGGATCGCGGTTCACCAAGAGTGGAACGTACGACATGGGCCTGCCGCGGTTAGATATACCGGTCAATTTATTGACGTGGGAAGTGTCGTTGCCGGACCGACTGGTGGTGAAAGAGTTTGGCGGCAACGCCCTGCCGGCAGAACTGTTTCCCATCGCAGCGCAGAATGTTTTGATTGACGAAGAAGACGATGCCGACTACAACGCGAACCTCTGGTCTCCAGGCGATCTTCGTTCGTTGCAACCGGGACAGGTCGGCGGCATCATCGTCGATCCGAATGGCGCAGTGGTTCCGAACGCGCAAGTTACGGTGAGCAACACGCAAACAGGAAGATCTATAGGGACGCAGTCCGACGCAGAAGGCCGCTGGACCGTTAGTGGAATGCAACCAGGAGCAGTCAGGGTGGTGATTTCTGCGCTTGGCTTTAAGGACATGCAACAAGATTTACAGTTGCAGGCGTCGCGGCCAGCTCGGATGGGAACCACCCTTGAAATAGGGAATATCTCCGAATCGGTAACCGTCACCGCCGACGGCGCTACTCTGAATACCGAGAGCGCGCGACTCGAGCCGACGATCCGCAAGAACCAATTGCTGGAGCTAACGATGCCATCACAGAACGTTCTGAACTTGCAGCGCAAGGTCGCGGGCATTCTTCCGGTGCGCATCGACGTGCCGCGGAGCGGTAGGTCGTATCGGTTCGTGCGGCCACTGGTGCTGGATGAGGAGACGAGGATTACGTTCCAATATAAATCAAAATAGAACGTCAACGACCCAAGGCAGCGGGGGCAAGCCACCCTTCCTGACTTGTTCCCGCCCAAACGCTCATAAAAAGGGAACGAGTCAGGAAGGGTGGCTTGCCCCCGCTGCCTCGGGTCTTTGCTTTACGCAGCGTACCAGAGGACGGCGAAGAAGTGACAAACGGTTCCAGCGATCACGAACAGGTGCCAGATGAGATGGTTGTAGCGCAAGCGTTGCGCGGCGAAGAATGCGAGCCCGCTGGTGTATGCGATGCCCCCGGCTAGTATCAACAGAATTCCCGGCAGCGGCACGAGCGTCAGTATCGGCTTCGTCGCGACGACTGCGAGCCAACCCATGAGGACGTAGAGCGCGATCGTGTGCCACGAGTGATGTGTGCCCATTACGGCTTTGACTGTTATGCCGGTGATCGCCAGCAGCCAAACGATGACCAGCAGCGTCCAGCCCCATGGACCACGTAACACGCCGAGCGCAAACGGAGTATACGTGCCGGCTATGAGAACGAAGATGGCGCAGTGATCGAAGAGACGAAACACTCGCTTGGCAGCTTCGTGAGTCAGCGAGTGATAAAGCGTCGAAGCGAGATAGAGCAGCACCATCGTCCCACCGAACACGCTCGCGCCGATGAAGAACCGCACGTTGCCCGCGCGCATCGCAGAAATCAGGAGTACAGGCACCGCAGCAATCGCCAGAATCAGTCCCAACCCATGACTCACGCTGTTCGCGATCTCTTCACCAAAAGTGCATGGCCGGTGTTCAGTGGAAAACTTCTCCATCGCTCGCCATTGTACACGTGTTGGCAAGAACCTGTGCGCGAATTGTTCGACCTGAATCAGATTACGCTGGTATACTCGGGCCGATTCCCGACCCGTTCAGCACCTCCATGAACGAACTACGTTTAGTTTTTCACCTCGATCCTCAAGCAGGCACATCTCTTAAAGCGCTGCCCGTTTGGCCCGACGCGATTGTTCCGCAGTCGCTTCCGTTTAACTTTTCGCTCGATGACGATGATTTTGAAGATCTGCGCTGGTACCTCGAAGACTTTATGGACCTGCCGGATGGCGGGGCAGTCGTTCGTGCTGAGAGTATTGAAGCAAGGCTGCGGGATTGGGGCCGGCGACTTCACGATGCCATCTTCGCGTCTACCGAGAATCAGAAACTACTCGATCAATTACTCAAGCTGCCCCAGCCGCGCGTGCTGACGATCGGCACCGCGGATCCGGCCTTGTTACGCTTGCCATGGGAACTGATTGCAGATGAAGCAGGACCATTGGCCCATCGCTTGTCTGTGCGGCGGCAGCTTGAAACGCCTGAAGCTTTGCTTGAACGGCCGGTCGTTCTTCCATTACGCATTCTCTACATCGTGAGCCGGCCGGGTGATACGGGTTTCATCGATCCTCGCGTCACCGCGCAATCCGTTTTAGACGCCTTGGATCCACTCGGTGCGAGTGTTCAAATCGATTTCTGTAGACCTCCAACAGTGAGCAGCATGGAAGCGTTGTTGCGTGAGGCCGAGCACGCGGGCGATCCATACGATCTCGTTCACTTTGATGGTCATGGCACGTTCGACGCAGACACACAACTCGGTGCGCTACTGTTTGAGAAATCCGACGGGGACGCAGAAACGGATCTGGTAGGCGCAGATCGTCTCGGCGAGGTGCTTGCCGCGCACCATGTTCCGCTTGTGATCCTCGAAGCGTGTCGTAGCGCATCTGTAGGTCGCACCGCGGTGTTTCGTTCAATCGCGCCGCGACTTATTCAGGCGGGCGTTTCGAGTGTGTTGTCGATGGGCCATGCGGTACACGTCGAAGCCGCACGACTGCTGCTCGATCGCTTCTATCGTGAGTTGGTGCGTGGCACGACGATTGGGCAGGCGGTGGCACAGGCACGCCTCGCGTTGCACGGCACTCCTGGAAGATGGATCGAGTATGGTCCAAACGGTCGGACTATCCCGCTACAGGACTGGTTTCTGCCGCATCTGTATCAACGTGGTCTTGACGAACCGATCTTGCCGCCCGCTGTCGCAGCCAGTGCTTCGACACGGCCACGAAAGTTCGATCTGTTTTTGAGTCACAACCACGCCGATTCAGGTCGTGTCGAGCACCTCGCAAGGTTACTCGTGGAAAAGCATGGCCTGCGCGTTTGGTTGGATAAGTGGGAGTGCCGCCCGGGGCGATTGGAGCCGCAGTGTGAATCGGGAATAAAGAACAGCCGGTATACGGTTGTGGTTGGTTCCGAAGCGGCGCTTAAATCGAAGTGGGTAGAGTGGGAGATTCAGAAGGCCTTTGAACTGAATCCGGTTGGCGCAAGGGTGCTTCCGATCAAATTTGAGTCGCTAACGCTGCCCGAAGAACTCGATGCTCTGTTGTGGGTCGACTTCACCGACTCAGCCAGAGATGAAATCCAAGCTGCACTCCTGGCCCAACTGATCCGTTCGAGCGACGCCGAGGACGCGCGGCAACGACGCGGCTTTCGCAGTCCAACAACGAACAAATCTGAAGTAGGTGCTTTTCCACCGGCGCCGCTTTACGAGTTTCAAGGGCGCGCTCGTGAGTTACATGAACTCGAGCGCCATTTTCGTTCGCATCGCGGTGTTGTGCTGCACGCAATGGGAGGCATGGGAAAGACCGCGCTTGCTACTGAAGCCGCGCACTGGTGGACGCGAAGTGGACTCTTTCGCGATGGGGCATGCTTCGTGAGTTTTGAGCAGTTCGCCAGTGCGGAGCGCGTTGAGCAGGTGATCGGCACGTATCTCGAAGGACCAGGTTTTGAGTCGCTTCCTTCAGCGGAACAATGTCGCCGCGCGATTGAGTTGTTCAACGAAAAGGACGTGCTCGTTGTGTGGGACAACTTTGAGAGCGTTCTGGCGCAGTTTAATGAAGCCGACAATAGCTCTTTGGCTCAAGCCGGAGCGTACACGGCGGACGAGCGCGAGCGACTATTCGAACTCTTTCGCGATTTGATCGCTGATGAAAACGGTTGCGGACGACTGCTCGTCACTTGTCGTCCGGGTGAGACTGAACTGCCGGGGGCGCTGAAAATGGAACTGCAAGGCCTTGCGCGACCTGACAGTCTTTGGTTGCTCTCGCGCGTGATTGCGAAAGACGGTCTGACCCTCAACGACCCGAGGTTAGCGAAAGAAAGGGTTAACCCTTTGCTCGACATGCTGGCTGATCACCCGCTTTCAATCGAGTTAGTAGCACCTTATCTGAAAAAACTTACCCCTGAAGGGGTCATCACCGACTTCGCAAAACTGCTTGCCGAGTTCAGACGCGGCACCGGCGTCGAACGCAATGAATCGCTGCTTGCCTCGCTGGCCTTTTCTACACGACGACTAAGCGAAGCAGCGCAGGCCGCACTCCCCTGGCTCGGAATGTTCAGGGTCGGCGTGTTCGAGGACAGTCTGTTGGATATAAGTCAATTGGATCCAGAACGGTGGGAAAGCGTACGGGACGAGCTCGAAGCAACTGCGCTTATCCGTGTCGAACGCGATATCTTATTGTCAGACCGTCCGTACCTGCGCTTCCATCCTACGTTGGTGTATGCATCGCTGAACCGTGCCGTGCCGGATCCGCAAGGCGCGGAGCACCGTTTTATCCAAATCTATTTCAGCTTGATGCGCGCTGCGGATCAAGTTCTCAGGGGTTCGAACGCACGTATGGCCTTGGTGGTGCTGGCGCGTGAGGAAGCAAACCTTCGAGCTGCTATTCAGCGGATAACCGCAAATCAGCATTACGAGATGGCTTCGTTGATGAGCGGCACTTTTCAGGAGTACCTTGAAAGATCCGGTCGGTTACGAGAACGCGATGTTTGGGTAAGGTGGTTGGCGGAGGAGATCCGTAAAGGAGGATTCAGCAGGGCTACTGTGGAAAGTGAACGTGCAGAAGCATGGACACTATTCACTCAGGGCCATAGTAAGGAGGCCATTCGCCGGCTTGAAAATTTGATCTCCCGCCTTGAATCTGCAACTGATTTCGATAATGCCTATGAATTAGCACTCACTCAACTAATGCTTTGCCGGATTCTCTATGGCAGTGGTCTGAGTGAACAGTCCATTCCGCTACTTAAGGACACAGTTAAGCGTTGGGAGGCATTAGTCGCCAGTGGAAGCGGTGGTGCCGAAGGCAACCTCGCTGCAACTGTAGGCTCTCTTTCAAACGCCCTCACTTTAGCCGGCCATTTTGATGAGGCATTAAGAGCCGCAGAGCGTGGGCTTGCCATGCTCGTAGAGTTAGGCCGAACTCGCGATGTTGCCGTGGGCCTGGGCCAGTGTGCTGGAATCCTTCTGAAACAAGGTCGCTATGAAGAAGCTCAGGCGCGATACGATGATGCTCTTTCCGCGGCTATCGAAGCGGGCGATAAGTCGTTGGAAGGATCTATTCTCCAACACAAAGGAAATCTTGCAGACGTTAGGCAACAGTACGGCATCGCAATAGGTTTCTATCGGCAGGCTCTAAAGTTGTTTCAGGAGATGAATGATGATGAAGGTGTGATGCAAACGTGCAACTTGCTGGGCGTAGTCGAATCACGTCAGGGCCGATTGAGTGAAGCTCGAAGCTGGTACGAACGCTCGCTGGAAATTGCAAAGCGGCGTAATGATTTATTCAGCTTAGCTGCGGCAGCGCAGAACATCGGCATCACTTTCCAACAGGAGGGAGATGCGGCACAGCAACGCGGGCGTGAGCAGGAAGCTCGTCAACTATTTGAAGAGGCAAAACTCTACTTCACTGAAGGCTTGCACCTATCTCGGCAACTCGATACCCCGTCTATAGCACAATCATTGACTGAACTTGCTGGAAATCAACGATCCCTTGGTGAATTGGATGAGGCTGAAAGCAGTGCTTTTGAGGCTCTCGAAATTTACGAGCACTTAGGTCTTAGAGAGGTCTATATCTGCTACCACGAACTCGCGCTCATCGCCCATGCGCGCGGCGATGACACTCAAGCAGCCGAGTGGGAGCGCAAGTGCGATGCAGTGATAGAGGAGTGGGAGCGCCAGGCCCGGTGAAGCAAGTGATTCTCAATGCTCGCTATCTAATAAATGCTCGCTATCTAATATCAGACGAGCTTTGCACGAAAAGTTTGCTTTTAGCCTGCGGAGCCAAGCATCGGCTTTTAGCCTGCGGAGCAGGCGCAAGCATAAAGCCTGGGGTGGAGCGAGGCTTTGCGAGCGAAACCCCAGGAACCAAAAGCAATGGAAGTTCGAGCCCATGAAATGGGCGGCAGTCCGTGCGCTGCAAATTTGTTGGCATCTTCGCCGCCTTTGTTCTGTCGCCCGCATTCGCGGGCTTGAAAACTTGTCATGCTTAGATACCTGGGGTTTCGCTCGCAAAGCCTCGCTCCACCCCAGGCTTTATGCCTACGCCTGCTCCGCAGGCTAAAAGCCGGGGTGACCCCGCTACCGCGGGTGGTACTGACCTCGGCTCCTCATGAATCAGATGTTGGTTGCAAAGCAGTTTTACTTCACGGCAAGGCGGTGAAGCCCTTCAACGGATTGCCGTAAAACGCTTCGGTCTGCCACGCGGTCTTGTTCCACGCGCCGTCCTGGTCGCCGATGATCTGCACCGGCACGATTACGCGATCGCTGCCGAGCTGGTTATTCGTCGCGATGCCGTTGTCGAATTTTCCACCAGGTTGTACGGTGAACTTAAGCGAACGTGCCAGCTTGTTGTTCCACAGCACCTTAACCTCATATTCCCCAGGATTGGCGGCGAGGGTGAAGATATCTTTGGTAGTGGAGTCATCCGTCTTATTACTGCCTTTGATATTTGGAAAGTCGCACTCGACCCGCGCCCATTTCGCCTTTTGCGGTAGCGAATCTTCGACGTAGTGAGTCGTGTTGTTCTCAACTTCGGCCTCGCAACCCGCTTTGCCGACTTCCGTACCGTCCATAAATTGCTTTCCGATTTCTTTGCCTTGATAGAACACGTGGGGATCGAATCGCACCGCCTCACCACGCACCCAAAAGGCAACGTGAAAATTGGGCAGCTTCCAGCCGTACACGTCGGCCGGAGTCAGATAAACGTAACCGATCGGCAGATTCCAATCGTGGTCGATGAAATAGACCCACTTGTTCGCTGCTTTTGGACCAACCTCGTTCGAGTGCGCTTTTCCGACTTTCATCTTGCCGGTGAAGAGCGTGGTATCACTGCCCTGAAGCTCGTTGCGCATCCTGATCGTGAAGGTCACCGGACCAGTGTAGGTGCTGCCTTTGTCTTCGGGAATATCTCTGCCGCCGCACTCAGTTTTCCACCAGTAACCCTTTTCAATGTTGTCAGTGCTGCAATCAAACTTTACCCATGGGCCGGTCGGCAGCGAGTACTCAACATAGAGCTGACTGCCACTCGCGATTGGTCCGTTGACGCGATACTGCATCCGCGGCACCCAACTCCAGTTGTCGTAGTTGCCTTTGTAAACATTGAACGTGAACGCGGTGATTTGGATCGAGTCTTTGGAGATTGTCGGTTGATCCTGTGTTGCCGTAGCGGGAGCCATCGAGCAGACGGCGGTGAAAAAGAGCGAAACTATCAAAGCGCAAATAAAGCGGAATTTGTATTTCAAGGGCGGGAGCCTCCTTGCATTTACATTTGTCTCTGGGCAAAGCGCCGCTCAGTTTACTACGAGTTTGGATTGTTCGCCTCCCTGGAGGCTACTGAATCAGCGACGCTCCAATCTGATAAGCGGTCCTGAACTGTTCCGCTCCACTCAACCCGCCGGTCAATGCGCGCCGTACACTCGCCAGATCACCGCTCGTCAAAGCATTTCTGATTCGCGACTCCTTATCTTTGAGCAATTGCACAATCACTTTCGCCGCTATCTCGGGATCACTCGCGAGATCGGGATTCTGCACTAACTGATCTCCAAGACCGAGCTTCTCGCCGTACGTCTTGTAGAAACCTTTCCCAGTCAACTGCGAATAACCTCGACCTTTGTACCGTTCACCATCAGGAGGTCCGTCGTTACCTATATCCTTTCTGTTGTCGTACAAGTCGAAAGGATGACCATCAGCAGATGTATTAAATCTCGATTTCCTTTCAACTGTTGGTGCGAACGTTCCTCCGGTTTCAATACCAATCGTAGTTATTGCTATCAGCACCATCTCTTTGTCAGACAAACCCGCATCCTCGAGCGCGTGTAAGATCTCCGGAAGGTTTGCTTTGATGTTGTCGATCGGTGCATAAGGAAACATTTTTGAGACCACAGCCGCGCTAACTCTTCCCGTAACGGAAGCCGCCTTGGAGTCTGAAACTTCGAACCCAAGCGCCCGCACGGTTTCAGGCGTGATCGTCCCACTCTCGGGTAGTCCTTTGCTACGTTGAAACGAAGTCAGTGCTGCCTGGCTTCGTATTCCGAAATCGCCATCCACGGCGCCGCTATAGAACCCGAGTTCCTTGAGCTTCGCTTGCACGTCCTCCATTCCGACTGATGGTTTCTTCGGGTGTTCGAGCAGAGTGGTCGTGCTCGGACCAACAATACCATCAGCCAGTAGCCCCTGACTGATCTGAAACTTGATTACCGCCTTCTCCGTGTCCTCGCCAAAATAATCGTCGATAGTTCCCTGGAAGAAACCTAGCTTCTGAAGATTCTGTTGCAGCGCTCTCACTTGCGGCCCCGACGCGCCTTTGCGAAGTAGTGCGTCTTTGCCTTGAAGCCGCTGGATTTGCTGAACGACTCGATCTGCTTCCGGGTTATTTGCCGCTCGATAAACTTCGGCGAGGCTGGTCAAAGTGGATATTATCTGCGGGTCATCAGCATCAAGCATGCTTCGTTCAATTGCCAGCGTCTCATTGAATTGCTCGGCGGCCTTCGCATAATCACCGTGAGCTTGATTGAATTTCGCCTGCTCCGCTATGTAACCCGCGAGTTCGGAGTTGTCACTGCGCACCGCTTCTTTTTGGACCTGAACCATTCTTTGGCGATAACCGCGAACATTCGCTGGTTCGCTACGTTTTTCGCTGATGGACGCGAGTGACACAAGATCCGGGATTATTGCGCGATTATTGGCCCCCAGCGATCCTTCCTGAACGGCCAATGCCTGTTGTGCTGTCCTGAATGCTTCAGTCAAGGCGTTTTGATTTTCACTTCCGCCACCCTGACGCACAGATTTGTTGGCCTCTTCCAGGTAGGCGTCACGCAACACGGTGAGATTTTCGTGCTCATTTCGCGTGTTCTCGATTTGATTGTCGGTCTTAATCGACAGTGCGCGTTTGGCAGCGTTTTGAGCTTCCGTGGTGTTTCCAAGCTGGAGATAAGCCGAGGCAAGAATCGTTTGACTCTCGAATTCGCCTCGAGGATCCGGTTTGTTCTTGTAGTACTCGGCAAGTTTGGCCGCGTTGCTTATAACTCCTTCGACGTTTTTCTTACCGAGGTCATCATTCACTTGGCGAGTCAGATCGTTGATCGCTTGCGCTTCGTCCGCTTTTTGTCGTGCTTTGCGCTCGAGTTCGTTGGCTTTCTGCGTTTGCGCTACCGCAATCCTACTCTGCTCTTCGGCGATCCTACGCTGTGCTTCGGCCTTATCCGCCAATTTCCTCGACTCCATCGCGAAAGCATCTGATTCTTTCTTCGCGTTTTCCGCAATTTGTGTATCTCTTTCTGCATCTTCCCTCGCGAGACGCGCTGTCTCCTCTTTGATCGCGTTGTTTTTAGCCTTATCAGCGTTGCGTTGTACTTCTTCGAGCAAACCATTGGCTCGCACACGTTGTTGATTCGCAATGAACAGTGCTATCAACGAAAACAAAAAGAGAATCCCAAACACGATCGCCGTCCAACGAGTACGCTTGATCGCCTTCCGCCGCTGTACTTCTTTATCTCGAATTTCGGCGTCACGTTTTTCAACGCTGCGATCCAGAAAGTTCATCGCGAGATCAAACTCTCGATGGTAACGCTGCGCCCACGTTTTATTGGGTTGTGTTTGCTGGCGCCACGTTAACGCGATCTGCAAGTCGGGATCGCCCCACAAACCGGCATTATGCTCCGACTCGAGCACCGCAGTTTCCGCCAGACGGCGATAGATCCGTGCTGAACGTGATTCTTCTTCAACCCATTCTTTCAACCGGCTCCAGGCACGAATCAAACTCTCATGAGAGATATCGATCAACGACTCCGCAGTGAGCGGAATATCGGCAGGTGGCATCAAAAACGATCTTCCCGGGACACGAAATGTTTCGATGACCTCGATCACCTGTGAGGCGTCTGCACCGGTGATTGAGCAGAGTTCTCCAAGGGTGGCGGGGCGCCGGATCTCACGATTGTCGGTGCCTTTCTCAGTCAGCGCCTTGAAAAGTTTTTCCGCTATTTTTACCGGACCCGCAACCGCGCCCTTTTGTGGATCTGTGTTCCCCAACTCATTTAATGCTTCGTCGGCGTGTCGCGAGAGTGCCTGGGCCATTCCACCGACTGCGTCGTAACAACAAAGATCGAGTCCGCCGCCTAGATGTACCTGACTGTGCGGAACAGTAATCGTCTTGTCGCCCTCGTTGACTTCCACAGTCAGACGCTTCTCTTTGCATTCGTCCCAAACGCGCATTAACAGGTGCTGCAACACCGGCAATTGATCTTGATCCTCGCCAACGTCGTTCAGTAATCGAGCAATTAAACGCGGCGTAATCTGTCCGCCCGCAACCGTGATCGGACCGGTTGTGGCCTCTTTCAGTTGATCGCGAGTCAGACGCGGGATTAGATACTGGCTTTCGTTAATTGCTTCCGGAAGCTCCCAAAACTGCGAGCAGTCGCCAAGGTAATCAGATCGCATTGTAAGAACAACGTAGATCGGAATCTCGCGTTGTCGTGCGGCTTCCAGAAGGAGCTTCACGAACGCCGCTGCTTCGTTTCGATATTCTTTATCTTCCGTAACTCTCGCGAATCTGAAGATCTCTTCGAATTGGTCCACTACGACCAGTAAGTTTTCATTGCACGCTATGACAGCCTGCCGGACTGCATCAACCAATCCACGGCTCCCACGCTGTAGCGTCGCTTCCGCTAATGCTGATTGAAGCTCGGCGTTCTCTTCAACCTCCGATCCGAAAACATCCGGCGCGTTCAATGCACGAGCCAGATTGCCGACCGGATCGTTGCCAGGACGCATTACAGCGATTCGCCAATTCGATCCGGCGCTGGTCATGAAACCACCGAGCAATGCAGGCATCAGTCCTGCGCGAACGAGCGACGATTTTCCACTGCCTGACGTACCGACCACAGCCGAAAAGTGAGTTGCCCCGAGTTTGGAAATTAACTGTTCACTCTGGCCATCACGTCCGAAGAACAAGTGGCTTTCTTCAAAGTCGAATGGACGTAAACCTGGAAATGGATTTGTCGGTATTTCCTGCTCCAGAAGGATGTCGGTAGTCTCGGGCATCATCGTGACCCTCCCTTCGCCTTGCTGATCTGAGCAATGAAAGGCTCTAGTAATTTGGCGTCGAAATCGCCATAGTTTCTGATGATCCGTGCGTCGAGAGTTCTGAAGCGATCCTTCGTCGACGACTCAGGACCTCCTATGTAAATAGCTTTCTCGAGTAGCGGCGTGGTGCGACCATACCCGGGAAGTTTCAACAACTCTCTCAACTTCATTCGCAACCACGCCTCGCTCGCGCGACCCTGGAAGATCAAAACCGCATCGCAAAGCAACAGGTTCTCTTTGTGATCTTCAAACCCCTCTGCGTCGCTACCACCAAGTAGCGGAAGAATAGCTTCGTACCCGTGGTCCAGGAGACAATTCTGAATGGGTTCTACCGCATCCACGTCCTGCTGATCGCAAATCAAGTAGACTCGAGGGCTGCCTTGTCCTGGTTCAACAGCAGCCGGCTTATTTCTTTCAGTTAACTTTGATTGAATGATTGTCTTCAGGTCTTCCAGCTTCACCTGAAGCAGTTCGGAGCCGTTGTGTGAAGAGAAACTGTTTTGCAGATCGAGCACAAATCTTATTTGCTTTTCGTCTTTCGGCTGTAGTCCCGGCGGCATCCAAATCAAACGGGAGAAGCTCGCATCGTCGCCGCGTTCGATGGCGAGTTCCTGTTGCAAGCGAACTATCGAACGCTCCGATTCTTTTTCAGGAATCACTCCGTAGTATTCACCGATTAAGTGAACTGACAGTTGACTGCTCTGCAGATAGTCGCGCACCGCGGCGCGAAAGGCCGAGGCCTCGAGCGGAAGCGCTTTGTTTGGCAGCACGGTATGGCCAAATTGAGTTAACTCTCTTTTGACTTTGTCTCGCTGTTCGGAAAGATCTGAGGTGGTTTCAGCGAGATAGATCGTCGCGCCCGAGGATTTGGCAGTTGGCGGTTCTGGCGTTTCCAACAACTTGATCAGTTCGTGTATGTCCCAGGCAAGGTCTTCAAACTTGTTCCAATATCGCTTGTCCTTCTCACCGGCGATTTCACTGCCAAACTCATACACTCTTCCCGACGCTTCGTTGCGTTCATAGAACTCGTATGCCAACAACTTTTGCAGATAGCTCGGGTGATCCTTTAACGGCACATACGTCTTGACAACTTTGAAGACACAAAGCTTGTCGCCAAACTGGAGGTGATTTTGGTCGCCGGCTATGCGAAAGAAACTGTCGATTTCGCTGCGACACGAGTCAGAACAGATATAGCGTGGAGTAACGACGGCAATCAGAATGGCAGTGCGTGAGAGTTCAATGACGATCGTTTCTCCGAAATCATCGTAGCCTCGAAGCTTTTTATCTCGCCAAATTTTTGGACGATTACCAAGCAATTGGGCCAGCCGAACCTCAAGACGTTCGTGCAGAAGGTCGATCCAACCCTTGTCCAGGCCGGGAAAGAATTCGTTGTCGATGTGCGCATAGCTGATGAAGAGATCGTTGGGGACGGCATCAGAGTTCATACTGCCTCCAGTGAAAAACTTGACCGAGCTTGATTTGCGAGGCGCCGGCGCTCTATTCGTTTCCGCATAACAGGTGTTCGCTAAGTCGCCCAGAATAGGGACGGAGAGCGCACGGCAAGCGTTAGTTCAACGAAATGCCGGTCAGTTTACTACGACGCGCGGCGGTTCGCATGCATTTTTGCGGCATCTTTTGTATCTTTTGTGCCTATTTGCGGCGAAACTAACTTGCTCTATCTCTATTAATGCTCGCTACGGAAAAACCATTTCAGTATCGCACGTCACCAAGCCGAGGCCTTTGAGTCGAACTCGAGACTATGATTCAGCAGAAGCTCAAAACGTTCGCGCGCAACGTAATCACTCCACGCAAGTACATGCAGTCGACATTTGCGCCGTTCTACACTGAGAACCGCTGGGGCGATCCGGAATCTGCATCGGGCCCCGGTTCGAGCCTCGAACGCACAATTAAACTCCGAAACGAGTTGCCAATTCTTCTTGATGAGATCGGCGTGCGCACACTACTCGACGCTCCGTGTGGCGACTTCAATTGGATGAAGCACACTACACTCAACGTCGAGCAATACATCGGCGTGGACGTCATTCCTGAGATCATCACCAGGAATCAAAGCCTCTATGCTAACGAGCGAACGCGTTTCGTTTTTCTCGACTTAACACGCGACGAACTACCATGTGTCGATGTGATTCTGTGTCGCGATTGCTTCATTCACTTCTCGAATCACCACATTGCCGCAGCGATCAAGAACTTCAAGCGGAGTCGATCCACGTACCTCCTCACAAATACTTATCCCGCCTGGCGCCGAAATAAGAATATCCAAACCGGAGACTTCCGCTACCTCAACCTGCTGTTGCCTCCCTTCAACTTTCCACCACCGCTTAGACAAATAGACGAGAAATTTCCAGAGGAACAAGCGCAGTACTTCGGCAAGACCCTCGCGCTTTGGAAGCTGGACGATTTGTGAGTTAGAACCTTCGTGCGAGCGAACGGAATAGCGCGCCGGCAACAGGGAGGTTGAGCAGTCGATTACGTAGTCGAAAGGTCTGCGAGTTCAGAAAGCCGTTGCGCTGTTCTTCGAAATATCTCGCCAGTTGTCGCAGATAGAAAGCCTCCGCACGCGCCTCGGCATCCGGATCGGGTCTGGCAACTTCGAATTCGGCGACGACGTCGTGGTAAAGCGCAATAACCTGATCGATGGCCGCCTCGCGCCCGGCACCGGAGCGGATGCGTCGTGATACTTCGGCTGCATCATTCGCATCGTAACGTACGATCTCTTTTTCCAGTACATCCGGATCTACGCTTCCCTGCAACGTGCGAACGCCAAAGTTTAAACGTCGAAGCTGGTCCATCTCGCTTGTAGTCACCATCGGTCCGACGCCCACCATGTCGCAAAGGACCACCGCCGAACCAACTGCAAGCGCTTCGAGGGCGCATCGCGCCTTGGCAAAAACGATATCGTACTGGCCCAAAATGTCCTGCGGCCGGGCGGAGACGCGGCCTGAATCTGCGCCAATCACATCGAGCGTTAGCTGAGTTCGACGGCATGCCTCACGCACAGCGGCTACGTGTCTTGCTCCATTGCTAAAGACGAGTGCTCGCGCCGGCTTCGGCGGGAGGGGCGCGCGTGGCACAAACTGATCGGTATCAACTGAGTTGAGTATGACTGAGACGCGTTCTTCCGGCACGCCACTCTCACACACGAGCCGATCGAGACAAGTGTCGTCTACTGTGACGAAACGCAGGATCCGCGGATGTTTTGGCGGAGTTTCCTCCCAGGGCAGCCAGCCGTGACAGAAGAAAACAGCGGGCGTGTTTGGAAAGCGGAGTAACGCCGTCATTGTTTCAACATGATGCTGGCCGTGAATGAGATCGGGTGGAGACGCAATCGCATCCAGGTCATCGACCACTGGCACAGTCGTGTCGCGAAGTTCACTTGCTAACGGTCCAAGCTGTGGGCTGTAGACGATTGGCGTATGTCCGCGACGAAGCAGACTCGTTGCCAACTCGCAGACGTAAAGCTCAGACCCGGTTCGTCCGCGGAGGAAGTGATTGGTGATTAAGATGCGGAGCGCACGCAATGTTCTTCTCTTTCCGTTCTTGCCCGAATTGCCTGGGCCAGGGGAAGCATGTGCTCGCGGTAACGGATTACCTTTTCGTAATGTCCGGCGGCGACGAGTTTCTCACCGTACAGTTCGTAAAAGAGAGGGCCGTTCGTGGGCGAATCAGATGCCGTTTTGTTGTCCACAGCACGAAGACACTCAATACGAATTACATCCAGTGGCGCGTCCTCGATGATATTACTAAGTTGTTCTTTGAGAGCGGGCCAGGATTCCAACTCCTCAAGAACTAATGCCCTCAATTCGACATCCACTTCCCCTGTCAGTTGGGGCTCGGAAAACCGGCGGATGCCCTGAAACGGTGCGCCGCGGAGTGTCGCCTCGATGTCGTGAGCCAGTTTTGGAGAGTAGGCAGAGACTGCGTTTACTTTTCGCCCGAACGCGTCGGCGTCCAGCTCAAGCCGAATGATCTCATCGTCGTGAGAATCTCCGGGCGCTCCTACAACAGGAAAGTTGAAGTTTGCGAGGTGGTGATCGTGCTTTTGTCGTGCGCATTCAACAGCAGCGTCGATCATTACCCGGCAGATATCGTGGGCCACATTGTAACCCTCGGCGGCATCGCCTACGACATACTCGATCTGCTCTGCTACGAACGCCTGGGCCAACTCTTCGACAACTCCTGCGAATAGTTCGGAGTCGCCGCCAATTATTGCGGAGTAAACTTCGAGATCGGTGAGTCGACCATAAATTGCGCCTTGCGTTGCTCCGACGCGCGAAAGGACCTCACTTGTTCTTGAGAGTTGGGGCACGCCAGAGCGACCGCTGCCGTCTGTCAGGATGCAAACGTAAGGACGAGTTTGTTCCAGCCATCCATGTACGCGTAGTTCGTGGCTTGGGTGAGCTACCACAAGGGCAGCTCGACCGCGGTACGCTGCGAGGGGCATTCGCGTTTTGTCGACTGCTAAGATCCAGGATGAGAGAGCGGTTTAAGGATAATAGAAATCGGGGATTCGTCAAAAGGAAAATAATGAACTCAAATGTGCATCTTGAACCACCGAGCAGGACAGTAGTGATAATTAGGCGTATAAATTGGTGGTGGTTGTGACTTGAACCAATTACTTGCCGCGAGTGGAACCAATTACTTGCCGCAAGGTCAAACAAAACCGAGAGATTTCGCATCTCCACTTTGTCTGCGATTCGTGTTTTGGAATCATTAAGTTACCGAAAGTGCAAATTGGAACTTAAGCATTGCCGAAAGTGCAATAGTGAAAAGAAACGGCAGGTCAGCCGTCGTTGAGAATGCGGTACTTATATAACGTTAGAGAATACGCCGGACCGAAGGCAAAAGTCGTCCAGCAACACAGATCCAGGAGACTACCGAGTCATCGAGCTTCTTGACACGGTCTTGGCTGTGTGATAAACGCTCGATGAGTAGCAATTAAATCGCGACTTCTTCAGCTCAGTCCGCATCCGCGGGCACTGCTTGTCCTCGCGCACTGTTATCCCTTTCCAAGTTTTTTGAAAACCTCATGCCTAAGATAACTGACAACAAGTGGTTTGGAACTCCAACTTTTAAACTCAGAGTGCGGTGCACTCTAGCGGCTTTGTCAGTCCTTGTCGTTTTCTACATCGCCTTGCCAACTATCTACTGGTATCTCCGGACCTTTGTTTACGTTAATGAAGCGAGTCCGCCAGTCATTCCTACCAGGCCATACAATGAGTTGGTTCAGGGGGCCATACAAGGCAAATTGTATCTCTCAAACAATTTGTTTCAGGTGGGACTGTTAGTTACAGCAGCAGTGGCTGGATTGCTCATTGCGAAAGATGGCGAAGCAGGCTTTGTTCTAACCTGGAAAAGGAAGAATTTTCCGGAAATCATCATGTTTACGTGCACGAGCACCCTTCTTTTATTGTCATTGATCCTGAATGGTCTCTATCTAAGGGAAGTGAGCTATATTTATTCTCTTTCGGGATCAAAGGGTATCTACAACCCAGCCACTCCTCTGATGGCTGATATTTTCAATGACAACGTCAACTTTCTTTTCATCAACCAACTATGGTGTCTTATAGGCGGTGGTGCTCTCGCATTCGCAACGTTCCTCAGCGCACACAAGCTCAAGGAGAAACGGCCATGAGAATTCTCAGTTCGATGTTTCTGGCATGTGCTCTACTAACCACCCTGGCCTGTTCTACTAATTCAGTTTCAAATCGAAATGCAAATCAAAATACTTCATTTGCGAATCCCGCTTTTCAGACGACCGCCCGAACGATCAAAAACCAGAGGCCGGAGATTTCTGACGAACGGCTCATTCAGGATGGACGAATGATTAATGAACAATCGCCAGCGATTGTCGCCTATTATGAACAGAGAGGGTTTAATAAAGAGCAGGCGCAGAAAGCACTCTTAGCAACTTGGCAGGATCTGCGCCTCCACCAAGCGACAGCATCACTAAACGAACAAGACTTTACAGCTTCTGCAAAGGACTGGGGGATTCTCGTCATCAAGTCGTCGCCCGCAGAGGCGAATGTAATGGTCGGTGACAAAAAGCTGGACGAGCCAACAGAAACCGAGGCCTTACTAAGACCGGGTAACTATCAAGTAGAACTGAGTAAGCTTGGCTATCGGACCGTAACAGGCACGTGCCAAATTGCGGCCGGAAAAAAGACCGAATTTATCAGAACACTTCCTCCAGTCACTCCATAAAGAACTCAGAAATAAATAGTCGCAAGGCAGTGGCGACGATCGATTATGAAATCCCCTAAATAGAGGACGTCATGAACAAAAGACCATGCTTTGACTTCCACTGATAATAGCTGGGTTCACTGATCTCGTGTTCCCGACAAACATCTCTGACGGTGCGTCCCGCTTCCACCGCTTTCAAGATCGCGATGATCTGATGTTCGCTGAATTTGCTCTTCCGCATTGGAGGTCTCCTGGTGTCATACTCACCCGAAAACCTCTACTTTTCAATGGTCGCTTTTTGAGGGGTACTTACAAATTAATTCCACTTCGAGCCAAGCCGTTCGAGTTGTTGTTGGCCCTTGTCGAGAATCAAGGGCGCGCTATGAGCAAAGAAGAACTGGTAAATCGTGTTTGGCCCGGCAGCGTTGTGTCGGATGGTAACTTTCATGTGAATCTTGACGCGGTTAGAAAAGCGCTGGGTGAATCAGGGCGCGAGCCACATTTTATTTTGCGAACGGCAGGTCGTTATAAGTTTGTCGCCGATGTTCGGGAAGTTACGGAGGTTTGTGAACAAAAAGCTGATATGCCTGACAGGGGCGTTCCTAACTAGCACGTTGCACACGTAATTATTACTGCGTCCCTTTATGGTGCGATGTATGCAATCGCGGTACTTCTTGAAGTGGCTTATCAATTCGACCGCTTCGGTCGCATGGCGTTGTGGGTGGCTCCGACAGTCCTTGTTTGGATGGCAGTTACGTCAGCGGGCGGGCTTATGATTGATCGGAATTGGACTTCGAGAAACAGAATGAGCGGATTGGGTGCTTCTGTTCTAACATTACTCGTCGCGGCGGCCCTGCTGTTTGGCGCGCTCACATTATTCTTGCCTTCTTTCCCGATTACCGAGTCAACTTTACAGGCTTATCCAGCGCAGGCAGCTTACTTGAAAGACATGTCGTACTTTCTTGTACTCGGATTTGTTTACATGATTCTGCCGTTTCATTTCATCGTCAGTGCCGAGCGAGAGAGTCTGCAAGGAAACCATAGTCAAGTCGCCGCAAAGATCGAAGATCAGATCGGCAAGACTGCGCAACGCATGCCCTATTGGAGTTTCTGGGCATTACTTGTTTTACTCTTGGTGTTCCTCGTAATGTCCGTCGCGATGACCGCACGGTTACTGGATAATTTGAAGCCGGGTCCGTATCAGAATCTCTTTGTGCAATTGGTGTATCTGCGAGCGCTGTTGTTCTTCGGTCTAGGAATTGAGTGTTTGGTCTGGTATCACGACGCGCTGAGTAGAATCAACAGAGCGAATCGGTTCGTTTTGCGAGATCCAGTTGCTTGACTAATGGAACTGCCACGACGCTCGGCTACAGCTCCTTGACATGGCTTTGTCTCAAAACACAGAGTTTGCACTTGGACGAGGTCAGCACCCCAGAGCAATAGCGGTCGGCGCGCTGACCGACACGCGATATTGCCATTGATTTTAACTGCTAATGCTTGCCCCACCGTACCGCGGCACAAGTAAAGGAAGAATCTTCACTACTCTCCATCCAACCGAAAATCTCTGGTTATGTGGCACTAACAGGGGAGGCTTAAAAACACTCTCACTTTCAAGGTTCAGTCCGATGACGAACGCAGGATCAAAGTCAGCTAGATAGTCTCCAACCCTTAATCTCCGCCAGGCAATCACCGACAGTCACGTCTTCCACGTCGCCATCTGCGTCCCGGAGAATTCGAACTTTGTGATTTGCTTAGCCATGACGATTGCTAATCTTAGATTGTCATGGAAGACGAACTACATGCCTTCCTGGCGACGTCGCGAAATGGATTAACAGAGCGGTTAAGGATCTGTAGCAAGCAGCAGTTCACGACCCTTTTGTACTCTTCCGGAAATTGGAACCATTAAATTGCCGGGCGTTTTGGAACCAATAAGTTGCCGCGAGTGCGCCTAAAGAACAGCGGGTACAATTTACGAAGGAATTTAGGGTGGTTTGTACTTTTTCGACGAATGGGGAACAAATTGGAACCAATTAATTGCCGGAGGCTATTGGAACCAATTCTTTGCCGCCGCTGGAAGCAATTAATTGCCGAAAGTTCAATCAAAACCTAGAGATTTCGCATCTCCACTTTGTCTGCGATTCGTGTTTTGGAATCATTAAGTTTGCCGAAAGTGCAAATTGGAAGTCAAGCCTTGCCGGAAGTTCTCCAAAATCCTAAGCACCTCGCCACACTCATGTCCCAGCTGCGCGAAACACCTCGACGCTGTAACCGAAATTCCTGCAGACGAGATAACGGATGAAGATCTCATGCGCACGCGCTCCGGATGCTCGAACGCGATCCAGAATTCCGCCGCGCAATGGCCTTCGAAGACGATTACATTCTGCTCGGTAATAAGACGCAGGTCATTTCCGGGCTGGAAACGCTGTTACTCCTCCGACGCCACCTGGAAGCCGGAGGATCTCGACGACACGGCTTCTGTCAGTTGTGCCGGTGCCGCATCTGAGTTTGACTGCCGGGCTGGCTATGAAGTTTCGACTTCGGGTCCAAACTGATGGCTACGTCTGCCTGTTTGACACCGTCGACGACGCCTTTGAGCGGTGCGTCTGCTTCCGTCTGAATAACGGTGGCGATCCACTTCGGATCGGCGCCGCCTTCGCACATGGCCCAACGCATGAGCGGCTCAGTCCCGATTACCAACATGCCTGAATGGTTGTTGCGGTCGGCGTCCTCTTTCGGATCATCGTAGAAAAAGCCGAGCGATTTCCGCAGCCGGAAGATGTCTTCCGGCTTTCCGGTCAGAAAGGTCCAGCCGGGGCCGTCCGCGTGATGCGATTTCGCGAACTCTTTCAACTCTTTCGGCGAGTCTTCTTCCGGGCTCAACGAGATTGAGTAGAAAAAAATGTCGCGACCTACGCGTCCATTCAGCACGCGCTGTACTTCGACGAGATGATGAGTGATCACCGGACAAATGTCCTTGCAGCGCGTGAACATGAATTGAATAACTACGCGCTTGTCTTTCACCACGTCCGTGTAGAAGTGAACCTTCTGATTATCCTGCGTGATCAGTTCGACGTTTGGGAGATGGCGTCGCTGCAGCAACTCGCGCGGCGAGATGTCCTGAAAACTATAGCGAGGCGCAGTCGTTGAATTCTGCTGTCCCAATACAGTTCCTGCGGTTGCGGCCGCCGTCGCGGTGCCGGCTGTTGCGAGCCATCGTCTGCGTGTGATTTTTCCCATGTCCTGTGCCTCCTCGGTCGTTGAAAACCGCTATAACTCAAGCTGACAGCACGCCCCCTAAGGATTCTGGTTGTTGTCCGTCACGTTTGGCTGTACCTGGAAAACCAACATCATCGCGTGGTCTTCGTGAATGGTGTTGTGGCAGTGTATCGGCCAATCACCCGTGAAGTCGCGGAAGCGCATGAACGTCGTGACTGTCTCATCGAGCTGAAGCCGCGTAACGTCCTTGCGCGAAACTTCGACTATGGGCACGCCGTTGTTATTCGTACCGCCGTTGCTGCCATTACCGCTGCCGTAACCACCGCTGCCCCAGCCGTCGCCGCTATATCCTCCCGAGTTTGACCACTCGGTGCGGTCGTGCCTACCGCCGGAACTGCGTTGCAGGATCTGATGTTCTTCCAGATGAGTGTGAATCGGATGCTGCCAGTCGCGCCGACCGTTCGATAGCTTCCAGTTCTCAGCGCTGTTCTGCGTAACCGTGAAGCGAAGCTCGTTGCAACTCGCAAACTTATTGTTGATTACCCATTGGCCGTTGTTGCGATCGAAGTTGAAGTTGCGCGTGATGCGGGGCGTGACTACCGCCGGCAATTGGTAAAACGCCGGATGAGTTGCCGGATCGACACTACTATCGGTGGCAGTTGCTCCGATCTGAAACTCCATACAGTACATCCCCTGGCCCGGCGAGAAAATGTTACCTGTCGGCCCCTGGCCGTCTGTCTGCTCGAGCCGATTCTCCAGGCGTACCTTCGTGTGGCTGCCGATCAGGCTCTTGACCTGATTGAAATCAATGATGATGTCATAGCGCTCGCCGACGCCGAGGCGAAAACTCGTGACCTGCACGGGCGTGGGCAGGAGGTTTCCATCGTTCGCAATCACCCAGAACGGTATGACAGTGTTGGGCGTCAGCGGATCGGTGAGAAACAGCTCGTAGAATCGCGACGGACCGCCATCCAGGACGCGGAAACGATAGCGGCGTTTGCTAACGCTCATAAACGGCTGGATCACTCCGTTGGCGAGAATGATGTCGCCGAGCAGTCCTTTGAAATTGAAGGTGTCGAAGCAAAGCTTGCCGGTACTGGAATCAAGTAACTTGTCGGCCAGCATGATCGGGATGTCATATTGCGGGTAACTCGGCAGGCGAAACCCCGTCGTTTCGTTTCCCGTGTCGTACTGATTAAACATCAGATGAAACCCAGCCATGCCTTTGTAGACGTTTTCGGCCGTGTGATCGATGCGATGGTCGTGATACCACAGTGTACTCAATGATTCATTCACGTCGCCGAACGGCTGATGACTTGAAGCAAAGCCCGCTTGCTGCGCGGTGTAGTACTGATCGAAATACTGTCCGCGGAAGAACCAGCGGCATGGACCGCCATCGCTCTCGGGTGCCGTGTGAAAGTTGTGGAGGTGTGTTGAGACCTCAGGCACGCCAAACCCGAGGTTCTGGCTCTGAGTCGGCAGTTCGTTGAAGCGCCGCACTACCCAAGGCTCCTGGTAATGAGTCACCAGGGTAGGCGCGGGAAAAGTGGCGACGTCGCTCGACGACGATCCACCCAGATTGAATCCCCAGATAGTTTGCGCCGGGATGTTTGTGTCCGAAGTGAAACGGAAGTTGGAGTTCGCGCGCAAACGCTGCACAAAGTATTTCTGCGGCGGATACGTATTGAAGAACTGAAAAGCATCAGTGCCCGGACGCAACGATCCGTTGAATTGCCCGCGACCTTCGTACGGCAACCCGGTTGCCTGATTGATTATGTTATTGGGAAACAACTGAGGCGGCGCGCCGAACTGCAAACCCGGATCGCTCAAAGGACGCGCCGGCAGCTCAGGTGGAATCGGCAAGGGATCGACAAAAACGTGCGCGGGCTGAGGACTGCATCCAACATTGCACCCGCCTCCATAGCAACTGCCGCCGCCATTCCACTGACCCTCGACGTGGGTTAGACCGAGTTGCGGGATCAGGACTCCGGCGCTCGTCATCAGACCCATCCGCATCAAGTCGCGGCGTGTGAACCCTTGCTCTACCAGCTCGAGGCGGTTGTGCAGGGCGTTTTGCAGTTCCTTTTCTCTGCGTCTATTTCGCTTTGAAATATGAGCCATGGCGGGCAGCCTCCTATAGGTTAGGATCGGATACGGCGGATCAGGCTGAACTTGAAATACCTTCGGACTTGGTCGCCAATTAGTGGGTGAAGGCGAGCGCACTCTATAGCAGGTAAACTATTGTGTCAAGGTTTCGATAGTCTGTACTTTTTCGAAAATTGGAATCATTAAGTTGCCGGGCGCAATTGGAACCATTAAGTTGCCGCAGCGGCAAATTAATGGTTCAAGTTACATAAGAGGCGGTAAGTCTTTGAACGTGAATGGCGGAGGGGACAGGACTCGAACCTGCATAGCCTTTCGGCCGGCGGTTTTCAAGACCGCTGCACTACCATTATGCGACCCCTCCGCAGTGTGGCACCCAGAATATAGCGTAACGCAATTGCACTCACAACACGGATCGTGCCACGATCTGTAGTGATGCGTGTCACTATCGGGCAGATCAATACCACTAACGGCGACTTCGAAGGCAACACCGCCCGCATCATCCACGCGATCGAGCAGGCAAAACACGAAAACTCAAACCTCATCGTGCTTCCCGAAACCTGTATCCAGGGTTATACCTCGTTCGATTGGTTTCTCGACCGCGACGTACAACGCTGCGCGCTCGAGCCGTTGCAAAAGATCATCGACGCGACCAAAGGAATCACTGCGATCGTCGGCACGGTGCGGCCTTCGCATCTCACTACCGGCCGCCGCCTCTACAACTCCGCCGCCATCATTCGCAATCAGGAACTACTCGGCTTTGCAGACAAAACTCTCCTGCCCGAATACGACGTCTTCGACGATCCACGCTACTTCCAACCCAGCAACGAACGCCATCTCTTCCCACTGCCCGAAACAAAACTCGGCGTCGCCGTCTGCGAGGATTTCTGGAACGACAAAACGTTCTGGCGTGAACGTCTTTACACAAACGATCCAGCCGACGAGCTGATCGAATTGGGCGCGGAAGTTCTCGTCTCAATCAACGCTTCGCCTTTCAACAAAGGCAAGATGGGCCAACGCTGCGCGATGGTGTCGCATCGCGCGATGATGGCGAAGATTCCGATCGTCTTTGTCAATCTCGTCGGCGGCAACGACGGCATCCTCTTCGACGGCGCCAGTATCGTGGCCGACGCGCGCGGCAAGATCATCCTGCAAGCACCACCGTTCGAAGAGTTCATCGGCACTGTCGATCTCGATTGCGACGTTGCCGACAAGCGTTGTCTCCCAGGCGACGACATCGAAACGATCCACGACGCACTCGTGCTCGGCATCCGCGACTACGCGCACAAGAACAGTTTCACTCGGGCCGTGCTTGGGCTCTCAGGCGGAATCGATTCAGCCGTAGTTGCCACACTCGCCTGCCAGGCCATCGGCGCGGAAAACGTTTTGAGCGTGACGATGCCTTCACCTTATTCTTCGCGCTCGAGCGTTGACGACTCATTGGAGCTTGGCCGTCGTCTCAGCATGCCCGTGATCGAACATTCGATTAGCGACGCATTCAACGTCCTACTCAAACAGTTGAACTTGCCCGCACCTTCAATCGAAAACAGATCGACAGCCGCAGAGAATCTCCAGTCGCGCCTGCGCGGTAACATCCTGATGACGCTCTCAAACGCCGAAGGGCGCCTGCTGCTTTCCACCGGCAACAAATCGGAACTCGCCCTGGGTTACTGCACTCTGTACGGCGACACAAACGGCGGGCTCGCGGTGATCGGCGACGTTTTGAAAACCGAGGTCTACGCGCTCGCAAACTACCTCAATCGCAAAGGCGAGGTAATTCCGCAGTCGATCATTGAAAAACGGCCGTCGGCAGAGCTCGCGCCCGGCCAGTTTGACGATCAGTCGCTGCCGCCGTACGACCAGCTCGATCGCGTGTTAAAGATGTACTTCGAACAGAAGGCGACGCCGAACGAGATCGTTGCGACGGGTTTTGAGCCGAGTTTCGTGCGCGATATTCTCAACCGCGTCGAGTCGCCGGCAAATGAGTTCAAGCGACGACAGTTACCTCCGACGTTGATCATCTCGAGAAATGCGATTGGCATTGGACGCCGCAGGCCAGTAACACATCACTACCGGCGCGAACGGCTCAATTGCTGACCCAACCGCGACTACGGATTAATAGTTATCCATCCAAATCCATGTTAATCTTTTGCGCCAACCGGCCACTGATTTTCAAACCTAGAGGTACCCAGAATGAACTCAAAAAGAATCTCCCTTCTTTTGCTCGCAACTGTACTTTCAATCCCGTTGCTCGTCGCGTATGCCGCGGGCGGACGCATCGAAGGAAAGGTCACGGACCCTAAAGGCGCTGCGATTTCAGGCGCAACCGTCACCGTCACGAATCAAGTTACGAAGCAAGACTTCACCGCTGTCACCGATGCGCAGGGACGTTACAAAGTCGAAGGTTTACCGGCCGGCAGCTACAGCATCCGCGTTTCAGTAAAGGGTTTCAATGAAGCACGCCGCGACGATGTGAAAGTTGCGGACGACTCCGCGGCATCGATCGATTTGCGTCTTGAAATTACGCCAGTGGAAGCACAGGTGAAGGTTCCGGTTCAGAAAGGCAATCAGGATCCGGTTTATCAAGCGCTCCGGCAACTCGGCCGCAACGATCAGGATTTCGCCGGCGATTACGCCGTCGTCAACAACCTTACCCTGAAACGTGACGCGGCGAGTTTCACTTTGAAATCCGGCGAGCTGTATTTCATCACGCCGGTTGAAAACAGAGTCGTTGCTGCGGTGTTCATTGGCGACGGCGAGTTGTCGTTAACTCCGCCGACCGAGGTTGAGAAAAACAGTCTAAAGATATTCACTGGTGCAGGTGCTATCAGCGAACCGTTCAGCCATCTCGTGCTGCGCTTCACTGACAAAACATTCCAAGAGATCAAAGCGTCGCCGAACGCAACGATGAAAACAGGTGGTCCTGCTGCAAGCCAGGCGCGCGGACTCTATCGCGACAATCAGGATCTGCTGCGTAAACGCCTGCGCGACAACCGCGAGTTGCGGACGCTGTTCGATTTGTACAATCCGAATCGCGAGGGCTATTTCACGGCTTTCATCGACGGCAAGCGCTTCAACAAGCTGGTATTTGTGCTCGAGCCGCTCGGTGTGCCTGGCGCGATGCCCGAAGAAGTCGCTCTGTTCAGTTACGGTGAAACTGACGGCGGACTCTGGACGGCCTTCCATCTCGAAGATGAATACAAAAAGGGAAGCGTGTCGAGCGCTGAAGATCGTCGATTGATCGACATCACTCGTCACGAGATCGATGCGGCGATCAAAGGCTCACATCTTGCGGCGACCGATCGCGTTAGTTTTCGTAGCCTCCAAGCCGGCACTCGCGTCGTGCCTTTCGATCTTTACGGTTCACTGCGTGTGACGAGAGTGACGGATGCGGACGGAAACGATCTCAGCTTCGTGCAGGAAGACAAAAACGAAGACTCCGACTTCGGCGTGATCCTGCCCAAGCCACTCGACGCCGGTCAAAACTATCAACTCACCGTGCAATACGACGGCCACGATGCGCTGCGTGATTCGGGCGGCGGCAACTACATTCTCATTCCGCGCTCGACGTGGTATCCGGGCAATGCGAATGCACTCTATGCTGAAGATCGCGCCATTTTCGATATGACTTTCCGCTATCCGAAGAATTACACGTTTGTCGGTACCGGAGCGCCAGTTGCTGCGGACACGCGCGAAGGTGATCTCGCAGTTGCCAAATGGTCCAGTGGTCAAACTGAACTCGGCGTCGCCGGTTTCAATTATGGTAGGTTCAAGAAAAAGGTCATTAGCGACAAAGACTCTGGTTATGACGTCGAGTTTTACGCCAACGTGGAAGTACCCGACGAGCTTAGAGAGATTCAACAAGCAATCGACGACGCGGAACGGCGCGGCATCAAGACGATGACTACGCTCGGGTCGATCTCCACCACTGCAATCGCCGACGCTGCTCTGGCCGATGCGCAGAATGCGACACGCATCTACAACCTATTCTTCGGGAAGCTTCCCTTCAATCGCATCGCGATGACACAACAACCGGCGGGATTCTTCGGTCAAGCGTGGCCCACGCTCGTGTACATGCCGTATCTCGCTTACATCGACACCACCCAGCGAACTCAGTTGTTAGGAGCTCGCGGCGGCACTGATACTTTCTGGCGCTATGTTGCGCCGCACGAAATCGCGCACCAGTGGTGGGGCCACATTATCGGCTGGGATAGTTATCGCGATCAGTGGATGAGCGAAGGCTTTGCTGAATTCTCGGCGTCGCTTTACGTTCAGTTCATTCGCGGAAACGATAAGTTTGTCGATTTTTGGGAAGACCAGAGACAGCGGATTATTCAGGCGTCTCCGGCGACCAAGGATAAAAAGCCGTACACAGTTGGACCAGTCACGCAAGGCTACCGGCTCAACAGTGGTAAGACGGGCGCGATCGCGCAGAATCTGATCTATCCGAAGGGCGCTTATATCCTGCACATGCTTCGAATGATGATGTACCAGCAGGGCAGAGGCGGCGACGCGCGCTTCCAGGAGATGATGAAAGACTTCGTCCAAACGCATTTCAACAAGGCTGTTTCGACTGAAGACTTCAAAGCCATCGTTGAAAAGCACATGACGAAGGAGATGAATGTCGACAATAGCGGCAAGATGGATTGGTTCTTCAACGAATGGGTTTACGGCACGCAGGTTCCGGCTTACAAGTTTCAGTACAACGTGACGTCGGATGGCTTGCTGACGGGCAAGCTCACGCAGTCGGGCGTGTCGGATGATTTCATCATGCTCGTGCCGATCTATATCGATATGGGTAAGGGATGGGCCAAGCTCGGATCGGCGAGACTCGTCGGCAATTCGACGCTCGATCTCGGTAACATCAAGCTGCCGGCACCGCCGAAGCGTGTCGCCGTGTGCGCGATGAACGACGTGCTCGCGACGAGTATTGAGAATAGTAAGTAGTTTTCAGGCAAAGGCGCTCTCTCTGTGCAACCTCTGTGTCTCTGTGGTTAACGAAATTGCGAAGAAAAACTACCACAGAGAACACAGAGGTTGCACAGAGAAGAAACTAGGCGTAGCTGGCGTAGACTGACTTGACCTTGTCGAGGAACTCGCGCCTGTCCACCAGGTAATAGAGTTTCAGCGCGCCCGCGCCGGCTACTTCCTCGAGAAGTTTCTCGAAGATCTCAAATTGATCCGTTTCCGAGATGTTGTGCGCCGCCAGGTAGCCGCCTCTGCGCATGCGCCGGATCAACTCCATTAACGTCAATCTTCCTTCCAGCGTGCGACCGCCATGCTCGTGCGACCGGCTGACGAGATACTGCACCAACAGACTCTCGTTGTAGAGCGGCGGCGCGAGAAAAAGCCGCGTGCCTTCACGTTCCCAACCCTCATCCAAACGCGACGAGGGACGCACGGTACGCAATCCTTCAAACACTTCCGTCCAATTCTCTTTCGGGGCTTTGCGTTCGAGGTAAGCACGCGTCGCCTCCAACAACCACGCCGATTCGTTTAGGTCGAGCGAGATGCGCAAGGTGTCGAGCCAGTCGAAAAACGCGTTGCGACGATCTGATTTCAATTCGACAATCGCAAACTGGTCCTTTTTCTTTTCGAGGGATTTAACAAGCTTGCGGCGCGGTGCGTCAGTCGTCTTTCCGCCTTCGATTGCGTAAGTGTCGAGACGCGCGTGCCAGCGTTTGGCGGCGTTGCAGTACGGACAGCGCGGATGCTTCTCGTCGCTGTCAAAAAACGGACGAACAGCTTCTCTCGAAGTTAGCTCCTCGACTGTCGGACTGTAGCGTTTGATCTCGGAATAGGCCGAACGCGGCGCGAGACCGATCTGCTTCGTGAAGATGTCGAAGATACAGGCAAGACAGACCAGCGTCGTGTATTCAGTGATCGTGCCGGGTGGGAAATCGCTAAAGTCTAATTCCTTCATAGCCACAAAGAGGCACAAGAATCACGAATGAGCTGTGTGGCCGACCGCGAGATCCAGTTCTTCCTCGACGTCACCGGTCGCGCTGCCCAACGATTTGAAGTTGAAGAGATTATGATCCAGGAGATGCGATGGAAGCGTGTTGCCAATCGCGCTGAGCATCGAGGCGCGGATGTGCGGGATCTCTTTTTCGAGCTCTGAAATCAAATTCCTGATGCGCACCCGTTTCAGATTCGACTGAGATCCACAAAGATCACACGGAATTATCGGGAACTGGCGCTCCGCGGCGTATTCGGCAATATCGCGTTCCGAGCAGTAGGCCAGCGGCCTAATTACCGTATTCCGCCCATCATTCGAACGGAGCTTGGGCGGCATCGCCTTCAACGTGCCGACGTAGAAGAGATTCAATAAGAGCGTCGTGATGATGTCGTCGGCATGATGTCCGAGCGCGATCTTGTTGCAGCCTTCCTCGATCGCGACTTTGTAGAGTATGCCGCGGCGCAAACGCGAACAGACCGCACAGTATGTTTTGCCTTCGGGCACAAGGCGTTTGACTATCGAATAGGTGTCGCGCTCGACGATCCGAAACGGAACATCGAGCTTGCTCAAGTACGCCAGCAACACTTCAGCCGGAAATCCCGGCTGCTTTTGATCCAGATTCACGGCCAAAACGTCAAACCGTACCGGCGCCCGCCGCCGAATATTGAGCAAAAGCTCGAGCAGGGTGTGGCTGTCTTTACCGCCCGAGAGGCAGACCATCACGCGGTCGCCGTTCTCGATCATTCCGAAATCGGCGATAGCTTCGCCCATTCGCCGCAGTAATTTAGTTTGAATCTTACTGATGGTTTCCATTTTTCGAACTCTCAGAATGCCATGAATTATAATTTTGTTACAAAGCTAGACACCGAGAGCCGAGTTTGACTATCATGGGAAGCCCGCTTTTGTGCGGCGAGTCATTCGTGCTAGCGTTCAAAGCTAGAATCAATCCAAGACAAAAGGCAAGCGCGTCGTTTCGTTGCTTCAAGGTTCCGACAGCCGGTGACTAAACTTCCGCGCCCCCATATTTACGGAGGTAAAAGATGCTCAGGATAGGAAAGAATGCCAAGGATCAGGAAGATAACGACCACTCCAGCCGCAAACCGGAGGTTCCTGATTACTCCACTGCCAAAACCTATTCCTCTTATCAGGGAACGAGTGTTGAAGCAAAACCGGCCGTCGAAGCTGCTACCAGCACGCCCAGCGGCAGTACTCGCGCAATGACTGAGAGCGAAACGCTGGCTAAAGATATCAAGGAAGGAACGCTCAGCGGTTTCGTGGGCGGCGGTACTGTTGTCACCGGCGAAGCTAATTTCAAGGCTATGATGAGAGTTGATGGCCACCTGTCAGGCCGGGTCAGCTCTACGAGCGGAACACTCATCGTGGGTGCGAATGGAAAGGTCGACGCCAATATCGAAGTCGCAGTCGCAATAATTCACGGGACGATCAATGGCGACATCATTGCGACGCAACGACTCGAACTCGGCCGCGCGGCCAAAGTGAACGGCAACATTCAGACACCGTCGTTGATTATCGAGCAGGGTGCTGTGTTTGAAGGTAGCTGCAAGATGTTGCAAATGGCATCGGCAGACAAGGCAAGAAAAGATAAGAAGGAAGATCAGCCGCTCGACACTCCGCGGATAAAGACAATCCCAACGGAAGCGCCAGCTAAGCCGGCGGAGATTCCGGCGATCTCCAGCGTCGTCAGCTAGTTGATCGTAAAAGATTGTGTATTATGGGGTGGCCCACGGGGGCCACCTCTTTTTTTAGACAGGATTACACGATTTGCAGGACTAACAGGATGAAAAGAACAGCTCTGGCCTGCGCTCTCGTGCTTTTTGTGGTCTCGGTCGCCTCCGCGCAGAAGCGCACGAAGCCGATTCCTCCAACGATACTCCTGATCATCACCAAAGCCGAAGACCAACGACGCTGGGACGATGATCTGCGCAACCTGTTTACGAGTTCCAACGCAGCGCTTCGAGAACGCGCCGCGCTCGCCGCGGGCCGGATTGGGAACCAAGATTCCGTAGCCACACTTACAAGACTGCTGGAACAAGACAAAGACGTCAGTGTTCGAACGATGGCAGCTTTTGCGCTGGGCGAGGTTGAATCTGAAACAGCCGCGAACGCTCTCCTCGCCGTCTTGAAAAACGCGGATGCGGACGCCGCAGTCAGAGCGCGGGCCGTTGAAGCACTCGGCAAAATCGCCGCTGCGCTGCCCAAAGAACAGGAAGCTCGACAGCGCGAGCTCGGCGCGGCAATTCTCACCGCACTCAATGAACGCAGTTCACTTTCTGATGAACGCTTCACTATTTTGGCTTTGACCGCAGCCTTGCGATCTCGCCCAGCAGACGCCGGCCCAACCATCGCCAAATTTCTAAACTCTGACCGCCCGCGAGTGCGAATGGACGCCGCCAATGCCCTCGCGCGTCTGCGTCTCAAAGACGGAAACGAGCAACTGCGAAAGCTGTTGACCACAGATTCTGAACCTCTAGTTCGCGCCAATGCAGCACGCGTTCTCGGCATCACCGAAGACAAACCATCGTTCGATGCGCTCGTCAGTCGTGCAATCGGCGATCTGGATCCACGCGTCAGAGTCAGTGCCATCCGCGCGCTGGCCTCGCTTAAAGATCCGCGTGCCGCTGAACCGTTACTGAAACGCGCCGAAATCCCAGCCGAAAGAAAACTCTCTGGCCGGCCCGCTGAGGTCAATGAACTTCTCGAGATCGCAACCACGCTCGGTCGGTTGCTGGCCCAAAAAGAAGATCAAACTGCGATCACCTGGCTACGTAAGATCAACGAACCCCTCAACCACACGGCCCCTGAAGTCGAGCTCGCACTCGTCCGCATTGCTCCTTCGACGTATCTCGCAGATTTCGGCACTCCCGCTCAGGCGAAACGAAAAGTTCAGGAAACGATACTGCTCAACTGGCGCGCCGCGGCGGGTATTGCTGCCGGCCTGGGCGAGATTGCAGCGCTGCCGGATTCAGTGAAGAACAAATCTCAGCTCGCCGCAGCAGCAGAGTCGCTGTTGCGCGCGATGCTCGACTACCGCAACTCCGGTCTAACTATCAACACGCTCGTTGCCGTTCATTCCGAGTACGCGATTCCCGAAGTTCTGCGCGCGCTTGCGGCGTTCAAGCCGCCGGATCTGGCGGCAGTCCTGCATGCACAACTCAACGAAAGCGACGTCATCATCCGCGCCACCGCCGCGGATCTGCTCGGCGACTTGCCTCCGTCTGAAGAGATTACGCGCGCACTTGCCACCGCCTGGCCGCAGGCAGCCAACGACTCCTTGAACGACGCCGCACTTTCAATCCTTGACACTCTCGGAAAGCAAAAGACAGCAGAAGCCAACGACCTCATTAAAGCCGCGCTCAAATCCAACGATCACATCGTTCGTCGCCGCGCCGTTGCTCTGCTAAAAACAAGCGGCGCCGGCGATTTCTCGGCTCAAATCGGCACCGTCCGGACGCGAAACACCGACGCTGATTACAAGCGTGCGCTCGCTCGCGTCGGTCGAATGGTCCGAGCCGTCGTGACTACGAGCAAGGGTTCGTTTACTATGGAGCTTCTCCCCGAACAGGCCCCACTGACTGTAGACAACTTCGTCCAACTTGCCCAAAGAGGTTATTTTCGCAATGTCACCATTCATCGGGTCGTGCCGAATTTCGTGATTCAGGACGGTGACCCGCGTGGAGATGGCAATGGCGGACCCGGCTACCAGATCCGCTGCGAGATCAATCAAGTGCCTTACGACCGGGCGGCAGTGGGGATGGCGCTGTCAGGCAAAGATACAGGCGGGTCGCAGTGGTTTGTGACTCACTCGCCGCAGCCGCATCTCGACGGTGGGTATACGGTTTTCGGCCGCGTGGTCGCGGGGATGGACGTAGTCGATAAGATCGTGCGTGGCGACGTGATTCAGTCAATCACCCTTAGATAAGGTCGTCTCCTTGGAGTGCGGCGCCTTGGCGCCGCTTTGGAATAATGACTAATTGCTTCAAAAGACATACCAAAGCGGCGCCAAGGCGCCGCACTCCAGGGAGGCGTCCGCTCATTACGCTATGTGTTGTTCTCAGCGTTCTAGGCGGGATGCAGCATGCGCATGGTCAAACAGCTACCGAACCTGCCGAACGACACTCTTACAAGATCGATCTGAAGATCGATTTTGACCGTCTGACCTACACGGGCGTCGAGCGAGTTCGCTGGATTAATTACGGCGAGAAGCCAACTTCAATCATCTACTTTCATCTTTATCCCAACATGCGCTCCGGCGATCAGCAGTTTCCGCCCAGCCCGACTGCCGCAGATGCTGACGAACCGCGTCTCGATATCGTCGAGGTGCGTTCCGGCGCAGACGATAGCCCGCTCTTTTCTGCGATCGACGATCAAGGCACGACGCTGCGCGTAAACCTGCGCGAGACTATCGCGCCCGAAGACTCGGCCGAAGTCGTCATCAAGTTCAAAGGCTCGGTTCCGGAGATCGATCGCGACGAAACCAGCCTGACCACGCACGTGGTCAAGCAGGTCAGCGCCGCTTTGCGCAGCGATCGCGAAACGCGTCGCGCGCGCGATATCAACTTTCGCTGCCGCGGCGTGATGCTGCTCGGCGCTGCTTATCCTGTTCTCGCGGTCCACGACGGCGACGAGTGGCGGCGCAAGCTCGAACCATCGGTCGGCGATTTTGTCTTCAACGAAGCAGCCGACTACGAGGTCACTGTCGCCACAAATTCCGGCGTCGAAGTTTTCACTTCAGGAACTGAAACCGGGGCCAGGAACGAAAAGACAGGTCAAACATATACCGCTCAAGCTCTGCGAGATTTCGCGATTCTCGCCGGACGCGGCCTTCGTAGCGAACACACCGAAGTGCAGGGCATCGACGTCAGATCGATTTACCTCGCGGAGCACGAGCGCATCGGTAAGCGAGCTTTGGTCGTCGCTTCCAACGCGTTGCGCGTGTTCACTTCAATCTTTGGGCCACTGCCTTTCAAAACGATCAGCGTCGCGGAAGCTCCTCTCGTCGCCGGATTAGGAAGCTGCGAGTTTTCCGGATTCAACATCATCGCCAGCGCGTTCTATGTCGATTTCGACTCGCCGGCCGTGCGCAATCTCCCCGAAATCATTCGCGAACAGCGGCCGTCTGTCGAGGAGAGTCTCGAGTGGGCCGTCGCTCATCTCGTCGCGCATCAATGGTGGGGAGCGGCAGTTGGAAACGATCCGGCGCGCGAACCACTGCTCGACGAAGCTTTGTCGTCGTGGTCGGCGCTGCTCTACTACAGAAACACTTACGGCGACGAAAAAGCGACGGCCGTTCTAAACGACCAAGTGCGTGGCGTCTATCGTCTCTACCGCACGTTTGGCGGCGACGACATGGACGCCAATCGTCCCTCACGCGACTATCGCAACACCTTTCAATACGCTGCGATCGTCAGTGCCAAGGGCGCGCTGATGTTTGTGGATCTGCAAAAAACACTCGGCGAAGAGAAAGTCTTCGCTGCCCTCCGCAAGTATTACCAGGCCAATCAGTATGAAATTGCTCAACTCGAAGATCTGCGCATCGCGCTCGTGGCTGAAGCTCCGGTTGAACAAAGACGAATGATTGGACGTACATTTACCCGCTGGCTAACCGCGAAGCGAGGCGACGAAGATATCGCGCCTCCGGATCAGGAGTTGGCCGCGAGCCTGGGCATACCCGCCAAACAAACTCCCCAAAAGTCAGGCGATAAGAATGCTTTCAATGCCCTCGCGAAAGTCGGGAAATTCTTTTGGCAGCAAGTAACACGAATTCGCTGACGGTAGAGAAGAGCCTCGAGCGCCTCGGCTGGCTCATGGACGATCTGTTCCGCGTGCCTGTGCTGGGTTGGCGATTTGGATTGGACGCGCTGGTCGGTTTGATTCCGGGTTTTGGCGACACGGGCACGACGCTCGTTTCGTTTTACATCCTCGCCGCCGCGGTGCGTTATCGAGTGCCGAAGATCACGCTGCTGCGCATGGGCTTGAACATTGCGATCGATTATGTTGTCGGATCGCTGCCGGTCGTCGGAGACTTGGCTGATGCGTGGTGGAAGTCGAACCGGATGAATGTCGAGCTGCTGCGCAAACGGGCGACGGTTTCGGCGGAAGAAGCGCGATCGGGAAGACTCAGTGACTGGCTCTTTGTCGGTGGGATTATTGTTGGGCTGACGGCGCTAGCCCTGGCCAGCGCCTTTGTCAGTGTTTATTTGTTGTACAAGATTTTCAATAACTCTGTCTAAAGCGGTTTTGAGCATATCCAGGCCGCGTTCACCTGCGGCAAAGCTTTTCAGTTTTCCCTCTGCGTCAAACAAATAATACGCGGGCACATATCCCTGTTCGTTCTGAAATGCTTCCTTGAGCTTGTGCTCGTTATCAACTGCGACCGGCTCGCTGATTCCATACTTGCCGATCAGGTCACGCACGGCTTCGACATCGGTATCACTTTCATAACGAGGCATGTGGATCCCGATCACTCGCAGTCCCTGCTCTCGCTTCTCGTCACGCCACTGCGCAACTCGCGGCAGGTTGTCTTTGCAGATACCGCAACTCGCCGACCAGAAATGGACCAGCGTCGGATGCCCCGCCGCTTCCGCTTCAGCATGCGCTTGCGTGCCACCAAACCACTCCGTTGCGCCTTCCAGCCTCGGTAACGGTGTTCCAATCTTCATTCCCATCTTCGTGTTCTCTAGTCCACAGATTACGCAGATTCGGAATCTGCGTAATCTGTGGATGGTTCGATTAGTTAAGGGTCTTCTGGCCGGGCTTCCACTCAGCCTGGCAAAGACCACCCGTTTGCAATGCCTGAATCACGCGGAGCGTCTCTTCTGCCGAGCGACCGACGTTTAGATCGTGCACGACTTTGTAACGAAGAGTGCCTTCCGGATCGATCACGAAGAGACCGCGCAACGCGATGCCGCGATCCTCGATGAGAACGCCGTAATCACGCGCAACTTGCTTCGTCGCATCAGCCGCGAGCGGATATTTCAGACCTTCGACTCCACCCTTGTCACGCGACGTGTTGATCCACGCGCGATGCGAGTAAACCGAGTCAGTCGAAATGCCGAGAACGTCGGCGCCGATGTCTACGAAATCCTGATAACGATCGCTGAAGGTGGTCAATTCCGTTGGACAGACAAAAGTGAAGTCCAGCGGATAGAAAACCATCACGAGCCACTTGCCTCTATAATCCGCGAGTTTCACTGGCTCGTTGAGTTTGTCGAGATTTTTCGTCGAGGCCATTTCGAAATCCGGTGCCGGCTGGCCTACCTGCGCCTTCTCTGTTGCTACTGCTGTTGCTGCTGACATGTATCCTCCCAATAGTTGAAATGAATTCCTGTTAATCCTGTAGAACCTGTTCGCATTCTGGGCAACGACCTCTCAGCGTCAAATGGACCGACTGAGGTTTGAAATGTGACTTCCGCGCGGCGGCTTGCATGAGCTTGGCGGCGTCGGGCAAATCGAAATCGACCAGCTTGCCGCAGTCGTTGCAGATCGCGTGATCGTGTCGTTCGGTTTCGCGATCGTAGCGGCTGGCGCTGTCGCCAAAATTGATTTCGTGAACCAGCCCGGCTTCTTTCAGGTAGCGCAACGAGTTGTAAACGGTTGCGTAGCTGATACCGGGCAGGCGCCGGCGGGCCGCTTCGAAAATATCGCTGGCAGTGGGGTGATCGTCGCGTTCCTGGATCACCTGAAACACTGCTTCCCGCTGGGGTGTCAGTTTCGGCTTTTGCTTCGTCTCCTTCAAAGTGGATTTAGACTAATTCTAAATCATCGATTTGTCAAGCAGGGGGTTTTATCCACAGATTACGCCGATTTAATCTGTGTAATCTGTGGATGGCTTTTAGCGAAGTCGACGATTCGATCGACGTAGCTCGGAAATGGAGGACAGTGGATGCCGTGCGGCGCGAGGAGTTGTTGCGCCTCGCTCGAGTCGTAGAGTTGTTTCACGAAGAAGTACGGAACGGCGTGATGCGGGAGACCCGTAATCTTCGGCGACGGCGGCAACATCAGAAAAAAGCGCACCCATCGCGCCGGAGCAGTTATCTTCGATCGATGCCCATCAATTGACGTCGCAATCGCATTGAACAACCGGTACGTGGTGAGCGGAGCCGGATCCGCGAGTTGCAGAGTCTTGCCAATGGCTCGCTCGTCAAAAGCCAACGCTGCCAACGCATCGACGACAAAATCCACCGGCACGAGGTTCAAACTAACCTTGTGATTTCCGATATTGATCAACGAGAGCACGCTGGGCCAACGAAGCAGGTAGTGAATCAGATAGTAAACACCATCGTATTTTCCGGTTTCACCGGTTTTCGAATCACCACAAACGACCGCCGGACGATGAATAGTCACAGGCAGCTCTTCCTTAACCGAATCGACCTCCAACTCAGCGAGATACTTCGATTCCTCGTAAAAATTCCGGTAACCCGCATCGTGTCGCAACTCCGACTCAAGGATTACTCCCTCTCGTTTTCCAGCGACGTAGCAGGTTGAGACATGATGGAAGTGTCGAAGCTGCGGCATTGAAAGTGACAATTCGACGACGTTGCGAGTGCCGCCCACATTCACACGCAACGCCAGATCGCGAGCAACCGCGAGATCGTAAACTGCGGCAAGATGAAAAACGCGCGTCGTCTGCTGTTGGACCAGTTGAAAATCCGGCTCTTTCAACGCCAGTCCAGGTTCACTGATGTCTCCTTCAACGATTTGAAAGTTGTCATTGCTTTTGCCAGTAAGTTGAGCGATTCGACCAATCTCTCCTCGCGCCCGCGCGAACAATGACGGCTGCACCAATAGCGTGAAGCGGCAGTCTTTGCGCGCGAGCCGTTCCAACAGGCGATTGGCGATGAACCCGGGAAAACCCGTGATGAAAAAAGTCTCTCTATCCGGCATCGATTAGCCCGAGTATAATTCACGTCCTCGCAGATACAGGTATTTTCTGTGCCTCTGTGTCTCTGTGGTAACAACTTCATTCAAACACAGAGGCACAGAGGGATCCTCATACGAAAGGTCAAACAACATGAACCGTCATTTGATGATCGCGCGCCGCACGGCGCTGGCTCTGGCGCTATTCGTATCGGCATTCCTGTCCATCGCCGCGCAACAGAAAACAGAATGCAATATCAAGGTTACGCTGCTACAGGTCAACGACGTCTACCAGTTTGCCTCAGTCGATCAAGGTACGAAAGGCGGGCTCGGCCGCCTCATGACGCTGCGGAAATCGATACAGCAGGAGAACCCAAACACGCTGTTTCTCATGTCTGGCGACACGATCTCACCGTCCGTCGAGTCGATCACTTACAAAGGCGCGCAGATGATCGAAGCCTGGAACGCCATCGGTCTCGATTATGCGACTTTCGGCAATCACGAGTTTGACTTTGGCCCAGACGTGTTGAAGCAGAGAATAAAGGAGTCGAAGTTTGGCTGGATCGCGGCCAACGTTATCGACACGACGACGGGCAAACCATTCGCTGATGTTCCATCGTTTGTAGTGCGCGAGTTTGGCGGTGTGAAGATTGGAATATTCGGCCTCACCCTTCCCGAGACAAAAATTACTTCAAGGCCGGGTGACAACGTCGAGTTTCGCAGTCCGTGTGAAACGGCGAAAGCGATGGTTTCGCAGCTACACGCGCAGGGCGTGAAGGTGGTTGTGGCGCTGAGTCACCTGTCGATGCGGGAAGACAAAGAAGTCGCTCGTTGCGCCGGAGTTAATCTGATTGTCGGTGGGCACGAACACACGCTGCTCGAATCGCATGCCGGCGTGGCGCCGATCTTCAAGATGACCGCCGACGCCCGAGAAATGGGCCGTATCGATCTGAACATTTCGCCGAGCACCGGCGAGCTTGAAAGTATCGATTGGAAAGTGATTCCGGTTGACAGTTCGATACAAGAGGCGCCTGAATTCGCGGCAGTCTATCGTAAGTACGCTGACCTGCTGGCGCAGTTGGCGAAGCCGATTGGCAGCACGAGCGTGCCACTCGATGCGCGTAGTGCGGAAAACCGAACTAAGGAAACGAACGCCGGCAACTTTATTGTCGATGCATTTCGCAAGGCACTGACCGCGGATGTCGCACTCATGAACGGCGGCTCGATTCGTGCCGATGAGATCATCGGGCCTGGCAAGCTGACTGAGCGAGATCTGCTCTCGATGCTTCCATTCAAGAACAAATTGATTAAGATCGAGGTGACTGGTGCAACGTTAAGGGCTGCGCTCGAACACGGCGTGAGTCGCAGCGCGGAAGATGCTGAGCCGGGCGGTTTTCCGCAAGTCTCAGGGGTACAATTCTCTTTCGATGCGACGCGAAAACCCGGAGCCAGGCTCGTTGACGTAAAGGTAAACGGTCAGCCGCTGAACGATTCGAGGAAGTACACGTTGGGCACCTCGACGTTCATCGCCCTTGACGGCGGAGATGGTTACTCGATGTTCAAAGGCTCGCCTGTGATAATTCCGGCTGATCGCGCGCCGATAGACTCTGACGCGGTGAGACAAGCAATCGCGGCCGGCCCCATTGCGCCGAAAGTTGAAGGACGGATAAAACGTTTAGACGCGACGCAGAAGTCTGGTTCAAATTGTAAGTAATCCGCAGATTACGCAGATGAACGTCTACGACGACACAGCGGCGGCCAAACGGTTTGAAGCCAATCAGCTTTTCCATGAGGCCTACGAAGCGCAGCTCGCAAACGATTACGAGCGGGCTATCGAGCTGTACAAGCGTTCGATTGAAACCTATCCAACCGCCGAGGCACACACGTTCCTCGGCTGGGTCTACAGCTTTCAAAAGCGTTATGACGACGCGATCGCGGAGTGTTTGGAAGCAATCCGAGTTGACGAGACTTTAGGCAATCCCTACAACGACATCGGCAGTTATTTACTCGCCAAAGGCGACCCTTACGGCTCGGTGCGTTGGTTCAAACGCGCTTTGCTGGCGCCGCGCTACGAATCGTACGCGTTTCCGCATTTCAATCTCGGCCGCGTTTATGAAACGCGCCGCAAGTTTCTCGAGGCCGCCAGGCATTACGGCCTGGCACTCGAGCAGAAACCGGATTTTACCGAAGCGGCGGTGGCGTTGAGACGCATGCAGACGCGACTTAACTAAGCAACGATCGGGATCTTCTCACCTTTTTTGTCTACCGCGACGTAGATCACCTCGGCTTCCGTAACTCGCACGCGTTCACTCTTTCCGAATCGTTCAACTTCCACAATCACCCGCACCGTTATCGACGTCGTACCGACACGTAGTGTTTCCGCGTAGAAGCTCACCAGATCCCCCACGAATACCGGTTTGTGAAAGATCACTTCCTTCATCGCGACGGTCACGAAACGTTCCATTTTGGTGTGGCGATGCGCTTCGATAGCTCCGGCAGTGTCGATGTAACTGAGAATGACGCCGCCAAAGATCGTGCCCTGCGAGTTTGTGTCACGAGGTAGTAGTGTGATCCGTATCGCCGGATCTTTGTAATCGCTCATCTCTTGTACTTCTTGTGCCTTTTTGCGGCTAAACCGTGAATTGTTCGGTGGCCCACTCGGTTATCGCGCGTTTCAGTTCATCCAAACGACCTTCGAAGAAATGACCTGCGCCGGGAATCACCACCAGTCGCACCGGCACACTCGGCTCAAGATCCGCGACCAGTTTCCGCAGGCTCTCGACGTCGCCAAACTCATCGTGCTCTCCGTGGACCAGCAACAAAGGCTTGCGACACCGGCTGAGAAAACTGAAGTCATACATCTTTATCGGCGTGCCAATGCCAATCAGATACGAGACGCGCGAATCGTTGATACCCACATCCAATCCGACCCTCGCGCCGAACGAAAACCCGCAGAGCAATATCCGATGCTTCGGATAATTTTGCGACAAGTAATCGAGTCCGGCGCGCACGTCATCCTGTTCTCCGCGTCCCTCGTCGTGTTCACCGGTGCTCTGACCGACGCCACGAAAGTTGATCCTGAGCGTTGTCAGGCCCGCGTCGTTCAAAGCAGCGGCGGCACGAAACACAACCTTATTGTGCATCGTGCCGCCACCGAGCGGATGTGGATGTAGGACCAGCGCCACGCCGATTGGCGAATCTTGTCGCGGCTCTTTAAGAACTGCTTCTAACTGCCCGTGCTCGACAGGAATAAAGAGATTGCCGGCTGGATACATTAATTGACAGTATTAACACTCTTCAAACGCCACCGTCTCGTCCTCCTTCGATTGGATCACCCGACGGTTCATCGGGGGTCCTCTGAGGCGCTTCATAGCCTCCAACTGTCGGGGGCGGCGGCGCCACTGACGCTGACTTCCTCGACCGCTTCTTTCCGCCTTTCTTGGTACCACCACCCTTGCGGGTCAATTTCTTCGCTGCCTTCTTTGTACCCTTTGACGTCTTCTTTCCGGCTTTGCGAGTGCCACCACCCTTCTTCGCGGATTTCTTGGCTGCCTTCTTAGTTGATTTCTTTGCGCCGCGTTTCTTAGTTCCCTTACCGCCGCCTTTGCGCGCGCCTCTAGACTTCTTGCTTCCTTTTTTGGCTGCCATTTTGTTCGCTCCTTTTGTTGATTCGAGTTTGGCTCACCGTAGCAAAATAATTAAAGACTGTCCACGATGTTTTTTTGATCGCATGATCGTTTGACCCGATACTTAGCCGCAGATTTTCGCGAATGAACGCGGATCAGATCCGCGTTCATTCGCGAAAATCTGCGGCTAAGTTTCTAACATCAAAAATCATGAGTTCTGTGGACACACATCGACGTTTCAGCTACAGTAAACTCGCTCTCCGAACAACACGCGGTCTGACAAAAACGCGGAAAGGCTGCCTCGATGCAAGATTATTACTCATCGTGCGTTAACGCCGATTTTCAGCCCTCACTGTTCTACTTCAGCCAGTTTTTACCAAACCAGTCGAATCACTCTAACGACCTTGCGCCTGACGCCGACGTACTGAATCACGAGCCGCAAGAGCGTCGATCGGCTTTGGTAGTTGACGATGTCGCCGACGTCACAGAGATGCTGGCAGTGGTGCTGAGCCATGCCGGTTACTCCGTCGTTACCGCGGCATCAGCTCCGGCAGCGCTCAAAGCAGCGCGCGAACGCCAGTTTGACGTAATAATTTCCGATATCGGTATGCCCGAGATGAACGGTTATCAACTGGCACAAGCAATGAGAACCTTGCCAGGCTACGAAACTATTCCGATGGTAGCGGTAACGGGCTATTCCATGTTCGACGACAAGGAACGATCGACCAAAGCAGGTTTCAACGCTCACATGACCAAGCCGATCGATCCTCGTGCGCTACTGGAGCTGATCGAACAACTGTGAGCCTGACACAAGACAGTTGAGCGATTGATGACGACCTCCTCCGGCACACACTCCAGGTTTTTATCCGAATCAACTATCCGCATCATCCAGTTTTTAGTCGCCGTCATAGCTATCGGTCTTATTTTCTGGCAGCTTCAATTCTCGACGCCTGCCATCTGCTGTGGCGATTTTGACGGTTACTATCACGTCGCGTGGGCGCGCGAGCTTTGGGCCTCGATGAAAAGCCGCTCGTTCCCGCCCGCGTTTCCGTGGCTGCCACTCACGACTCTCAACGCAAAAGGCTATGTGGACCATCACCTGCTCTTCCACATAATCCAGATTCCATTCGTCGCGTCTTCCAATCCGCGATTGGGCGCAAAGATCGCGTCAGCGCTTTTTGGTGGGCTGGCAGTTCTTTCCTGTTACTGGCTAGTGCTTCGCTATCGCATACGGTATGCGCTCGTCTGGTTGGTCGCCCTGCTGGCATGTTCGGCACCGTTTCTGTTTCGTATGAACATGACCAAGGCGCCGCCATTCGCCATCATTTACCTGATCATTGCGATTCACCTGTTTTTTCAGAGGAAATACTGGCTGTTGTTTCCGTTGGCCCTGATTTTCACCTGGACGTATGACCTGTTTGTGCTCCTCATCGTGGCCACAGTCTTTTGGGTCATTGCAGTCGCAATAAATGAAAAGACATTTGAGTGGCGGCCGCTCGTGCTGGTGCTCGCCGGATGCGCTGCCGGACTCATCATCAATCCATACTTCCCACACAACTTCCAACTGCTCTACGAGCACATGAAGATCAAGCTCACCGCGTCTGACTTCGACACGAAAGTGGGCTTTGAATGGTACCCGTATGATTCGTGGGAGTTTCTCGGGAATTCGGCGGTGGCGTGTATCGCGATGTTTGTCGGCTACATCGCGTTTGAACCTTCGGAACGTAGGCGAGCACGCTACCCGATCTTTTTTCTGCTCTTTTCGACCGCGCTAATGATCATGACTGCGCGTTGGAAACGGATCGCGGAATACTGGCCGCCGTTTGCCGTGTTGTTTGCTGCGTTTTCTCTACAAGCCTGGCTCGTGGGTGTTCGTTCATATTCATATCTGACCCGTCTGCCTGCCGACGTGTTGGAAGAACTCAGGCCGTTTCTCGATCGCGAGCCGATTGAACTGCCTCAGCAAGAGACCGACTGGCGCGACTGGCGTGAGTGGGTGAAAACGGCGGTGGTCTCCGCCGTGGCGCTGGTGTTGAGCAGCGTTCTGTTCTTTAACCTGCGGTCAGTTATGAAAGAGATTGGCGAGAGTGCGCCTCACGATCATTATCGCGCGGGCGCTGAATGGCTGCGGGCGAATGTGCCGCCAGGTCAGATAGTTTTCAACGCTGACTGGGACGACTTTCCGCGTCTTTTCTATTACGATTCTTCACATCACTACGTGTCGGGGCTGGATCCGAATTATCTTTACGACAAGAACCCGGACCTTTCGCGGCTTTACGATCGCATTACACTCGGCAACGTGGAAGATCCGGGGCCGTTGATTCGAGATCGATTTGGCGCGCGTTATGTATTCTCGGATAATACACATCACGATTTCTTCGAGCATGCGAGATTGAGCGGATGGTTTGATATTGTTTATGAAGATGCGCAATGCACGATCATGCACATTAGGGATGAGAAGATTGTTGACGAGGGCCTTGGTGAACCCGAGTAATATAGGTCCTATAGGATTTATAGGTCCTATTCTGCTCCTCGCTTTGCTGCTCGGTGCTTGCGGCGGCGGCCCTCCGCGAAGCACGAACAGTGAATCCACCGAGGCGCCACCCTCGGCATCGCCTCAGGGTTCGCCTCTCACCGGCTTTCAAAAAGACCTGCATTACATCCGCAACGGCCAGTTTAACTACGTCTGGGTCTTTTCACGCAAAGACGGCAAGCCGTTGGATGGAAAAGACAGCGAGTTTCTCCGAACCAATGCGCCACAAGTTGTAGATTGGGTTCTTACCGATGAGGGGCGGAAGGTGATCGCCGGAACTAACTTCAACCTCGAAGAAGGAAACCTCGAGGCTTTAAAGAAGAGGTTCGTCGCCGAGGATTACTCAGGCAAATGAGCCGCAGATTTACGCGGATGAACGCGGATCGATCCGCGTTCATCCGCGTAAATCTGCGGCTAAAACCACCTTACCAAACTGGGCCCGATTCTCGATCAGCTCGTGCGCCTGACGTGCTTCACTGAGCGGCAATACGCGATCAACCACCGCCCGAATCTTCCCCCGCGCGACAAATTTCATCGCTTCCAGTAACTCCCCCTTCGAGCCCATGAACGAACCCAACAGCGTCAAGTGTCGATAAAACACCTGCCGCAAGTCGGTGCGCGCATCGAAGCCGCTGGTCGCGCCACACGTCACTAGACGTCCATTGTTTTTGAGCGCCGCGATCGATCCGGGCCACGTCGCTGCGCCCGTGTGCTCGACAACGACGTCAACGCCCTTGCGATCCGTCAGACGCCTGACTTCTTTGGGCCAGTCGTCGCGCGTGTAGTTGATCGTCACATCAGCGCCCAATTCGCGCGCCTTTGCCAGCTTTTCATCCAAGCTCGCAGTCGTGATAACGCGCGCGCCACGCAATTTCGCGATTTGGATCGCGATCGATCCGACGCCGCTGCCGGCCGCATGTACCAGCACGTCTTCACCCGGCTGCACTGCTGCACGCGTCACCAGCATGTGCCATGCGGTCACGGTTACCAGCGGCAACGCCGCCGCTTCTTCCCAACTCAACCCGCTCGGCTTCGGAATGATGTTAACGCCCGGAACAGCCACCAACTCTGCATAACCACCGTCGCGCCGGTAACCGATCATGTCGTACTCGCGACAGAGATTGTCTCGTCCACTCAGACACGCCTCGCAATGCCCGCACGACACGCCCGGCTGGACCATCACCTCTTCACCCGTTTTCACCCAGGTGACGAGTTCGCCGACTTCTCGCACAACGCCCGCGACGTCGTTTCCCAAAATGTGCGGCAGCGGAATCTCGATTCCCGGCAATCCATTGCGAACAAAGATGTCGAGATGGTTCAACGCACACGCCTTCACTTCCACGAGGACTTCATTCGCCCGAATCCGCGGCTCAGGCACGTCCGCGTACTCGAGTACGTCCGGTCCGCCATGCTGTTTGAAGATTACGGCTTTCATTTCGCGGCGTGTTCGCGCGCGTGGTAGGAGGAACGCGTGAGCGGGCTCGATTCGACGTGATGAAAACCGAGTGACATCCCAATCTCGCGCCACTTCGCAAATTCCTCAGGCGTCACGTAGCGTTCGACCGGCAGACGGCGCGCGTGCGGTTGGAGATATTGGCCAATCGTCATGATGTCGCAGGAAACGGCGCGCAGGTCGCGCATGAGATCGACGACTTCGTCGAAAGTCTCTCCCAAACCCACCATGATTCCGCTCTTCGTCAACATCCCACGACCTTCGCGGTCGCGTCTGGCGGCGGCGCGTTCGAGCAGCGTCAGCGACTGCTGGTAATCCGCGTCGGGCCTGACGCGCCGGTACAGTCGCGCGATCGTTTCAGTGTTGTGATTGAGCACGTCGGGTTGGGCGTCGAGCACGGTGTTCAGCGCGGCCTCGTCCCCGTTGAAATCCGGAATGAGGACTTCGACTTTGCAATCGGGTTTCAAAGCACGCACCTGTCGAATCGTCTCGGCCCAATGAGCGGCGCCGCCATCGGGCAGATCGTCGCGATTGACTGAAGTGATCACAGCGTGGGCGAGATTCAAGTGGCCCACAGCTTCAGCGACGTGACGCGGCTCTTGCGCGTCCAGTTCGCCGGGTTTTCCTTTTCCGACGGCGCAAAAGCCGCAGTGTCGCGTGCAAATATCGCCGCCGAGCATAAAGGTGGCCGTGCGATCGGTCCAGCACTCGAAGATGTTCGGACAGCGCGCTTCCTGACAAACGGTGTGCAGGTTGAGACCTTCGATGAGTTGCAGCACCTGGTTCTGATTTGTCGGATCGCCCAGGCGAATGCGCAGCCATTCGGGTTTTGGTTGACGAACCTTTTGATTGTTGCTGATTACACGAAGTTCGCGGGCCAACTGATTTACCTCTGCAAGGATTTTACGTGCTTTGCGTTCAGGAAGGAAACGGGCCGCAGATTTTCGCGGATGAACGCGGATTTGAAGGCGTATAATCTGAGGCGCTCTGAGTGCTCGAAAGGAGATCCGAACCGATGAAAGCCCTTCTTGCTGCTTGCTGCCTGATTCTTTTGACTGCATTTTCGATTAACGCGGATGTCGCGAAACCACCAAAGCCTGCCGACAAACCGGGCAAGGTTGTAATGCGGACGAGTCTCGAAATTGCGCCCGACGCGAAGGCTTACGAGGCGCGACTACAAATCTCAGAATCCAACTTGAAGAGTTTGCAGGCGTCGCTCGCCGGCACCGTTCAGGGAAATACGACGATTCCGGCCAGTATCGCGCAAAGTCCGACACGAACGATCATCGCGGGACTGTTGATGTTTCTTTCGATCTCAGTGGCCGGAGTGCTGCTCGCGCGCCGCGTGCAAAAAGCTGTGGTCGCGGTGATTGTCCTGGTCGCCGTGCTCGGTGCAGCGGCGATCATCACGCGCGGCAATGCGGCGCCGCCGGGAGGATATCGCTGGCGGAATCTGCCTCAGGCGCTGGCCGACGGCAAATCGACTTTTGGCAACGTGGATATCGAGATCGTTCCTGATGACGCACTGCAGGGCAAAAGCATGCGGCTGATTATTCCGCTGCAAAAGCAGAACAGGCCGGGCGAGTAGCGCCACAGAGGCACATACAAGACACAAAAATAGATGCAGAGTGCGGTTGAACTAAGAAACTGGTCCACTGTTGGCCGACTCGCGATGCCGAATGCGAAGGTGTTCGTCACGTCAATCGTGTTGTGCGTGGTAACGGCTGCGATCTTCGCGAGTTGGCTGCCGCTACAGGTGTCGATTGTTACACTCTTTCTCTTTGCAGGACCACATAACTGGTTTGAGCTGCGCTACTTTTTGATGCGATTGCCGGTGCGGTTTGGTCGATCGCGTAATTTCTTTCTTACTGCGTTTGCGGGCCTCGGCGTGCTCACGCTCGCGTACGTTTTACTTCCCCTTCTTTACAACGCTTCATTGTGGACTGACGAAGCATGGTCGATCGTCATCGCCAGTTGCAACACGATGTTGCTGTTTTGGCTGGGACTGCTTGTTTGGTTGCGCAGCAAACAGAAACGACACGCGTCGTGGACCTGGACCATACCACTTGGGCTGGTCCTCGCTTCGCTCAACTGGCTCGGGCCCGATCTTTTCAGCCTTGCAATCGTTTACGTTCATCCGCTGATCGCTCTCTGGTTTTTAGACCGGCATCTTCGTCGCATGCGTCCAGCGTGGCTGAGTGCCTATCGCCGTTGCCTGTGCCTGCTGCCGCTCGTGCTCGCGGGAATGATCTGGCAACTTTCACAAACTTCCGCGCTGCCGGAGGACAACGGTCTTTTCTGGCGCATCACACAACATTCAGGCGCGCAGCTACTACCGCAGGTGTCGAGCCATCTCCTTGTTGCGGTGCATCTGTTTTTGGAGATGCTGCACTACGGTGTGTGGATTGTCGCTCTGCCGCTGATTGGACCAACGGCGCGGTTTTGGAACGTGAAGACGGTGCCGGTCGCGCGGCATCCGAAAGGCTTTCCGCGTCTAGTTGCTGGCATGCTCATCGCTGCGCTCGCGGGTGTCGCGGTTCTTTGGTTGGGTTTCTCCGTCGATTACTCCACCACGCGTGATATCTACTTCACCGTCGCGATCGCGCACGTACTGGCCGAAGCGCCGTTCTTGTTGAGGATGCTTTAGGTGCAGCCCTTAGAACTCTGGCGCTTTTTACCGTTTGGATACCTGCTCACGATCGCTATTGAGACCCCGATCCTCCTGTTTGGACTCTCACCGCATCATCCGAAACGCCGTCGCCTGCTGGCAGGTGTTTGGCTGACGGCGTGTACGTATCCGATTGTTGTGCTCGTCTTGCCCTTACTTTTAGTCGATCAACCACGTGCGACTTATCTTTTGGTGGCGGAAACGTTTGCGCCGGTGGCTGAGTGTGTTTTGTTCTGGTTGGCGTTTGGGAAAGAAGCGACCTGGCGAGACTTTGCGGTGATCGTGATTGCAAATCTCGGCTCGTTTGTTGTGGGAGAATTTTTGCCGCGGATCTTCGCGGATTAGCGCGGATCGGATCCGCGTTCATCCGCGCAAATCCGCGGCAAAAGATCGGGATCGATGTTGCCGCCGGAGAGGACGACGCCGACGCGTTTCACATCTGCGGGCAATTTGTGAAACATTACTGCTGCCGCAGCAGCGACGCCCGAAGTCTCAACCAACAACTTCATCCGAAACAAAATGAATCGCAACGTGGCAACGATCTCCTCGTCGGAAACTGTCAACACGTCGTCGGCCAGTTGCTGCACGATCGGGAAAGTCAGTCTGCCGGGTATTTGAACGCGCAATCCATCCGCGATCGTCGGTGGCGGTGGAATCGAAACGCGTTCGCCTTTCAAGAATGATCGCCGCGTGTCATCAGCAGTATCCGGCTCGACCGGAAAACAGCGAATCTTTGGATTCAATGCTTTGGCCGCGGTCGCGACGCCTGCAAACAACCCGCCGCCGCTGCACGGCGTGAGAACACAATCGAGCTCCGGCACTTCTTCAAGCAACTCGAGACCGCAAGTGCCCTGGCCCGCGAGGACGAAATAGTCGTCGTAAGGCGGGACCATCACCAATCGTTCACGCTCGGCGAGATCGAGTGCAAAAGCTTCGCGGTCCTGTTTGTGACGATCGTAAAAAACAACTTCAGCACCGTAGCCGCGCGTTGCCGCAACCTTCGCCGCCGGCGCATCCTCGGGCATCGCCACCAGCACGCGCACGCCCGCCTCGCGACCTGCAAGCGCGACCGCTTGCGCATGATTGCCTGACGAAAACGCGACAATGCCCTGCTGCTTCTCGGCCGGCGTCAGCGACAGGATCTTGTTCGTCGCACCGCGAAACTTGAACGCACCGGCGCGTTGAAGGTTTTCACACTTGAAGAAGACTTCTTTGCCCGAGGCGTCGTTAAATTGGCGAGAGGTCACGACGGCGGTGCGATGAATGCGCGAGCCGATGCGCTCTCGAGCTGCCCTGATTAGATTGATATTGAGCATACTACGCCACCAGATAAACACGGATGAGATTGATAATCAAAAACAGCCGCGAAGTGATCCACGATCCGATCTTCGACGGTGCTCAATTCAGTTTCGCGACCGAGCAGCTCCTCCATCGAAGTCACCGGCTCACCTTCGCAGGCGATGATTAGATCGAAGTAACTGAGGTCGGTGTTGACGTTGAGCGCAAAGCCATGCGTGGTGATCCAACGTGCAATGTGTACACCGATGGCCGCGACCTTGCCACGCGGCGTGTGAACGCCGGTAAGACCTTCAATGCGAAACGCATTAATGCCGAAATCGCGCATCGTGCGAATCAACACCTCTTCGAGACTGCGCACGTAACGATGGACGTCTTCACGATCTGGACTAAGGTCAATAATCGGATATCCGACCACCTGGCCCAGACCGTGGTAAGTCACTTTTCCACCGCGGTTGGTTTCAAACAGTGTGACGTTTCGCGATTTGAGTTGTTCCTGATTCAGGAGTACAGACGAGCTGTCACCGCGGCGTCCGATCGTCAGCGTGTGCGGGTGTTCGAGCAAGAGAAGGGTGTCGGGCTGAGTGCCGTTTTTTACGGCTAATTCAGTCTCTTTCTGAATTTTTAGCCCCGATTCATAGTCGACCAGCCCCAATCGTTGGACCAGCAGCTTTCTTTCCTTCATGATGCAACCAGATCGCGTACTTTCGGCGTCATTCTAACAGCCGCGTTGGTCTCTGGTACAATCACCCCAACCAATTCCAACTTTAGACCACTACAAGAGGAGAGAAACTATCTTGAAACGAATCCTAATCACTTTACTGGCCGCGATCCTTTTAACTCCCTCTTCAGCGTTTGCACAAAGAAAAAGATCGACGTCGCGGCCCAGGACGCCTGCTACGTCACAGTCTCAAGGCGTGTCGCAGGTGCGAACCGCGGGCGCGACGCGCGTCGCCGAGCAGATCAAGTTGTTGTCGAGGTTTATTTACCTGCTCGGCGGAGTCGCAAGCGGGATTGCGCAGGTGGATGAAGCGGTACGGCGCAACGAAGCGTCACCGGCCCTGGTGCAACAGAATCAGCAGAGCAAAGCACGTGTAAAAAGCAGCATCGAGGGTTTTCGTGAGAGTTTGGATAAACTCGAAATAGATTTTCGCGCCACGCCCGAGCTCCAGCCTTATTACATCAAACTCGCCGGCGTGGCCGCAGGCGCGGCGACTGCAGAAGAGCAAGCGACTAACAATCAATTCGACGCCGCCGGCCGCTCGCTGCTTACTGTGGTTGGTCGGTTAACAGATGTGCTGGTAGTGATGAGGCAATAGCGTGTTGTAAGGATGCCCGCACTCTCCTAACAAGTCAGGAAGGGAGGCTTGCCCCCGCTGTTGCCAGAGCGGGGGCAAGCCCCTCTTCCGGACTTGTTAGAAGTGCAGCCGCCCTACAAACTTATTCTTGCTTCTTCTTGTAGTAGCCCTGGCGGGCGCGGACGCGCACATCGTTGCGCGCTGGAATCAAAACCTGAATGCGCCTGAATTGTCCGGGCGCGGCCTCAGCATTCGCGTAGTATTGCAGCAGGTATTGTCCCCGTAACTCCGCCGCAACCTGCCGAAACACACGCTCGAGATCTTTATCCGAATCGGGCACGAAGGCGGTGCCGCCAGTTGTTTCCGCGATCGACTCCATCCCGCGCTCAGCCCGCATTGCGATCTGATTCAGCTTTATTGAGGGACCACCAGGGTTCACAGCGTAAAAGATAGCGTCAGCCTGCTGAACAAGTTTTTCTACCTGAGCAACCGCTAGTTGGTGGGCCCGTTGTGAGGCAGACAGAGTTCCCGGAGCAATCTTTTGGCCGCTCAGGGTCGCACTAGCAGTCGCAATCGATAAATCGCGGATCTGTTCGCTGAAGTTGTCGTCACCGTCTGACAGCACGACGATTACGCGCCGATAATTACTAGGCGCGTTATCCGTCAGATACTTTGCTGCTGCCGTAACTGTGTCGTAGAACGCTGTCGGAACGTTTGCTACCGGAGGCGGAATTGTCAACATCTTTGCGGCCGAAGCATCGGCCGAAGAGAGAGGTTGGATAATCGTCGGTGTGCCGGTGATGGTAAAAATCGCAGCCTTATCAGCCGGCTTCATCACGAGCCTAAGAAACGTCGCGGCTGCGTTCTGCTGAGAGGTAAAGAAACCTTTTCCACCGACGCTGCTCGAAACGTCAAACAACAACGCGATTGCCAGAGGCACCTGCTCCGGATCGCCAATCCCCGAGATCTCCTGTTGCTTGCCTTCTTCTTCCAGACGGAAATCTGCAACTCGCAATCCCTGAACAGCCTGACCCTGCCGATCGGTCACGGACACCGGCACCATCACCAGGTTTGAAGTGACACGAACAACGTCGAGCTTTTCCTCCTCGGGCGGCTTGGGGGTTGGCGTCGGTTTTGCTTTCCAGGCCGGTGGCGGTGGCGGCAAGTCTTTAACAGACTGCTGCGCCCGCACAGCCGGTACACATAAAAAAATAGCCAGCACTCCGAAAAGGAATGCCGGCCGCAATAGTTTTTTCTCAACCCCCAAAATCATCAGGACACCCTTCGAGTCTTGTCTCATGCCGTCAGATCCGCTGACTGCATTCTATCCTACCGCTTCTCTGACGGCATGATCCAACGACTCTTTGGTGCCACGTCACATCCGCGGAGTTGCACCAACAAACCCGCGGTGCTGACTAGTTGCCGGAACCCGAACTGCCCGGGTTCATCGCCGGCGCTGGGGATGTCAATCCCTTGTTCACGAGCAATTTGATCTCAACACGTCGATTCTGAGCACGGCCCTCACGCGTGTCGTTCTCCGCCACCGGATTCGTCTCACCGTAACCGAACGGCGTCACGATGCGTCGCAGCGGAATTTGGTGATTCTCAACCAGGTAACGAATGACGGCGTCAGCACGACGCTGGCTCAGTTGGCGATTAAGATTAATGCTTCCTCTCGAATCGGCATAACCCGAAACCTCGAGCACGTAGCCTTTGGCATTCATCGCTTTGGTCGCAATGTCATCGAGTGTCGTCTTCGACTCTGGTGAAAGCACCGCACTGCCTGACTTGAAGTTCACTGCGGCAGTACTCTGCGGTTCGTAATCATCGAGAGCCGAGATGCGCTCGTTGGTTGCATTCACGCCCGCGACGGCTGCGTCAGCAGTTGCCTGCGCTGCTTTCGCGCCACCGCGTGCAGCATTCGAAACGGCAGCCAACTCGTCCAACTGACCGGAGAGCCGTTGCGCATTCGCTTCAACCTGGGTCAGCTTGTTTTCCGTATCGGTTGCTCTCTCTTCGAGCGGCGCAGCACGCGACTCGACCGCACGTGCGGTGCGCATGTCTGTTTCGTTAAACCGGATCTTCTCGGCAAGCAACTCGCCGGAAGCATTACCACGACCTTCAATCTCCAGGTTCAAGCCGCGGAGGATGCTGGTCTGTGCATAGTTGGTGCCACCACGGAGGAACCCGCCTTTAGTCTTCACACTGGTCCTGTCGTCCAGGCGCACAACCGTATCCACGCCGTTCATGTCACGGACCGTAAAGGTATCCGCATCACGCCGGGTAACTACGCCTTTGATCTTCATCTTTTGGCCGCTGCTAACGGTGCGCGAGCCGGCGGGATTGGTTTTATCTTGTGCCAGGATTGGGGAGGCGGAGAAGACTAACAGGCAGGTGATAAGCACTGCCGGGGCAAACATTTTATGTTTAGTGAATACCATCGATTTATCTCCTTCAACTAGTAACTTATTGACGCGCTCCTTGAGCCGCGCGTCTCCTCAAACTGTTTTCATGGCGAGTCCTTGCTCCTCGCCTCCCGCGAGTTAAATTTTGCGGATGACATCTCTTAGACCTTCGCCGGAGCTAAGTCAATAGCCTCCGCATTTCTTCATCGAATCACCACTTTATCGCAATAAGAGAGGGGTTGTGTAAAAAATTTGCGTGTTGATTTTGAAAAACTTCGCGCATAGCTGCTGGAATAAGGAGCAGCAAATAAGAAGAGTGAAACCAATAAGAAGTAGATAAATAAGAACAAGTCAGGAAGGGTGGCTTGCCCCCGCTGTAGATGAGCAACAGCGGGGGCAAGCCACCCTTCCTGACTTGTTCTATCTATGAAAATTTGCTTAAACCGAGAAATCGCCGGACTCCAATTGCTCCTTGATGAAAGCCAGAAACCTTTCCGCATCCGCGCCGTCGATGACGCGATGATCGAAACTGAGCGCGAAATAGGCCATCCAGCGAATGCCGATGAAATCGTCGCCCTCTTCGGTAGTCATTACCTTGGGCCGCTTTTCAATTTTTCCGACGCCGAGAATCGCGAGTTGAGGCTGGTTGATGATCGGCGTCCCGAATAGACCACCAAACACTCCAGGATTCGTGATTGTAAAAGTGCCGCCGGTAACTTCATCCGGCTTGAGCTGTTTCGTGCGCGCGCGATCTGCAAGGTCATTTGCAGCACGGGCCAAACCGGAGATGCTCAGGTCGTCGGCGCGCTTAATCACCGGAACGATTAAGCCCCAGTCGAGGGCCACGGCCATACCGAGATTGATGTCCTGCTTGTAAATGATCTGCTCGCCGCTGACCTGCGCATTAAAAATCGGAAACTTCCGCAACGCTTTGTTGACAGCTTCGAAAATGAAGGGCATGAACGTCAGCTTAGTGCTGGTTCGTTCATAAAACGCGTCGCGATGCTGGTCGCGAAGCCTGGCGATGCGCGTCATGTCGATCTCGTAAACCGTGGTGACATGCGCTGAGGTGCGTCGAGACAGGACCATGTGCTCGGCGATCTTCTTGCGCATGACGCTCATCTGCTCTACTCGATCGCCGACTTGCGGTTTCGGCGGAGGCGGTGCAGAGACTTCCTGGACCGCCGGTGCCGCGGAAGATGCGACGGTTTCGGGTCGACGTTGCGGCGGCGCAGGGGTTGCGCCTGATTCGATAAAACTGAGAATGTCGTTTTTGGTTACTCGACCACTTACGCCAGTGCCTTCGAGTTTTGAAATGTCGACGCCGTGCTCTTGCGCGATCTTACGGACCAGCGGGCTCGACTTGGTCCGTCGCAACTCATCGGCAGTTGCAGTCGCTCCATCATTTCGGGCGGGCGGCTCAGGCGGTGGCGCCGGCGTTGGTCTCGTTTGGACCGGCGGCGGAGGTGGCGGCGCAACGGGTGTTGGTGGCTTTGGCGCTGGTGGCGGTGGTGGTGCCGTTACTTGAGGCGGTGGCGCAGGCGGCGGAGGCGGTGCAGCAGGTTTTTCTTCAACAGGTTTCGCTGCGGGTGCGGCAGCGGTGGCCGCCTGACCACCGTCGAGTACAGCCACGACCGTGTTAACTTCAACAGTCTCGCCTTCGTTGTGCCTGATCTCAGTTAACGTCCCCGCCGCCGGTGACGGAATCTCCGCATCGACTTTGTCAGTTGAGATCTCAAACAACGGCTCATCACGTTCGACACGCTCGCCGACCTTCTTCAACCATTTTGTAATCGTGCCCTCCGCAATGGACTCACCCATCTGCGGCATCACCACTTCAGTGCTCATCTCTTCTCCCAGACTCTTCTCTGTGCAACCTCTGTGTTCTCTGTGTCTCTGTGGTTATGAGTAATCACGAAAAACCACCACAGAGACACAGAGAACACAGAGGTTGCACAGAGAAATCAACTTATCATCAATCAGTACGCCGCCAGTTTGCGCGCCGCATCGACTACGTCCTTCGTTTGCGGCAGATAGTAATCCTCGAGCGGCGGCGAATATGGAACCGGCGTATCGATCGACGCAATGCGGATCACCGGCGCATCAAGCCATTCAAAACACTCTTCGGCAAGCATCGCCGCTATCTCACCGCCAATGCCGCCTGTGCGTGAAGCTTCGTGCAACACGATCGCTTTGCTGGTTTTCTTCACACTCGCGAGTATCGCGGCCTTGTCGAGTGGCGCGAGCGTGCGCAAGTCGATCACTTCGACGTCCAAACCTTCTTTCTCGAGCTCTTCGGCTGCGTCGAGCGCCGTCAAAACCATCGCGCCGAAGGTGATGATCGTCAGGTCACGTCCTGAACGCGCCACACGCGCCTTGCCAATCTCGACAATGTAATCGTCCGACGGCAACTCTTCCCGCAGCCTCGGCAAACGATAAAGTTTTTTGTGCTCAAAGAAGAGCACCGGATCCGGATCGCGAATCGCCGCCTTGATCAAACCCTTCGCATCGTAAGCCGTCGAGGGCTCGACAATCTTCAGTCCCGCCGTGTTCAGGAAAAACGATTCCGGGTTGAGCGAATGAAACGGGCCTGATCGTACGCCCGATCCACATGGACCGCGAAAGACTGCAGGAATTCCCGCGCCCCAACGATAGCGACACTTCGCCGCGTAATTCGTAAGGAGATCAAAACCGGCCGAAATAAAATCAATAAACTGAAACTCAGCAACTGGGCGCATGCCCATCAACGCAGCGCCACACGCCGCTCCGACGATTGCACCTTCCGAGATCGGCGTGTCGATTACGCGTTCTTTGCCAAACTCGTCGATCAATCCGTCGGTGACTTTGAACGCGCCGCCATAGGCGCCCACGTCCTCGCCGATTACAAACACGGTCGGGTCGCGTTCCATCTCTTCCCAGATGCCCTGGCGGATTGCTTCGACCATCGTAGCCTGACCGCCACGTTCGGGCCGCGCGGATTTGTGTTCTTTTTTGACGGCTGTGGACATGGTTAGATGCTCAAGCAACTCGCTTAACTTGTCTGATATATCGCTTAGGATTATCGCGTGAGTCAGGATGCACTAGTAGCCTTTCTCGTTTGGCATCGATGAACGCGTCCAGTCCTTGTAGTGGAAATGCACCTAACAAGACTTGTGACGTGCCTGGCAAGACAATAGCTCTCACAATCGTAAAGCGATCCTCAAAACGAACTTCCACGGGACCTACCACATCCACGTCCAACCACGTCTCGTCGGCCATTTGGACAGCGTCCCGCTCAAGTACCGGCAAGTCAAGTCTCTTTCGAATCTCTTCGGTAAGAACGAGGTCCCACGCGCCACTGTCAACAAAGGCTCTGCACGCAATTCTCTTAATTTCCTCCTCCGGCAACTTGCCGCGCCGGTTCAATGCAAGATCATCTTCGTTTGTTATTTCAATGTCCGCATATATGTAACCCATCTCTTTTCCTCCGGTAAGTGAGGTACCTTCGGTAGGTCGCCGGTACTTGTAATTAGGTTGAAGTAATGTCATTTACCCCTCCAGTACTTTTGGTCTGAACGCCGGCGGCACGATGTTGTTATCAAAAACTCCATACACCGCCTGCTCGCCTTCGGGCATAGGTGAAGACTCTGCCCAGGCGCAGTCTTCGTCGATCTCGCGGAGAACGCCCGCCACGATCTCCTCGAGCTTCTCTTTCGTCGCCAGATTACATTCAAGCAAATAACGTTCGTAACGATCGATCGGATCGTTATTCTGCTCCCACCACTCAATCTCGCCCGGCGCAACGTAACGCTGATCGTCGTGCTCGGCGTGTCCTTTGCGACGATAAGTCTTCGCTTCAATCAACACCGCACCGCCACCGCGCCGCGCATAGTCGGCCGCTTGCTTCGTGACTTCGTAACACGCGACGACGTCGTTGCCGTCGACGATGTACGCGGGTATGCCATAACCCGCCGCTTTCTCGGCGAGGTCGCGCACGGCGGTCTGCTGGTTTGTCGGCGTAGAATAGGCGTAGTGGTTGTGTTCGGCAATGACGATTAAAGGAAGTCGCTGCACGGCGGCGAAGTTGAGACCTTCATGAAAGGCGCCTGTGCTCATGCCACCATCGCCGATGTAAGCGATGGCAACAAACTTCTTCTTCAACATCCGCCCGCCCAGCAGAACTCCGGTCATAACAGGGATCATGTCGCCCAGGTGAGAAATTGGACCAATGAATCCCTTCTGCATGTCGCCGAAATGAATGTTGAGATCTTTTCCGCCTGATGGTCCCCACGCCTTTGCCATGTATTGCGCGAAGATCTCGCGCGGTCGAATTCCTTTTACGAGCACGGCGCCGAGATCTCTAATCAAAGGAGTGACGAAATCCTGCGGCTGAAGCGCATAAGCACTGCCGACAGCGGTGGCTTCCTGGCCCAAAGAACGAAACACGCCGCCGACAACTTTCGTCTGGCGATAGAGATTCACCAGTCGTTCTTCGACCAGTCGAGTGAGCTTCAGATAACGATAGAGTTCGAGATGCTGCTCAGGCTTGAGTGTCGTCTCGGTCGAGCAACTTAGCGGCTTACCATCCACCGCTTTGCGCGGCGCGTATTTAGTGCTGACACGCATCTGAAAACGCGGACGCATCGGTCGCCGGCGCCGTCGTTTGTCGTTCCGATCTTTCTTTTCCGGTTGGTCCATAGTAAAGAATCTGTGTAATCTGCGGATGGTTTTATATGTGCACCATCAGATCGTGAACGCCTTCCGCAGCTTCCATAACTGCCTCAGAGATCGTCGGATGCGCGTGCATCGTTCGCCCAAGCTCGTCTGCAGTCGATTCGAGCTGCATCGCCACGCAAGCCTCCGCGATCAACTCGGTCGCGTGTGGCCCAATGATGTGCACACCCAGAATCTCGTCGTACTTCTTCTCGCTGACGATCTTGACGAAGCCCTCTTCCTCGCCGAGTATGCGCGCTTTGCCTGAAGCAGAAAACGGAAACTTTCCTACCTTCACGTCATAACCCTGCTCTTTCGCCTTCGCCTCAGTAAGTCCGACTGACCCAATCTCTGGATCGCAGTAAGTGCAATTTGGCACTAAACGTAGATTGATCGGACGCACGTCCTTTCGTCCGGCGAGATGCTCGACGGCGACGATTCCTTCTTTCGACGCGAGGTGGGCCAATAAAGGCGTCGGCACAACATCGCCGATCGCGTAAACACCTTTTTCCCCGGTCTGCTGAAATTCGTCGACCTGAATAAAGCCCTTCTCGACTTTGATCTTCGTACCTTCAAGTCCGAGACCTTCGGTGTAGGGCATTCTTCCAACAGCCACCAGCAACATTTCCGCCTCGAGACTAACCGGATCGCCTTTCGACGTTTTGCCCGTGACTCGCACACCCGTTTCAGTCTTTTCGAGCTTGTCGAGCTTCGTGTCTACCTGCGATTTGATGCCGCGCTTGCGAAAACTGCGTTCGAGCTCTTTCGATACTTCTTCATCTTCAAGCGGCACGAGTCGCGGCAACAGCTCGACAATCGTCGTGTCGGCGCCAAAGCGTGAATAGACCGATGCAAACTCAACCCCCACCGCGCCCGCGCCCATCACGATCAACGATTTCGGCACCTGCTGAAGCTCGAGGATATGGTCGCTGTTCACAACCTTGTCGCCGTCAGTATCAAATCCCGGAATCGGTCGTACAACTGAACCAGTCGCGATGATGATGTTTTTGGTTTGGAGTGTCTGCTTTTTTCCGTCTGCGTCGGTGACTTCCACTTTGCCCGGCAGTGCGAGTTTACCCGTGCCTTTGAAGACAGTGACCTTGTTCTTCTTCATCAAATACTCGATGCCCTTCGAGTTTTTCAGCACGACTTTGTCTTTTCTTTTTTGCACGTCGGCAAAAGCCAATTGAATGCCTGAGGCCTGGACGCCAAAGTCTCCCGCATGCTGCATCTGTTCGTAGACGTGGGCCGACATCAACATCGCTTTGGCGGGGATGCAACCGCGAAGGGTGCAAGTGCCGCCGAGTCGATTGTCTTTCTCAACAATTGCGGCCTTAAGACCCAACTGGCCGGCGCGAATCGCCGCCACATAACCGCCCGGCCCACTGCCGATAATCGTTACGTCAAACTGTTCGTTCGCCAATTTTGTAGGTTTCTCCTCAATCGGAGCAGTAATGAAAACAAAAAGACCCGGCATTATAATCAATGCCACAAAGACGCACAAAAGCGACAAAAAAGAGGGCGTGCTCCGCAAAGAGCACGCCCGATCAATTTTGATCGCTTCAGAACTGGTCTAGAACTCGAAGCGTGCGGCGAACTGCACCTGACGCTCCCGGAACAATGTGCTGTCAGCGCCGGTTACGTTCCTGAATGGATTGGTTCCCGTGCCGTTGAAGGTCAACGTGGAACCGGACAGGTTATAGATAGTACCGTTAACAAGGGTGACTTGCGTGCGGTTGAAAACGTTGAAGCCTTCTGCCAACACCTCGAGTTTCATCCGTTCGTTGAGGCTGAACCGGCGTGAAAGCCGCGCGTCAAGGTACCAGATATTGGGTTGCTTGAAGAAGTTTCGTGGCACGAGCGCAAACCGGTTCGCACCACCGGAACCATTCGCACCTCCGCCAGGAGTCTGATTGGAAGCGAAACCGAATGACTGCGGATTGATACTGTTGGCAATGTTTCCCGTAAATCGCGCGCCTGAGAATGCATTGAAAATCGGTGCGATGGTCCACCCGTTGAAAATGTGCTTTGCCGGTCCATCTGAGAACGGATTCGGATTGTAAACCACACTCGCCACAAGTTTCTGCCGGCGATCAAAAGCGGAAAGTCCGTTCTCGCCCGACTGGTCAAAAGCATTGAAAGGTACGTTGTTAGCAGTAAACGTTTGCGAGGTTTGACCATTATCAGAAGCGCGCGACAACGTGTAGTTAGTCTGGAACTGCAGTCCTTTGGTCAACCGGCGATTCCCTTGCAATACCAGCGCATGATATTTGGAATACACGTCGCTTCGGATTTCCGTGATCTGTTGGAACGCGGTGTTCGGTCGTGGTCCAACAAACAGCGGTGTTAGATAAGTTTGTCCGGCGAACGGTCCACCAACAATGCTCAATGCCACCGTGCGCCTGGGCGCCGGTAGATTAGTATCGACAAAGTTTGGCAACGAATTTCCGAAACTGCCGAGGTACGACGCAGAGACAACGGTGTTTCTCGCAATTTCACGCTCGAAGATGAAATCCCACTGGTGGATCTGCGGGAGCTGGAAACTGCTTGCAAAGTACTGCACTGCACCAACCGGCGGATTAGAAGCGGGAAGCAGGTTCGGATAAATCGGCAATAACGTGCAGTTATCGGCGCTTAGGCTACTGCTCGTGCAAGCAGCCGGCAAGTTGCTTGCGCTGGTCGTGAACTGGCGCTGACCTTGATCGGTACCTACACCGGTATTAACAAGTGCGTTGTAAACCGTCGAGTTGATCACACGTCCGTAATACAATCCCCAGCCGCCGCGAATGCTTGTCTTGCCATCGCCGTTCAAGTCGTAAGCAAAGCCGATGCGCGGCCCAAAGTTATTGCGATCGTCGACCTTGTTGTTGGTCTGCGGCAGCGCCGGATTTACGTTCACGGGATCGGGATTGCGCTGGTACTCATAACGCAGACCGAGATTCAAGGTGAATTTTGGACTGACGCGCCAGTCGTCCTGCACGAAGTAATTGAGGTCGGTGGTCTTCATGTTGAGACCCAGAACACCAAACCCTTGATTGAAGTTACCGGCGTAGCACTTACCAACACGCCGCGTTGAGCTGACGCACAATCCAAGATTGCCGTTTGGCGTGGCCGAGAGCGCGCGAATTGCGCCACTGGTTTGGAAGTTAACGTAGTCGACGATGAAATCGGCGATTCCGGTAGTGGCTCCCGTGTAGTTGAACTCGCCACCCGAGAAACGCAGGTTATTAATGATGTCTTTGACAAAGTTGACGTCGCCGCCAAACTTGACCGTGTGATTGCCGGAGGTCAACGTCAGAGTGTCAGCAAACTGCCAACGCCGTTCATCCGGAAACGAAGCGCGCTCGAGGAACTCGGGCATTCCGAACGAGAACGTCGACGTACCGACGAGAATTGTTTGCGGCGACCTGCCTCCAATGGCGTTCGTTGGCTCACCAGGGATCGGAGGCTGGCTAAACTGAAACTCATTGTCGCGTCCCCACTGGAAGCGAAATTCGTTCAGCAGGTTCGACGTTAGAGTAGAGGCCAGCTTCGCGTTGAGCGAATCGATTTGAACAAAGTCATCACCAAAGTTATCGACAGCTCGTGTGTTGGTCGCTTGCGTCTGAATGCCTGCCGGTGATGTCCAACGTAGACGGTTGTAGCTTACCGTCAGAGTGTTCCTGTCGTTTACAACCCAATCCACTTTCGGTAAGAAGAGCTTTTGGTCGCCGGTTCTTGGAACTGGACCGGAAAGGGTGGCGAGGAAGGCAAGCGTGCTATCGATCTGTGAGTTGGTCAGGCCGCGTGCAATTAGTGCGGTTCGATTGCTTGAGCTTAAGTTTAGGAAACCATTCTGACCAAACACCGCTAAGCCGGGGAAGTTACGTTTCTGTTGATCGTAGCTGAAGAAGAAAAAAGCTTTGTCTTTTACGATTGGCCCACCGATCGTGCCTCCAAATTGGTGCCGCACGTCTTTTGGTTTGAAGCCTACTGGAGTAAAGACACCATTGATTAGTTCCTGACGGACTGCCAGCGGATTGCGAGCGCCCCACTTGTTGTTTCGTTGATAGTAGAACACGCCACCGTGAAACTCGTTCGTACCGCTCTTCGTGATCGCGTTGACCACGCCGCCGGCTGAACGGCCGTACTCTGCTGAGTAGCTCGAGGTGTTGACCTGAAACTCGCGGATGGCAGCCTGGCTGATGGAGTAGCTGATACGAGTTCGACCGCGCTCTTCAGCGAAGAACGCCTGGTTGTTATCACCACCGTCGATCGTGTTGTTGTTCAGCAGGCCGGAGATGCCGCGGAAGCTGATCAGGCCGAACGTGCCGTCAGGCACTGCGCCCGGCGTCAGCAACGCGAAGTTTGACCAGCGACGGCCGTTGATTGGCAGTTCGTTGATCGACGTCTGATTGATATTGGTTGAAAAGTCCTGCTGCGTGGTGTTGATGACGGGCGCTTCAGCTGTGACGTCAACCTGGCCCGTTACGGGTCCAACCGCCAATGCAACTTCAAGACTTGTTTCGCGTCCGATTTCGACCGTCACGTTTTCCGAGGTCATCGGACTAAAGCCAGACGCGTTTACTGTTACAGAATAGTTTCCAGGTTGCAGGTTTGCGACCTTGAAACGGCCGGTATCGTCAGTCGTCGCTGAATCCTCTTTATTCGTTCCGATGTTTTTGACGGTAACCGCCGCACCGGAAACGACCTCTTTATTGGGATTCGTTACGACGCCTCCAATCGCGCCCGTCGTTGTCGACTGGGCAAAGGCCACAGCGCTGAGAGCAAGCAACAAGAGGCATATAAACGAAAGCCTTAATATCTTCGACATACGGGGAACTCCTTAGGCAATGAGTTAATGTTGACTGCGCCTCAGCCCTTCGGGCTACGCCTGCGTTTAGCTAGTTTTGAGAGCACCTAATCAATGCAAGAGGAATCTTGCGAATGGTTTGTCAGACGCGATTTCTATCACGCTTGGCTACCTTTCGCAAGCTTTAAGTCATGATTCAAACCATTAAATATTTGTTTCGCATTTTGAATTAGTTAGGTGCAAAAACAAGCGAGTTCCATCGTGAGATCGCTTTGCCTCAAAACTCACGAACTACTCTTGGAGCGGGTCAGTACCGTAACGCGGTAGCGTCGGGTGAGCCTCGTGCATGCGATATTCTCGAGGAACTGATACACGACGTCCGACCCGACGCTACCGCGTTGCGGTACTGACCCGCTCCAACAGCGACTTTTGAGGCAAAGCGTCGTGAGATGAAAACAAAACCGGGCAGGCTTGAACATCATGCCTGCCCGGTTCATTTTAGTGCTTACCGTTTGTTCTAAAACTCAAAGCGAACGGCTAATTGAATCTGACGTTCGCGGAAGAAGAATCCATTGGAGAGATCGCTGGCTGTACCGAACGTTGGATCGAAAGTAGCATTCACGTTCTGACCGGAAATCGCGACTACATACATGCGGTTGTTGACTCCCGTTACCTGCGTGCGATTGAAGATGTTAAAGCCTTCGGCCAACAATTCGATCTTCGCATTCTCCTTGATGGTGAAACGCCGCGAGAGACGCAGATCTACATACTTTACTGACGGCGTATGGAACGCGTTGTTGGGCGTTAAGCCGAAACGAAGCGAGCCATTGGAACCATTAATGCCACCTGCCGGGCTAGTCCCGAAAACCGAAGAAGTACTAAAACTGTTCGTCTGCGCGGTATAGCGGAATCCCGAATACATATTGACGATCGGTGCAATCGTCCATCCATTCAGGATCGCCTTTCCGGCATCATTGAGACCCTTGAAATTAGTGTTGTAAACGACACTCGCGACGAACTTATGACGCCGGTCGAACGGAGACAGACCGCTGTCGGCCGGTGCATCGAAAGGATCAAAGAGAGCGGAAAAGCCTGGCGTAAAGGTCGCGGAGCTCTGTGATCCATTGTTGTCTTGTGCGCGCGACAGCGTGTAACTGCTCTGGAATTGCAGACCGTTTGTGAGACGACGATTTGCTTGCAACACCAGGGCGTGATATTTCGTCGAAATGCTGTCACGAATCTCGAGGATGTTGCCGAAACTGGTATTGGGTCTCGCTCCCCGATAATAGGGGAAGACCCAAACCTGGCCCGCGAACGGTCCATCCAGGATGTTTATCCTTCCCTCACTTGTTGGCCGATTGAGGTTCGTGTCAACGAAAGTAGTCAAATGGTTTCCATAGCTGAAGAGGTAACTGGCGGAGATCACAGTGTTGCGTGCGACTTCGCGTTCGACAATCACGTCACCTTGATGGATGAGCGGATTCTGGAAACCCTTTCTAAAGTAATTGACTCCTGCAGTACCCGCGGGTGCCGAAGTTAATACATTCGGAAAGAGCGGCGCGGCTGGATTTCCTGCCGGGTCGTTAGCATTCGCACTCCCGCAGAGCGTCGCACTGCAATTAGCCGGAACCGAGCTGACTGCCTGGCCCGTTGAGAGTCCGGTATTGATAAGCGAGTTGATTATGATCGTACCGTTGATGCGCCCATAGTAGATTCCATAACCGCCCCGCAAGCTGGTCTTGCCATCGCCTGTCAGGTCCACGGCAAAACCGACTCTCGGACCAAAGTTATTTTTGTCACTCGGCCGGTTGGCAGTTTGCGGCAAAGCTGGATTCACGAGGAAGGGCTGCGGAAATTGTTCATAGTCCCAACGCAGTCCCAGATTGAGCGTGAGCCGCGGCGTAACGCGCCAGTCGTCCTGAGCAAAGAAGGCCCAGTCAGTGGTTCTCTCTTGGAAACGAGGCTGACCGAAACCTTGAGCATAGTTGCTGGTGTAGCATTTTCCTGCGATACGCGTGTTCGCGGCTGGGTTCGCCAGAGTGGCACACTGCCGATTTGCCGCCCGCAGGGCGCCGGCCGTAGTGAAGTTTACGTAATCAACGATAAAGTCGTTGATGTTGCTGTAAGTGTAGGATCCAGCTCCAGTGAAAAGGTTGTCGTCGATATCTCTGACGCGATTGATGTCCGTGCCAAACTTGAACGTATGGTTTCCAGTGGAGTACGTAAGCGAATCGGCAAATTGGAACCGTCTTTCATCAGGTAAGGCTGCTCTGTCCAACGACGTCGCTTTGCCGAACGTGACTCCGTTAGTCAAAGTCACTTGAGGCGAAAAGCCGTTCGCTGTAGTAGGCTCGCCCGGCAGCGGTGGCTGCGCGAACTGTGAGTTGAGCTCATCAGACCATTGAAAGCGAAATTCATTGATAACTGTGGGCGTCAGGGTTGAAGAGAGCCGAAGATTGAGTGAGTCTGTTTCAACGAAATCGTCGCCGAAGCCCGCTCGATCACGCGTGACCGTTGCGCCTGTCTGAACTCCCGCCGGTGACTTCCAACGCAAGCGGTTATAGGCAACAGTGAATTGATTATTCGAGTTCAAGTGCCAATCCACCTTTGGTAGAAAGAGCTTTTGATCGCCCCGCCGTGGCACCTCGCCGGTCAGGCTGTTGATAAACGTCAACGAGGAATCAATCTGCGCCGTTGTCAAACCTCTCGCCAAAAGCGTTGTGCGATTGACTGTATTAAGGTAACCGGGCGTGCTAAACACAGCGACTCCGGGAAAATTACGTTTCTGTTGATCGTAGCTGAAGAAGAAGAACGCTTTATCTTGAACTATTGGGCCACCAATAGTTCCGCCAAACTGATAGCGCACATCCTTCGGCTTTAGCGCTTCACGAGTAGAGACGCCGTTGACTAACCTATTGATGAAAGTGTTTGGATTGCGGGCGCCCCATTTGTTATTGCGGTCGTACAAAAAGGCCGAACCATGAAACTCATTGGTTCCGGATTTTGTGACAGCGTTAATAACGCCGCCCGCGGAACGGCCATACTCAGCCGCGAAATTTGAGGTGTTGACTTGAAACTCGCGAATCGCCGCCTGACTGATCGAATAAGCGCTGCGAGTGCGGCCTCTCTCTTCTGAGAAAAATCCCTGGTTGTTGTCGCCACCGTCTACAGTGCTGTTGTTAAGCAGACCGGAGATACCGCGAAAACTTATCAGGCCAAAATTACCGTCAGGAACAGCGCTTGGCGTAAGGATTGCAAAGTTGGACCAGCGCCGTCCGTTGACTGGAAGTTCATTGATCGAGGTCTGATTAAGATTGGTTGAAAAATCCTGCTGAGTGGTGTTTATGACTGGGGCCTCGGCGGTAACATCTACCTGCCCAGTTACCGGGCCAACGACCAACGCCACTTCAAGATTCGTCTCGCGCCCAATTTCGACCGTTACATTTTCGAGGGTTAGCGGACTAAAGCCCGCCGAGTTTACAGTTACTGCGTAGTTTCCTGGTTGCAGGTTTGCCACCTTGAAACGTCCGGTGTCGTCGGTCGTCGCCGAATCTTCTTTATTGGTTCCGGTGTTCTTCACCGAAACCGCGGCGCCGGGCACGACCTCCTTGTTGGGGTTAGTAACAACGCCGCCGATAGCGCCGGTGGTCGTCGACTGCGCGAACGCGACAGCGCTGAGAGCGAGCACCAACAGACTTACAAACGAGAGCCTCACGATTTTGGACATACTAGGGAACTCCTTAGGCGATGAATTAGCAGAAAGGAAATTGCACATTATTGAGTCGGATTTAAGCGAGCGCCAGCCGTGGGGCCGTTAGGCGTTCAAGCGAATTTCGCAAGCCTTGTGCCGTATGGGAATGTAACCGGCTTCATAGGACGAAAGCAATATATGCCAATAGTTAACTCAGGAGCGATCTCTCATCGGAAGCGGCACCTGCACAAGATTTTGGATCTTATCGGAAAATCGGGAGAAATTATCAGCGTTCATCCGCGGCTAATTTTCTTCAAACGCGCTCGACGATCATCGCGATTCCCTGCCCGCCACCGATACACGCTGTGGCTAAGCCGTAGCGCCCGCCGCGGCGATGAAGCTCGTGCAGCACTGTCAAAACGAGTCGAGTGCCGGTCGCGCCTAACGGATGACCGAGCGCGATGGCGCCGCCGTTGACGTTCGTCCGCGTGCGATCCAGACCCAACTCCTTTTCAACTGCCAGATACTGCCCCGCGAAAGCTTCGTTCACTTCTACAAGATCGATGTCGCTTAGCGACAACCGCGCCTTCGCGAGTGCCGTGCGAGTAGCTGGGACGGGTCCGATGCCCATGATCTCCGGCTCCACTCCCGCATACGCCCAACTCACGATCCGGCCCATCGGAGTAAGATCCCTCTGTTTCACAAACTCCTCACCGGCGATCACAAGCGCGGCTGCACCGTCGACAATGCCCGACGCATTTCCCGCTGTGACAAATCCATCCTTAGAAAACGCCGGCTTGAGTTTGGCGAGACCCTCGAGAGTGGTCTCCGGCCTTGGATGATCGTCTTGATCGACTTGAACAGATCCTTTGCGTGACTTCACTTCGACCGCAACGATCTCTTCAGCGAAGAAGCCTGCGTCCTTCGCACGCTTCGCCTCCTGTTGCGAACGCAGCGCGTACTTGTCCTGCTCCTCGCGCGAGATCTCGAATTTGCGTGCGAGGTTCTCCGCAGTGCCGGCCATCGGCGTGTTGCAGTAAGTGTCGAGCAACGCGACCATCAAACTGTCTTCGAGTTTTCCCTGGCCCAACGCGAAGCCCGAGCGCGCACCGCGAATAACGTGTGGGGCCTGCGACATCGATTCCATGCCGCCAACTAAACACGTTTGCGCCTCGCCCAGTTGAATCATGTGCGCGCCCGATACGATCGACTGAATGCCGCTGCCGCAAAGTCTATTGACTGTCAGCGCGGGGCGATCGAATGGCACACCCGCTTTCAAAGCGACGTGACGAGCGCCGTAAATCGCGTCGCCGGAGGTCTGCAATGCATTTCCGATAATTGTGTGATCGATCTCGTCGGCGTTAACGCGCGTCGCTTCCAAAGCTCCGCGCGCGGCTACTGTCCCGAGATCGATTGCCGATACGTCTTTGAGCACGCCGACATACTCACCCATCGGCGTGCGCTTACCACCTAATATGAAAACGTCCTTACTCATAACGACAAATTTTGCCACAAAGAGGCACAAAAAGCACAAAACGAATTTTCATTGACAACTTTTGTGCTTCTTGTGCCTCTTCGTGGCTTAAGTTGCGCTGAAACGGTGTTCCTGGAGATAGCGGTGCAGAAGCTCTTCCAGAAATCCTTCATAGGTGAACGTGGCGAGGTCGTAGGTGGGTCGAATCTTGTAAAGAATCGGGATCGCAACTCGCCACGCCATCCACTGCCGCGGCACCTCAGATAGCTCCCAGCGACGACGCAGAAATGTTTCCACTACCTGAATCTCCGATTCCGTGAGACTACCCAGGCTTGCCGTGAAATCAACGGGCTTGAAAGATCGACGCAGCGCGGGGTCGCTTACCGGCGTGGCAAAAACTTGCGAGAACTCCGGTGCTTCCGCTTCGCGTTCGCGAACCACGACGGTGCCCGCCACCATGTCTCCTACACGCTGATCGCGCGTCGTCGAAAAGACGGAGATCAATCCGATCGAATAGAACGGAAACGGCATCATGTCGAAACTGCGAAGTAGATTTCGCACCGATGCTTCCCAAAAAGTGATCGGGCGTCCGTCCTCTCGAATCACGCGCAACTTCAACCAACGTTTGCCTGGAGTTTGTCCGCTCCAAATCCATTCGAAGAAGGCGAAGTAACCCGAGAACGTCAAAAACACGAGTAGGATCATGATCGCGTAGACCCACTTCGGCGCGTTTGAGAGCGACTGTTCCACGGTCGAGAAGTTCGCCAGGGCGATTGCGGCGATGACGATGAGCGCCAGCGATACTCCCTGAATGGCGTGGTCTATCGCGCAGGCGAGAAACCGGTTACCGATCGAGGCGAGCGCAAAGTGCAACGGCACGCGCTCGGGCGTTTCGATGACCAGGATGTCTTCAGTTGCGAGTGTTGCCGACATTATCCGTATTCATCCGCGTTATCCGCGTCCTCTTACTCTTACAAACCGGCGCTTCCCTACCTGTATCAACAACGATCGATCTGCACTGAGATCAACTTCAAAATCACTTTGTGTGCGTCGTTCGCCTTCAACATGAACGCCACCCTGCTCGATCAGTCTCCGAGCTTCCGCCATCGATGGCGCCAACCCGAGCTCGACTAACAATCGCGGCAACTTCCGCGTTCCCGGTTCCACTACGCGCTCCTCGACCTCATCCGGCGCCTGCTTGTTTCGAAACATCGCATTGAAGTCTTCCTCAGCCTTGCGCGCTTCCGCCTCGGAGTGAAAATCAGCCACGATTCGTTTCGCCAGTTCAGCCTTTATGTCGCGTGGATTCCGCCGCCCTTGTTCGGCACTCTCGCGCAGCGCCGCGATCTGCGGCAGCGAAAGATCGGTACACAACTCGTAATAGCGCCACATCAGCTCATCAGAGATCGACATCACCTTGCCGAAGATCTCCTGCGGCGGTTCGTTGATGCCGATGTAATTGCCCAAACTCTTCGACATCTTCTGCACTCCATCAGTGCCTTCCAACAACGGCGTGATCACCGCGACCTGCGACTCCTGTCCATACTCTCGTTGCAGATTACGGCCCATCAACAAGTTGAACTTCTGATCCGTTCCGCCGAGCTCGACGTCGGCCTCGAGCGCGACTGAGTCGTACGCCATCACCAACGGGTACATCACTTCGTGCAGAGCGAGCGGACGATTTGCTTCGAGTCGTTGTTGAAAGTCATCGCGCTCGAGGATCTGCCTGACGGTGACGTGCGCCGCGAGTTTGAGAAATCCCGCTGCACCGAGTGTGTCCATCCAACGAGAGTTGAAATCGATGACTGTCTTTTCCGGATCGAGCAGCTTGAAGATCTGTTGCTTGTAGGTTTCGGCGTTCGCGTTGATCTCCTCACGAGTGAGTTGAGGTCGTGTGGTGTTTTTGCCGGAAGGATCGCCGATCATGCCGGTGAAGTCGCCGATTAGAAAGATCGCCGTGTGGCCCAATTCCTGAAAAGCGCGAAGCTTACGGATCACGACTGTATGGCCCAGATGAATGTCCGGGGCCGTCGGATCGGCGCCGAGTTTGACGCGCAAAGGCTTGCCGGTTTTGGCTGATTTTTCGAGCTTCGCGCGCAGCTCTGCGTCGCGAATGATTTCCGTCGTGCCTTTGCTGAGATATGCGAGCTGTTCGTCGATCGTCATGAGCCGATAGAGTAGCTCAACTGTTGAAGGGTGCGCTATCCTCATTTCATGGCTACTGAAACACCTGACATGAATCCTCTCAGCAACTGCCGTCTGGCTTTCATCGGCTGCGGCGTGATGGCGGAAGCAATTATTGCCGGACTACTGCGAAAGAGGTTGGTTGGTCCTGACCAGATAGTGGGCAGTCATCCGCGGCAGGCGCGTCGCGAAGAGATGCATGTGAAGTATGGCATCGAGATGTTTGAACAGAACCGCGAGGCGGCGCAGGCAGCGGCGCAGGCAACACCGGACGCCGGTTCGATAATCATTCTTGCCGTGAAGCCACAACGACTTCATCGAGTGTTGGAAGAACTGAAAGGCTCGTTGCATCAGGAGCAGCTCGTCGTTTCTGTTGTCGCGGGCGCGAGGATTGAAACAATTGCCGATCAGCTCTTGCACGCGCCGGTGGTGCGCACGATGCCAAACACACCCGCGCAGATCGGCGAAGGTGTTACTGCGTGGACCGCGAGTCCGGAAGTGAGCGAGAAACAAGAGAGTCAGGTGCGTGCAATGCTCAACGCGCTGGGCAAGAGCGTGCATGTCGAGAACGAACATCATATCGACATGGCAACTGCCCTGAGTGCTACTGGGCCGACGTATATCTTCATGGTGATGGAAGCACTCGTCGATGCGGGAGTACACATGGGCTTTTCACGGCATGTGGCCCAAGAGTTGGTCCATCAGACGATGCTTGGATCGGTGTTGTTTGCGATCGAGTCGCACAAACATCCGGCTGAGTTGCGAAACATGGTCACTTCGCCTGGCGGTACATCGGCGGAAGCGATCTATCAGATGGAGAAGGGCAGCTTGCGGACGGTGATGTCAAAGGCGGTGTGGGCGGCGTACCAACGCGCGCAATCGCTCGGAGGAAAAATTTAGCCGCAGATGAACGCGGATGACGCGGATCAGCAAATCTGATCCGCGTCATCCGCGTTCATCTGCGGCTAAAACTAACCTCACTGCCTCAGGATACAGCCGGTGCTCCTGCTCGAGTATCCGAGCGGAGAGTGTCTCCACGGTGTCACCCTCCATCACCGGCACAGCACGCTGCACGATGATTGGGCCACCATCAAGCGTCTCATCCACGAAGTGAACAGTGCAGCCACTCAATTTCACTCCATGCTCGAGCGCCTGTCGCTGCGCATCGAGTCCGGGAAACGCAGGCAACAAGCTCGGATGAATGTTGAGTATTCGTCCCCTGAACGCTTCAACAAAGCATCGCGATAACAGTCGCATGTAGCCAGCAAGACAAACCAGATCCACCTGACGCTCACGCAAGATCGAGATGATCTCGCGCTCGTGTTCTTCACGACTGCGACCACGACGCTCGACCACACGCGTTTCAATTCCGCGCTCTTGAGCGAGCTGAAGTCCACGCGCGTCAGCTTTATCGCTGATCACGATTGCAATCTCGGCGTTTGGGATCTTTCCTTCGTTGACGGCATCGCTGAGCGCCAGCATGTTTGATCCACGGCCGGAGATTAGAATCGCGATTCTTTTCTTCATGAGACTTAGATCAACACCTCACGATTACCGCTGACAACGGTTCCGATGTGGTAACACGTTTCGCCACGGCCGCGCAGGTGGCCCTCGACGCTCCTGGCATCGTCGGGCGAGCAGACGATCACCATACCAATGCCCATGTTGAACGTGCGATACATTTCACTGTCAGAGACGTTTCCGAGACGGCGCAACAACTCAAACAACGGCGGGATGGTCCATAAGTTTCGCTCGATCTTGACGGCCGTGCCTTCCGGAAGAATGCGTGGAATGTTGTCGGTCAATCCACCGCCGGTGATGTGGGCCAAACCTTTGATCACGTCTTTATCGAGCAAGTCGTCGAGTTGGTGGAGATAGCTGAGATGCGGAAGCAACAGCGCTTCGCCGGCAGTCATTGCCAGTTCCGGCAAGTGTGTCTGTGGTTCGTATCCCGCGACTTCAAAAAAGAGTTTGCGAGCGAGTGAGTATCCGTTCGTGTGTAAACCCGCGGAGGGCAGCGCCAGCAAAACGTCTCCAACGGCAATCGTCTTTCCGTCGATCACCTTCTCGCGATCGACGACGCCGACGATGAAACCCGCGATATCGTATTCACCGTCCTTGTAAAAACCCGGCATCTCCGCGGTTTCACCGCCTAACAACACGCAACCATTTTCACGACAACCATTCGTCACGCCTTCGACGATGCTCGCCACAACATCAGGCGACAACTTTCCCGTCGCGATGTAGTCGAGGAAGAAGAGCGGTCGCGCGCCCTGGACCAGGATGTCGTTGACGCAATGATTGACGAGGTCGCGCCCGACGGTGTTGTGCACGCCGGTGACAAAAGCGATCTTGAGTTTCGTGCCGACGCCATCGGCTGACGCAACCAGCACCGGCTGCTTCAGCTTCGGAAACGCGCCGTCAAACATCCCACCGAAGCTCCCAATCTCGGAGAGCGTGCGCTGATTGAAAGTCCGGCGCGCGAGCTCTTTGATCTTGTCAGTAGCTCGCGTCGCTGCGTCGATATCAACGCCGGCATCGCTGTAAGAAATCGGCTTCGTCACTTCTGTTCACTCTTCCTCGACGGACGTGGCGGTGGGCCGAAGTCGCCGTAAGCAATGAAGCCGGAGCGTGATGAATCGTCCTTCTGCGCGGTTCGGCCCGCCCACAGATCTTCGGTCGTCTCTTTCGCCGTCTTCACTGTCATCTCGTTGTCTTTGCCGCGTGTCGTAATCGTGATCTCGCCTTGCAAGTCAGTGCGATAGAGTTTCACATTCGCCGCGCGCAAACGATCGAGCACGGCCTGCGCCGGATGACCGTAACGATTCCACGCGCCACACGACACGATCGCCACTTGCGGTTTTACTCGATCCAAAAAATCAGCCGACGACGCGTATTTCGATCCGTGGTGCGCGATCTTCAAGACCCTCGCTTGCAGGTCCAGATCTTTCGTCAACAGCCGGTGCTCGGTCTGACTTTCCGCATCGCCCGCCAGCAACATCGAAAACGATCCGTAATCCAAACGCGCCACGATCGAGTTTGCGTTTACGTCGTTACCGCCCGTGTTCATTTTGTCTTTCGTAAACATCGGTTCTGACGGCGCCAGGATCGTCAACAACGCGCCACCACCGAGATCGTATTTTGTTCCCGGCTGCGCCTTTTCATAACGAGCGCCACTGCCATTCACCGCCACTTTGTAGTCGTCGTAAAACTTCGTGAGTGAAGCAGATTTGGTTGGCTTCGCTGGCGCCGCCTTCTTCGCCGGCGTTTGCTTCTGCGCCGGAGCAGCTCCAGGCGGCACAGCCGGCGGCTGGCCATTGTCGATCACATTCAGAACTTTCACAGCTTTGAAAACTTCAGCCGCTCCTCCGATGTGATCCGGGTGTGGATGTGTAGCGATGAAGTAGTCGAGCTGCTGCACGTTGTTACGCTTCAATGCGTCGACAACCTTGCCTTTCGTCGTATCGCCCGCATCCACGAGCACTGTTTTGCCTGACGGTGAAGTGATGAGTATTGAATCACCGTTGATTGGACCAACATCGAGAATGCGAATCGTCAGCTCGCCACCTGACGCAGGCGGTGGCTGTTTTTTCCACCATGGAAGAACGTATTTCCAGCCGACAAACGCCGCAGCTCCGGCGACAATCAAAAGCACCGCAACTGCACAACCACAGCCTCTGGTCGCTCGTCCCAATCTCGAACCTCGCTCAGCTCACCGATTCGTGGTCGCGTTCCCACATCGTTTCCGCTTCTCTCGTGATTCGCGTGGGATACTTTCCGTTCCAACAAGCAACACACGAGGAGTCGGGACTTATCCCTGTCGCAGCAATCATTCCCTCGAGCGACAGATAACCAAGCGAGTCGGCCTCGATGAATTTGCGAATCTCTTCCACTGACATGTTCGCCGCAATCAGTTCGGATTTGTTTGGCGTATCGACGCCGTAATAGCACGGACTGATCGTCGGCGGGCAACTGATGCGCACGTGAATCTCTTTCGCGCCTGCTTCACGAACCATGCGTACGATCTTCTTCGACGTGGTGCCGCGCACGATCGAATCGTCGATCAAGACTACGCGCTTACCGTTGATCAGATCGCGCACCGGATTGAGTTTTATCCGTACCCCAAACGAACGAATTGATTGTCGCGGCTCGATGAAGGTGCGTCCAACGTAATGGTTTCGAACCATACCGAAACGAAAACTCAGACCACTCTCGGCGGCGTAACCGACCGCCGCGACAACGCCCGAGTCAGGCACTGGAACAACGATGTCAGCATCCGCCGGTTGCTCGATTGCAAGCTGACGGCCCATCTTGTGTCGTGATTTATTAATCGATTTGCCGTAGATCAAAGAATCAGGTCGCGCGAAATAGACGTGCTCGAACAGACACATCGAATGCTTCCGCTCCGGCAGCGGATGCGACGACCGCAAACCCTCCTGATCGATCACGATCATCTCGCCCGGCTCGACGTCGCGTACGTACTGAGCATCGATCAGATCAAAAGCGCACGTCTCGGAAGCGATTACCCACGCATCACCCAGCCGACCCAAGGCGAGCGGGCGAAAGCCGCGACTATCGCGGATCGCAATCAGCTCCGTTGGCGTTAAGAAGAGCATTGAAAACGCGCCTTCCGTCTCGCCCAGGACCTCCGGTATCGCCTCGCGAATCGACGAACGCGATCGCGCCACGCCGTGAAGCACAACTTCCGTATCGGACGTTGACGAAAAGATTGCTCCGTCCCGTTCGAGTCGTTGCCGTTCTTCGCGTGCGAACGGCAGATTGCCATTGTGACAAACTGCGATCTGTCCGTGCTGGCAGGTGACGAGAAACGGTTGCGCTTCGAGCAGCGACACGTCGCCCGCAGTCGAATAGCGCACGTGCCCAATCGCGGACATGCCTCGCAGGCGATCGAGGTGGGCCTGGTCAAACGCTTCGGAAACGTGCCCCATCTTGCGTTCGAGACGAAGCTCGGCGCCGTCAGAGGCGACGATGCCACACGACTCCTGACCTCGATGCTGGAGCGCGTATAAACCGAGGTAAGTCAACCGGGCGGCGTCCGGATGTCCGTAAATCCCGAAGACGCCACACTCTTCGCGCAGCTTGTCGTTGTCGATTTCAGTCACACGTTGAGATTACTTTGCCTTCACAAACGTTTCAACTCTAAAACAGCCGCAGATTTCACTGCCAGATTTCATTGATGCATGGCCTTTGATATTATGCCCGCCGTGCGCCTCTACTTGCTGGGGTTCTTTGTTCTTGTTCCGTTGAGTTCGTTTGCTTCCGCAAACCTGGTGAACAACCCGCGCCCCGCGCCGCAGTTGTATCGCCGCTATTGCGTCTCATGTCATGGCAACGACGGAAAAGCAAAGACTTCGAAAGGCAAGTTTAGCCACGCACGCGATCTGTCTGACTCGCAATGGCAAGCGGAGGTCAGCGACGAACGTGTCTTCAACTCGATCGTGAACGGACGAAATGTGCGCGGCAACATGCCCGCGTTTGGCAACAAACTCAGTGAGCAGGAGGCGAACTCGCTGGTGGAGTTCGTGCGGCGGCTGAAGGGGCCACAGCAGTAGCAATTCATGTTTTCCAAGCGTCGTTGGGACATTTCATTTCGTGGCCTTGTCATTCGCGCTTTGCAAGTGGCACTGCTGATCGTGCTCTTCGCCGCGGGGCTGGCGATTTATCGACAACTTCCGGCGAGTAGTGCCGACATTCGATCCGATCAAAGAACAAGCACGCTGCAGATTGTTATTCGACAGCCGCCGGAAAGCGTTGGCTCAACGTTGGACGTGGCGGTGAGTCTTTATCCGGTTGATATTGTCGCCGTGCGACACGAATTTTTCACGGAGCCGCGAGCGGGAAAGCGCTTTGAAGATTTTTTGAAGGAGCGCATGAAAGGGCGTTCGCCGATTAGTGCCCGGCTCGACAAACAGGGGCAGGGATCTGTGACGCTCGCGCCGGGTAGCTGGTGGTTGCACGCGACGCTTTCCGGTGATGAACAGCTCGAGTGGCGTTTGCCGGTAACTGTCACAGGCGCGCGGCAGGTGATCGAGTTGACGCCACAAAATGCGTACACACGAAGCAAAACTTTTTAGCCACAAAGAAGCACAAAGAGCACAAAATGCTTTTCTTCTTCTTGTGACTTTTGTGCTTTTTTGTGGCTAAAGAAATTTAGTGGCATGCTGGCGCTGCGAGTAGAAAAGAATAGTCTTTCGGTTAAAGATGTAGAGAGGCCGGACGCGGCTGATGAGGCACTCGTGCGTGTGCTCCTCTCAGGAATTTGCAACACGGATCTTGAGATCGCGCGTGGCTACGCCGGCTTCAGCGGAACAATCGGACACGAGTTTGTCGGCGTTGTCGAAAAGAGCACGGACCACGCGCTCGTCGGTCGACGTGTCGTCGGCGAGATAAATGCAGGCTGTGGTAAGTGTGATCTCTGTCGTGCAGGCGACTCACGACACTGCGCTTCGCGCACAGTGCTCGGCATCGTTGGTCGCGATGGCGCACATGCTGAGTTTCTACAGCTACCCGCACGAAACCTGTTTCGCGTTCCCGACAACGTTTCCGACCAGCACGCAGTCTTTACCGAACCACTCGCGGCAGCTTGTGGGATTCTCGAGCGCGTATCGATCTCGAAGGATGATCGCGTCGCAGTAATCGGCGACGGCAAACTCGGATTGCTCTGCGCGCAAGCCCTCGCACTCACCGGAGCACAATTGCTCCTCATCGGAAAACACGAATCCAAGCTGCGCATCGCCGATCGGCGCGGGATCGAAACGACGATGCCGACTGAGGCAGCCAAACGCGGGCGCGAGTTTGACGTGGTAGTCGAAGCATCAGGCGCGGCACCAGGTTTCGCACTCGCGCTCGATCTTCTTCGTCCAAAAGGCCAGCTCGTTCTGAAGTCTACTTTTCACGGCAAAACAGAACTGGACGCCGCGCGCATCGTCGTTGACGAGATCTCGATTGCCGGATCGCGTTGTGGACGCTTTACGCCTGCCCTCGACTTGTTGAAGAAAGGTGCGGTGGATGTCGATAGCCTGATCAGCGAGGAATTTCCGCTTTCCAAAGGTGTTCAGGCGATGCGCCGTGCGGCGGCCAGAGGCGTGCTCAAGGTCCTGCTCAAGCCAAGTTAAAGCACCGCACAAGCTTTTTTGCCCAGTGACACTCCCTTTCGCTATACTCTAGCCCTTTCCCTGGGCTTCGATTTTCCAGAAGGTGGTGAAATATGTTTGACGGCTCCCAGAACAGAACGACGGATCAGGAACGGACGATTCTACGGAAACTGCGCATCTGGATTGCAGCACTGGCAGTCGCCTGCCTGCTCGCCGGCATCGGCATCGGCGCGATGTTGTCAGGGCGAACGACGATAGCGCAGGGCGATATGCAGATTGCCCGCGCGCCGGAAGCTTTATCTGCCTCGTTTGCCGAGATTGCGCGACGCGTCGAGCCCGCAGTCGTCAATATTGAAACCACCCAGGCTCAGCCCGAAATCAGTGAAAAGGACGACGACAAAGAAGACCAGACGCCGAACAACCCGCTGCTCGACATGTTCCGGCGTCAAAGGCGACCGGCACGCGGAGTCGGCAGCGGTTTCATCGTCAGTCCAAAGGGTTACATCCTGACGAACTATCACGTGATTGAAGACGCCTCGCGCATCACGGTCGGCTTGCAATCGGGTGAAAAATATCGCGGCACGGTTGTCGGCTTTGACACTGAAACGGATGTGGCCGTGATTAAGATCGACACGTCGAAGGATCTTCCGACCGTCACTCTCGGTGATTCGAACGCGGCGCAGGTTGGCGATTGGGTGCTGGCGATGGGCTCGCCTTTTGGTCTCGATCAAACCGTGACGGCGGGAATCATTTCCAAGAAGGAGCGCGAGAGTCCGTACTTCAACGTCTTTCAACGTTTTCTGCAAACCGACGCAGCCATCAATCGCGGCAACAGCGGTGGCCCACTCGTCAACATGCGTGGCGAAGTGATCGGCATGAACTCGCAGATTGCGACTTCGACCGGCGATTACAACGGTATTGGTTTCGCATTGCCGGCCAACGAAACCAATTTCGTCTACAAACAGTTAATCAGCCAGGGCAAAGTTAAGCGCGGTTATCTCGGAATAACTTTGGACTCGGTCCACGACGAGTTTGCGAAGGTTTACGGCCTGGGAGAAGCCAAGGGCGCAATCATTACTCAGGTGGCGACGACGATGGACAACGGTCAAACAACACCTGCGGCAAAAGCAGGTCTCCAGGCGAGCGATGTCATCGTCGAGTTTGAAGGCACGCCGGTTCTGAACGCGCAAGATTTGATTCAGCGCGTCGCGAGCACACCGGTGGGCCAGCAGGTCACACTCGCTTATCTTAGAGACAGCAACGGCAAGCTCGAGCGAAAAACTGTGACCATGGCTCTAGCTGAACGGCCGCCGTCACCTACTCGCGAATGGGAAGAACCGTCGAAAGCAACACCAAAGGTCAGCGATCCACGCGGTAACGCCCTGCACCTCGGTATCACATTGGCGGAAGTGACTCCGCAATTAAGAGCCGACCGTCGTCTCATGGACGTGCAGGGGCTTTACGTTAAAGAGATCGATCCAAACGGGCTCGTTGCGGAGATTCGCGTTCCACCAACGGGCCAGCCGGCTTTGAACGAAGGCGACGTGATCAATCGCATCAACCGCACTCCGGTTGGTTCGCTCACCGATTTTCAACGCGTGTTGGGTGGATTAAAAACCGGTGACCCGATTGTTTTGAACATCACCAGATTCGCGCGAGATGCTAAGGGCGATCGACAGGTGCCGCTAATCGTGCAGTTTACGTATCAATAATTATGGCTCAGGCAAAGAAGGCAATCGCAAAAACCAGCGGGAAGATGGCGGCGCGCAACGCGGCACGCGCGGCAGTGAAAACTTATCAAAACTACATCGACGGCAAATGGGTCGGCAGCCAATCAGGGGAGATGTTTGAAAACATCAACCCGGCCGACAACCGCGACGTCGTTGGACGTTTTCCTCTTTCGACCAGCGACGACGTTAACGCGGCTGTAAACGCTGCGCAAAACGCGTTCGATCGCTGGCGCAACACTCCCGCGCCGAAACGCGCTGAGCTGTTGTTTCGTCTCGGCGAGATCCTGATCCACAACAAAGAACGCTTCACCGCCGACATGACCCGCGAAATGGGTAAGGTCTTGAAAGAAGCTGGCGGCGACGTTCAGGAAGCGATTGACTGCACTTACTACACCGCGGGCGAAGGACGGCGACTTCATGGATTCACCACGCCGGCTGAGATGCGCGACAAGTTTGCGATGTGCGTGCGGCAGCCGGTTGGTCTCTGCGGCTTGATTACTCCGTGGAATTTTCCGATGGCGATTCCGTCGTGGAAACTGATTCCGGCGTTGATCTGCGGCAACACTGTCGTGATCAAACCCGCGGAAGACACGCCACTTTCCACCTACAATTTAGTCAAGGCTTGCGAGGAAGCAGGCATTCCGCCGGGCGTCGTGAATCTCGTCACCGGCTATGGCGAGACTGTTGGCGCGGCAATGACCAACCATCCCGGGCTGCGTTTGATCTCGTTCACCGGCTCGACGGAAACTGGTCGCATCGTCGCTTCTGCATGCGCAGAGCGAAACGCCATCTGTTCGCTCGAGATGGGCGGCAAGAATGCCATCATCGTGATGGACGATGCCGATATCGATTTAGCTGTTGAAGGCGCCATTTGGGGCGCCTTTGGTACGTCAGGGCAACGATGCACCGCCTCATCGCGATTGGTGGTCCATAAAAAAGTCTACAAGCAGTTTGTGACGAAGCTCGTCGAGAATACGAAAGCGATGCGCGTCGGAAATGGCGCCGATCCGAAGACTGACGTTGGTCCGGTAATAAACGCCGATGCTGTCGAGAAGATCATGGGCTACATCCGCATCGGACGTGACGACGACGGCGCCAAGCTGGCATGTGGCGGCAAGCGGCTCTCGCGAGGCGATTACGCCAACGGTCATTTCATCGAGCCGACAGTCTTCATCGATGCCGCTCCTGACATGCGGGTCTCGCAGGAAGAGATCTTTGGACCAGTAACTACTGTTATTCCCGCGAACTCGATCGAAGAAGCAATCCAGATTGCGAACGGAGTTCGCTACGGGCTCTCTGCCGCCATCTACACGCAAAATGTCAATCGCGCGTTCAAAGCAATGAACGAAATGTACACCGGCATCTTCTACGTCAATGCTTCAACTATCGGCGCTGAAGTGCACCTGCCGTTTGGCGGCACCAAAGCGACCGGTAACGGACATCGCGAAGCAGGAACGCAGGTGCTGGATATCTTCTCTGAATGGAAGTCCATTTACGTTGACTTCAGTGGCAAACTGCAGCGCGCGCAGATTGACGCGGTCGAGTCGCCCCAATGACAGAGAACAAAACCTTGATCGTCGGTCTACCCAAAGAAATCAAAGACAATGAATATCGCGTCGGACTAACCCCCGCCGGCGTGCGTGCGCTGAAAGATGCCGGCCACCAAATTCTGGTCGAAACAAATGCCGGTGCAGGCTCGGGCTTTGAAGATTCGCTTTACGAGCGAGCCGGTGGCACGATCGTCTCATCGGCTGACGAAGTTTGGGCCAGAGCCGAGATGATCGTAAAAGTGAAAGAGCCGATCGCGTCCGAGTATCCGCGGATGCGCGAAGGTCAATTGCTCTTCACTTACCTGCACCTCGCGCCAGACCGCGAGCTCACTCAGGAATTACTCAAACGCAAAGTCACTGGTATCGCTTACGAAACGATCACCGACCGACACGGCACGTTGCCGTTGCTCACGCCAATGTCGGAAGTCGCTGGACGCATGGCAATCCAGGTCGGCGCGCATTATCTCGAGAAGATGAGCGGTGGACGCGGAATTTTGTTGGGCGGCGTTCCGGGTGTGCCTGCCGCGCGTGTCGTGATCATCGGTGGCGGCGTCGTTGGAACGAATGCGGCAAAGATCGCTGTCGGCATGGGAGCGCATGTGACCATCATCGACAACAATCTCGATCGACTGCGCGAGCTCGACGATATTTTCCTCTCGAAGATCTCCACGCTCGCTTCGAGTGCATACATGATCCACGACGCGATCTCGCAAGCCGATCTGATCATCGGTGCGGTGCTGGTTCCCGGCGCGGCTGCGCCAAAACTCGTCACGCGGAGTATGTTGAAAGACGTTCCGAATGGGGCGGTGATCGTCGACGTGGCCGTGGATCAAGGTGGCTGCATCGAGACTACGCACCCGACCACGCATTCGAATCCAACCTATTACGTCGAAGGCGTGTTGCACTATTGCGTCGCAAACATGCCAGGCGCCGTGCCACGCACGTCGACGTTCGCATTGACCAACGCAACGCTGCCTCACGCACTGAAACTGGCAAACAAAGGTTTTCTTCAGGCAATCACGAGCGACGCCGGATTGAAGGAAGGCGTCAACACCTACGCCGGCCACTGCACCTACGAAGCAGTCGCCTCAGCTCAGGGCATCGCCTACGCGCCACTCGACCAACTAATCAGGTAGCCACAAAGAGGCACAAAAAGCACAAGACAGTTTAAGTCCACTTTTGTGCTTCTTGTGCTTCTTTGTGGCTTACTTTTTTTGCAGGTTTGCTGCGCAGGTGGCAATCAGGTCTTCCGGCGAGACTGGCTTCGCGAGAAACGCATTGACCTGTTCAGATTCGTCAGTCGAATTCTTCGGATCGAGCGCGCTCAACAAGATGATCGGCAAATGCGCCAGGTGTTGACTGCTCCTCACGAAACGACACAATCCATACCCGTCCAAATTCGGCATCAACGCATCAGTAACAACAACGTCGACGCGCGCGGTAAGCAGAGACGTCATCGCCTCCAGGCCATCACCCGCTGAAATGACCGCATAGCCGGCGCGCTGAAGCACGACTTCGAGGTAACGTCGCAGTGCTGGATCGTCCTCGACCAGCAGGACACACGGGCGCTCCTCGGGCGTTTGCGCCGAGTGCAGTCCATTGCCGGAAATGTCGAGTTCGTTCAACACGATCATGGCTGTTGTGCCAGGATTCTCAAGGCTGTGAGGGCTCTGAAAGGTCGGAGCCAGGGAGGACTCGCCATGTGCAGAGTAGCCCTCTGCGCATGTGTTTGTCAATGTTTTGCGGCTTTTTTGAAGGTTTTGGGCTCTTTGTGGCACTAATCGATGAACGTGCGGTGCCAGAGTTCGAGGCCGAGGAGCTGGAAAACCTGAAGGTTGTAGTCTTCGCGGCCGGAAAAGTTCGCTTCGAGCACCCGTTTCACCGCGCTCGGACGGAAGATACCCCGCCGCCTCACCGCCTCCTCAGACAGTAGATCGTCGATCAGCGGGCGCAGGGCACCACGGAGCCACGATCGAATGGGCGCACCGAAGCCGGCTTTCTTTCGCCAAATCACCTCCCTGGTCAGCACGCCCTCGAGCGCTCGCTTCAGGATGTACTTGCGTTTGAGACCGCGTAGCTTCAGTCGCGGCGGCATGCGCGCCGCCATCTCGATCATCTCGCGGTTCAAGAATGGCACGCGCACTTCGAGATTGGCTGCCATCGACGTCTTGTCAGTCGTCATCAGGTTTAGACACGGCAGAAAAGTTTTTAAGTCGACGTAAAGAAGCTGATTCAAAGGCGCAACGTCTGACACGCGCGCGAAGTGAGCGCGATGCGTTGAATATGGATCGCAGTCGCGTGTGACGGCGCGCCACTCGTCCGAATACAGCCGTTGCTTCATCTCGTTGGTGAAGTAAGTGCCGTAACCGAGATAACGATCTTCGAAGTCGAGCGCAGCACTGCGAGCAAATTTCTTCGCGTTACGAAGCGGCGCAGTCAGTTTTCCCGGCAAGCCACCGGGCAGTGCGCCGGCAACGGTCTTCATCAACGGACGACGCAGTAGTTGCGGCACGGGATCGAATGCCGACGCGATCTGCATCGCCATCTGCCGCGGATAACCGGCGAACACTTCGTCGCCCCCCATGCCGGAGAGCATCACCCTCAGAGTCTCGCGCGCCGATTGTGAAATGAGATAACTCGGAATCGCCATGTCGATCGGTGGCTCTTCCATGTGATAGACCAGCTTCGGCAGGAGCTCGGCGACAGACGGTTTCAACATGATCTCGTGATAGTCAGTCTGCAACTGCTCGTTGACGCGCCTGGCCCAACGCACGTCGTCGGGAATGATGTCGTAGCGCAGATCTTCACTCTCGATGCCGACCGTGTAAGTGCTGATTGGCCGTCCGTTGTTGTGACGTTCCATCATCGCGACGATGCTGGAAGAGTCGATGCCGCCCGAGAGAAACGATCCGAGTGGAACGTCGGCAACCATTTCCATCTTCACGACGCGATCGAGAGTGTCGAGCACACGCTCGCGCCAGTACGCTTCATTCTTGCCTTCTTCGATCGTGGCGAACGAAACGTCCCACCACTGTTTCAGTGTGAGTTCGTCGTTATGAAAGTGAAGCAGGTGGGCTGGAGGCACGGTCTTCACGTTGGCAAACAACGTATTTGGATCCGGCGACCAGAGGAAAGTGAGAAACTGATGCAGCGCTTCCGGATTGAGTTCGGGTTTGACCAAGCCGGTTGCGAGGATCGCTTTGATCTCGGAGGCGAAGACGAACGCTGGGGGTGTGTCTGCGCGCGCGGGAATGAACGCGTAGTAGAGAGGTTTGATGCCAACGTGATCGCGAACTAGTGTTAACGTGCGTTCGCGATTGTCCCACACGGCGAAAGCAAACATGCCGTTCAGACGGGTTATCGCGTCCCAACTCCATTCGGAGATCGCGGCGAGCAGAACTTCCGCGTCTGAATCGGTGCGAAAGTTGTGGCCGAGCGTCTTTAGCTGTTCGCGGAGCTCACGGTAGTTGTAGATCTCGCCGTTGAAGGTGAGGACGTAGCGGCTGTCCGCCGACAGCATCGGCTCGTGACCTGCGGGACTCGGGTCGATGATCGCGAGCCGGCGATGGCCGAGACACGCGCGGCGCCCGCTAGGATCGATCGGCTCCGAAACCCAAACGCCCTCATCGTCTCGCCCGCGATGCTCCACGCTGGCGAGCATCGGAGTGATGTATCTCTCGGGTTCTAAACTAACGATTCCAGCGATCCCACACATAAAAAACCATCCACAGATTTCACAGATGTAATCTGCGAAATCTGTGGATTGCTTCAAACCTCAAATGGCTGACGCTCGCGCAAGGAATCAAGCACCCGAAACGTCGCGCGGCTTGTCGCTTCCAATTCTTCAAGCGCGATTGGCGCCGCGGCGCCTCCGAGCACACTCGCACAAACCGCACGGACCTGCGCCTGTTGCCCTTTGTCCTGTGCTTTCAACGTCACCTGTTCCTCACGCCCGTCTTTGTAGAACGTCGCGCGTCGAAAATCGTCGAGCACAAAAACTCTTCCTGCGCCAAATATCTCCACGCGTTCCTTCGCCAACGATTTGTCACCCTCACTCAGATACGCCACCGCGCCATTCGAACCGTCGGCAAATCGAAGCGTGATGAAAACAGAATCAGCATCAACGGTCTTGCTCGATTTAGCACTCACCGATTCAGCGAACACAAACACCGGCGGCGCGCCTATCAGAAATTCCATGAAGTCGATGAAGTGACAGACCTCGCCGACGATTCGGCCACCGCCTTCCTCAGGGTCCTGTGTCCAGTGATCCATCGAGATGCGTCCTGCATTCACGCGATAGACGATCGAAAGCGGGCTATCGCGACGCGCGAAGAAATCTTTCGCACGTTGGCCCAGCGGCGAGAAGCGGCGATTGAAGCCGACCATCAGCTTTCCGCTTGAACTCTGCGCCGCTTTGAGAACTGACTCCAGTTCGTCGTCGTTTAGTGCGAGCGGCTTTTCGACAAGAACATGCTTGTTGCGCTCCAATGCTTTGCGTGCGAACTCGGCATGTGTGTCGTGTCGCGTACCGACGACGACGAGGTTCACATCGGCATCGTCAAGCACTTCATCCGCACTCGAAACAGCGTAGGCAAAACCAAATCGCTTCCCAACGTCATGCGCCGATATTCCCGAAGCTGTCGCGATCGAACGAAACTCGACACCCTCGGTTTTGAAGTGCGGCAGCAACATCGCCGGAACGTAACCACCCGCGCCGATCACTCCCAAAACGATCGACTTCTCTGACTTGCGCGCTGCCGCCGGCGCCGCGCCGAGTGAAATTCTCCGCAGAACCTCCGCTTCCGGATCGTAATTGAGCACTACACCGAGATACGATTCCTGCACATCGCCGGAGATCAAACGATACGCCTTCTCCGCATCAGTGATCGGAAGGCGATGCGTCGTCAGTCGCTCGACATTGACACGCTTGTCGCCCATCAGTTGCAGAAAGCTTTCGATGTTACGTTTCTCGGTCCAGCGCACGTACGGCAGTGGATAGTCGTGACCTCTCTCTTCGTACTCAGGATCGTAGCGGCCTGGTCCATACGACATCGAGATGATCAGTTTTAACTCGCGGCTGAAGAACGGTTGACGCGGAATGTCCATGCCGGTCATGCCGACGACGATCACGCGGCCTTTCAAACGCGATACTCGCGCTGCCAGTTCGATCGGCTGATTCGAGTCCGTCGCGGCTGTGATCAGCACCGCATCAGCGCCATGTCCACGCGTCCATTTCTCGATCTCTCTTGCTGCTTCGTCATTCGAAACCAAAGCTTCGTCAGCGCCCATTTCGAGTGCCAACGAAACTCGCGATGGATCCAAATCCAAACCAAACACGCGGCAGCCGTTTGCTTTCAGCAGTTGGACCGTCAGTTGGCCCACTAATCCAAGCCCGATCACGACGACGGATTCACCCAGCGTGAGTTCGGCGAGTCGAACGCCCTGCAAAGCGATCGCGCCCAATGTGCCGTACGCACCAGCTTCAAAACTCACACTTTCGGGAAGATGCACACACAGATTCTTCGGCACTGACAACACTTCGGCGTGCGAAGCAAACCCGACGCCCGCACACGCAACACGATCTCCGATCTGAAACTCCGTCACGTCCTCCGCAACGGCTGAGACAATACCCGCAGCGCTGTAACCCAATGACTGCGAGGCCGCCATCTTGTCGCGCACCGAGGCAAACGTGTTGAGCAGTCCTTCATTTTTTACTTTCGTGACGACAGCCTTCACCAGATCGGGTCGCTGTCGTACCTCCTGGACCAACCCTTTGCTGACGAGCTCGACCGCCGCGCGCTCCGTACCCGCGCTAATCAACGAAGCAACCGTACGCACCAACACCCGACCCTTTTGCAACGCAGGCACCGGCACCTCGCCTACAAACGGCCGCCCAGTCTTTCGGTTCTGCAAAACCTGCTTCATAAATCCGCGTTTATCCGCGAAAATCCGCGGCTGAAAAATTCTTCTCCAACAGTATCTGCTCGATCAGCTTACTAACCCACTCCGCCCGCGCGTCCCACGTGCCCGAAGCCACCGCAGCTTGCCGTCGCGCAGCCGCGGCTGCATCCGTGTCGTGAAGCGCTTCACCAACCAACCGGATGAAATCGTCGCGCGTGCGCGCAATCCTGAGCACGTCGCGCATGGGCTCGTATTCCGGCAGCGGCGAAATAACTACCGGCTTTCCAGTCGCCAAATATTCGCGAACTTTAATCGCCGAGCCGTAACTCGTAAAAGATTGCTCAGTTTCCCACGGTAAGACGCAAACGTCGAATCCCGCAGCGTAAGACGGAAGATCGTCGTAAGCAACCGGCGGTAGAAAGTGAACGTTCGCCAACGCTTCGATTTCGAGACCACGCGAGCGATTACCGATGAACACCCATTGCCACTCAGGTCGTTCGCGAGCGGCACGCTTGATCAACTCCTGATCGATCAGCCAGGGTTCGATTGCTCCGAAGTAACCCAACCGAGGTCGCGGAATCTTCTCGATCTCCGGCGCCACAGCTCTCTCTGCGACGCGCCGCCAGTGTTCAAAATCAACTCCCTGCTCGAGCAGGTGCGATCGTTCACACCCATGCGTCGCCTCGGTAAAGAGTTTTCGGCCTGAGTAGAAAACAAGATCGGCAGCATCGATGGCGCGTTCGTGAAGTCTGCGTATCAACTGCGGATCGGTAGCATGATCCATCGTGTTTGCATCATACTTGTCTGACACTTGGTAGACCACCACTGATTCATCGAGCGTGCCGATCATATCGGCGGCGGTGGGGATAGCAATCCAGAGGATCGGTTTTGTCAGGCCGCGGCTGCGCGCGAGACGTTTGATCTGAGCTCCGATCATTCGGCGATTGATTGTTCGTGCCGCAGCCGTGCCGAAAAAGGGTAAACTGGCGGGTGAGACAACGGTGATGCCTTCGTCTGTTTGTCGCGCCAGTTTGGAATAACTTCCGAGCTTGCGCTTTATTCGCGGCAGCAGATCCTTGTGGGCCAGCCCAGGCAGCCCCATCGAGATCGAGTTGACGAAGATCACTTTGTTTCCGGCGCGTGCAAACTTGCGCATCAGGTGGGCCTTAGAATGCGGGTGGTGATACCACCAGTCTTCACCGCCAAAGCAAATGATGGATTGATTGCGCAACATGGAAATAAGATTTCAAGATTTTACAGGATTAATCTTGAAAATCCTGTAAATCATGTAAATCCTGTCCAAAATGAAACGAATTGGACTGTGGCTCTTCGTGGTGACGGCGGTTATCTATCTCGCCTTTCCCACACGTGTCTATTACTGGGACGGGATCGCGTTCGCGCAGGCCATTGAAGACGCGCCAGGCTTCAATCCTTCTCTGGTTCATCCAAATCATCTCATCTACAACTTCGCCGGCTATCTTTTTTACAAACTGCTGCGCGGTTTGAGCATCGATGTGAGAGCGCTAACCGCGCTTCAAATTCTCAACAGCCTCCTGAGCGCGGCTTGCGCAAGCGTGCTATTGGCGATCTTGAAAGACACGCTGCGCTCATCGTATCTCTCGGTCTGTTTGACACTCCTCTTCGCCTTCTCCGCAACGTGGTGGAAGTTTTCCACTGACGCAAACGCCTACATTCCGAGCATGTTGTTTCTGCTTATCAGCTTTTACCTCGTGCTGCCGGATCGAAAAGCACGACCGTGGCTCGTGGCTTTGACGTTCTTCGCGAGCATGGCCTTTCACCAGCTCGCGGTGCTTATGTTTCCCGTTTTGGCGTTGGGTGTTTACTTGCAGGATGGACCAGTGTCGATAAAGCGGCGGTTGTTGAATGCAGCTTACTTCTCAGCTCTCTCGGTCGCGCTAATCGTCGCAAGCTACGTTTATCTTTTCTCTCTCGCGAGGGGCTCGTTCGATATTTTCGCGTTCAAGCGCTGGATTACTTACTATTCACCCGACGCTAAGACTCAATTCAGCTTTTGGTCCAACATGCAATACATGCTGCGTGGACACGTGCGACTCTTCTTCGGCGGCAGATTCAACTTACTCAAAGGTCTCATGAATCCGCTCGTGATTTTGCTGCTGGCCTGTCTGACTGCCGCAGTGCTTTGGATATTGTTCGATCTGGTGAAGTGTTTGATAACGCGGGTTAGAGATGATCGTGGGCTTTGGTTGCAGCCGCACCAGAAATCCGTGCTTTTGCTTTCGCTGTTGTGGACGATTGTGTATCTCGTGTTCCTCTTCTTTTTCCTGCCGCAGAACACGTTTTACCGGCTGTTCTACTTGCCTGCGCTGATCTTGCTCATAGGTTTGCTGCTGTCGTCTTTCAGAGACAAGGGTTCAAGGTCGTGGCGATTGGCGGTGTTCGTTGTCGCCGTCGCCATCGCAAACTTCCTATTCCTGATCTATCCGTTTTCACACGTAGAGAAATATCCGCCACTGGCGTTTGCCCTGCAACTGAATCGTGAATGGCCGGCTGGTACGGTGATTTTTTATGGCGCTGAAAGTTCGGATGTGAGCCTGGTTCGGTATTTCACTCCCGAGACTCAATGGAAGCTCTTGAGACCGTCGTCAATCGAATTCATCGAAGGCCCTGCATGGCTTGAAACCTCCGCCATCGATCAGCTCGCTGCAACTCCTCAAGGCGCTCGCTGGCTCGAGACACACGCTCGCCAAGAATCGTTGAAAGAGTTATCTGACTCGGCCTACAGGATTCGGTTTATACGGATAGAACCGTAGCCACAAAGAAGCACAAAAAGCACTTTGACTTTTTTGTACTTTTTGTGCCTCTTTGTGGCTATGTCTTAACACGCGCCACGCACAAACCCGAAACACCGAACGGCAAGTTCATGCGTCGCAGGATCCAACTCTCCGCGCCAAATAATCGCCCGAGAATTCCATTGAGCGCCGGCACGTTGATGTTGTTCTCAGTCGCCGCCCGTATTCCTGTGAAGCGCATCAACTTTCTTACCAGCAGAATCGGCAGGAAGAACGTGATGTTCGCGTACGTCATCCGCTCAACTTCAAACCCAGCGTGCTCGAGCACGCGGCGCAGTTCCGGCAAACGATAGCGACGGCGGTGATTGCTGACTTCATCCTGCAATCCCCACAGAAACATGAACGTCGGTACAAACAGCAGCACTCGTCCGCCAGGACGCAGCACTCGCCGCATTTCTTTCAGACCAGCCAGATCGTCGTCCATGTGTTCGACGACGTCGAACGCGGTAACAAGATCAAACGTAGCATCGTCATACGGCAGCTCTTCACCCGCGCCGAGTCGTACTTTGTCGAGCCCGCGTTCGCGACAGAATGCCAGCGCCTCTTCTGAAATGTCGACGCCTTCCGCCTCGCCGTATTTCGAAAGCATGAGCAGATTCGCACCGGTGCCACAACCGACGTCGAGAACGCGTGGCCGTCGATCAGTCACACGGCGACAGATGTCTTCGACGAAACCAGCGAGGATCTTTCGCCTGCCGATGTGCCACCAATGCGACTGCTCTACGCGGAACAGAATCGGATAGGTGTGCTCCATCATCTCGCGCGGGAGCGGATTGGCGATGCTTTTCATGTTAATCCTGAAAAATCCTGGAAATCCTGTCGACAGCGGCGCCGGCAAAAACGATCAGCAACCCATGCATCGGGAGCACGTAACGAATCTCAGTGTGTGCCGCGGTGCCGGGAACCAGATAATAAAGTACCGTAACCAGCAACAAACAAGTCAACCGCCAATCATTTCGCGCGGCGACGTAGATGCCAAACGCAGCCAGCGGCAGGAACAGATAACGGACGACGCTCTGGATCATTCCGAGCAAGTTCACAGCCCCTGCGACAATTCCTCCCTGCCATTGCGGCGGCAGACTCTTCTTGCTCGTCACGTTGATTCCACTCGTCCCAGAATACGGCACCGGATCGCCGGCGACCTTCAGCATGCCCCACATGCGCTGTGCCATCACACTCAGATACCAGATCTTATGTTGCCGAATAAACGCCATCGCCTCGCGTGTGCGTTCGCGATCGCGACGAATTCCGTCAGGCCATTGGGCATCGATCTGAACATTCGTCGGTAGATTCATCTTCGCGCGCTCACGCTCGACCATCTTATCGTCGCCGAAAAGGAATCCATTGCTTCTGCCCAGCTCGGTTTCACCCAGACCTTCCCACAAATTCACGCCGATCGTACCGCCTGTCGGCGTAAAGTCAGGAAACACCAGGTAGTTGCGTATAACAATCGGCGCGATGATGACGATCGTTCCGAGCAGAACTGCGCCACTCATTTTTAGTTTTTGTAACCACGTCGTCGGCACGAAAGCGAGCAGCGCGATGGCCCAGCCGACGCACAAGTACAACGGATTCACCCGCAGCCAACACGCAATGCCGAGCATCACTCCCGCCGCGAGCGCGAGCCACGCGTTCTTGCGTTGCGCGCCGAGCAGAAGCAACCAGTTGCCACCGAGCACAAACCACGTCGCCGGCACGTCAGCCGAAGGATAAGCTGCGTACAACGCAAACAGCGGCGCCAGTCCAACTAAGAATCCACTCGCGATCGCCGCGCGCCAGCCAAACCCACTCGCAGCAATCCCCATGATCAGCAATAACGAAAGAATCAGATCCGCAAACCACAACACGATCTGAACTGAGTAAGCTGAGCGTTCGCCGGAGAGCTTGTAGATCAATGCGACCAGCGCTGGAAAGGCGGGTGGGTATTGGGCCAGGTCAGTGCGAGCAGGATCGTCAATCCAAAAGAGTCTTTGCCGTCCATCAAGAATATCGCGTGCCTGTCGATCGAATTTTGCGTACGAGCCAACTTGAAACCAGCCCGGATCGTTGAGATGCGCACGCATGAAATGCAGCGTGAGGACGCGCACGCTAATCGTGATTAGCAACAGCGCAAAGAGTGTCGGGAGTTTAGCCACAAAGAGGCACCAAAAAACAAAATAACTTACTTAATGGCGGTCACGATCACGTTCCAGCCGATCCTTTTGCGCAGTCGATTAAGCAAGCCATCGGAAATCACTGGTGATAAGAAGCGCAGCTCAGCCCTCGTCAACTGCTCGACTTCAACCGTCACATCTCTAAAGCAACTGAACAACTCACGCGTCTCTCGCCGGTTGTAAACTTTCACTAACGGCCGCGCGCCGTGATCGCTATGTTCAATCACGCGGCTCATTATTTCTTCCGCCGAGCGTCCTCGCAAAAACTCAGCGCACAACAACCCGCGCCGCAAAACGATCTCGATCCAGTAGTTCAGTGAATTGCGATGGTAAAGCATCACCTTCGCCACCCCACGCCGCCGCAGCACACGATGCACCTCGCGTATAGCGCCGGCGGTATCAGGCGTGTGATGTAACACTCCGTTCGAGTAAACAACGTCGAAGCTCTCGTCGCGAAATGGCAGGTGTTCGCCGTCAGAGATTATGAAATCGCCGTCTGCGCCGTAGAGACTGAAACGATGACGCGTAATCTCGACCGATCGCGGCGTGAGATCTATACCAACACAGCGCGCTCCGTTGCGCGCAAACTGCAACAGGTCAGTGCCCATGCCGCAGCCAACTTCCAGCAATCTCGCGTCGCGAAATTTTTCAAACTCCATCACGCGCGGCATCCACGGCGCATATTCCGTGTAACGATGTCGCTCGATAGCATCAAAAAACTCACGCGTGCCCAGCTCATGTTCGCGATCGTATTCAGCGCCGCAGGGATCCTGCCCCCACTGCTCCCGCGCGCGAACTTTTTCTTCCACCAAACTCATCCCGTCAATCTTGTCAATGCTTAAAGGGTTACAAAACTCGATGAAATGAACGAGACACAAAGAACTAGTCAGGAAGGTCAGAACAAAGAACTAGTCAGGAAAGAACAAGTCAGGAAGGGTGGCTTGTTCTTTCTTCTGACTAGTTCTTTTCCTGACTTTCTTTTCCTGCTGTCTTTTCATTTTGTTCTTTGTCAATCCTGTCCCAACTTTTGATACGCCTCTAACACGCGGCCTGCATTGTGTCCCCAGGTATAACGTTCAACGACAACTTCCCTCGCTCTCACTCCCAATCTCTTCCTCAACTCATCCGATTCAATCAAGCTCACGATCGCGCCGGCGAGCTCTTTTACATTTCCCGGCTCAACCAGCAAAGCCGTCTCTTCATCACTGAGCACGTCGCCGATCTGCCCAAGACGACTGGCGATGATCGCCTTCCCCATCGCCATGTACTCAAAAACTTTCGTCGGCGAACCAAAGAACTCACTCCCATCAGCCAGCGGCACGTGAGGCGCGACGAGTATGTCACACGCATCGAGCAGCGGCGGCACGCGCTCATGCGCCACCGGGCCCGTGAAAATCACCCTGCCCGCGCGCGTCTCAGCTTCTAACTTTCGCTCGACTTCCGTGTGCAAACTCCCGCTCCCGATCAGCAGAAAGCGCGCGTTCACATCAGTTGAGATCGATTTGATTGCGGCCGCGAGTTTCTCGACGCCGTGCCATGGACCAAACGTTCCTACAAAACCCGCAACGACGTCGTCGTCTTTCAAACCCAGCTCGCGTCGCGCGTCAGCACCACCAACACCCGGTCGAAAGCGTTCTACGTCAACACCATTTGGATTGACGACGATCTTGTTAGCATCAACTCCACGCGCCTGGAGGTTCCGGCGTTCGACCTCGGAGACGACAAAAATACGCGCCGCAGCGTCAAGGTTCAATCTCTCATATCGTTCCAACAAGTCGAGCCGGCCGACACGGTCCCAATGCCGTCCAACCCAAACTTCCGAACCGTTGTATTCGAGAAACAGCGGGCGCTTCGTCCGCAGCGCCGCAACCACGCCCGCCCAACTAAACCGCGCATATCGTTGATAAATAAAATCCGGCTGAGCGCGTTCGACCAACGGAACGGCGCCACGCGTGAATACGAGATTATTGTGGATATCGAAGAGCGCACGCGTCCCGCCGCCGGGTTGCGGCGGAATGATCGTAAAGCGATCGTTTTCAGCATCGAGACCCGCAATCAGATCGTTGCTGATAACCTGTACTTCAACGCCCAATGCCTCGAGTGCTTCAACAACTCCCTTGATGTGACTCGCCGCGCCACCCGCTTGCGTGCCTGGTCCAGGCGTCGCCCGCAGATAGACCACTCGAGGTTTTTGTAGGGGCGGCCCTCTATGGCCGCCCGTCGTTGTTGTCCTCTGCACCTCCCGCTCGAGTCTCAACAACTCGCGCCGCGACTGCGCCACATCGCTCGCACCCGTCAGCGTTTCCTTGCTGAGTCGGACCGGCGCACCAACAAGCAGGTTCGATCTCGACTTTCGCACCACCTCATCGTGCGCATCAATCATCACGACTTCGCGCGCGCCGGCCAGCGCGCCGAAGATCATGAAAAGATTCTGACCGCGTTGCCACGGCAGTCTTTCGGTAGCGATCGCCAGCACGTCCGGACGAAGCGCGCGCAACGACTTCAAACGCTTCAAGTGACTACCCGTTTCGAACTCGGCGCGCGAGATCAGATCGATCGAGCATTCGGGATAAAGTTGGACCAGTTTGTCGCGCCAGCGAGACAAGTCGCCGCTGAGTGCCAGCAGAACCACTCTCATCCGCGCAAACTCCCGAGCACGAACACCTCTGAGAAGGATCGTCCGGTGCTGGTCTGAAAGTGCAATGCGACCAACGCGAAGATCGTTGCGTAGCTAATTGTTGAAGCGATTGCGGCGCCCTGGGCGCCAAAGCGCGGCACGAGGCCAAAAACGAGAACCAAATTCAGCACCAACGTGACAAGCCAGTAGATCGGAATAGCGCGAGGCAGCCCTAGCGCGTTGAAGTGTTGGACCAGCACTGATTCCAACCCCATCAGATAAACGCCGGGCAAAAGGATCAAGAGCAGCTTAGTCGCGTCGGCGAACGCGGCACCGTACACGAACGGTAGCAGCAGACTCAGCGGCACTGCCGCCAGGCAACAAACGAACATGATCAAGGTCGTGGAACGTGTAACCTGGCAAGTAGTCTCGCCACGCGCATCTTGTTCGGCGGTGACGCGCGGAAAAAGCAACGTCGCAATCACACCCGGCAAGAGCATCAGCAACAACGCGAATTGTGAAGCGATGCTGTAAACACCCGCCTCGGCGGCGCCGCGGAAATGATTCACGACGAGCAAGTCAGCGCGCAGAATGATCGCACCGGCCAGAATCGAGATATGAAACTTGACGCCGTACGCGATCATGCGTCGCAGCAGCGCCACGTCCGCTCGCCATTGCGATTGCGCGAGGCGCTTTGCTGAGATCACGAGCAGCGACGCGACAACAATGGTGACCAGAACGCTCGCGATCGTGTTGAAGGTCACCAGTGTTTTGAGCCCGCTGTTGAGCACGATCAGGGCGAGCAGCGCGTTGAGTAGGACAAATGATTGCCCAGCAAGGTCGAGCAGGTTGAACTCTTTTACTTTTCCAACGGCGAGTAGGATGTTCAGGCCAATCAGCGCGATCAGTTGAAACGGGATCGAGATGGATGCGATGCGAATGAGATCCGGCGAGACGAAGCCAAACCAGCCGGCGCGAAACGAAGCCAGCACACTCAATCCGATCGCCAGGACTGAGCCGACGACGAGAGCAAAGACCAGCGAGTTGATCGCAGCGGCGCGAAAGTGTGCCTGGTCCTTGGCGATGAAGTAAGTATTTGAAGAAGGAAGCCCAAAGCTTCCGAGTTGAACGATCGTTGCCACCGCGACGTTGATGACCGCCAGCGCTCCGACTCCCTCAGCGCCGAGCCATCGCGCTACGATGACACCGGCGACGACGCTGTTGAAGATCATCAACAGACGCGTCGCAAAGGTCCACCCAATCGGTATCCACAAATTACGCTGATTTAATCTGTGTAATCTGCGGATCCTTCCTGTCGATCCAACGCTCATACCACAAACTCAAATTCAGCAACGCCCAGAGATGAAATCCCCAATCCTTGGTCTGCCTGCGATGCTCGTCCAACATCCGGCTCACAAATCCGTAATCCAACAGATCTCGCTTGCGCATGGTCGAGTTCATCAAGTGCTCGTCAAACCAACCACCCAACCCCTCTCTGAACCACTCGCGCACCGGCGCACCGAAGCCGCGCTTGCGCTCGTAGAGAAGATCGCGTGGCAGGATCTCTTCGAGCGAACGTTTGAGAATGTGTTTCCCACTCGCGCCCTCGACTTTCAACGAACGCGGCAACCCAAGCGCATACTCAACCAGATGATGATCGAGAAACGGCACGCGCGCCTCGACACTCGTCGCCATCGTGATCTTATCGACTCGCATCAGCAGCAGCTCAGGCAACCGCAGCTTCAACTCGAGATAGGTCATGCGTGCCAAGAAATCTGAATCCGGCCGCTCCTGCTCGATGTGCTTCAGATACGACTCGACCACCTGCAAAGACGAAAGACCATTCAAACGCTCGCGCATCTGCGTTGAAAGCACTCGCGGTTTGAACGTTTCGTCGTAAACGACCACGCCGCCCCAGAACAACGGTTCGTCCGCGCCGAGACGCCGGATCAACTCGATCGCAGCGCGCTTGCGACCGGTTGCTTCGAGCGCCGGTCGCGACAGATTCGAGATCGCGCGACGCAACGAGCGAGGTAACGCTTCAGCATGGCGCCAAAAGTTTTCGTAAATTCGCAGATGCCGGACGTAGTTTTCGTAACCACTGAAGATCTCGTCGGAGCCTTCGCCGACCTGGACCACGATCGTTCCCGAATCGCGCGCCAGCTTTGAAACGTAATAGAGCGGCACGCAAACCGGATCCGCGATCGGCTCGTCCTGGTGAAATACCATCTGCGGCAGAAAGTCGTGCATCTCTTTCTCGGAGATGATTACCTCGTGATGGTTGGTTCCGAACTGTTTTGCGATTCGTCGCGCGGGCTCCAGCTCGTTGAGATATTCGGCATCGCTGAATCCGACTGTGAAAGTCTCAACTGGTCGCGACATCTGTTCCGACATCAGTGCGACGTTTGCTGACGAATCCACGCCGCCTGACAGAAAAACTCCGAACGGCACGTCTGACATCATGCGCTTGCGAATCGAGTCGCGCAGCAGTCGAAGAATCTCCGCGCGCTGCTCCTGCTCGTCGCGTGCGATCGTTTCTCGAGGAGGAAGTGCGTCCCAGTATCGCTGCATGTTCAGCGAGCCGTCGCGCTTCACGATCAACGTGTGACCGGCGGGCAGCTTGTGAATGTCGCGGAAGAGCGTGGTCGGCGCGGGGGTCGTTAGAAAAGTGAGATAGTGATAGAGCGCATGTTCGTCGATGTCGGGTGTCACGGCCGGGTGTTGCAGGATCGACTTGATCTCTGACGCAAAAATGAAGCGACCGTTTTTGTGATAGAAGTAAAGCGGTTTGACACCGATGCGATCGCGCACGAGCACGAGTTGCTCTTTGTGTGCGTCCCAGAGCGCGATTGCGTAGTCGCCTTCGATCTCGTGGATGAGGTCGAGACCGCGTTCTTCGTAGAGGTGCAAAATGGTTTCAGAGTCGGTGCGGGAGGCGTACTTGTGTCCGCGCTTTTCGAGATCGGCGCGCAGGAGAGCGTGATTGTAGATTTCGCCGTTGAAGACGAGCCATGTGTTTTGGTCGCAGCCGTGCATTGGCTGATGGCCGGCGGCTGAGAGGTCGATGATCGAGAGCCGGCGAAAGCCAAAACCACCGCGACGCTGGTCGAAGATCAACTCGCCGGCGTCGTCGGGTCCGCGATGGACCATCTCATCGCGCATACGCGCGAGCAGCGAAGTCGTGATCGATCCTTCGCTCGCGCCGTACTCCCAAACTCCGCAAATGCCACACATCAGTTATCCACAGATTACGCAGATTAAATGAATCTTATCTCGGAGCTAAGCTTGCCCGGTTGACCGGAAATACGCCAGCAGGCAGAGACAGCATCAGTCATCTGACCATAATCGCGTGAGACTGGCTGACTTTCCAGTGTGGGCACGACCTGCTCATTCAACAGAGAAACAACTAAACATCCATCGCCCGCACATGCCTCGACTGCCGTGTCGCGCACCTTCACCTCGACCTCAGGCGCAAAATGAAATCTCACTTCGAAATCATGCTCACCGTCGCCGAAAAATTCATCGTCGATCAACCAGCGGCGTTCGCGTTTGTTGAATGTAATCGTGCGACGATGAGTGACAGGCCGCGGCAGTCTCGTGTAGCCATAATGCTCGGCAACAACCTTGTCAAAATCTTGGTTTGTCTTCCACTCGAGCGCGCGCGGCCGCGCCTCGTTCCCAATAACAAACGGCGTTTCCACTTCGATCGTATTCTGCTCTTCACCATCGATCCTGACGGTCGAATGGTACGCGGTTGAGCGAAACTCATGACGCTTCTGAAGATCCGCGGAGTAAACATAAGTGCCAGGATCGACAATGAAAACGTGTCCGCCGGCCGAAACTTCAATGCTCAACGCATCGTTGTGTCCATGCGAGCCACGACCATTTATTCCCGCGTCACTCGCGTTGAAACAGAGATAGAGATCGCCTTCGCGCATGATGTAAGTGCCCGCTTGCGGGAACGCCTTCGATGCGTCACAGGTCTCGAGGTCGTTGAAGACAATCGAGCCGACCGTCAAAAGATAGGCGTGGTCATCGGCGCGGCGGCGCACGAAAGGTAACACCTGACCGCTATCCGTATCGCCAATCAGCGGAGCAAATCCATCCGGGCGCAAATAAGCGGAGATGTAGAGCAGCATTTGGCGAAGCTTGGACCAATACCGCTCTTGAATCTCGATATTATTGGCGCGGCAAAGCAGGAACGAGTAAAGGAACAGCTCTGTAACGAAGCGGTGATAGCCGGTTGAGGCTTCGAAATCTGCTCCGTCAGCAAGCACCTGCTTGTCCATCTCACGCAGCATTTGGTCCAAGCCAAAATCGCGCCACTCTTCAGCAGCACGCAGTTCTGGCAACATCACTCCCAACCAGAGTAGTCCTACAACATCAGAGAGGTAGTGATTGCTGGTGGCAATGTAAGAGAATTCGAGATTGCGTCGTATGTAATTGCCGTGCTGCTGAAACAGTCGCAACAAACGTTGAAGCGAGCCAGAATCGAGCTGTGGCGAGTGACGAAAGACTTCAAAGGCGGCCAACAGGTTAATCGCGCGCAGTGCGACTTCCATCGCGCAGCTCCAGTTTGGACCACGGCCGTACGGATTCTGCTCGTCCCAGCTTCGCAGTTGTGAAAGGAACTCTTCGCTGTAACGCTCGTCATCTGTCAAAGCGTAAGCCCGCGCAAGAGTGATGAAGTGGCCCAGGCGATTGAGCTCCCAGAGCACACGCACGTCCGAGCCGTCGGGCCGCTGCAATTTCAAATCGCGGTGATAATCCAGCGGCCAAAGATAGTTCGAAAGCGGATCGCGTCTCCACTCAATCTCTCCCTGTGTAATCTCTGTGTTCTCTGCGTCTCTGTGGTTGAAAGTTTCACACGGGAAGAACTTCGCCTCGCGAGCTCCGCGAAAGTGACGCAATAATTCCTCATCACTCATTCGCGAATTCCACAGCGCCGCCGGCTCGTTCGCGTTGTTTGCAACACTCGCGCGTTCCTTGCGACTCTGAAGCGAAGCCCGACTGCGCCGTACCGCTTCGAGTGCAGCGGTTGTCAGTCTTACTTCTCCTCGAATGGCGCGTTTGATTTTCTTTAGAACAGCCATCAGCAGAGTCAGGAAACGGGCGCGAATTCTTCGAGCGCGTCGAGGATACGCTCAGAGGTCTGCCCATCCCAAAGAGGCGGCTGGCGCGTGGCCTTCTTTGCAGAACCATTCAATGCGGCCGTTGCTTCGGCGACGATCCTCGCGGTGTCGGTGCCGACGACAACATTCGTCCCCATCTCGACGGTGATCGGGCGCTCGGTGTTCTCGCGCAGAGTGAGACAAGGAATGCCGAGCGCGGTCGTTTCTTCCTGAATGCCGCCGGAGTCTGTCAGAACTAGTCGCGCGTTGCTGGAGAGACTCAGAAAGTCGAGATAGCCGAGTGGATCGATAACGCGCAGACTCATGATTGATTCGACTCGTTCGCTGAGACCCAATTCCGCGATCGTCTTGCGCGTGCGCGGGTGCACTGGGAAAACTATCGGCAGCTTCGACGCGATCACTTCGAGCGCTGCGAGAATTCGTTCGAACGACTCACGCAGATCGACATTCGACGGCCGGTGAAGCGTGAGCAGCGCGTAATCGATTCCGCCCAGACCAAGCTTTTCTCTCGTGCGCAGCTCGCGCGCCACGTCGAGGCTCTTTTGCAGCGAGTCGATCATGACATTACCGACGAGGCGAATTCGCTCACGCGGAATTCCTTCGGCGAGCAAGTTTTCGTCGGCATCGTGTGAAGGTGTGAAAAGCAGATCGGCGATTTGATCGGTGAGCAGCCGGTTGATCTCTTCCGGCATGGTCCGATCGCGACTGCGCAGTCCCGCCTCAACATGCGCCACTTTCACTCCCAACTTCACACAAACCAACGCGCACGCAAGCGTCGAGTTCACATCGCCTACAACCAGAACCCAGTCCGGTTTTTCGCGCAGCACGACCGGTTCGAAGCGCTCCATCACTGCCGCGGTCTGCGCTGCGTGTGAGCCGGAGCCAACGCCGAGGTGAGTGTCAGGTTGCGGAAGATCGAGATCGTGAAAGAACGAATCAGACATTGCTGAGTCGTAATGTTGGCCCGTGTGAACGACCAGCGACTGAAATCTGGCGGGACGCCTCTTCATCGCGGCGACAATCGGCGCCACTTTCATGAAGTTGGGCCGCGCCCCGACAACATTTATTACCTTAAGCATAATTTATTGCCACAAAGAGGCACAAAATGCACAAGAGAAAGTTTTTGTGCATCTTGTGCCTTTTTGTGGCCCATTATAGCCTGATGATTCGCGCGCGGCTCTCGCGTCTTACATCACCATTCAACGCATTGCGCGTGTCGACGATCAGCGACGCCAGCGAGCAGATGTGTTTGTAGTCAATGCCGCTGTGGTCTGTAACGATGATCACGCAGTCCGCAGCCTTTAACTCTTCATCGGTCAGCGGCACAGACGCGAGCGGATCGTGGCTGGCCTCTGTGTGCGCATCGTCAAACCGCAGCTCCTCCACAAACGGATCGTGATAACGAACGTTCGCGCCTTTCGCACGCAGACGATCGATGATCGAGAGTGCCGGGCTCTCGCGCACGTCGTTGATGTCGCGTTTGTAAGCGACACCGAGCAACAACACCTTCGATCCTTTCATCGGCTTGCGCTCGTCGTTGAGCCCGTCCGAAACAAGTTGGACCACGTGCTCCGGCATCCGTGAATTGACTTCTTCAGCAAGACTGATGAAACGCGAATCGAAACCATGTTGCCGCGCTTTCCACGACAAATAATGCGGATCGAGTGGAATGCAATGACCACCGATTCCCGGACCAGGATAAAAAGGCATGAAGCCAAACGGCTTGGTTGCCGCTGCGCGAATCACTTCCCATGTGTCGATGTTGAGCGCGTAACAAAGCCGCGCCATTTCGTTGGCCATGCCGATGTTTACTGCGCGAAAAGTGTTTTCCAGAAGCTTCGCCGCTTCCGCGACGCGCGCCGAGCTCACGGCGTGAACGTCGTTGACGATCTGTGAATACAAATGCGCCGCCACCACCGTCGAGTCAGGCGTGACACCACCGACGACTTTCGGAATATTGTGAGTCATGAACTGAGGATTGCCGGGATCGACGCGTTCAGGTGAGAACGCGAGCAGAAAATCCTCGTCGAGCTTCAGCCCGGTCAGCTCAAACATCGGCAGCAGCACTTCGTCAGTTGTTCCCGGGTAGGTGGTCGATTCGAGAATGATGATTTGCCCACGGCGCAGTCGCTTCGTGATCTGCTCAGCGGCAGCCAGGATGTAAGAGACGTCTGGCTCCTTCGTTTTGCGAAGCGGCGTCGGAACGCAAATGATAATCGCGTCGCACTCGCTGAGATGATTGAAGTCGGTTGTCGCGCGCAGGCGCTTCGCATCGACGACCGATTTTAGTTTCTGCGAGGGCACATCGCCGATGTAAGAAACGCCTTCGTTGATGCCGTTGGCCTTAGGCTCATCGACTTCGAAGCCTGTGCCGGAAAACCCTTTCGAGGCAAACTCAACGATCAAAGGGAGTCCGACATATCCAAGACCGATGACGCCGACGTGGGCCTGTTTGTTTGTTATTAAACTGATCAGCTCGTTCTTCATAGATTACACAGATTATACATTACACAGATCTGTGGAATCTGTGTAATCTGTGGATGAACATGAGCCAGGAATCCCCCAAACTCGTCCGTGGCCTGAGCCTGCTCGACGCGACGATGATCGTCGTAGGCTCAATGATCGGATCGGGGATCTTTATCACCTCAGCGGAATCGTCACGGCTGGTGGGCTCGCCTGGCTGGCTTCTTGCTGCGTGGGCGCTCGCCGGCGTTCTCACGATCACCGGCGCACTGTGTTGCGCTGAGCTCGCTGCGATGTGGCCACGCGCCGGCGGCCAGTACGTTTTTCTGAGAGAAGCTTATGGCCCATCGATCGGATTTCTCTTTGGCTGGGGCCTGTTTCTGATTATTCAAACGGGCACGATCGCGGCCGTGGCGGTTGCGTTCGCGAATTTCACCGGCGCACTCACAGATCTGATCTCAGCAGAACACTATCTCATTCCTCCGCTCGTATTGATAAAGCCGTTCACGATCCAACAACTTTCATTCAACGGTTACGCATTGAGTTTGTCGAGCCAGCAACTCCTCGCAGTGGTGATGATTCTATTTCTAACCTTCATCAACACGCGCGGGCTCCAGGCCGGCAAGATCATTCAAAACACGTTCACATTTACCAAAACTGCCGCTCTGCTCGGACTAATTTTGATCGGACTGATTCTCGGTTGGAATCGCGGCAGTGCGGCTTACACATCTTCGTGGTGGCAACCGTGGGAGAACGGTTGGAAACCATCGGCGTCGCAAGTGTGGTTTGATCCAATGGGCCAGGGCTTATTGGTTTTGGCGCTCGTGATGCTGCTTGGACGCGCGATGGTTGGGCCACTCTTCGCGCAGTCAGCCTGGAACAACGTTACGTTCACGGCCGGTGAGGTTCGTGACCCCGGAAAGAACTTGCCGCGCGCGTTGTTGCTGGGTTGTGGGCTTGTCGTGACACTGTATCTGCTCGCGAATCTCGCATACGTGGTGACCCTGCCGCTCAGCGGAATTCAAAACGCGCCGCAGAATCGAGTGGCGACAGCAGTGATGGAGGCAGTGCTTGGTCCAAGTGGCGCGATCATTATGGCGCTCGCGATCATGGTCTCGACGTTTGGTTGTAATAATGGACTGATACTTGCTGGCGCGCGTGTTTACTATGCAATGGCGCGCGACGGGCTTTTCTTCAAACGAGTAGACAGCGTGAACGCGCATCATGTTCCGGCAGTCGCGCTGATCGCGCAGGGACTGTGGGCTGCGTTCCTCGTGCTTCCGCGCACGATGACCGTGAATCGACAAACGGGTGCGTACACCTTTGGGAACGTTTACACGCAGTTGCTGGAATACATTGTGTCGGCGGATCTGATCTTCTACGTCTTGATGGTGGGAGCGGTGATAGTGATGCGCCGCAAGGCGCCGGAGATCGAGCGGCCGTATCGAACGTTTGGGTATCCGATCGTGCCGCTGATTTATATCTCCCTCGCCGGACTGTTCATAATTGATCTGGCGATACTGGCGCCGTCAACGTCGGGGATTGGATATCTACTCGTCTTCACAGGAATCCCGATTTACTTTATTTGGAGCCGCGGATGAACGCGGATGAACGCGGATCCGAACAAAGATCCGCGTTCATCCGCGTAAATCCGCGGCTAAATATTACTTAACCCATTCGTCCGCGATCTCTGTTTCGACTTTGACGGGGACGGTCTTTAAGTACTCGCGGCCCGCGGCGCACATCAAGCGCTCGACTTTCTCTGCCACCGCCGCCGCTTCATCAGCGTCGGCCTCGACCACGATTTCGTCGTGAATAATATTAACGATGCGCGCGTTCGTCTCGCTCAACTCTTCCTTCAACAACCTCAGCGCGCGTTTCAGAATGTCGGCGCTCGTCCCCTGGATCGGCGTGTTCTTGCCGTTACGTTGCGTCATCGAGATCTGCTGTCGATCGTTTTCATCATAACGAAAGCGCACCAGTCGTCCCGACGCCGTGCGCGCCTGCCGCTCACTCACCGCGCGGTTCGCTGCTTCACGCAAATAAGTATCAAGCTGTCGATACGTCGCAAAGTAGCGGCGCAAGACGTTTTCAGCATCAGGCACGCTCAAGCCGGTCATCATCGCGAAGCGCTGCGCGCCGATTCCATAAACAACTCCGAAGTTCAACCGCTTCGCAAAATCACGTTGCTCTTTCGTTACCTGGTCCAACGAAGCATTGAAGACCTGCGCTGCGGTCACGCGATGAAGATCCGCGCCGGAATTGAAAGCCTCGATAAAACCGCGATCGCCCGAAAACTCCGCGAGTATTCGCAACTCTATCTGCGAATAGTCAGCAATGATCAACTTTCGTCCTTCAGGATAACCACTAAAACACCGGCGATACTCGACCGCGTGCGGCACCTGCTGAATATTCGGATTCGTGCAAGCAAACCTGCCGGTCGGCGCGCCGATCTGACGGAAGTCAGCATGCAAGCGCTTCGTCACCGGATTGATCATCTCGATCATGTTCTCGCCGTAACTCGTAAGCGCTTTCTGCACGGTGCGATACTCGAGCAGCGTTCCGATGATCGGATACTCCGCCGCGAGTGGCTGGAGTTTCCAGTTGCGTGTTGAATCGGGAACAGGGACACCGAGCCGGTTGAGCGCTTTTGTCAGCTGCTGCTGAGAATCGAGATTGATATCCTCGCGCTGTGGTCCACCAAACAGCGAGCCCTGCGAGGATTCCTCAGCCAGCACTTCCTGCAACTGTTCGGCAAGCTCTCCTCGTCGTTTCTCGACGATGCTCAACTGCTCGCGCCAGCGATCCTTGTGCATGTAAAAGCCGGCCAGCTCGATGTCGACCACCGGCATTACGCACTCAAATTCCAACTGCGCGCACCTCACCAGCGAATCGGATTTCAGTCGCTCGATCAACTTTTCGCGCAGCGGCAGCAAGACAGCGGCGTCGCGCGCGGCATATTCGAGTTGTGCTTCCGACAACTCGAAATTCCAGTCGCTCAAACGCTCGGATTTGTCGATCGTCTCGTTGAGATAACGAGCGGCAGCGGTCTCAAGACCGTGGCGTTCTTCGATATCGCCCGCGCCAACGAGCTGACTTGCCAGCAACGTATCGAACAGTCCACCAAGATCGACTCCGAGATTGTGCTTAATAAACTTCGCGTCGAATTTTGCGTTGTGCGCGATTTTGATCGGTCGCGGTGCCGCGAGAAGCCGTCGCAGCGGTGCGAGTGCTTCGCTCTTCGCTGCATCGCCGTTGCTGAAGTGATCGAAGTCGAAGATGAAAACGCAGTCGGGTGATGCGAGCTGGATCAAGCGTAATCGCGAGGTGAATGGATCGAGCTCAGTGGTTTCGGTGTCGAGCCCAACGACGGGCTGTGTCGTGAGGGTTTCGATTGCTTTGCGAAGATCTTCGGCGCTCGTAATTACTTGATAGTTCATTAAAAGATAAATCCCATCCACAGATTACACAGATTAATAAAAAGAACTCTGTGTAATCTGTGGATGGATTTGCTGCCTTATAGCGCCATTAGTCGTTTCAACATCAAAATCTGTCCTTTGTGCTGTGCTTCGTGATCGATCAAACGATGCAGGATCCACCGAAGGCTATATTCGCTTGTCTCACCGCGTCGCTGAAAGCTGATGATGCGTTCCAGATCTTTATCGTTGTATGTGAAGAGCACGTCGCGCGTTTGATTGCGGATCATCTCGATCTCTCGCAAGCAGAAATCCGTCGTGTAACCCTTGCGGCCTACGCCTTCAACGTCGTCGAGAATATCCCAGTAAGGAGCTTTCTTGTCCTCTTCAGTAAGCTTGTGACCACTGACAACCATCTGCATCCAAAACCACTCGGCTTCACCGATGTGCAGCACGAGCGCACCGATCGAATGAGCTCCGAGAAAAGCCGGCCTGCCGATCGAAGCGTCCGGAATTCCCTTCACTGCCTCGACGACCTGTTCGCGAACTTCCTCCATTCCGCTGAGATAGTAACCGATGCCCGTCGATAGCCCGGGATGAGGAGTTAAAACTCTGCGTTCCATTTCAAAATCCTCCCTGCGTTCTCAAACACTCCGCGTTAGTGGTTCGGGATGTGGTCTCACAAAAATTAACAGCAGCGCGGCCGCAGTTGCACCCATGGCTGCGCTGAGGAGAAACGCCGTTGTCGGTCCCTTCCAATCCCAGATAATACCCATCAACAGCGAAGCAGGAAACACCGTGATGCCGAAGGCGAGATTGTACAATCCATACGCAGTCCCGCGTTGTTCCGGACGCACCAGATCCGCGACCAATGCTTTCTCAGCTCCTTCCGCCAAACCAAAGTAAAGACCGTAAATCAAAAACAGAATCCAGAGTGAGGCTTCGTGGGTGGCAAACGCAAACCCGGCATAAACAGCCGCGTACAACGCCCAGCCGCAAACAATCAAACGCTTGCGTCCGAGTCGATCCGACAAATCTCCACCAAACAACGAGCTCAAGACCTTGGTGCCATGGTGTGCGGCCCAGAGCAGCGGCACCATCGCGGTCGAGACGCCTGCATTCGTCGCGCGCAAGATGAGAAAGCTATCAGACGAGTTTGAAAGCGTGAACAGCGCCAGCACGAGCAGGAACCGTTTGAAGTTGCTATCGAAGCCACGCAGCGTGAGTTTTGGTATCTCCGCTCCTTGCTTCACCTGCACCGGCGACTCGCGCATGAAAAAGATCGCGACCAACACCGCGATCAACGCCGGCACGGAAGCGACGAGGAATATCCGTGTAAACTCCCCCGCCTTGGGAAAGCCGTAGTTGGCGACGAACAGAACGACCAGCACGTAGCCAACGAGTGGGCCAATGACGGCGCCCGCGTGGTCCATCGCTCGATGAAATCCGAACGCGAGTCCACGCTGTGAGACGTCGACTGTGTCGGCAATCATCGCATCACGCGGTGCAGTTCTTACGCCCTTGCCGACACGATCAGTCAGCCGAATCGCAAGCACCTGCGTCCACGATTGCGCAAAAGCCAAAAGAGGTCGTGCAACTGACGCGAGCGAATAACCCGCGACGACCAGCGCCTTTCGTTTTCCCAGGCGGTCGCTGAAGTAACCGGCAAACAGTTTCAGCAAGCTCGAGATCGACTCGGCGAGTCCCTCGATGATGCCGATCGCTCTCGCGGAAGCGCCCAGAGTTGTAGTGAGAAAGACCGGCAACAGCGGATAAATAATCTCGCTTGAAGCATCGTTGAGCAGGCTGACGAGACCGATTGCAACTACGTTGCGCGGAAGACTGCGATACCGGCCCCACAAACTGTCGTTAGGTTTTTCTGGTGTAAGAGGCACGGACAATCGTCTTGATGTTTCCGCGCACGTGAAAGTCGCCTTCGATTTCGACGCGCAAAGGATCGCACGCGGCGACAAAGTCTTCGAGGATGACGTTGATCACGTGCTCGTGAAAGATCTTTACGTTTCGGAAGGAATTTATGTAGAGCTTCAGACTCTTCAACTCGACGCATCGCTCATTCGGAACGTATTCGATCCGGATGGTAGCGAAGTCAGGAAAATCGGAGAACGGACAGATCGCGGTAAACTCAGTAATCTCGAAATTGATCTTGATTTCGTTGCCGGGAAACTCGTAGGGGAACGTTTCGAGCGGGAAGAGACTCATCTCCGCGCGAGGCGTCGATTGAATGCGTTCAGTTATAGCCATCGGGCCACGATCTTAACCGACTGCACGTAGTCGCAGCAATTGAGTAACGCCGAAGGCGTTCGCTAATTTCAGCCCAGGGTGGAGCGAAGCGACAACCCTGGGTACGAAACCAAAACACGCGAATTAACGCTGAAAGCGTTAGGCATGTGCAAGGCAAACCCTTTCAGGGTTAATTAAATATTTTTGCATTCGTACCCAGGGTTGTCGCTGCGCTCCACCCTGGGCTGAAATTAGCGAACGCCTTCGGCGTTAATAAGCGGGCCGGCGACTGCCGTGGCCGATGTCGAAGAGTTTGATCAGAACGAGGCCGGCGATGAAGCCGCCGATGTGCGCGGCGTAAGCGACGCCGCCTTGTTGTGAGCCACCGCCGAGCATTCCAAGTCCGCTGATCAACTGAAACGCGAACCAGATCCCAATCGCAACCCACGCGGGTACCTGTGTGAGGAAGCGAAATAGAAACACTGTCACCCGCCGCGATGGATAGAGCAGAATGTAACCACCCAACACGCCTGAAATCGCGCCCGAAGCGCCGAGACTCGGAACCAGCAGGCTGCTTTCATCCGTGGCGAACGCGTAAGTCGCAAACACATGGGCCAGCGAAGCGATCAAACCGCAGATCAAATAGAAAAACAGATACCTGATATGGCCCAAACGGTCTTCGACGTTGTCGCCGAAGATCCAGAGGAAGAGCATGTTGCCGGCGATGTGTGCGATGCCGCCGTGCATAAACATCGAAGTGAACAGCGTCAAATAAACGGAACCGGGAGTTTCGCCCAAACCGGGCTGCAAGAACCGTTGGCCCGTAATTGCGTCAACCACGACATGGCCCTGACGAACCACATCGTGGCCGGTGATGATCTCCAAAGGCACTGTTGAAAACGAGTAGGTGAATTGCGTGTCGGTGCCGAGCTTCTGTAAGACAACAAAGACAAAAATGTTAAGCGCGATGATCGCGTAGTTAACGATTGGTGTGGTGGATCTGTCGGAGTTGTCGTCGTACAGCGGAAAGACCATGGCTCTATCACCTCATCGTCGGAAGTGAGGCTGATTCTAATGCCTGCTGTATGCGTAGATTGTGACGTGGCTGTTACAAAGAGTTAATCCATGCCACGCTCCGCAATGGGGACTCCCGCATGAACAAGCGCAGGCTCGTGCGGCTTCAATAATTCGTAACCTTCGGAACGCGCGACGTAAGTTGCCGCGGTGATGTCGCCCGTTACATTCAACGTCGTGCGACACATGTCGAGCAAGCGATCGACACCGATGATGATCGCAATCAGCGCCGGATTGACTCCAATCGTTACCAGCACGCCGATAATGAACGGAATCGATCCGGAAGGAACGCCCGCCGTTCCGATGCCGCCGAGAATCGCGAGATAGACCACCATCAACTGTTGGCCCAGGCTGAGGTCAACGCCTGCAAGTTGGGCCAGAAACAGGACTGTGACGCCTTCGTAGAGTGCCGTGCCGTTCTGATTTGCAGTTGCGCCAACAGTGAGCACGAAGCTGTTGATCTCCTGTGGCACTCCGAGGTTCTGTTCTGAGACGCGCAGCGCCGTCGGCAACGTCGCATTCGACGACGAAGTTGAGAAGGCAGTCAGTATTACAGTCTTTACTCGTCTGAAGAATTCGAGCGGCGACATGCGCGAGAGGAAATAGATCGAGAGCGAGTAGACGCCGAACATGTGTAGCGACAAGCCGAGCAACACCGTCAGCACAAACCAGGCGAGCGCTTGCAGCAGGTCCAGCCCGAATCGCGCGGTGTTGTTGAAGAGCAGACACGCCACCGCGTACGGCGCAAACTTCATTATGATCTCGATGATCTTCGCCGTGATCTCGTAAACACCTTCAAGCACGCGCAGCACCGGGGCAGTAACGGTCACGGGAATCAACGTAATCGCGATTCCAATCACCAGTCCGAAAAACATGAGATGAAGCATGTTCGGATCTTCTTTACCCGAAACAGCATAGAACGGATTTTTCGGAACTATCGTCTCGACTACTGCCATCAAAGGTTTCGGCGCCGCGCCGCTGGCCTGCTTCGCGGCCTCGACATTCTTTGTCGCATCGGCGGCGTAACGTTGTTGCAGCGCGGCTGAGGTGTTTGGGTCGATGCGCTCGCCAGGCCTGATCGTGTTCGCCAGGGTAATGCCGATTGCGACGGAGATCGCGGAGATCACCAAACAGTAACCAAACGACTTGAGACCAACGCGCCCGAGCTTGCGAATGTCGCCAATTCCGGCAACGCCGACCACGAGTGAAGAAAACACCAGCGGCACAACAATCATCAGCAGCAAGCGCAGAAACAACTGGCCCACCGGCTGCGTGATGTTGTCGACGATCCAAACGACGCGCGGATGATCGCCACCCCAAAGACGATTCACAGCGATACCCGCAATCACGCCGAGGGCGAGACCGATCAGGATGCGCGTGTGAAGCGGCATGCCTTTCGGCGCATCGGGAGTCTCTTCGTCCAGATCGGTTGCTATCTCACGCTCGAATGCATCTCGAGCAACGCGGTTTTCATCGTCTTTTCGTTTGGACATCTTTTAGCGACCCCAGCGCAGTTTGTCGCGCAATACGTCGAAATAGTTTCTATTCATTGGCTGAATGAGATTGAAAGTAGTGCGGCTCTTGCGAATCGTCACTCGATCGTCAGCCTGCAATGGAAAACCAACCTGTCCGTCGAGCGTCAATGCCACTTCTTCATGTTCTGTCTTAAGCAGTAATTCGATCTCGGCACTGTCAGGCACGACGATCGGACGGTTGGAAAGCGTGAACGGACAGATCGGAGTTATCACTTCCGCGTTCATCGAGGGAAAGATTACTGGCCCACCGGCGGAGAGGTTGTAAGCAGTCGAGCCCGTGGGCGTGGAGACGATCAACCCGTCAGCGCGAAAAGAGTTGACGAAGTGACGATTTAAATAAGCTTCGATTTCGATGATGCGTGCGAGTGCCGATTTGTTGATTACAACGTCGTTGAGAACGCGATTGCTGGTGATGAGAATGTCGCCGCGGCGAAGCTCCACCGCGAGCATCACACGTTTATCGAGTTGATAGTTTCCGGCGAGGATTGACTCGAGCGCGCTGTAAAGCTCTTCGATGCGAAACTCGGCGAGATAGCCGAGTCCTCCGTAGTTGACTCCGAGCACCGGCACTTCCAGATCGCCGATCGTGCGGGCGGTGGCGATCATCGTTCCGTCGCCGCCGAGAACCAGTAGTAAATCAACGTGTCCGGCAAGGTTATCGGATGAAACTTCGTCGACGGCGCAGCCGGTTTGATGCGCGATGCGCTCGCGCTCGATCTCTGGGCCACCGACGAGCTGGATGTTTCGCTCGGCAAGCCACACGACCAGCTCGCAGATCGTCTTCAGGGCCTCGGGTTGATGCGGTTTAAGGACAATGCCTATCCGCGTGATCGACGACATTTGGGTTGCAGGATACGCAAGAGGGTGTTTGCATGCAATTAGCCGCAGATGAACGCGGATGACGCGGATCAGCAAATCTTATCCGCGTCATCCGCGTTCATCTGCGGCTAAGATCCAAAGCGCCAGAAACTCCACGTTCCCTTCCGCGCCCTGAATCGGCGACTCGATCACGTTCACGACACTCAAGCCGAGCGTGGTCGCCGCGTGATTCACTTCCTCAACCGCTCGCGCTCGCTTTTCCGCATCGCGCACGATGCCACCGCTGCCAACCTCTCCTTTACCAACCTCAAACTGTGGCTTGATGAGCGTAACGATCGAGGCGCCGTCGTTCAGCAGCGGAACGATTGCGGGCAACACCTTCGTCACCGAGATAAACGAAACGTCGATCACGGCGAGATCAAATCTCTCGTGAAAGTCATCAGTTTTGAGATATCGCGCGTTCACACCTTCGCGGACATCCACGCGTGGATCGTTGCGCAATCGCCAGTCGATCTGGTTGTGACCGACGTCGAGAGCAACAACTCTCTTCGCTCCGTGTTGTAACAGACAATCAGTAAATCCGCCCGTTGAAGCGCCGACGTCGAGACAGGTGAAGCCGTTGACGTCGATCTGAAACTCGCGCAGCGCGGCTTCGAGCTTCAATCCGCCGCGACCGACATAACGAGTCGCCGGATCGTCGCCGCCTTTGAGCCGAATTGTTGAGTTTGTATCGAAGAGGTGGGACGGTTTTTCGACGCGCTGGTCGTTGACGAGCACGACTCCGGCCATGACCATCGCCTGGGCTTTGGTGCGCGATTCAGCGAGGCCTCGCTCGACGAGCAGTTTATCGATGCGCTCACGTCTCACAAGATTGTCAAGCTCGCCGTGTCACCGCGCGCGGTATATCCATTAGTCGCAGCTCCGCCGCGCAATCGTGACACAACCAAACAAGTATGTGTGGCGCATCGGACCAAAAGAATGAACTGATTTTACCCGCGACCCTCACCGCTTCGTCGACGCGTAGCTGTTGCAAAGCTTGAACATAAAACGCCCCATTGTAGAAGTCACCATCCGCGCCTTCGTCCCGGTGAATACACTCCCGCTCACGAAACGTTTGTCTGCTCATAAAGATTCAACCGTTAATCAGGTGTCGGGAAGTTATTAAATGTGTGAGTTGAAAAACAGGGCGAACCAACCTAGGACAACTAACCTTGTTAGCTCAGATGATGCCACTCGATCACGTTCTCGTCAATAAGGTCTTTTGCGACCCTCGAAGATCTCGTCGAGGTTGGACAGATCGCGATCATGGTGATCGGCTCTGTCGCGACGCTCGGGTCTTGTTACGCGACGCCCACGTCGTTCCTGCCATTGGTCGTAGAGCATCGCTTCACGAATATGCTGTAGGTCCTCGTCTTCGCTCACCTTTGGCAGGTTACTCGGCTGCTCCAACTCTGTCGGGCGTCTTGCAATCGTCTTGTGTTTTACGATTGGTTCCTTCTTTGGCTCCTCCGCCGAAGTGAGAGAAGGTTCTTCAGTATTCGCCACCGCCTGCGTTTCAGTCACGACATCTTGGGTTACCGGAAGCGACGCGACCGTCGCAGCAGCACTTCGCAATCTCAGGTACGACGCGACCAACGCCGTAGCCGCGCCGAGCAGCATCGCGAGCGCAAAAGCGCCACCCAGAAACCACTGTCTGCGATGCTTTACGCGAGCGTTGATCTTTTCCAAAGGCACAACTCGCCGCGCCGTCAGCACGGTTCGCTCGTCGTCAAAATCCGGCGGCACAGGGCTCTGGTGTGTCTCCAACGTGTATTCGTTCATCTTCCAACTACAATGAGCTCAACTATCGGGAGTGCGCTAAGTCGAATCCTTTGCAATCACGAGGCCAGACGACGAGACGCCGCAAAAAGGCACAAAAAGCACAAAATGCCTAGCTAATTGTGCCTTATGTGCCTTTTTGTGGCTAAAACCTTCCGATTTGGTGCACTAAATCAACGCGCCTGCGTTAAACCCAGTCGACCCGTCTTGGCGCCGTCAAGCACTTCGATGCTCTCTTTGACGCGATTGTAAATTCCGTCAGCATCCAGGCCGTACTTCGCAAGCAGCAACTTAGCGTCGCCGTGCGTGATCAACCGATCCGGAATTCCCATGCGCACCACGCGAACTTTGTCCTGTAAACCATTCTCTTCGAGTAACTCGACCACGGCCGATCCAAAACCACCGGCAAGATAAGCCTCCTCGACAGTGACGATCAACCGCTTCGTACGCGCCAGCGCCAGCAGCAGCGGCGCATCCAATGGCTTCACAAACCTCGCGTTGACGACAGTGGTTTCAATCCGATCTTTCGCCAGACGGTCGGCGGCGGCGAGCGACGGATGGACCATCGCTCCATACGCGACAATCGCGACTTCACCACCGTCGCGCAAAATCTCGCCTTTGCCAATCTCGAGCAGCTCCGGTTCGCGATCGATCGGAACGCCGACGCCATTGCCGCGCGGATAACGCATCGCGGCTGGCCCGGTGTGCTCGATCATCGTCAGCAACATGTCGCGCATCTCGCCTTCGTCTTTCGGCGCCATGACGATGATGTTCGGGATTGGACGGAGGTACGCGATATCGATCAGGCCGTGATGAGTTTGTCCATCCCCACCGGCGATGCCGCCACGATCGAGACAGAACTTCACGTTCAGATCCTGAATGCAGACGTCGTGAATGAGCTGATCGAAAGCACGTTGTAGGAAAGTTGAATAGATCGCGCAAACGGGAATCAGTCCTTCGCACGACATGCCGGCCGCAAAAGTGACGCAGTGTTGCTCGGCGATGCCGACATCAAAAGCGCGATCGGGAAACTTCTCGAGCGGCGTGCAAACGCCTGTGCCGTCCGGCATGGCAGCGGTCAAAGCCACAACCTTGGGATTCTTCTCCATTAACTGCGCAAGGGTATCGCCAAACACGGCGGTGTAAGTCGGAACCTTTGCCGAGCTTTTGTGCGGTTTGCCGGTGGCGAGATCGAATGGACCGGTCGCATGCCAGCGATAGTAATCAGGCTCGGTCTGTGGGAAGCCTTTTCCTTTCGTCGTGAGCGCATGAACGATGACTGGTCCATCTTTGACCTGTTTGGCTTCCTCGAGTGCGGCGACCAGCGCACGTGGATTGTGCCCGTCAACGTAACCGATGTACTTGAACCCGAGCTCATTGACCAGCGCTCCCGGCAACACCGCAGCCGCGATTACGTCTTTCATCGTCTTGGCCGCGTGATGAAGTCGTTCGCCCAGTGAAGGAATCGCCAACAACTTCTCTTCCACCTCGTCTTTGAAGCGATGGTAACCATGCGCGCCGCGAATGCGATTCAAATAACCGGTCAACGCACCGACTGCGGGCGCGATCGACATCTGATTATCGTTAAGCACGACGATGAGACGGCTCTTCAAGTGACCAGCCTGGTTGATCGCTTCCATCGCCATGCCGCCTGCGACTGAAGCGTCGCCGATCAGAGCGACTACGTGATGATCTTCGCCTTTTCGATCGCGAGCGATCGCCATTCCGAGTGCCGCGGAAAGCGAGGTCGAAGCATGACCCGCGCCGAAGGTGTCGTATTCCGATTCGTCGCGGCGAAGGAAGCCACTGATGCCGCCGTACTGTTTGATGGTTGGGAGTAACTCTCGCCGGCCGGTCAGGATCTTGTGCGCATAGGCTTGATGTCCGACGTCCCAAACGAGACGATCGTGCGGCGTGTCGAAAGCGTAATGCAGCGCGACGGCCAACTCGACTGCGCCGAGCGATGCGCCGGTGTGACCGCCTACACGAGACATCGTCTCGAGGATGTAGGCGCGAATTTCGTCGGCGACTGTTCTTAATTGCTCGATGGGTAAAGCGCGGAGATCGGCTGGCGAGTTAATACTCTCGAGAAGACTCATTGTGGCCGCATTGTACTCCAATCGTGAACTTTTGCTATCGCTGTCGCTCGTCAGCTTGGCAATATAAAGTACTCTGCTCAGTTCGGACTGTCAACGAAAAACTGAGAGGTATTCTTTGTGCCTCTTTGTGGCAAAGGGTTTCCTTGACAATCCGCGACTCGCGACTAGAATTGGTCTTCGCCTGAATCGCGGCACGGAGATGTGGCCGAGTGGCTGAAGGCGGCGGTTTGCTAAACCGTTAAGGGTCAAAAGCCCTTCACAGGTTCGAATCCTGTCATCTCCGCCAGACATCTATCAGTCAGTTGTCTATCGTCGGACAACTGACTTTTCTTATGACTGTTCGCGTACGTTTCGCTCCATCGCCGACCGGTTACCTTCACATTGGCGCCGCGCGTTCGGCGCTCTTCAATTGGCTCTACGCGCATAAAACAGGCGGCAAGTTTCTGTTGCGCATCGAAGACACCGATCTCCAACGCTCAACCGAAGAATCCACCCGCTCAATCATCGAAGGACTCAAGTGGCTGGGCCTCGATTACGACGAAGACCTCGTCTTCCAGTCAGCCAATGCGCCGCAACACAGAGAGGCAGCCAATGGACTCCTCGAAGAGGGCAAGGCGTATCGAGATTTCACGCCCAAAGAACAGCGCGACGACAAACAGGTGAAGCAGGACATTGCTGCACGCGCCCGTGCACACGCTGCCGAAGGCGTCGACCAGCGCAGCAATCCGTTTCGCGATCTGCCCAAACAAGAATCGGATCGTCGTGCCGCTGCTGGAGAACCGTTTGCGATCCGCTTGAAGGTGCCACACGAGGGCCGGACCAGGTTTGACGATATTGTCTACGGCCCGCAGGAGCGAAGTTACGCCGAGATCGAAGATCTCGTATTGCTTCGTTCCGATGGTCATCCGCTCTACAACCTGTCGGTCGTGATCGACGACATCTCGATGGGCATCACGCACGTAATCCGCGGCCAGGACCATCTCACCAACACACACAAGCAGATCTTGTTGTATGAGGCTCTGGGCGCGCAGGTGCCGCAGTTTGCGCATCTCCCACTCATACTCGCGCCGAACAAAGGCAAACTTTCAAAACGCAAGCACGGCGAGGTTGTTTCGTTGACCACTTACCGCGACCGAGGCTTCGTGCCGGCGGCATTTCGCAATTTTCTGGCGCTGCTTGGCTGGTCTCCGCCCGAAGGGAAAGAGATTCTCAGTAAAGAAGAGCTGGTCCAGAATTTCTCACTTGAAGGAATCGGCCGCGCCAACGCGATCTTCAATTTCCATGAGAACGACCCGCGCCACTGGACTGATGACAAGGCACTCTGGATGAACGCTGAATACATTCGCACGATGCCGCTCGACGAGTTGTTGCCGATGGTCAAAGCTGAGCTTCGTGCGAACAAACTGTGGCGCGAGGAGTATGATGAGGACGAGCGCGAGTGGTTCAGCAAGACTGTCGACCTGATTCGCCAGCGCTTCTTCACGTTGAAAGATTTTTCTTCGCAGGGGCGTGCTTACTTCTCCGACGATTTCGATTTCGATGAAGCGGCGGTGAACAAGAATCTGCGTAAGGAGCCGCGATTGCGCGAGCTGCTGAACGGACTCGCGGACAAGCTCGAGACAGTTGAGCCGTTCAACGTGGAGACGGTGGAAGCGGCGTTGCGCGCGTTTGCGGATGAGACTGGAGTGAAAGCGGGTTTGTTGATAAACGGATCGCGGACGATGTTGACGGGACAGTCAGTTGGGCCATCAATGTTTGAGATCTTCGAAGTGCTCGGTCGCGAGCGTTCGGCGCAACGATTGAGAAGCGGGATACCTTTTTTTTAGCCACAAAGAAGCACAAAAACGCACAGGAGAATTAGAGATGCGCTTGATTTTGGTTATAGTGTTAACCTGCGGAGTTGTTATTGCACAAAATTCAAACTCGTCAACGACGACGCCAAGCCGGCAACGAACCACGAACACAAACCGTGCGAAGGCTCCAGCGCCAACGCAGGGACCTGCTGCATCCCCGACACCAGCGCCAAAGAAGCCCGCCGCAGCGACGCAAGAGACGCCAAGCTCAGATTCAGTGCTTGCGGCATTCAACAAGCTGCTCGACGGCATCCGGCATGCGAACGTCAACGAGGTTATGAATGTCTACTGGAAGTCTCCGAGCCTCAGTCTCTTCAACTACAACGGCACCGTCACAAAGAGTTGGGAGCAGGTGCGCCAAAATCGCGCGAGCTCATATCCTGAGATCAAAGACGTGAAGCTCGACGTCCGCGACGTCGCGGTCACGATGCTCGGTCGAGATGGCGCGATGGTGACTTGTCTCTGGACGCAGTCGCAAAATTACAAAGGCGCTCCGGAAACGGTGACCGGCCGCATGACACTGGTCTTCAAGCGAATCGGGACGGCCTGGAAAGCAATCCACTTGCACTCGTCGCCTGACAATCCGAATCCGGCAGTCATTCCGCCGTCGGAACAGCGACCGTCTCCGTCACCTTCGCCGACGCCTTGATCGTCGAAACGCCTGCGCCAGCGAGGATGATCAAGAACGGAAAGATCTCGACTGTGTAGCGCGGCTCGGGATTTTCGAGCGTTGCGAAAAATCCGAGACGTAAAAAGATCAGGAGCGCCGCGAGCAACAACCATCGTCGTGCGCTGGGATTTCGCGAGCGCCAGAGCAGCCATCCGCCAACCACACCTAGAAGCGAGTAGAGCGCGGTCAATCCGGCGAAGAGCGGTAACCAATACTGCTGATGAATGTCGTGGTCGAGATCTTTTAATGGCAACAGTTCGCCATTGAACGGGTAATACTCCGAATGCGTATCGACCCAAAGCGTCATTGCTCGCTTTAACGGCAGAACAACGTAGTAGCGAAGCGGCGCACGCGCGCGCCGTTCTTGTCCGAGTTGTGCAAAACCCGCGTCGATCTCAGGCGTCATCTCGACGTTCGCTTCCTGCGGCTCGGTTTGTTCTTCCTGTTCCGGCTCCTCTTCTTCTTGTTGATCACTCTCTTCCTGATCGCTCTCTTCATCGCCTGGCGACGCTTGTTCGTCCGGCGTCGATTTGTCCTCATCCGCCGAGGTGTCGGTGGAACTCTCTTCGTCTGGCGGATGATTGTACTTCTCGAGCAAGGCCGCTACTCGTTCGCGTTCTTCCGGCGAATCAAAAGCTTTAGCCGGAAAATCGGTGATCCGCATCGGACGCGTGTCAACCGACCACAGCACCGGACCAACGTAACGACTGTCGTCAAGCCACGTGCGTAACCAAAGCAGGTAACCGCGCGGCACAAACTCACCTGGCATCTCACCGTGCGTTGGCGCGAGCGGCTGAAAGACTTGAAACACTCGTCGATTGCGGATGGTCCACGGAACAAGCACGATGCAAAAGGCTAACGAAAAGAGAACTGCGGACGGGATAACCTCTCGAATCCGCGAGAAGATCGAGTGTCTCAACCCTGCGACAACAGAGAGCACAAGCGTCCCACCGATCGCCGCCGCGAAAAGCCCGCTGTCGGGGCGAAACTCGACAGCCAGGCCCGCGATCACCCCGGCGATCACCCACCACGCGAGCGCACGCTTTCGCGTTGTTGCTTTGAAAGCAAGCGTGGCCGCCAACACCAACGCCACCGCCAAAAAGCTGGCCCACACCTCCGTGAGAATCGTCGCGACATAAATTGCCGTGAACGGACAAGCTGCCGCCAACGCAAAGGCGACGATCGCCGCGCGATGCTTTCGTTCGTCTTCGTCAATGGCCCACTCAAACGCGACGAACGCAATCAAGATGCATGTCGCCGTGTCGATGCCAGCTTGAACCACGCGCACCGCAGTGTTGTTGCCGTGACCAAAAATCGCGTACACGCCCGCCAGAAAAAGCGGGTAACCAGGGAGTCGAATTATCGAAGGGACGTAAGGGGGTTGGCTCTCGTGTGAGAAAACGTGCTGTTCGAGGATGTTGCGCGCGATCTGCGCGTAAACCCTGCCGTCGTCAGGCTCGTCGTTCGGCAAATGCAGCGCTACAAAAAGACGAAAGCCGAACGCAATGAGCAGCAGCATCGCGTAAACGATCTTTAGCCGCAGATTTTCGCGGCTAAAAAATCTCGTAAATCCCGTCCACACTACGGTCCTGCCTCAGCAGTTGCCTTGCGTTCGAGTTTGCCCCAACCCACGACTGGACCACGAATCGCCATCGTCACAGATTTGATCATCACGTAATACATCACCTGCCGGTAACAGAACCTTTGCAGAAACAACCACCACAGCAAACTCCAGCGCTCGCGCCGCTCGAGCAGAAACGCAAAACACGCCGACGTCCAATCAATCGCCAAAAACAGCGCGTAATAGAGCAGCACTTGCTGAAGATTAGTGGAATTGTAGCCTGACGGTTGTTGCCAGCGATCGAAACCCACTGCGATGAGCGTGTAAAGCAACATCAAATCCATTACCGGCGAGATCAACGGGAAGAGAATCTGAAAGATCCACACGTTTGGCATCGCGACAAAGCCCAGCGTTCCGTAGCGCGGCCGCAGCAATGCATCGCTGTGTTTCCACAGGCACTGTAACGTGCCGTAGGCCCAACGGAATCGCTGTTTCGCGAGCGACCGTAGGTTGTGCGGCGCTTCCGTCCAGGCGATTGCAGTTTCTTCGTAGCCAATCTGGTAGCCGAGTCGTCTTATCCGCAGCGTGAGATCCTGGTCCTCCGCTAAGGTGTCAGACGCAAAACCACCGGCTTCGACGAGCAAATCCTTTCGCCACGCGCCAACGGCCCCGGGCACTACCGTGATGCAGTTCAAACTCGCAAACGCACGACGGTCCATGTTCTGCGAAGTGATGTATTCAAGCGCTTGCCACCTTGTGACCAGATTGATGCGATTACCAACCTTTGCATTTCCTGCAACGGCGCCCAAAGTTTTGTCATAAAAACGGTGGGCCAATGCGCCAACTGTGTTCAGCGCGAAAAGCGTGTCGGCGTCGAGTGCGATGATGATCTCGCCGCGGGCGTGTCGCAGGCCAGTGTTCAATGCCGCTGCTTTGCCTGCATTCGGAACGGTGAACAGCCTCACGCATGCTTCGCCTTTGAACTTGTCAGTGACGATTTTGCTCGTAGCGTCCTGCGAACCGTCGTCAATCACGATGATCTCGTAGTGTGGATAATCAGAGGCCAGCAGGCTCTTGATCGTGTTCGCGATAACGAGCTCTTCGTTGTACGCCGGAATCAGAATCGAGACAAACGGGTTGTAATCAATGCCCGCGTGAATTCGTTCCCTGCGTCGTGACCTGAGCCACTGTCCAAGCGCGAGTGAGCCGACGAACAACAGCCGCGCCAGTCCGAGGAGAATTCCGATGAGAAAAACCCACTGAAGTGTCCAGCCGCCAGTCGAGAGAAAGAAAAACGCGATCGCGTCAGCACGCGTGAAAACGCGTTGGTTCGGAGGAATTTCCGGCATCACCTGGTCGCGCGACAATCCCGCCAGGTCAGAGACCTGCACAAAACGAAATCCACGCGCGCGGAGATCGTGAATCAAACGCGGCAACGCCTCGATCGTGGCTGAACGATCGCCACCGGAATCATGCAGCAGAATCACTTCGCCGCGCGTTTCCGGATTCGAGTCCATCGCGCGATCGATTGTTCGCTGCACGATCTGATCTGCGGTAACAGGCAGTTGCCAATCGTCCGGATCGATACGCACGCCTACCATGATGTAGCCGAGGTTCTGCGCCACGATTGCCGGCTCGACCTCCTGCGGCTTGTCAGCCTCCGCATCGCCGAAGTATGGCGGACGAAACAGAACAGTCGAACGACCGATCTGTGATTCGATCAATCGTTGCGTTGCGTTCAGCTCCAGTTCGGTCAACGACAACGGGATCTCACCGAGGTTCGGATGTGTGAACGAGTGATTGCCGATCTCGTGACCTTCGTTCGCTATGCGACGAACGAGATCGGGATACGCCTGGCCGTTCTTACCGATAATGAAGAACGTCGCCGGAACGTTTTCGCGCTTCAGAATGTCGAGGATCGCGGGTGTCCAATTCGGATCTGGACCATCGTCGAACGTCAGTGCCAGCAATCCAGGTCGATCGCCTGTTCGCTCGACGACGTACGACGAAGGCAACGCGGTAAACTGTTCCGACTTGATGAATCCGCTCGATTGATCGATTTCGAGATTGCGCGAACCTTTTTGCGGGCGCGACATCACCTTCAACAGCTCACCATTGCCTTCGAAGTCGACCTCGTAACCGTAGTTGATCGTGCGGAGCGCATCAGGTGAGTTGTTCTGCTGAGTTCCGAGAATCGACCACAGCGAAGGATCTTCAGATCCGAGTCTCCAAATGCCGAAGCCGGCGGGCTTGTAACCGCTCGCCGCTCGAATCTGGTTGTAAGCAGTCACCGCATCGAGAAACCAGACTTTGTGATGCGACTGATCTTCTTCGTCATATTCGAAATAAGGGTTGCGCGACACGGGATCGAAAGTCGGAGTGGCCTCCGACTCACGCGCGCTGATCAGTGCTTCCTGAAAGGTAACTTCGTCGACGTTGCTGTCGGCGTCGTTCCAGTTGTAGCCGTAGTTGCCGAGCGCGATGATCGTCTTTGCCGGATCGAGTTCGCGCATTCTGCGGATGAGGTTCTGCTCAAACCACTCCTGCCCCGCCACCGGACCCGCATCGCTGCCAGTCCAGTGTTGGTCGTAAGCCATTATGATCAAGTAATCGCTGGCCGCTGAGTAGGCTTTGTAATTCCATGCGGCATCGTCAAACGGCACGGCTTGAGCGACCAACAGACCTTTCGCGGCAAACGTCGTGTGTAGCTCCTGCATGAACGTGAGCAGATTGCCTTGCGACGATGTTGGCGGCTCTTCAAAGTCGACGCAGATGCCGGCGAACTTGTTGTCCTGCACGAATGTCGTCAACGCATTGATCAGAGTTTGACGATGAGGCTCATCGGCGATCCACCGCGCCAACAAATCGCTCTGCCACTTTTCGTCCATCACGTTCTGCACCATTGGCAGGACGCGAACTTCCGGGCGCGTGAGGCGGATCCAGTTCAACGCTGGAATGTGAACGTCAGTAGCCAATGGATTCTGACCATCAGGCACGTCGCGCAGGTGCGACCACTCCGCGACAACCCAGTCGAGATGGTCGAGGTTGCGCTTCAGCGACTCGTAGCTCGACTCGTCCCAGTTGATAAAGAAACCGACGGACAGCGGTCGTGTTGTTGGAACGATTGGCGCAGGAACTGTCGGAGGCGGCGGAACGACTTCGATGCGCGAGCGGCGCTTGCCGGGTACGACGTATTGCGTCCTGGCTAATGCGTGTTGCAGTTCGACCTGTGCTGTTCGCGCTTTTTTTTCGCTCGGATTTGCCGGAATGTTTGGCGCCTTGGGCTTGAGATCGACTGAGTGTGGCAAGCTCGGGAGTGCCCGCAGGTTGAACTTTGGAAGCACCGGATTGGCGAGGACGCTGGCGATAAATACGACGGCCAGTGCAGTAACAATTATCGAGATTGCCAGCCAGATGCGTCGCACGCGGCGCCAGCGACGGCCGTGCGGATCGTGAAAAACGGGGGATTCAGGGGCTGACAAAGCGACTCTCCTTGGACAGGATTACAGGATTCTAATCTTGTTCATCCTGAAAAGTCTTGTGCACCCTTAAGAAAAAGCCGTCCACGATCGAGACCGTGGACGGCTTCGGTGAACTGTTGGGATTGGCCTGTGGCTGACTGTGTGCAGCTTCCAGAAAGGAGGAGCACTATGCAGTGAGACTACCGAACCAGAATCCTAACGAGTTAGCTGGTTCAGAGGTCAGGCCGCAGCCACCTCACTGTGATAAGAACTCATATATTTTTGAATCACCTCCTTTCCAGTGTTGGCGAAATCATAAGGCACAAGGAGGGGATCGTCAACCGGTAATTTTAGCCGCGGATTCACGCGGATTAACGCAGATCCGCGTTTATCCGCGAAGATCCGCGGCTCAATTTCCCCTGAAGATAAACCCGCCACGCGTGTTCAAGGCCAAAGAAGTAAGCCAGCTCGCGATAATCCTCGCAATCGTGAATCACAAAATCCGCAATCTTCCCCGCCTCCAGTGAACCAAGCTGCGCGCCGCGATTCAAACTGTAAGCAGCATTGATCGTCGCGGCAGCGATCGCTTCCGCAGGCGTCATCTTCATGTGCGTCGCGGCCAACGACAAGATCATCGTCATCGACGGCGTTGGTGAAGAACCGGGATTGAAATCCGTCGCCAAAACCACCGCCAATCCCGCGTCGATCATCTCGCGCGCTGCTGGATATCGCGACGAGCCGAGCGCGTAAACCGATCCCGGCAACAGCACCGGCTGCACACCCGCGCGTCGCAACGCTTCAATGCCCTCGGCGTCGGTGTGTTCGAGATGATCGGCGGTGACTGTGCCCAACTCGGCTGCGAGTTTTGCGCCACCCGATAACGACAACTGATCGGCATGCATCCGCAAACCGAGTCCGTGACAACGCGCCGCCGAAAGTATCTTCCACGATTCGTCCGTGGTGAACACCTTCTCCTCACAAAACACATCGCAGTATTCAGCTAACTTTTGCTGCGCCACTTGGGGCAACATCTCGTCGACGATCAGCGAAACATACTCATCGCGTCGCGCTCGATACTCCTGAGGAACGCTGTGCGCGCCAAGAAACGTGGGCACATAGCGCAGCGGCGTCTCGCTGTCGAGGCGTTTAATCGCACGCAGGAGCTTGAGCTCGTCTTCCAACGACAAGCCATAGCCCGACTTCGCTTCGATCGTGGTCGTACCACCGCGGAGAAACCAGTTCGCATACCGCCGTCCGGCTGCGAAAAGCTCATCGACGCTCGCCGCACGCGTGCGATTGACAGTGGATTGAATACCACCACCGCGCGCGGCAATCTCTTCGTACGTCGCGCCGCGACTTCGCTCTTCAAACTCGTCAACACGCGTTCCGGCAAAGACCGGGTGCGTGTGCGCGTCAACAAAGCCGGGCAGAAGCACACGTCCGCCGGCATCGACCACCTCGGTATCAGCGTCGATGGCCGCTTCGATCTCAGCCACTGTTCCGACACTGTCAATTAATCCATTGCGGATAAACAATCCACCGCCTGCAACGATGCCAAGTTCACGCAACTCAGCTCCAACACGCGGCCGCGCTGGTCCAGCAAGCGTCACAACCTGCGAACAGTTGATAACAGCGATGGTCTTACTTGCGTTTTCTGAAGACATAAATCCCGACGCCGACGATATTCGCCAGCAAGACTGTGCAGATAATCTTCAACGCAAATGATTGGAGATTTTCCACTTCCGTAATCGGAGCGATAGCGAAACGGATGTAGACCAGGGTAACGAGGAAGCCGGACGCGCAGGCCATCTTGAGCCACCATGGTGCTCTGACGCCGAGCGCTTTCATCCCAAACAACGGGATCGCGAACAGAACCAGGTAAGTCAGTGCGTAGAAGATTCCGCCGGCATTGTCTATGAGCTGAAATGCTTCCTGCGCGCGCACTCCCGTCAGGCTAAGTACGGCGAGCAGTAACGTGACTGCGCCGACAAACAGAATTGAGTTGATGGGCGTTTTGTATTTCGGATGCAATCGACTAAACCATCCGGGTAATAACCGATCCCAGCCTGCGACCATCGGCAGACGTGTGTTACCCGCAAAGTAAATGCTCATCAGTGCTATCGTGCGAACGGCGATGCCGAGAATTGCGATCGAACCGATTGTTGCTACCCAGCCAAATGAGCCAAACCCGATTGAAAGCACCTGGGGAATCGGCCCAATCACGTCGATGTGATCGCGTGGAACAAATGCGAGCACTGAGCTGGTGCCCAGGATAAACATCAGCGCGATGATCGGTGCGGCAATGACCACGGAACGTCCGATGTTGCGCGCCGGCGCGCGTGTTTCTCCGGCGAGAATTGCGATGTACTCGAAGCCTGTCAAAGCGCCGAGCGCGAGCTTGCTGCCGACATTGATGTTGTACTCAGAGAAGGTGGGAAACTGAATCGCAAGCGGGTGGTAACCGGCGCCCATTGCGCGGTGGAGAGCGAAGAACGGCAACAAGATCAGTGCGGTGAAAGTGATTAAATGCACCACACCACCAGTATTGTGGACCCACTTCCCCAAAGCCAGGCCGCGAGTAGCAGCCACGACCATCGCCGCTACAAGGAGAAAACTGATCAGCACGATCATCTTTACGCTATCTCTCATCCACGCGGCTGCTGGTCCAATCGCGTAAGAGATGTTTGTGGTCACCACTAATCCGACACCTGCCAGGATCGATATCGCAAAGACCCATAGATTCCATCCCACCATGAAAGCGACGAAATCGTTGAAGGCCAGTTTGGACCATTGATAGAGGCCGCCTTCGAGCGGCATCAGACGATTGAGAAAAATCACCGCAACGGCAAGCGGAATGTAAAACGTGACGATGGCCAAAATCCAAAATACATTTTGCTCGTTACCTAACCTGGCGGCCCAACCTACCCAGAATGTTCCCACCACAAACACCACCTGGGTTAAGACTAGATCGAATAGTCCGAGCTCCTTTTTGAAGACGGCGCTGCGAGCCTCAATGTCGCGCTCGACTTGGGCGACGCTCGGCGATGGCTTTGTATAGTCAGCGTTCATTTGAGACGCGGGCGGCCAACCATTGGACCACATGGGAGCGCATTTCGGGAACAATTTCGTGCGCCGCGTCGAAGCTCTTGAGCTCGACCGAACGCGCTCGCGTCTTCAACTGCTTTTCGTAATCGCGCACACGCTCGGGCGGGTAGAGTTCGTCTCGCGTTCCGGCGAGATGCATTACGTCGATATCCGCGCGGCGATAAAGCGGGCTCGTCTCCCAGTCGCCCGGAATGCCGCCACAGATTCCGATCGCGCCACGCAAGTATTCTGGATGTGTAAAAGCAAAACGATAATTGAGTGCGCACGATTGTGAGAAGCCTAGAAGGAAGACGCGCGCCGGATCGGCTACGCCTTCGCCGGCAAGGATCTTGATGAGATCGCGTATCGCTTGATGATGAACGGCGATCGACTCTGGGCTGTGAAAGTTTGTGAACCAGCCGAAGCCAAAGCGGAGTGGGCCACCAGCTTCTTTCGGCGGCTTGATGTGCTGATGAAAGCCTTGCAACGACGCGATGGCGAAGTATTCCGGCGCGAGCAGTTGCGCCTCGCGCATCATCTGTTGTTTGTTTGCGCCATAGCCGTGCAGCGCGATCAACAACGGCGCCGGAGAGATCGTCGCCGGTCTGAGATCGTAGTAGAGGTTGATCCGCGCTTCGAGAGTGCGATCGACCTGGGTCTCGGGCGTGTTCATGTCCACAGATTACGCAGATTACACTGATTTAGGATAGGATGAGTCGAAACTTTTTTCGAGAGGTGTCAGCAATGAAATTCCCGGGCGGATTCAACATGCAGCAGATGATGAAGCAGGCGCAGCAGATGCAGGAGCGGATGCAGCAGGAGATGGAAGAGCTCCGCGTCGATGCCTCAGCGGGCGGTGGTGTGGTCACGGTGCAAATGAAAGGCAATCACGAGCTGGTCGCGCTCAAGATCGATCCCGAGGCAGTTAAAGACGGCGACGTCGAGATGCTCCAGGATTTGATCGTGGCCGCGGCCAACGAAGCCAACCGCAAAGTCGATGAAGCGATCAAGGGCAAGCTCGGTGGAATGCTGCCGCCGGGTCTCGGAGGGCTGTTCGGGTAATCGACAATGCTGGAATACGCCGAGCCCGTCACCAAACTGATCGACGAACTGAAACGCCTGCCGAGCATTGGTCACAAGTCAGCCCAGCGTCTCGCGTTTCACATCATGCGCGCGCCCGAAGCCGATCTCGAACGGCTGATTGCGGCGCTGAGAGAAGTCAAGCAAAAGATCGTTCTTTGTTCGATCTGCAACAACCTCACTGAGGTCGATCCGTGTCGCTTCTGTTCGTCTACGAGCCGCGATCATTCCGTCATCTGTGTCGTCGAAGAGCCGCACAGTTTGGTCGCAGTCGAAAAGACGCGCAGCTTCAAAGGCGTTTACCACGTGCTGCATGGAAGTCTCTCGCCGATCCGTCACATTGGACCAAGTGAGTTGCAGTTAGCGAATCTGTTGCCGCGTTTGAAACCGGAAAATAATGAGGGTGTTGCGGTGAAGGAAGTGATTCTCGCCACCAATCCGACGACTGAAGGCGAGGCGACCGCGAATTACATTAGCCGCCTGTTGAAACCACTGGGAATACGAGTCACGAGAATCGCGATGGGAATGCCGGTGGGAAGCGATCTCGAATACGTGGATGAAGTGACGATGGATAAGGCGCTCGCCAACCGCCACGAGATTTAGCTAAAACCGCACGGTCTCGGGCGTGACGCCGTCCTTACATTCCGTGCACTCCTGCTCTCTCTCGTACATCCGAACGTCATACTCGATCAGGGACTTGACCGGCACGCCTTCGATCTCGCTCGGCGCCGAAACGAAGCGCACAATCGCGCCACAGCCGATGATTCTCGCACCGAGCGACTTCACGAGGTCCACCGTCTCTTCAATCGCCTTGCCGCTGCGCATGATGTCGTCAACAATGATGCACGGATTGACCTCGCCCTGATTCACGTACTGCCGAAACATGCGCTCGCCGTGTTCCTGTTCGGCCCAGTAGATCTGCTCCGCGCTGAGCGCGTCGCGCACGCCGAAAGCGACCGGAATTCCGCCTGAGCTCGGACTGATCACAGAAACCTTTGGCAGTTGGCTCGAGATGTCTTTCTCGAGTCGAAACTTCCGGCTGAGTGCTACGGCCAGAACGCGCGCCGTGTCGTAGTAGCGAAACGCCAACGGCATCTGAAAGTAGTGCGGCGAATGTTTCCCGTTCGGATAAATGAAATGGCCCTCGCGAAACGCGCCCGTACGTTTCAGGATCTGCATCACGGAATCCTGGGAAGGAATCAGTTCGACCATGCGGTTCTCCTCTTAAGATTTTCGCGCGAGAGCATACATCATGTACAATGTGCCCAGTCAACACCATGTCAGCAACCGAAACCGTCGCCGTCCCCAAGCGGATTACAAATGCACAGACCGTTTGCAACGAGAAAAACGAAAAGGGAAAACCCTGCTGGGGTCACTTGAAGCAGTTGCGAACCGCCGGTGAGCCCGCTGAGATACATCTGCGCGGCGACGATGTGCTCTTCAAATGCCAGAGGTGCGGCACGCTCTACATGGGACCGCCGCTGGGCCACGTGCGCGATCCGTACAAGCAGAGCCGGTTTGTCGAGGCTGAGTTGCAGGCGTTATTGCAAGAAGCAGGCGGCACGTTACCGGTTATCAAGAAAGACGAGCGCGGCGTGTATGTGATGGTCGAGACTGCCGCCGGCGATCATGGTCACGCTGCGAAGCCTGCGCCGGCGAAAGCAGCGACGCCGGCAGCAGCGGCTCCGAAACCTGCGGCGCAACCATCACAGGCAGCACCAGCAGCGCCGAAACCGACTGAACACAAAGCAGGCGCCGAACCAAATCGACAACTATTCAAGCGTTCGACGTACGTTGGAGTTAAAGATACGGGGCCGGTTGCGGGTGAGACGTTTGAGCAAAAAGTCGCACGTCTGAAAGCTGTATCAGCAGCCGCGAAGCAACGCGCGGAAGAAGGTGGAGCGCCTGAGCCTGCGGCGGCCGCACCAGCGCCAGCGCTCGTCGCTGAAGTGCAAGCGCCGCCACCGCCAACACCCGCAGCGGCACCAGCATCAACTCCGGCAGCAGCGCATAAACCGACCGGCAACGCTGACCGCACGTTGATGAAACGAGCGACTTACTGTGGGGTGGTTGATACTGGTCCAGTTTCCGGCGAGACGTTCCAGCAAAAAGTCGCGCGCCTCAGTGCGTTATCAGCGGCTGCGAAACAGCGCGCCGAAGGCGGTTAACCTGGGAAGCTAGTCGTAACTCTCCTTGACGACCAGCCCTTCTTGCGCGAGTTTCCAATCGAGCACTTCCGCGCCTTCTTCAGCAGCCAGCGCCCTTTCAACATCCGCACGCCGCCCGGCCGCGCACAAAAACGCGATGCACCCACCACCGCCCGCGCCGCAAACTTTCGCGGCTTCAGCCCCGTTTGCCAACGCCTTCTCGACTAACGTGTCCATCTGCGGTGTCGTTATCGTCGGCGCTAATCGTTTGCGATTGGGATAAGCCTGTTTCATCACTGCCGCCACGCGGTCCCAATCGTCAGCCACCAACGCTTCGCGCATGCTGCGCGCCGAGTCGCGAATTCCTTCAAATAATTCAAACAGCTCCTGATCGCCGTCGATGTGCCGCTTGAAGATCTCCCAGTTGTTGATTCCAGAAAGACGCGGCTCGCCTGTGTAGCAAATAGCAATTCGCCGTTCCAACTCCTGCGTGTTTACGTCCAAGCGTTCTCGTTCGATACCATCGGGACGAAAATGCACACAGGAAACAGATCCGAAAAGCGGCGGATAGTAGTCCTGAAACCCGGCCGGCACTTTGATTACTGTCGACTCGACATTCGCCGCGATAGTCACAAACTTACGCTCCTCGTAGCGATTGCCGACCAGTCGATTCAACGCGCCGATACACGCGATCGCGAGCGCCGAAGAACCTCCCAAACCGGCGCCCGCCGGAACGCTGCTTTCCGCAACCAGATGAAAGCCAGTCGTCGGTTTGAAGAAGTGGACCAACTTCGAGAGGAGCTCGAGACGTTCCTCGAGCAGCAAGTCTTCGATCGCCGACAGTGTCGTTTCAAAAGAGACTTTTCGGTCGCGCGACTCGAGAATTATTCGTCCGTCATCTCGCGTCTCGATGCGGCAGCGAGCATGAAGTGAAAGGGCAAAATTGACAGTCGTGGCGCCTGGATGAAAAAGATAAAGTGGCCAGATGTCGATGGTGCCGCCAGCAAGGTCGACACGCGGGGGTGCGGAAGATTCAATTATCATTGTTTCAAACGTGACGCACGATTCTGGTTTTTAGATCTTTGTACTTGGTGCTTCGTGCCTGGTGCTTACAATAGCAAAGTACCAAGAACGAAGTACAAAGCTCAAAGACCATTAATCAGCATCACTTTCCCGCTTCTTGTGATCTCCACGTCGCTGCTGTTTGAACGGAATGTGCTCTTGAAACTCCTGTCGCAGATCCTGTAGCTTTTCCGTGGCGGCGTGTTCGAGCTCCTGGAGCCGCTCCGGATCCGCCTCTTCGAACTTGCGCGAGATCCAAAAACGCTCGGCCAGATAAAAGCCAACTATCCCAAGAACCACGATCACCAGCAGCACTTTTCCAAGACGCTGGAAGTCGCCAATTAACCCCATCACCGCGCCGCTGAAAAAATAACCGGCGCCTGAAAGAACGAAAACCCACAGGAAGCAACTCGCAAACGAAAGAGCGAGAAAGCGCAGGTACGGCATGCGGCCGACTCCATAAAACACGCACGACGCCCAGCGCAGCCCGTAAATGTATTTCGAGAGGAAGATCGAGAGCGGGCCAAACTTGTTGGTCAACCGTTCCAATCGCGGTTTGGCGGCGCGGTAGAAACGAACCTGTCTCACACCTTCGCAAAAACCACGCCCAGCCAGGTAAGCAAGGTTATCGCTGAGACAGCCACCGACTGTTCCCCAAAGTAAAACTCGCGCGAAACTGTAGTCCCCAAAGAAAGCACTGTGAGCCAGCACGCCCGCCAAAAGAAGCGTGATGTCTCCTTCCAGCATGACGAGAATGAAAACTGCGTACAGCCCGTACTGACCTATGAGTTCGTAGACAAAGTCGAGATGCATGAAAGACCCAGACTGTGACAGTTATGAAAACAAGACTTGTCAGCCGCTGGCGGCTGACAGCATAAACTGGAGGGCTTACTGTTGACTACTGTTCCGGTTCTTCCTCATGAGGAGGTTTTACCACGAGGACCGGACAGGACGCATGCCGCACGACCGACTCGGCCGTCGAGCCAAAGAGGATCCGGCCTAAACCCGTGCGCCCGTGCGACGAAATCACTATTAAATCGACATCACGCTCCTTTGCAACTCTCACGATCTCCGAAGCCGCTTCACCGTGAACAACAAGCTCTTCGATTTCGAGACCCGAACACTCGTCGCATTCAGCGAGTTTCGGCAACTCGCGTTCGGCCGAGACTTCAAGTTGTTCGGTGATGTCGGCAATCGGCAACGGTTCGGTCATCCCTGAATAACCGACAGTCGGCACAATCGGCTCGATCACATTGATGCAGATAATTGACGCTTTGAAGGTCCTCGCCAGCGATGCAGCATACGAGAGGGCATAGTTGCCACATTCGCTGAAGTCGGTAGGTAAGAGTATGGTCCGTATCTGCATCGGCCCTTTCTATCTCTTGTGCCTTTTATCTCCTGTGTGCCTTTTATATCTCTTGTGCCTTTTTGTGATCCCCAATTCTACTCCCGAAACCCTTTGTTTGACAGCCTCTGACCCATGCGACTATGCTTCGGCAGACCCGGCTTATGAGCAGTACACAAACAAACTTCATTGGGATTAACGTCGCGGGCACCCAGGCGCGCGCTGCTTTGGTTGACAATGAAGGCCGGATTATCGCGAGCCGAATCAGCGATATCACGCCGAAAGCCACTGTCGCCCAACTCGCTGAGCTGGTGAAGGAGCTTCGTTCGTCACAACCAGCCGTCGCCGCGATCGGCGTAGCACTTCCAGGTCTCGTGAATCGACAAACCGATCGCGTAGTAGCTCCACGAGATCTTCCGTCCAGCACAGTCGAGGATCTCCACGGTGAGTTAACTCGCGCCACTGGCCTGCGCGTCGAGATCGAGAACGACGCCAACGCCGCCGCGTATGGCGAGTACAAAGCCGGCGCGGGTCTGGGTAGTCGCAATCTCTTTTACATGATGATCGGAGACGGCATCGGCGGCGCGATCATTCTCGATGGCAAGCTTTGGACAGGCGCTTCCGGTTTTGCAGGTGAGATCGGTCACATCACGATCGACACTGAAGGACTTCCATGCGTTTGCGGAAATACAGGCTGCCTGGAAACGCTCGCTTCAGCGCCGAGCATCGTGCGACGCGCCCGCGAACGTCTCCATCGCGATTCAACGTCGTCACTCTCACGTCTCTCGTTCAATAGGTCGTTCACAGCCGAAGACATCGCACACCAGGCAAACGAGGGCGACGACTTTGCGCTGATGATGATCGAACGAACTGGTAAATACATCGGCACGGCTGTCGCCACCGTCATCAATCTCCTGAACATCGAGCGTATTGTTCTCGGCGGCGGCGTCATGGACGCCGGATCATTAATCCTCAATCCAATCATTCAGGAAGCAAGCCGCCGCGCTTTTCAGCCCTGCTTTGAAGCCACCGAAATCGTTGCGGCCAAACTCGGCATCGACGCTGCTCCCATCGGCGCCGCCATGCTCGCACGCGACGCCGGGTAAGATTTTTAGCCGCAGATTTCCGCGGATGAACGCGGGTCTAATCCGCGTTCATCCGCGGAAATCTGCGGCTAAAAATCTGCACATTTGAATTTCCCGATCCATTTGGTAAAGTACGCGTTACCGTGCAATAAACATTTTTCAGTGCGAAAGGTTTGTGGGCTGTTCGTCTACCAGTCTACGGGTTTGACTACCGCCCCGACGCTTAATTGCCACAGATCTTCCATCACAGCACGAACGCGCTGGCGAAGCTCACGATTTATGGCGCCGTCTTCATCATCGTTGCCGCGCTGTGGGTCGCCGTCGAACTAAATCGATCAGGGTGGAACACCGGTCAGGGGGTCGAAAGGCAACAACCGGTTCAGTTCAGTCATAAACATCACGTTGGCGACGATGGCATCGACTGTCGTTACTGTCACACGTCAGTGGAAACGTCTGCCTCGGCAGGGCTGCCGCCGACTATGACGTGCATGAACTGTCACAAACAGATCTGGGCTGACAGTCCTTACCTCGAACCGGTGCGCGCGAGTTTCCGCACCGGCAAACCGCTGCAGTGGATTCGCGTTCACGATCTTCCTGATTACGCCTATTTCAATCACAGCATTCATGTGAAGAAAGGTGTCGGCTGTTCGACTTGCCACGGTCGAATTGACGAGATGCCGATCGCTTACCAAACCGCGCCGCTACAGATGGAGTGGTGTTTGGAGTGTCATCGCGCGCCGGAGCGATTTGTGCGCCCGAGAGAAAACATCTTCGACATGAATTGGCGAACGGAAAACAAAACTCAGCAAGAACTGGAGCAAGGATTTAAGTTAAAAGCCGAATATCGAATCCAGGGACGACACATCCTCGAAAGCTGTTCTACTTGTCACCGTTAACGAGATGAGCGAAAACGACCGCCATATAAATTTCAAGCTGATGCGCGATCACATTCTCGCTTTGCAGGATGGCGAGACTCCGCGCGGCGGCAAAAAGTACTGGCGCAGTCTTGAAGAGCTGACTGACTCGCCGGTGTTTCGCGAGTTCGTCGCCCGTGAGTTTCCGCAACAGGCTGAAGGATGGCACGACCCGATCGAGCGTCGCACGTTCCTGAAGTTAATGGGCGCTTCGCTTGCGCTCGCGGGTTTGAGTGGTTGCGTGTTTCAACCGGCGGAAAAGATCGTCCCTTACGTCAAGCAGCCGGAAGATCAGGTCCCGTGGAAGGCGCTTTTCTTTGCGACCGCAGCGCCGCTGTTTGGTGCGGCCACGCCGATTCTGGTCAGAAGCAATGAAGGGCGGCCGACGAAGATCGAAGGCAATCCCGATCATCCGAACAATCGCCCCGTCGATTTTCCGGCTGAGGATCCGGTGCGAGATCCTCGTGGCTCGAGCGCTACTGACATCTTCACGCAGGCATCGATTCTGGGGCTTTACGATCCGCTTCGGTCACAAACACTGACTTATCGTGAAGACATTCGCACGTGGACGGCGTTTGTCGATGAAATACGGTCCGCGCTCGATGAGCAGCGTTCGAAACAAGGCGCTGGCATTCGTTTTCTTACCGAATCGATCATCTCGCCGACTCTTGGCGCGCAGATGAATGCGACGCTGGCAGCGTTTCCCAAAGCGAAGTGGCACCAGTATGAACCTGCCAACCGCGACAATTCGCGCGCGGGCGCGAAGGCGGCCTTCGGTCAGGAAGTGAACACGACTTATCGTTTCGATCAGGCGAAACGAATCCTGTCGCTTGACTGCGACTTTCTGTCGCCTGCTTTTCCGGGCTTTTTGCGTTACTCGCGCGAGTTCATCGCCGGGCGAAGAGTTACGGAAGACAACCGCGAGATGAATCGGTTGTACGTGGTGGAGACCACGCCTTCGAACACCGGCGCGATCGCCGACCACACGTGGACTGTCAAACCCAGCGAGTTCGAAGCGGTTGCGAGATCGATCGCTGCCGGTGTGATCCCGCAATCTGGCGCCACGACTGTAAATCTCGCGTGGATCGAGCCGCTCGTGCGCGACCTGCAACAACACAAAGGCGCGAGCATCGTTCTCGCCGGCGAAAATCAACCACCGTTCTTCCATGCGTTGGCGCACGCGATGAATAACGCGCTTGGTAACGTCGGCAAAACGGTCTTCTACACCGATCCGCTCGAAGTGAATCCAGTCGATCATCGAGAGTCCTTATACGATCTAATTAAAGATCTCGATGCTGGTCAGGTTGAGCTGTTGGTGATCCTCGGCGGCAATCCTGTTTACAACAGTCCGGTAGATCTCAAGCTGCATTTCGACCGGCTACAGAAGGCAAAGCTGCGCGTTCATCTCAGCGAATACAGAGACGAGACTTCGGAATTTTGTCACTGGCACGTGCCCGCCGCTCATTTTCTCGAATCGTGGGGCGACACGCGTTCTTACGACGGCACCGTTACGATCATCCAGCCGCTGATCGAGCCACTCTACGATGGCAAGACGCCACACGAGCTGCTGGCTGTTTTTTCCGAGCAATACGATCGCAAGCCGTACGAGATCGTGAAGACTTACTGGCAGTCGCAAAGATCGGGAGCGGCAACGTCAGCTCCAACACCAGCTCCAACGCCGAGTCCAGCACCAACGGCATCGCCTTCGCAGGAGTTCGAAACGTGGTGGCGACAGTCACTTCACGACGGCTTTATTCCTGATTCCGCGTTGCCGGTGAAAACCGTCTCGTTGAATGGTAACTGGGCCAATCAGAATCAATCGCCGGCGATCCAACCGGCGTCGGCAGGTTCATTCGAATTGGTCTTCCGAACGGATCCGTCAGTTTACGACGGCCGCTTCGCAAACAACGGCTGGTTGCAGGAACTCCCGCGACCGTTGACGAAAGTGACCTGGGACAACGTCGCGCTCGTCAGTCCGAATTCTGGTCAGGCATTAAACGCGGCCGCAATGAATGGCGGCTCTGTAAAAGGTCGCGAACATTACGTTCCGTTGGTGGATATCGTCACTCAGCAAGGCCAAACGTTGCGCGTGCCGATCTGGATCATGCCGGGCCAGCCTGACGGTGTTGTCACGATTCATCTCGGTTACGGTCGTCGCGTGACAGGACATTTCTTCGGCAGCGGAACTCAGGATCCACTGACTGGATTTAACGCTTACGAGATCCGATCGTCATACGCGCCGTGGTTCACCACTGGAGTACAGTTGCACCCGACTCCTGAGCAGCACCTGTTGGCGACCACGCAAATGCATTTCAATCTCGAGGATCCGAACTTCAGTCGCGAACAACGCGACGTGGTGCGCTCAGAAACGCTCGAAGAGTTTCTCCAGGGCACGAAGCACGAGGAGAAACACGAGCACGAGTCGCTTTATCCGCTCTACCCTTACCAGAACCAGGCTGAGAACGCGCCAAACTACGCGTGGGGCATGGCGATCGATCTGAACAACTGTATCGGTTGCAACGCGTGCACCGTCGCGTGTCAATCGGAAAACAACATTCCGATCGTCGGCAAGACAGAAGTGGTGCGCAGCCGCGAGATGCACTGGATCCGCATCGATACTTACTTCCGCGGTTTCGATCCGAATAATCCGGAAGCAACCAACTTCATGCCGGTGCCCTGCATGCACTGCGAGAACGCGCCCTGCGAACCGGTTTGTCCGGTACACGCCACCGTGCACAGTGCCGAAGGCTTGAACGACATGGTTTACAACCGCTGCGTCGGCACGAAGTATTGCTCGAACAACTGCCCGTACAAGGTGCGGCGATTCAATTTCTTTCTCTATCAGGATTGGGACACGCCGACGTATCAACTGATGCGCAATCCCGACGTGTCAGTGCGCAGCCGCGGCGTGATGGAAAAGTGCACTTACTGTGTGCAGCGCATTCAGAGCGCGAAGATTCAGTCGGAGCTTGAGGATCGAAGAGTGAGAGATGGCGACATCGTGACGGCGTGTCAGGCGGTTTGCCCGACTGAGGCGATCGTATTTGGTGACGTCAACGATCCGAACAGCCGTGTGTCGAAGCTGAAAGCGAACGAGCGCAATTACTCGTTGCTCGGCGAATTGAATACCAAGCCGCGCACGACCTATTTGTCGCAATTGAAGAACCCGAATCCACAGATTACGCAGATTCACAATAATCAATCTGCGTAATCTGTGGATGGATTTTAAATGCAGGACGAAGCGCAAAAGCCATACGTCGAAGGTCCGATGCATTCGACCGCGCCGGTGATCGATCCGGGGCTGACGTTTGCCTCAGTGACCGACAAGATCAGCTCGATCGTCTTGAAACGCAAGACATCGCTGGCGTGGTTCTTTGGCTTCGCCATCTCCTTCGCGCTTTTCCAGTTGATGCTGCTGGCGATCACGAACCTGGTGTTCGTCGGTATCGGACTTTGGGGCGTCAACGTGCCCGTCGCCTGGGGCATCGACATTCTCAACTTCGTCTGGTGGATCGGAATCGGTCACGCCGGCACGCTCATCTCCGCAATCCTGCTGTTGCTGCGACAACGCTGGCGCACGTCGATCAACCGGTTCGCGGAAGCGATGACGCTTTTCGCGGTGGCCCAGGCAGGCATGTATCCAATCTTCCACCTCGGGCGTCCGTGGTTGATGTACTGGCTGTTTCCTTATCCAAACACGATGGGGATCTGGCCGCAGTTTCGCAGCCCATTGATGTGGGACGTTTTTGCCGTTTCAACTTACGCGACGGTCTCAGCGATGTTCTGGTTTGTCGGATTAATCCCCGACTTCGCCACACTCCGCGATCGCGCCCGCAGCAAACCGTGGCAGATCCTTTACGGCATGCTCGCAATGGGTTGGCGCGGCTCAGCGCGTCACTGGCATCGCTACGAGATGGCGTACCTGCTGCTCGCAGGACTCGCTACTCCGCTCGTATTGTCGGTGCACACGATAGTCAGTTTCGACTTCGCGGTCGGCATTATTCCCGGATGGCACGCGACGATCTTTCCACCGTACTTCGTCGCGGGCGCGATCTACGCGGGTTTTGCGATGGTGCTCTTCCTGACGATTCCGTTACGACGGTTTTACGGTCTCGAGGGTTTCATCACCATGCGTCACATGCACAACATGGCAAAGGTGATGCTCGCGACCGGCCTGATTGTCGGTTACGGCTACGTTATGGAAGCGTTCTTTGGCTGGTACAGTGGCAACAAGTATGAACGCTTCATGATCTGGAACCGCATGCATGGTCCGTATCACCTCTACTACTGGTCGTTGATTCTCTGCAATATCATCACGCCGCAGTTTTTGTGGATCAAGAAGGTGCGCTCGAATCTGCTCGCGCTCTGGATCATTTCGGTAATCGTAAGCATTGGTATGTGGCTCGAGCGATTCGTGATCGTCGTCACCAGCTTACATCGTGATTATCTTCCTTCATCGTGGGGAATGTATCAGCCGACGCAGTGGGACTGGGCCATGTTCATCGGTTCGATCGGGTTCTTCTTTACCTTGCTGTTTCTGTTTATTCGCTTCCTGCCGATGATCTCGATTTTTGAGATGCGCACGATCCTTCCGGAGGCGGAGGTGGAGGAGTAAGTGGACGAACACGAAACATCAGTGCTGCATCCGCACGCGCATCGACGTCATGCGCCGCCGCTCTACGGCGTGATGGCGGAGTTTGAGAATCCGACTGATCTCGTCGCCGCGGCGCGTCGTGTTTATGCCGCCGGCTATCGCCGCATCAACGGCTATTCACCGTATCCGATCGAGGAGCTTTCGGAAGCGATCGGATTTACACACACGAGTTTGCCGTTGATCGTTTTCATCGGCGGCGTGCTCGGCGGGCTCGGCGGGTTTTTCATGCAGTACTGGATTGAAGTGATCAACTATCCGATCAATGTCGGGGGCAAGCCTTTTAACAGTTGGCCCGCATTCATCCCGATCACGTTTGAAACGACGGTACTGTGTGCGGCTTTTGCGGCGGTGCTCGGAATGCTCGTACTCAACAAGCTGCCGCAGCCTTATCACCCCGTTTTCAATGTACCGAATTTTGCGCTGGCCACGCGCGATCGATTCTTTCTCGCCGTGGAAGCGAATGATCCCAAGTTTAATCACGATGAAGTGGTTGCTTTGTTGAAGAGTTTGGACGCGCTGGAAGTTAACGATGTCGAAGTCTGAGGCCACAAAGAGGCACAAAACCGAGTTAGCCACAAAGAGGCACAAGAAGCACGAAGTGTCGAAAACACTTTTCTGTGCCTTTTGTGCCTCTTTGTGGCTGGTTTTGATCTGCGGTGGTTGTCGTCGTGACATGCAGGACCAGCCAAAGATGAAGCCGTTTCGTAGTACTTCATTTTTTGCTGATGGACTGTCTGGCCGGCAGCCGATTGAGGGCACTGTTCCGCGCGGTTTCCTCCGCTCTGACACGGCTTACTTCACAGGAAAGAAGTCTGCCTTACCCGCCGCGAGCCCTACGCCCGGAACAGCTCAACCCGGAAGCGCGCAAGCCAACACGTATCCCGACGACGTCGATACTTTTCCGTTTCCGATTACAAAAGAGATCGTGCTCCGCGGCCGCGAACGATACGAAATCTTTTGCAGCGTCTGTCATGGTTTGACTGGAAACGGCGACGGCATGGTCGTTCGACGCGGTTTCCGTCGCGCAGCGTCATTCAACGACGACCGCCTGCGACAAGCCCCGGTGGGTCACTTCTTCGACGCGATCACCAACGGATGGGGCGCCATGCCGTCGTATGCGCCGCAAATTCCCGTGCAGGATCGTTGGGCCATCATCGCTTACATCCGCGCGTTGCAAGTGAGTCAACAAAACACCGCGGCTGCTTCGGCTAGCCCTTCGCCAACATCTACGCCAACGCGCGCAACTGGAGGACACGAATGATCCAAACGTTCAATCCTCCAAATATGTCGACGTTGCAGCGGCGCGCGCTGATCGTAGGCATTGTGTTTTTAGTGGCCCTTCTCGCGAGCGTCATCCTCGATCGCAAACAGTTTTTCCAATCGTATCTGATCGGATGGACGTTCTGGACCGGAATCAGTATCGGCTCGATTGCGCTTTTGATGCTGCAACACCTGACGGGCGGCGGCTGGGGCCTGGTGATCCGCCGTGTGCTCGAGGCTTCAACGCGAGTGCTGCCGGTGATGGCGATACTGTTTCTGCCAGTGCTTCTCGGTGCTCACTATATTTATCCCTGGACCAATCCCGACGAGCTTGCTGAACATCCCGCGGTGCAGTTCAAAACGCCGTATCTCAATCTTACGTTTTTCACGATTAGAGCCGTGATCTACTTCGCGGTTTGGCTTGCGCTCGTGTTTTTCCTGAACCGTTGGTCGCTGGAGCAGGATCGCACCGCCGATAATCGTTACACGAAGAACATGCGCCTTTTGAGCGGAGGGGGAATGGTGGCGCTGATCTTCGTCGTCACGTTTGCTTCGATTGACTGGTACATGTCGCTCGAGCCGGAATGGTTCTCGACGATTTACGGGTTCATTTTCGTGGCTGCCTGGAGCCTGAACGCGCTGGCGTTTGTGATCTTTGTTATTGCGCGTTTGCATCGCGAAGAACCAATGAAACGCATCGTGGCGCCGCTGCACTTCCACGATCTCGGGAAGCTGCTGCTGGCGCTGGTGATGTTGTGGGCTTACTTCGCGTTCTCGCAGTACTTGATTATCTGGTCAGGTAATTTGCCGGAAGAGATCGTTTGGTACATCAGGCGGATGCATGGCGGCTGGGGTGTGACGATCGTCACCATCGCGATACTTCATTTCGCGGCGCCGTTTCTGTTTTTGCTCTCGCGTGGCCTGAAACGCAGCCCGAGCAAGCTGGCGCTTGTCGCCGGGCTGATAATTTTAATGCGCGCGGTTGATCTGCTGTGGATGCTTGTGCCCGCGTACAGCGGCCCCAGATTGATCTGGTTCGACGTGATCTCATTGCTTGCCTTTGGTGGGCTGTGGCTGGCGTTGTTCACGTGGCAGTTGGGCAAGCGACCGCTGATTCCGATTAACGATCCGCAGTTTGAATCGACAGTCGCGCAGATGCACGCGGGACATTGATACGGATTACACGGATTTCGAAGATGACAGACAAACGCACAGGCGACGGGCATCAAACGGAGACGCCGGACGTCTCGCACATTCGCAACGTCGAAGTCACACACGAACGAAGCGACATTAGTGTGCGTGGCGTGCTGACGTTTGTCGTCGCGCTCACGATCGCTGGGATCGCGATCCAGCTTGGGGTCGCATGGATGTTTGATTACTTCGAAAAGCAGCACGCGAGAGAACCAGGGCCGGGGCCGATGGCTCTTCAGAAAGATCAGCGACTGCCTCCCGAACCGCGTCTTCAGTCAGCGCCCGGTTTTCACATAACGCTCGAAGATGGGGAAACGAGAAACCTCCAAAATGCAGATCCGCAAGCCGAGTATCGTGTCTTGAGACAGCAATGGGAAGAGAATTTGACGACCGGGTTGAAAGATCGCTCGGGCAAAGTCGTCGGCATGCCGATCGACGCAGCAATCGACAAGATCGTCTCGGGTGAAGGCTTGCCGGCAAGGACCAAAGCAGCGGCAGGAAAACTGACTGACTACGCGATCAGCATCCCGACCGCCGCCAGCTCCGGCAGAGAAACCGAGAAGAAACTGCAATGACATCTCTATCTGGATTCAATGCAGGCAAAAGCGGGGGCAAGCCCCCCTTCCTGACTTGTTCTATGCTCAGGAATCAAGTCACTCCAGTGAATCAACAAGTCAGTCTAATGAATGAACAAGTCAGGATAAATGAACAGGTCAGGATAAATGAACAGGTCAGGATAAATGAACAGGTCAGGATAAATGAACAGGTCAGGATAAATGAACAGGTCAGGATAAATGAACAGGT
>Ga0070706_100000020_pt1 | contig 165628 bp, 146 predicted proteins | sample KBSK5501metaG_FD_65476 | JGI IMG/M metagenome (GOLD analysis project Ga0070706, IMG submission 65476) | Corn, switchgrass and miscanthus rhizosphere microbial communities from Kellogg Biological Station, Michigan, USA - KBS K5-50-1 metaG | ecosystem: Host-associated > Plants > Roots >...
ATAACGCAGAACGAATGTTAAAGCTTCGGACAATGCGCGCCAGCGGCGAGTGGCTCTCATACTGGCGCAGAACTCGTCAAGCCGCAGCGTGATTGAAAGTCCCACTTCTAATCACACCCCACCGAAGCCATACAATATGCGAAGGGTGGCACCAGCCCCAAAAAGGTTGTAAGAAATAGACTCTTATCGGCTGATAAGAACAGCGTTCCCTTAGGTCACCAACACCTTGCCGCGCTCTTCAGCAACCGAACGCAGTACTCAAAGGCGTTTAGAATTATGACCTACGGAACCGTGGTTCGTCATCGTTCAGCTGCCGAGTCACCATGGGAGTTCTCCTTTTGTTTGATCCCGATTTGTGACAGTTTGCGGCTTGAAGGAAAGACCGTGCGTTTCCCCTTCTGGAAGCTAATGACAGATGTCTACTCCCCAGCGGACGGGCAACGTAGAGGCATGGTCTTATACTTAATGGATGGAAGCCCAATTCCCTTAACAGCAGGTGGGAAGGCCTCGGAGATGCTTTGGCTTGAAGAGTTCACTGTTGATCCCGAAACCCGGACAGTCAGAGCCGTACGAGAGAAGGACTCGTTTACGTTTTCTGGTCCTGCCTCCGAAATTCAGTGGGTTGGTCAGCTTAAGCCGTTACACGCTCAACGTATAGCAACTGACATCGGAGATCATCTATCACGTGTAGGGCTCGACGAGGCTGAATGGCTTCGTGCGCTTTGCGATCGCTAGGACTACGTCACCAGTGGTGGACTTCCTTTCAGCAGAGCAGCGCTCCCGTGTAATGTCACGAGTTCGTGGGCGCGGTAACAAGGCGACTGAACTTCAGTTAGTTAGGCTATTTCGAAATCACAATATTACTGGCTGGCGGCGCAACGTCCCACTCTTCGGTAAACCGGACTTCGTTTTCCAATCTCTAAGGATCGCTCTTTTCGTCGACGGGTGCTTCTGGCATGGTTGCCCTAAGCATCGATCTCTACCTGCTACAAACCGCTCTTTTTGGAAGACAAAACTACAAGGAAACACAGTGCGTGATCGGACCGTGAATCGAACGCTGCGGAAAAATGGCTGGCAAGTGGTACGGGTCTGGCAACACGAACTCTCCGAGCGCAATCAGGAGCGTTTGCTCGCTCGGTTGAGCAGGCTCGGATTAACAAACCGGAAGCTGATCTAGAGTCTAATAGCGCAGTCCGCTCAACTCGTCCAATTCCTCTCGGACCTGCATCTTCCCCGAAAGGGGATGCGTCCTCCAGCCCAGGGTTGCTGTACTCGGCTACCCTGGGAAAAGTGCGGCGAGTTCCCAACCCCAACGGGGTTGTGGCCGAGCCGTGCCTACGTCGATGGCGGATCAGATCGTCTCAGATCGTTGTCGTTTATTGAACTCAATTGCTTTTTCATTTGGAGCACGGCCACAACCCCGTCGGGGTTGGGCGGATCGTCGCTGCTGGCCCCCAAGGTAGCTGAGTACAGCAACCTTGGGCTCTGGGCCGCAACCACTTCGTGGTTGATCTCCTGATTCCTGACCACCGTCCGCTGACCACCGTCCGCTGACACCGGCCGCTGACCACCGTCCGCCACCGGCCGCTGACCACCGGCCGCTGACCACCGTCCGCCACCGGCGCTGACCACCGGCCGCTGACCACCGTCCGCTGACAACCGTCCGCTGACCACCGTCCGCTGACAACCGTCCGCTGACCACCGGTTCCATATCCCTCACTCTGGGCTCATCAATGAGTGCTCACTTTCGAAGCGCTAGCCGATCGGCGAAGTAACCCTCCACCGAAGCCGCTTCCAAATGAGTTCCCGCGAGACCGATATGACAGTCAGGGCGTAGCAGGTAAAACGAAGGCTTGGGAATGTGGGCCCGCGTGAGTTCCTGATCGTTGACCGGATCGTCGGGAATCTGATGCGTCTGAACAAGACCGACGAACGCGGACGGAGATAAATTGACGGCAAAAGAAGGATCGGCGGCGAGGGAAGAAGGATCACCAGGAAGACCGGGTTGGCCGATCACGATCAGGTTAAACCGCGTGTCATCCAGCTTCGAAAATAAATCCTCCGTTGGCCCGTTCGATGCGAGCTTCAGCCTTAACCAGGGAAAGCGATCGCCTGCCTGCGGTCCGCCATCGGGTAAGCGCGCAAGGGTCTCGGACAGAGGACTCTTCGGATAACTGATTCCGATTTGGGAAATTGTTCTAAACGCGAGCCGGCGCGTGCGCTCGAAGGTCATCACAAAAGCTGCGAGCTTTCCGGCTATGCGCGTGCGAAACAAACCCGCGAGCCAGCGGTCGGAAGAAATCACCTGAAAGGCCTGATCAGTAGTCTTGAGCAATCGCTCGGCGACCGGGACTCGCTCGGTCTCGTATGAGTCGAGCAGACTTGCATCGGCCCGTCCAGAAATCACCAGCGCCAGCTTCCACGCAAGGTTGTAAGCATCCTGTAACCCTGTGTTCATCCCCTGAGCTCCGACCGGGCTGTGAATGTGAGCCGCGTCGCCAAGCAGGAAACACCGGCGATCGCGAAATCGCTCGGCTCGCCGGTGATGAATACGGTAGGTCGAGAACCACGTGCACTCCTGAAGCAAAAGTGAAGAGCCGACTTCTTCGCGAACTGAAGGGAACACCTCGTCGAATTCCAGATCATCTCGAGTTTGCAGATTCGGCGGCAGGATTCCGACCACTCGCCAGTGATCGGCGCCGTGCATCGGAAAAAAAAGATGGAAGCCGCCTCGCCAGAGATAGATGTTCAACTCGCCCGGAGTCATCGGCCCGGTCACGTGCGTGTCTGCGACGAAGAACACGTGTTCGTAAGGGGCGCCCACAAAGTCGATCTTGTTCAGAGTGCGCACGGCGCTGTGAGGGCCGTCGCATCCGGCAACCCAATCGGCTTCGACTTTAAGGCCTGCGCCGTCTTTCAGCTTCAGCTTCGCGGTGACGTGCTCGGAGGTTTGCACGAGGTCAACGAGTTCGGTGTTCCACTCGATGTCGATGTCGTGTGTGCGCAAGGCTTCTCCTAGCAGCCGCTCGTTGTCGTCCTGGCCAAGGATCAAGAGAAACGGAAATGGACTGAGATCACGCCCGATGTCACCGAGCGGTATGCGCGCGACTCGACGCGCTTCGGCCCACAGGTTCGCGCCGGTAGCTTTTGTGCCGAGTTCGAGTGCTCGCTCCGCGATACCGAGATGGGAATAGATCTCGAGCGTGCGTGCTTGCACCCCGAGCGCTTTGGTATGAATCGACGGGCCGGGGTTCTTGTCGATGATAAGCGGGCGAACGCCTCGCCTCGCGAGTTGATTGGCGAGCATCAACCCGGTCGGGCCCGCGCCTACGATAAGCACATCAGTATTCGTGTGGATCGTCATCAGCCCTTTCTCTCGCCACCAAGTCACGAAGACACAAAGGAGCACAAAGGCCAACAACACCTGCATAGACTTGGTGTAGCTTCGTGTCTTTGTGTCGTCAATCCCTTTCCTCGCGGCCCGCTACGCCTCTTGCTTCTCGACACCTGCATCCGGCGAGACAGTTGGCTTCGGCCGCGCGTACTGATCCAATCCGAATCCAAGTGAAAGCGTCGCAAGAATGATCGCCGATGAGAAGAAGTACGGCGATGACACTCCTATCGAATCAAAGCACCAGCCGAAGAACAACGGCGCAATAATCCGGGCTACGCCTCCATAAGTCTGTTGCATTCCCATATACAAGCCGCGTTCTCTTGGATCAATCACTCGTGACAACAGCGCCGTCACGCAAGGGAACGTGAAGGCCGTGCCCAGCGGAATCAATGCTACGGCAAGCGCCAGCATCCACAGATTTTGAGACAAAGGCATTCCGAGAACCCCAGCGGCCAAAAGCACCAGGCCGAGACGTGAAAGCCTCGCTTCGCCGAGCCAGTCCACCGCGCGCCCTAACAACAACACACGCGCGAACACCGAGATCGATCCGATGTACATGAAAAAATATCCGATCGTCTGTTCGGTGACTTGAAACCGAGCGTTCAGAAAAAGCGCCAGCACCGAGAAGCTCCCCTGAAACGCACCGATCGAGATCGCATAGATCAGAATGAGTCGCGACGAAGGCAGGCTCGAGTGAGAAATAACACGAAGGATCGCCTGGCGCGAGGTCTGGCGTTTCTCACCTTCCTTGTGTTGGGCGTTGAGATCATGAGACTCCACAAGATAACGCGCCACGAAAATCATGTTCAGCACGCACAGCGCGGCCGCAATGATTCCCGGCATCGCGCGGCCAGCCATCAACGTACCGGGTCCGGGCATAAGATCGCGTTTGCCCAATGCGATCGCGAATGACCCAAGCACCGGTCCGAGCGCCACGCCGAGATTCGTTGTGGCCGAAAGCCATCCGAGTGCTCGCGCTCGATCCTTCGGATCGGTCGAGTCGGCGACGTAAGCCTGGATCACGCCTACCGTGCCTCCGCCCGCGCCCTGCACCATGCGCGACAAGAACAAGACGAGTAACGAGTGAGCAAAGCCAAAAATCAGATAAGCGATTCCCGCGGCGCCTATCGCGATCAAGAGCGTGGGCCGGCGGCCTACGCGATCGGAGAAGCGGCCCCACATCGGCGCGCTTATCAATTGCGCGATGGTGAACGAGGCTACGATGAATCCGGTGACGCTGCCGACTCCGATGTGCAAGCCGAGAAAGTCTATGCCCGATCCGCCAAGTTCCTTTATGTAAAACGGCAAAAGCGGAATGATCATCAGCAAGCCGACCATGTCCACGAATGCCGTGGCCATCAACGTGAACAGCTTGGCCGGGATCTTGCGGACTTCTCGCCACAAAACGTAGAGCAGCGCAATGGCGATCGCGCCGAGCAGCACTCGCACGAAGGGCGATTGAAATGAGTGGGCGATGTCTTGCTGAATGAATGACAGACTAACGCAAGCTTCCTTAATTCCGTTTCGAAACATATTCCCCGGACGGATCGATTTGTTTGACCGCGGTTATCTTGCCGTTTTCTTCGACGAACTCGACGATCACATCCGCGAATTCCTGCACGCGAAACTTGAGCGCCTTGTATGCGATCAGCTTTTGCTCGGGTGCGCCGGAAGACACGATCGCCAGACCGCCGCCGGGCTTCACGATAACCTGAAACTTGCCGCCGCCCGGAGTCTCATAAGTCCCGGCCAGCTTCTGAGCAACCGCTGTGTCGATCGCTACCGGGCGCCGAGTGAACGTAGCTTCGGCTTCGTCAAGCGACATCGTGGCCTTGTCGATGTCGCCCTGTGGGTTAGTAGAGAAATTCACCGACCACATTCCGTCCTGCTCATCGTCGGGCGTATCGAAACGATCATAGTGGAAATGCTTCATCGGAAAACCGAACTTGTGAAATCCGAACTGAAGCTCTTTATCCTTCAAGCCAATCTTCAAAATGCCGTACGCCGGATTCTCGTACTCGCCTACATAGTCTTCGAGCGCGTGCGAAGGCTTCGTGTTAGCCACGCGGCCGTAGCCGGCCTTGCTGCGCGCTTCAGTGCCCGCTTTCTTATTCTTCAATCTGATGTCGAGCAGCCTGTCGGTCCACGCAACCTGATCCATGCCAAGCAAGCGCTCATACACGTTGTAGCTGATCGGATTGTAAAGAGGCGAAGTATGGTTGCCGATAACGAACACGATGACGCCGATGTGCTCGTTCGGCATGAAAGAAATCTGCGAGTGAAAGCCGGGCAGGTCGCCGCCGTGAAACGTGATGAACCGGCCCCGATACGAAGCAGTCCATCGGCCCATCCCGTAAGCGCGATTCAACACCTCCCACCACCCGCGCACTTCGCCGGCGCTGTTCGGCAACGCGATTGCGGGTTCGAGCGTGGCTTGCAGCACGCGTGGCGGCAGCACTTGTTTGCCTGCGTACTTGCCGTTGTTCATCAAGGCGATCAACCAATGAGACATGTCATCGATGTTTGAGATGATCGCGCCGGCCGCCGCAAGCCCGTCCGTGTCTTCGTAGTAAGGAATCTTATAGAGCTCCATCGAGTCGCGCTTCTCGGTAAACGGCACTCCGTAGTCGGGCTGCTTGAGCATGTCCGCGATCGAATAAAGTGTGCTGTTCATATCGAGAGGTTTGAGAATCTTTTCACGGACGTAATCGGCCCAGGGCTTTCCCGATTGCAACTGGATGCTGTAGCCGACGCCCGCGTACATCATGTTGTTGTAGAGAAACAACTGGCGCGGCGGCTCCTTTGGCTCGAGATACTTCAAACGTTGAAAGAGTTCTTTTGCGTTGTAATCCGATTTGTACCAGATCGAATCGTGCCGGGTGATTCCAGTTCGATGCGCCAGCATGTCTCGCAACGTGACGGTGTTATTCAGCGCGTTGTCGTAGAACTCGATTGAAGGAACAGATTCGCGAATCGGCCGGTCCCAGGCGAGCTTTCCTTCTTCGACGAGGGTTCCGGCAGCCACCGCCGTAAACAATTTTGTGTTAGATGCGATCGGAAATAATGTATGCGCGGTGATGGGCAGTTTCTTCTCGACGTCGCGATAACCGTAGCCTTTGGCGAAGACGAGCTTGTCGCCGATGACAATCCCGACGCCGATGCCCGGAGCGTTCCAGTCTTTGAGGGTCTTCTCCATGAACGCGTCAAAACCCTGAAGCCGTTGCGAAACGTCGACGCTCTTGCTGTCGGAGTGTTTGTTCTGGGCATGAACTGGTGTCCAGAGCGACAAGCTCAGAATGACTAAACCCGCAAGAATCCTGTTCGAGAATATGAGTGTGTTCCAAGAGTGTTGAGAAGACATGACTTCCTCCAAGAATAAAGGATTTGATGAGCTCAGGATGATAGTCGAAGCGCGAGCGGCCCGTCCAGAATAGCTCTGGACATTCAGGAGCTTCCCACCGCTCAGGATGATCGACTAACATGCTGACTTATTCCATGGTCTCGAATTCAAAACTGATGAAACACTAATGACTACAGAAACGATTGAAAACGCGCTTGCCTTCCGCGCTGCGTTTCTTGATGAACGACACGAAACGGCGTTTCGACTCTTCAACGGATTCACCGAAGGCAATCCCGACCTTGCAATCGATCTCTACGCCAGAACGCTAGTCATTCATAACTACGCCGATAAACCGGAGCAGGGTGTTGTCGCAGCACGAGAGGCGCAGGCGTTTCTTCAGGAGCGATTGCCGTGGATCAAAGCGGTAGTCGTGAAGACTCGCAACAGCGAGGCGCCCCAGGAAAGGCGCGGCCAGCTTGTTTACGGAGAGGCAGCGGATCGCAAGATACTCGAGAGCGGCGTGTGGTACGCAATTGATCCAATGCTGAATCGCGACGCAAGCTTGTATCTGGATACGCGCAATGTTCGGCTGTGGGCGAGCAGGCGGCTAAAAGATAAATCCGTCCTCAATACTTTTGCTTACACGGGCAGTCTGGGCGTCGCGGCAATGGGCGGCGGGGCGGCGCGCGTAGTCCATCTGGAATTGAATAAAAACTTCCTGAACATCGCAAAGACTTCTTACACGCTGAACGGGTTTCCGATCAACAAGAGTGATTTTCAGACGGGGGATTTCTGGCCGCGGGTCAATAGGTTCAAAGCTGACGGCGAGCGCTTTGATTGCGTTTTTCTGGACCCGCCGATTTATTCCGCAACCACCCGGGGCGTTGTTGATCTCGCAAAGAGCTACACGCGGCTGATCAACAAGGTTCGCCCCTTGATCAACCACGACGGCTATCTGGTTGCGATCAACAACGCGCTCTTCGTTTCGGGCGCGGCTTACTTGAAGGAGATCGAATCGCTGTGCGCCGCTGGGTATTTGGCCGTCGAGGAGTTGATTCCAGTTCCTGAGGATTTCATCGGTGAGCCAAGTGCGCTGCGCGCCGGATCAGTCACCGACCCGGCGCCGTTCAATCACTCAACAAAAATCGTCGTGCTCAAGGTTCGCCGCAAAGGGTGACGATGCGCACTAACTACCCATCGCCGCTTCAATCGCATTCGGAAACCGGTTTTCGAAATCCATGATCCCTACCCATTCCGGCCGGACTGAGATACGCGCCATTTGGGAAAACATTTTCCCCATTTGCTCTACCCAGGCGTTCCCCTGTTCTTCGCCAAAATATCGTCTCGCGGCAGAGGCATACTCTGGAACTACCCCGTCAACGGTTTCAACTTTTGCGGTGCCTCGAATCTGTAGCACCCGATGCGGCCAGGAATCGGTGTCGATTGTCAGCGCCACTTTTGAATTGTGCGGCAACGCCCTCACTTTTGGCGCCGTCGGCGGCGTCCCAAGCACGATCTCTTCTCCATTCCAGTGAAACCAAATCGGCACTACGCGCGGAGATCCGTCATGCCAGACGTAGGCTAAGCGCGCGGGGATTGTTGAACGCAGCAGCTCCTGCGCAAGCGGATCATTGAGCAAAGCCGTGTCGCCTTGTTTTGTTGGCATCTCTAGTTCCTTTCGTGAGAAGTATCCGCTCAACCGATTTGAATCCACCGGTCACGCTTCAATCGCGCGGCTTTTTCACCACCGTTATTCTGACCTCTGACGGATATTGCTTCGAGTGATGCACCGAGTTGTGAGCGACTACACCCCTCGACTCGTCGTAGTTTTTTCCGCCCGTGTTCAGGTTCCGATCAAACCGCGGGAAGTTGCTGCTCGATACCTCGAGTCGAATCCGATGACCGGTCTCGAAGTAATTACTTGTCGTCATCGGCTGAAGTGTGACTTTGTAGACCTTGCCCGCTTCCATCCACGCTTCGGACTTCTCGTAGCCGTTTCGATATCTCACTCGCTGAATAGTTTCATCCAGATTGTAAGCCCGGCCATCGGGATAGACATCGATCAGCTTGACTGTGAAGTCGGTGTCTTTGGCGTCCGACGAAACGTAGAGCGTCACTTCGATCGGGCCGCTGACTTCCATCCCTTGCTTGAGAGGCTCGGTGCTGTAGATCAGAATGTCGGGGCGCGCTTCCATCTTTTGTTGATCGAATGCGCCGCCCTGCACCGCGTTCCCGGTGCAACATACGTTGCCGCCGTACGACGGCACGGGATTCATCGGATCGTAATCGAATTTGTCCGGGCTGTCAGACGCGGGAGCTGAATCGCCGAGTACACCGTCGCCGCCCAGAGTGTTCGCTTTGCCACCGCTCGCCAGGAAGAAGCTCATCGGCTCGGCGCCTTTCGGTGGCCACGTGTCCGACGACTGCCACTTGTTGATTCCCATCGTGAAGTAGCGCACCCGGGGCATCTTTTCGAGAATGCCGTTTCTCTCTCCCTTGAGAAAGTAATCAAACCACGCGTAGGTCAGCTCATCGTAGTTCAGCCGCGCGTCTCCCATGCTGCGCTCGCCGACGACCGTATTCTCAGTTGCACGTTTGTATGCGCAGTGCAGCGTCGGAGCGATCACCGCGTATTGTTGATTAGCAACATCGGGCTTCGCTGTTCTGCGCACGTGATTGTAAGCGGCGAGGTTCGGTCCCACCGACACGTCGTACCAGGACATGAACCAGAAGCCCGGCACGTTGATCTTCATGTTGTCGTGCCACAGGCCTCCCTTGTACCAGGCAGGATCATTCGGCGCGCGCTTGATCATCGCGCCGCCGGTGTCGACGGGCATTGCGTCGGCGAATATCCCGTGCGGGCGATCGACGGCTTTCATGATGTCCATCACCGGAAGGTGTTGCAGCGCTTTTGACCAATCAACCGGCGGCAACTGCTGGGCGAGATCGAAAGACTTCGATGCGCGAATCAAATCCTCTTGAGAAGTATTGGCCGGAAACATCGGACGAACCTGGTTCTGCTCGCCCGATAGCCACGCGATAAACAGCATCTGCACGGCGCCGCCGCGATACCAGTTTCCCTGTTCGTAATAGCCGCCGACTCGGCCGACACCCGCGCCGAAGCCTTGCGGGATGAACGCGGCAAGCGCCGGATTGCCAAGCGCCGCAACGGCCAGTTGCCATTCAGCAGTCGAAGAGCAACCGATTAAGCCGACTTTGCCATTCGACCACGGCTGCTTTGCTATCCACGACAACTCGTCGTCGCCGTCGCTCAGCGGCGGGCCGAGGATGTCGTAGTTTCCTTCCGAGAAGAAGTGCCCGCGTTCATTCATCTCGACGAATGCGTATCCGCGTTTGACGGCTTCGAGTTCACCGGTCATGTCGCGCGGCGCGCCGCTTCGTACGTCCCAGAAATTGAAGTTGTAAGGCGTGCGAACGAAGATCGTCGGATATTTCTTCGAAGTGTCTTTCGGGCGATAGACGTCGGCCGCCATTCGTTTACCGTCGCGCATCGCGATCATGAGTTTGCGATCGACTACGGCGATTGATTGAAGCTCGGCTTCAATCGCGTTGCGCCTGGCGATCAACTCCGATGATGCGCCACCTCGTACCTGAGCGATGGCCTGCCGATTGGCAGCAGTTTGAATTGCAATCCCAAATCCCGCGACAACGAGAATCGGAATCCACAAGCTTTTCCTATTCATATCAAGTCTCCACAGGGCAGTAACAAACGCCGCGTGTGCCGCGATTCGATCAAGCGCCACGGATTGATCTTCGGCAAAAATGTCAGTGAATCAGGAGTCTTTTATCTCACTGCGGGCGAGCGTGCAAGCAAGCTGCTCATCTCAACAGCGTGACTCCTTCACCGGTGCTGAAGATCCCCGCAATGCATCCAGTCATCAATGTCGCAAGCGTCGCCGCGACCAGTGCTCGCCAACCGAGAGCCGCAAGGTCGTCGCGGCGCTTCGGAGCGAGCGCCGCCGTGCCTCCCACGAAGATCGCCACCGACGCCACGTGTGCGAATCCGCATAACGCGTAACTTAAAATCACTACCGTTCGTCCGTTGGTGATGCCTCCGCTCGAAATCAATTGAGCCAGATCGTTGTAGGAAACAACTTCAGTTAGGATCACACGCTCACCCAATAGCTTCGCCGCAACCGGAATGTCGCTCGATTGAATGCCGAGCAGATAGGCGAACGGGCGAAACACCCAGCTCAGGATTCGCACAAGCGACAGCGGCTCGGTCATCCCAAACCACGAGCTGCCAAACCCGAGCATCTTGTCTCCCAAAGCGACCAGGCCGAGTATCGCGATCAAAAGAGCTGAAATTCCCGCCGCGAGTTTCAATCCGTCCATCGAGCCTTCGATGATCGCGCTCATCAGATTGCGAGGGCGTGTTGATTCGTCGTCCTCGGGAACTCCGAGCGCGGTTTCGGGCGTTTCGGTTTCGGGAACGAGCAGCTTGCACACGACGATTGCCGCGGGGATCGCGATAACCGACGCGGACAACAAATGTCCCGCTATTTGCGGAAACACTCCTGTCAGAAATGCTACATAGATTCCAAGCGTGCTCGAAGCGACCGTGGCCATGCCGGTCGTCAGCACGGTCAGCAATTCGGATCGCGTCATCTTATCGAGATAAGGCCGGATCACCAGCGCCGATTCGACGCCCACGAATATGTTTGCCGCGCCGCATAACGATTCGGCGCCGCTAGTCCCCATCGTGCGATGAAAGACTCGCGCGAACAGCCGAACAACCCATTGCAGAACTCGGAGGTAATACAACACCGCTGTGAACGCCGCGAAGAATATCGCTACGGGGAGGACTTGAAACAGAAGGATGAACCCGACCGAGCCTGCTTCTCCGGGACTCGCGGCAAGCGGCCCAAACAGAAACGCAGTGCCGGCCTTCGATGCGTCGAGCAGAGCAAGGACCGCGTCATTGAGCACGAGAAAGATTCGGTGAGTTCCGGGAAACTGAAAGATCAACAATCCGATCACGAGTTGCAGCGAGACTCCCCACGCGATTGTCTTCCACGCGATCTTTTTTCGATCCGTCGAAAGCAAAATTGCGATGCCGGCAAAGACCAGGAAGCCCAGCGCGGAAACAAAGTGATAGATCATTCGGTTCGTCCTCGGTTCGTTGGAGCGAGGCCGTAAGATTACGAGATGAAAGGTCGAGAGGCAAACGCGGCGAGAACGAAAGGATCATGTTAACTGGTACTTACGGTCAGACATTCCCAGCTTATCCAATTCATCGTTGAGCCATGAAATTTGATCGCGAAGGTTGTTTGTCCTCCGGTGTATGCGCAAGCGCGAGCAGGCTGCGGCAGATGTAGGCGATGTCTTCGGCCGAGACCCGTTCAGGGTTCATTTCAAGGAGCGCGACGACGTCAGTTTCATCCTGCATTCGCTTGGATCGCTCGGGCCGATCTGGAATAGCCCACATCTTCAACAGAATCAGATCGCGCAAATTGGCCACCCTAACCGGCAACTCCTCGATTACATCGTCGATCGCCTCAAGAACCGCGGTCCGCTTTGCTTGTAGATTGGCCGGCATAATATCGATCCGTGTCTCGCCAATCTGATAGATCATCACTACGGCTGTCCCCCGCTGTTCGTGACCCTTAAGCAGACGTTGCACCAGCGGCAGGTCTTCCGGCAAGACCATGATATCCACGTCTTGCGTCTGGCGGGGAATGCTGTGATGAGCGAGAGCCAACCCGCCCACTAAACAATACCGCACACCGCCTTCGTTGAAGCGGCGCAGCAAGTCCTTGAGTACTTCGCGTTCCATGAATTTTCTCTTACCGAGGAACCCGTCTTCAGAGAGGATGACACAGGTTTCGAGTCCGTTGTGACCGCGAATCAAATATTCTTCTTGTGAAGGAACGGTGCTCATCTGAGAGGGATGATACGCCGCTCGCTGATACGGGACAACCGCGGGCACTTTGACAATCACCGCCCGCGGAGCTTGCTCGTGTCCACCGTCACCGGCAGCGGGTTGCCGTCCTGGCGAAGCTTATACAACACGTCGCTCTCGATCGCCTTCTTCGCCGGCTTGATGTCGATCTTGAAAGCTCGAGCCGCGTTGTGACACATGATCTTTTCTTTGATTGCAGGTGTCAGACGAGGATACTTGTTCTTCTCAATCATCTCATAGGGAATCGTGAACGCCTGAAACGCCTGAATCGCCCAGTGCGGAGGCCCAAAGATCGGCGTGTCGGTTCCCCAAAAAATGTGATCCTCATCCAATGCATCCAGCAGCCTTCCGACGAGTTGAGCGAATCTCTGCGGATCATTCACCATCAATTGCGCAAGCGCGCCAAGCTCGGCGTAGATGTTCTTCACTTTCGCCTTCTTAGCCTGCTCGGCCAATTCCGCATCGTACGGGAACGCGCTGTGAAACGCGATGAAATTCAAATCGGGAAAGTCCGCCGCCGCTCGAGTCATATCAAGCGGATGACAATATTTCTCGATGAACGCGCCGGGAATTCCTTTGTGAACGCAGATATTTTTCACGCCGTGCTTTCGAAGCACTTCATAAAGCGGATAAGTATTCTTCTCGTCGTCCATCAGCCAGCCGCGAGCGTCCATTCCGGGCGGATAAAGTTTCAAGCCGTCAATCTTCAACGTCTGGCATTGATAGATCAGCGAATCGACGGCCGATTGACCGTCCGGAGGATCGACGCACCCGAGCACGCGAACACGCGCGGGCGCCATCGAACGAATCAACGCGGCTTCGCGCGGCGGAAACAAATCGACGCCATCGTAAGCGCCCTTCATCCCGAAGCTGTTCAGGAAAGCGATATCGGTTTCGCTCTTGAGAAACAGATCATCGAAGAACATCACTCGGCCCATGTCGGCGATGGGCACGGGGCGTCCGGTGTAGTTCGCGCGAAATCCTGCCATGCCTTTGAGAAATGCTTCGCCTGCCGGGTTCATTTTGGCGACTCCGCCTGAGCGCCACCAAACGTGAGTTTGAACATCGATCAGCAGAGGCGGATGAACGCCCGCGTCGCGATCGGCGATGCGCTCGACCGCGGTGAGATCGAGAAAATCATTCTTCGGTAACGCGCGCGCATCACTGCCGTGCTTGAGCACAGTGAGTCCGGCCGCTCCGGCGGCGGTTAGCTTGAGCATCTTGCGACGCGATAACAGCGTATCTGTTTCGGCAAACTTCGATCTCGACATTCATATCTCCTTCAGAATTTGGGCTCGGGCTTACTGCTTTCTCTCGGCCGCGCGTTTGAGCGGCTCGAGTCGCTTCCTCGTTGCTTCGGCCTCGGGATCGGGCGGCGGTGGATTCAACACGCGAGCCAGAAATGCCAAAGCTTCGGACGTTCGAGGTCTTATTGTGCGGCCAACATGATCCGCGCCGCGCACAAGATGATACTCGTGTTGAATCTGTTTGTCCCACAGTATGCGATGAAGGAACTCAGTGCCTTCGTGAATGTTGAACGCGTCTTCATCGCCGGCATCGATGTAAATCGAGAGGCGCGATGATCTTATTCTATCGGCGCGAGCGACGGCGATCGACGCGGGATTGTTTGCTTCCCAGTAGCCTGCGTCCAACGGCTTGCCAAAGATTGTTTCCATCAACTGCTCGCTTCGATAAAACCGATTGCGCGGTTTGACGTCGCTCCACTTCAACGCGGGGTCGATGCCGGGTTCGAGCGCGGCGACAGCTTCGAATTTATCCGGATACTTGAAGGCGAGCCGCAGTCCCCCAAGCCCGCCCATCGAAATCCCGAACAGCAACGTACCTTTTCGCTCGCGAGTGACTTTGTAACTTTGTCGCAGGTGGTCGAGGAACAAACCGATGACGAACGACTCCCATTTTTGCGAGCCGTCTTTGTAGTCCATGTAAAACGAGCGCGAGGCGCTCGGTGTGACGATGACCATCGGCGGAAGCGTGCCCGCTTTCCACAAATCGTCGATCACAGGCCGAAGCCTTAGGAGGAAGTTTCGATCTCCGCCGCCGCCGTGAAGAAAGAGCAAAAGCGGCAGCGGCCCTTTTGCGGATTCGTAACCGTCGGGCAAGAGGACGTTGAATTCAACTGGCCCAGGCACGAGTTTAGTCTCGATCTTAGACTCTATGAGCTGGCTCGCTTGCGCGGTACCACTCACTGTTACGAGGAGGAATGCCATAATCGATAGGTTTCGTCGCATACTTGATTCCTTCCGAAAAACTGCCGCCACTAAGACACTAAGGGCTCGAAGGGGCACGAAGGAGCCTTAGTGATCCTTCGTGTCTTAGAGCCTTGGTGGCAAAGAGAGCACTCACTTTTCAGGTGACTTGATGATCTGGCCGCCTTTCATGATGAACGCCACGTTCATGAACTTTGAAAGATCCGAAAGCGAGTCTCCCTCGACCGCGATTATGTCGGCGAATTTTCCCGGCGCGATCGAGCCGACTCGATCTTCCCATCCGATGTTGCGAGCCGCGTTGATCGTCGCCGATTGAATAGCCGCGACCGGCGTCATCCCGTACTTGACCATGTAAGGCAACTGCCGCGCGTTGTCGCCGTGCGGATAGACCGCCGCGTCTGTTCCGTAAGCGATCTTGACTCCGGCCGCGACCGCTTTTCTGAAGCCCGCGCGCTGGGCCTCGGTTGTCTCTTCGTTCTTGCGAATGAACTCGTCGGGATAGCCAAGCCGTTTGTAGTTCTCGGCGATGTAATCCCCGTTGTAGATGTCCGCGACCAGAAACACGCCGCGCTGCTTCATCAAGCGAATGCCTTCGTCGTCGATCAACGAGCCGTGCTCGATCGATTGAACGCCCGCGCGCACCGCGTTCTTGATCCCTTCCGCGCCGTGAGCGTGCGCGGTCACGCGAGCGCCGTACTTGGCGGCTTCTTCGACCGCCGCGCGAATCTCCTCTTCGGTGAACTCGGACACTCCGGGTTTGGTGCCGCGAGTGAGCACCGCTCCGGTGGCGATTATCTTTATGAAGTCGGCGCCGCGATGAAGTATCTCGCGGACACGCTGGCGAACTTCGGTTGGAGAATTTGCGATGCCTGCTCTAAGGTCGGGCGGAAGCACGATGTCGGGACTCAAGCCGGTTATGTCGCCGCCGCCGGAGCTGACCGTAATGTAAGCGCCGGCCACCGCCATTCGAGGGCCGAGCACGGTGCCGTCGTTGATCGCATCTCGCAGCGCAATGTCCACGAACGCTCGATAGGTTCCGGCGTCACGCACGGTGGTGAAGCCGGCAAGCAAAGTCTTCTTCGCGTTTCGCGCGCCGTTGAAAGCCATCTGAGCCGGCGACTGTTCGAGCGGCGCGCCTGGCCCGGATGATTGAGGGAGGTCGACAAGATGAGTATGGCAATCGATCAGCCCGGGCAGCACCGTGTAGCTGGAAAGATCGATTACACGAGCGCCCGCGGGAATCTCCGCCGCGCGAGGCGAAGCAATTTTTTCGATCTTGTCGCCGCGCACGAAGATAACCTTGTCATGGACAACGTCTCCTCTTTCGACATCGATCAACCGGCCCGCGCGAATGACGGTCAACTCCTGCGCGGAAGCTGGGACGAAAAGAAGAAGCATCAGGAGAAGTCGAGTCACTGTACGGTTTGCCACAAAGGCGCAAAGACACAAAGAAGCACGAAGACTCGCTTGTTGCATCGGAATTTCCATAGGCTCTATGGCCTCTCCCTTCTAAGCGCGCGTGTGAGTTTATCAGAGAAGAATCTTGCCGCAAGCAGTGTGATCGAACCGGTGACCGGACTGATAACGTAACTCGCTTGGCGAGACAAACGAGTCGCGTAGTAGAATCAGCGTCTCCATCGAAGCTTCTTTAATCCATTGCACAAGGAACCGCGAATGCATAAGAGTTTAAGCCTGCTGGTCGCGTTGCTGCTGTGTGTGTTTGTTCAGCCATCGCGGCCGCAATCGGGATCGGCCAAAACCCGGGTGATCGTGGGCGCGATCGTTGTGGACGGAAGCGGCCGCAAGGCTTTTAAGGCCAACGTGCGCATTGTTGGAAATCGAATCGCGAAGGTCGGTGTCTTTCAACCGGGCGCGGACGACGAGGTGATACAAGCGCGAGGCATGATCATCGCGCCCGGCTTTATCGACATTCACAATCACTCGGAGAACGCGCTCGACTCGGAGCCCGGTGTCGCAAGCCAGGTGTCTCAGGGAATCACGACTCTGGCTGTTGGCCCCGACGGTGGATCGCCGTGGCCGATCGGTGAGTATCTTGCCAAGAGAGAAGCCCACCACGCGGCGGTCAACGTGCTGACTTTCATCGGACACGCGACGCTTCGCCAGCAGGTAATGAAGAGCGATTACAATCGCGCGGCGACGCCCGGCGAGATTGCCGAGATGGCGAAGCTGGTCGAGCAGGGAATGCGCGAGGGCGCCGTGGGCCTTTCCACCGGGCTCGAATACGACGTGGGTCATCCGAGCACTACCGATGAAGTGATCGCGCTTGCGCGAGCTGCGGCGCGCTATCGCGGAATTTACATGAGTCACGTTCGCGACGAAGCCGATGATGTGATGACCGCATTCAGAGAAGCGATTGCGATTGGCCGCGAAGCCGGCATCCCGGTTCAGATTTCTCACATCAAGCTTGGAACGGTTGGCGTGTGGGGTCAGTCGGAAAAAGCCGTCGAGTTGATCAACTCAGCGCGTCACACCGGAGTCGACATAACAGCGGATTGTTATCCCTACGACGCGTGGTCATCGACGATCACTGTGCTGATTCCCAGCCGCCGCCACGATGATCCGTCGGCCGTAAAGAAGGGACTCGACGATATCGGCGGAGCTGAGAATGTGCTGGTGACACACTGCCAGGCGCATCGCGAATATGAAGGCAAGACGCTCGAAGAAATTTCACGCGAGCGCCGGGTATCGGCCGTGGATGTTTACATTCAAATCGTGAAGGACGGCGGCGCTGGTGTCGTGTGCCGCTCGATGAAGGAAGCGGACATCAAGACGTTTTATCGCCAGCCGTGGGTGATGGTCGCAAGCGACGGGCAGGCTGGCGGGCGGCATCCGCGAGGCGCAGGCACGTTCCCGCGAGTGCTGGGGAGGCTTGTGCGCGAGCAGCAATGGATCACGCTAGAGGAAGCCGTGCGCAAGATGACTTCGGCGCCGGCAACTCGACTCGGGTTGTTTGACCGCGGGTTGATTCGCGAAGGGATGAAAGCGGATCTGGTCATCTTTGATGCGAAACGCGTGATCGACCGGTCTACTTTTAAGGAGCCGCTCCTCACATCGGAAGGAATCTCGCGCGTGTTTGTGAACGGCGAGCCCGTATGGCAGGACGGCAAGACGACGGGGAACTTGCCTGGCGAGGTGATTCGAAAGTCGCAATAGGAAGTTTCGCGTCTGCTGACGATGAGAGAGACTGCTAATGGATGGAGGATTTCGTATGAAGAAGCTCGGCCTCATTCTGATTCTGATCGTTGCGTTCGCCACTGGCTCCGCTTCGCCGCGTCCGCAAAACAACGAACTGAATCGATGGCAGCAGCGAGCGCGAAGCATCACGATTACCCGCGACGATTGGGGCATCGCTCACGTTGCAGGCAGGACCGATGCCGATGCGGTGTTCGGCATGATCTACGCGCAGGCCGAAGATGATTTCAATCGCGTCGAGACGAATTACCTGACCTCGATGGGCCGGCTGGCGGAGGCCGAAGGCGAGTCGGCCGTTTGGCGCGATCTTCGAATGAAGCTGTTCATCGATCCCGATGGCCTGAAGAAGCAATTCGAAGCGAGCCCGGCCTGGTTGAAGGACCTGATGAACGCGTGGGCCGGTGGTCTCAACTTCTATTTGTTCAGGCATCCGCAAACAAAACCGCGAGTCATCAAGCATTTTGAGCCGTGGATGGCGCTCAGCTTTACCGAAGGCAGCATCGGTGGCGACATCGAGACGATCAACCTTGAACAGCTACAAGCCTTTTACGAGAAGGGACACGCGGCGGTCGTTTCCAAAGGTGAACAAGACACGCTGACGGAACCATCCGGGTCAAACGGCATAGCTATCTCACCTTCAAACACTATCGGCCGACACGCGCTTCTGTTGATCAATCCGCATACGTCGTTCTTCTTCAGATCCGAACTTCAAATGACTAGCGATGAAGGCTTGAATGCCTATGGCGCGGCGACATGGGGGCAGTTCTTCATCTACCAGGGATTCAATGAACATGCCGGCTGGATGCATACGTCGAGCGCGGTTGACGCCATCGACTCTTACCTTGAGACGATCGTGAAAAAGGGGAATCGAGTTTTTTACAAGTACGGCAATGAAGAACGTCCGGTGATCACATCGGTCATCAAGGTGCCATACAAAGCCGCAAGCGGAATGGCCGAGAAAACATTCACCGTGTATCGCACTCATCACGGCCCGGTCATAGCTTCAACAAAGGAAAACAAGTGGGTGGCCATTCGCTTGATGCAGGACCCGGTGAAGGCGCTGACTCAGTCATACACACGGACAAAAGCGAAGAACTACGAGGAATTTAAGCAGACGATGGAGCTGCACACGAACTCATCGAACAACACGATCTTCGCGGATTCAAGCGGGAACATCGCTTACTTTCACGGCAACTTTATTCCGCGACGAAATCCAAAATTCGATTGGACCAAACCCGTCGACGGCAGCGATCCGGAAACCGAGTGGCAAGGGTTGCTGTCGGTTGATGAGTCGCCGCTGTTATTGAATCCTCGAAGCGGCTGGCTCTATAACAGCAACAACTACCCGTGGTCCGCGGCGGGGCCAAGCAGCCCGAAGAAATCGGACTACCCGGTGTATGTCGATTCGGGCGTCGAGTCTCCTCGCGGTCTGCACGCGATTCGAGTTCTCGAAAACAAGAAGGACTTCACGCTTGACTCGCTCATCGCGGCTGCTTACGACAGTTATCTTCCATGGTTTGAGAAGACTATTCCTGCATTGATCAACGCGTGGGACCGCTTGCCGTCGTCCGATCCGTCAAAAGCAAAACTGTCCGAGCAGATTGCGATGTTGCGTGCGTGGGACCTTCGCTGGTCGGTGGCGTCAATTCCAACTTCGCTGGCCGTTTACTGGGCAGAAGACATTCAGCGTAAAGTGGCGGGCGATGCGCGGCGCGCCGGCTTGTCGGTGCCCGACTACGTTGCAAGCCAAGCCTCGGCTGAGCAACTTCTGCGGTCGCTCGCGTCTGCGTCCGACAAACTCGCCGGGGACTTCGGAACCTGGAAGACGCCGTGGGGCGAGATCAATCGGTTTCAGCGGCTCACCGACGACATCGTGCATCCGTTCAGCGACGCCGGGCCGAGCATTCCCGTGGGATTCACGTCTGGGAATTGGGGATCACTGGCGTCGTTTGGCGCGCGCTCGTACAAAGGGTCCAAGAAGATCTACGGCACGAGCGGCAACAGCTTTGTGGCGGTTGTGGAGTTCGGAAAAACGGTGCGAGCACGAGCGGTCACCGCGGGTGGAGAGAGCGGGGATCCCAGATCGCGGCATTTCAACGATCAGGCGAAACGATACAGCACCGGCGATCTTAGAGAAGTGTATTTCTACCCGTCGCAGCTCAAGGGGCACACCGAGCGGAGGTACCACCCGGGAAGCTAAGGCGCCGGAGATGAGTACTGTGTGGGTTGATGGAGATCATCTCTTCGAGGGAGGGGCGCCCACTGTTGGGGCGCCCTTGCAATGTGCCCTTCACTTGCCGTTAATTCTCGACAGCGTGGGCGCGAGGCGGCCCGCATCGTGACAACTCATGCAAGTCAGACTCGTATTCGCCGCAGCCTCCGGATTAGCTTTCCACTTTTTGGCCATCGGCTCGTAAGGCGTGCCCGCCAACATCGTCAGCATCTTGTCGATATACTGAGCAGTCTCTTCTTTTCGGCCGGTGCGCTGGGCGGCTTGAGTCAAACCCGAAAGCACTTCGCCTCGAAGGTGCACCGGGAACTTATCGAGCATCCCGCCCTGCTGTTTGTAGAGCGTCAAATAATTGTCGTAGGCCGTAGACCACGCGGCGGCGCGATATTCCATCGGCAAGCGATCCGCAAAAATAACGAAACTGCCTCCGGTGACGGCACCGACGCCGTCATTGCCGCCGTTCAGCTTTCGGGCTTCGGCGAAACTATCCAGCGCCTGGCGATAGTATTTCTGAAACTCATCCGTGCGTTTGTCCTCATAAGCTCGCACCGCGCGGTAAAGCGCCGCGCCGCCCTTCCACGAAAGCAGGTTCGCTCTCTGAGTGGGACGCTGCACGAGAAGCAACTCGATGTTCTTTTCTCCTCTCGCAAAGCGATCCATATCGTCGCTTATGAAACCCGCGAAGATATCTTCCCTGAGAAGCGTGTGTACCGTGAGGCGATTGTCCGACAGGGGCGGCTCAGTCTGCGGCGTCCGAGCAGCCGCGACCGTGACCAGCACAAAAGCGATAACCAGCAATTTCTTGATCGAGTTCAAAGCGTCTACCTCCAGAGTGAGTGTCAGAATGTCGTCGAGTCTACCAGCGGGGAGGCTCGTGAAGCAACGAGCCGACCCACTAACTCAATGCCGTCTCCTGTTTGAGAACGCTCTAAGCTTGAATAGTGTTCCGGATGAATCGCGCCGGCTAGCATCCGTCGCAGAATGCGCCTTTGACCGAATAGAGAATGATGGCAGCCGCGACTATGATCGCGACCGTAATCGCGATCTTTGCTCCGGTCGAGAGGTTGTTTCCCTTGACCTGCACGATATCAGGATAGGGCACAGTCGTGGCGGACGCCGTCGCCGGATCGGCAATAACGAAAGACCTGTCGCCGACCTCTTTTATGTAGCCGGTCAATTTTGTCTTGTCTTTGAGCTTGACGGTGACTCGGGTCGCGTCACCTGTACCGAGTTCGAGAAGTGACGCTTTGATCTTCTGTGTATATCGCGATTCTTTTTCTAGGGGCGTGCCTGCGACTGCGGTCTGACAAATAAGCGCGCCGGCAAGCAGGCAGGCAATGATCATGGGAGAGGTTCGGGTCATGGTTCCTCCGAAGAGAAGAGTGGTTGGTCTCGTCGAGAGTCTATCACAGGTCGGGCGGCCGCTAGAATCGCACGCAACACAGCGATAGTACAGGTCGCTTACTGAACGCTCGAATGCTTGACCGGCCACTGTCTTTGGCTGAATCTATCAACTACCGATGAGCACGATGCGAAACCGACCACGGCTCGAATTGCCTAAGGACGAATCGAAAGAAAAGCCGCGCGTGTCGAGGCGTGATTTGATGCGGCTGCTTTCATATGCCAAGCCGTATCGCGTCAGACTTGCGATAGCGCTGCTGTCGTTGCTGGTCGCCGGAGTGCTCGGACTCGCGTTTCCTCAAGTTGTGCGAATGCTGATTGACGCCGCGTTTGTCGAGCGCGACTCATCGAAGCTCAACCGGCTCGCGCTGTTGTTGGTGGGAGTCTTCGCCGCCCAAGCCGGCTTCAGTTTCCTGCGTACATATCTGCTCTCCTATGCAGGCGAGCGAATCGTCGCCGATGTGCGCACCCAGGTTTACAACCACCTCACGCGTCTTCCGGTAGCATTCTTCGCGGACCGCCGCGTCGGCGAGCTGACTTCGCGATTGGCATCCGATGTGAGCGTGGTCCAAACCGTTACGACCGGCAGCATCACGGAGCTCTTGCGATTGAGCATTCTGTTGATCGGCGGAGTCACGATCATCTTCATCACCAACACACGGCTGTCGCTTTTGATGCTCGCGATTGTCCCCGTCGTGATTGTTGGAGCGCAGTTTTACGGACGCTACGTTCGCCGCTTGAGTACAAAGGTTCAGGACAGGCTCGCCGAAGCGAACTCTGTTCTGGAAGAGACTCTCTCGGCCATTCGCATCGTCCAATCTTTTGTCAGAGAAGAATACGAGCGCGCGCGCTATCGCGATCGAATTCAGGATTCGCTGAAGCTCGCTGTTCGACGCGCCGTCGCAAGCGGCGGCTTTATCGCGTTCATCATTCTCGTGGTCTACAGCGGCATCGCCGTCGTGCTCTGGTTTGGAAGCCGAATGGTGATCGCAGGCCAGATGTCCGCGGGTGATTTGATTGCGTTTGTACTGTACACGTTCTTCGTGGGCGGTGCGGTCGGCGGAATGAGTGAGCTGTACGGACAGTTCAATCAGGCGATCGGCGCGACGCGGCGCGTGTTCGAGTTGCTCGATACGCAGCCTGAAATCGGTGACCCCGAAAATCCTGAGCCGCTTGAAAGTGTCAAGGGTCTCGTTCAATTGCGTGACGTGCATTTCACTTATCCCGACGAGCGCGCGCTGCCGGTGTTGAAAGGCGTGACTATCGAAGCGAAACCCGGCGAGATCATCGCGCTTGTTGGTCCGAGCGGGGCAGGGAAGTCCACGCTCGTTGCGTTGATCCCGCGATTCTACGACGTGACTTCTGGCGCGATTCTCGTAGATGGTCACGACATCAGAACTCTACGAATCGCGGACTTGAGAGGCGCGATTGGAATGGTTCCACAGGAGACGACGCTGTTTGGCGGCCCGGTTCGCGAGAACATCGCTTACGGGAGACTCGGCGCGAGCGAAGAGGAGATCAAAGCCGTTGCGCGAGCGGCACACGCCCACGAGTTCATCGCCGAATTCCCGGATGGCTACGAGACAATAGTCGGAGAACGCGGCGTCAAGTTATCGGGCGGTCAGCGCCAACGCATTGCGATCGCCCGCGCGCTGTTGAAGGATCCGGCGATACTTATACTCGATGAGGCGACGAGCTCGCTTGATTCCGAATCAGAGCAGTTGGTGCAAGACGCTCTCGATACGTTGATGAAAGGGCGAACGACGTTTGTGATCGCTCATCGGCTGTCGACCGTTCGCCGAGCCGACCGAATCATCGTGCTCGACGAAGGAAGAATTGTTGAAGACGGCACGCACGAAGAGTTGGTAGCCCGCGGCGGATTGTACAAGCGACTGCATGACATTCAATTCCGGGAGAACCCATTGAGCCTCAAGGCAGGCGCGGAGCTCGAGAACTGAAACTTAGCCCAGGCCTGCCAGGCTGCCAATCCCGCTTGGCTACTTCTTTGACGCTTCGCGAAACGCTGCCGCCACCGCCGGTGAAGCAACGTACGCCCCGAACAGGAGTTTCTTTACTGGGGAGTCACCGGCTAGCTTGTTACGAAACTCGTCGAGCCTGACGCTCTTTCTCACCTGCTCAAGTGTTTCGCCCCGCGCGACCGCCGCATCAGTCTGCGCGGTGATCGAAGTAAACAGATCCACAAGAGTCTTGATATAAGAGTCATCGCGCATGACCGGGCCGTGTCCGGGAACGATTGTGGCCGCGTTTAGCGCGAGGAGTTTTGTCAGTGTAGCGGGCCATTCCCTGATGTGAGACTGAGGGTCCCCAACCAACGGCACGGGCCACACTACAAGATCGCCCGTGACAACGATGCGCTCGTTTGGAAGATGAACCACGATGTCCCCCGCCGTGTGCCCGCGCCCGAGATGGATGATATCGTTGACGCGATTCCCGCTATGAAGCCTGAGCGTGCTTTCGAGAGTAATTGTCGGCAGAACGGTTTGGGCCGACGCGCCTTCGCTCAGGACAAATCCTGCAAGCGAGACATCGCTCGTATAGCTTGCGCGTTCCTCGGCGGTCAGATCGCTGCCGGTCAGGCTCTTATTCTTCGCAAGCGAGTCTTTGATGGCCTCGAGGAATTGAGGCGCTTGCTCCAGGAATTGCTTGCGATTGATCGCACCCTGGTTCGGCAGGTATTCGCGAGTCGCGGTATGCGCGATGAACTCGACGCCGGGAAAGTTGTCGCGGTAGACCTGGTTTCCACGAATGTGATCGTCGTGCCAGTGAGTGTTGATGACGTACTTGACAGGCTTGTTTGTGATCTTGCGTAGCGCGCCCAGCACTTCTTTGGTGATCGAAGGCGAGCCGTTTGAATCGACAACGACGACGTGATCGTCATTGATGATAAAAACGTTGTTGGCGTCGACCATGAAACCCGGCAGGTCTTTACGAACTACCGCGTAGACGCCCTCGGCTAGTTTTTGGACTTCGAAGTTACTGGCGGGAGGCTGCGTTTCCAGGACTGAGGAAACGCCTTGGACAATCACAACGAGGACAAGCACCAATGCGAGAAGGCTTTCTTTCAGCATAGAGACCTTTCGGTAGAATTGGTTTCATTGCCTGGCGCCGCCTCGCATCTTCAGGTTTGCTATTGAATCACTCGACAGCCGTTACTCCAACAACCAACGGCCCTCATAAATAACTTCCGCTGCCGCGGTCAACACGACATGATCGTCGGACCGCCAGTCGACTTGCAATATTCCGCCTTCGGTTTGAACACGAACGTTGCGCTCAGTCAGATTATTAACCGCCGCAGCAATCGCCGAAGCGCACGAGCCCGTTCCCGATGACAGAGTATGCCCCGCGCCTCGCTCCCATATTCGGATCTCAATCTCGTCAGGCGAGATCACCCGAACGAACTCGACGTTTGCGCGATCGGGGAAGACCGGATGGTGTTCGATAAGCGGGCCGATCTCGGCGAGATCCACCGCGTCGAGATCCGATACGAAGATGATGCATTGTGGATTTCCCATCGATAAACAAGTGACTTCGAGCACGTCTCCGCCGATTCGCAGCGGATAACGTATGACGCGGTCAACCGGCGCGACCGACATCGGGACGGCGTTGCTTGAGAAGTCGGGTTGTCCCATATCGAAAGCGAACTCGAATCGCGAGCCTTCGCGCGAAACGAGGCGTCCGCGTTTTATACCTGCGATGGTCCCGATTGAAATGCCGGATTGGTTCCAAAGACCGTGGTGATACAGATACGCAGCGGCGCAGCGCGTTCCGTTTCCCGAAACTCCAGCTTCGCTCCCGTCGGCGTTAAAGATGCGCGACGCGAAATCCGCTTCGGCGCGATCATCCGGCGCGACAAAGACAATGCCGTCGGCGCCCGCGCCATAGTTACGCTCGCACATTTGCTGAGCGAGCCTGGGTGCGTCAGGGAGCGAAGCGACGTTGCTCGTCTGAATGATCAGAAAGTCATTGCCCATGCCCTGGGCTTTTGTGAATTTGAGGTCCGTCATTGCTTCACACCAGGTTCGAGGCCGACCGTCGATGGTCCGGCTCGGTTAGTTTTCGATCGAATTGCACGTCAGAGTTTTGCAAATCAACTCGAGTAGAGAGTAATACCACCCACTGCCGTGCGTGGTATTTCGCGGCTTCCATACTCTGTCATTTAATGAAGACCGAAACCTGACGCGGCCCCCTTTTGATCATATCGCTTTGGATAATTGGCACGCTTGACCGGCCCGCGCGCCGCGTGGTACTTTGCGGCTTCCCCAGCAGTCCACGGTAGATGATTGAAAGGAGCGTAACACTTGGCAAGCTTACAAGCCCGAAGCCCGTTACGCAGTGCCCACCCGCTGTTGTTCGTTAATAAAGCCGTATCTCTCACTGCCTTCCTCGTGCTGCTCGGCGCCGGATGGATAGCGCTCAGCTATCTGAAAACCGATCTCGTTGACCGCTGGCAAAGCGGCGGCCCGCGAAGCGCCGCGGCCAGTGTCGCGGTCCCGGTCGAACAAACAGCGTCAGACAGCAAAGTGGCGGCGCCTTCTCGTCTGGTCTACTCTTGCGTCGACGACCGGGACTACTATCACGCCTCAACTCACATACCGTCACGTTGCTCGCGTACCGCGCTTAGTGAAGAAGCAGCGTTAGGCAGAGGGCTGAAACGCTGCAAGAGGTGCTTCCCGGATTGACGGCCGGCAATCCACCGTCAACTGAGCGGTTCACCGTCGCCGGCCGCCGGACTCCTAAAACGGAGGCATCTGCGCTTCTTCAAAATTCGAGAACGACCGAAGCTCGCGAAAGCGCGCGTTGATCTCGTCGTATGTCAGCCTTCGCATCCGTTCGCAGCCAAACTCTTCCACGTTGAACGACGCCATCACCGAGCCGTAGATGATCGCGCGCCTGAACGCGGCTTCGTCCGAGGCATTGGTCGCCGCCAGATATCCCATGAACCCGCCCGCAAAGCTGTCGCCGGCTCCGGTTGGATCGAATACTTCTTCGAGTGGATAGGCAGGAGTCGCGAAGTATGAGTGTTCGGTGAACATCGTCACGCCATACTCGCCCCGCTTGATGACCAGCCTGTTTGGTCCCATCGACAGAATCTTTCGAGCAGCACGGACAAGGTTCGCTTCCCTGGCGATCGCTCGCGCCTCGGCATCGTTTATCACAAGCAGGTCGATTCGCCGGAGCATCTCGCCGAGATCATCGGGCGTGTTATCGATCCAGTAGTTCATCGTGTCCGCGGCGACCAGTTTCGCTGCGACCTGTTCGCGCACTTCCACTTGAAGCTGAGGCTGGATGTTACCGAGAAACAGATAAGGAGTCTCTCTCGCTTTGTCCGAAAGCTTTGGCTTGAAGTCGGCAAACACGTTCAACTGCGTGTCTCGCGTCTTGGCGACGTTGAGATCAAAGCCGTATTCGCCGCTCCAGAAGAAGCTGCGGCCAGGTACGCGTTCGAGATCCGAGATGTCCACGTTGCGATCGAGGAACACCGCGTCCTGATCCGGACCGAAATCTTCGCCGACCACCGCAACGACGCGCACGTCGGTGAAAAAAGAAGCGGCGACGCTGAAGTACGTCGCCGAACCTCCGAGTATTCGCTCTCGCTCTCCGAATGGCGTCTTGACGGAATCAAACGCCACCGAGCCCACAACTAAAATTGACATCTATAAGTTCACCTTTGGTCTTATTGAAACGCGCGGACGAGCGAAAAGAGGAAGCGGGTTGTCTCCCCGTCCCCGCGTCGCCCCCTCGCCGCGTCATTTCTGCTTCGGTTCCGCTTTTAGCTCGTCGAGCCGTTCATGCGCTCGCTTTGCAAACTCGCTGTCGGGATATGCCTTCAGCAGCCCGTTGTAGTATTCGACAGCCTTGTCATTTTTTTTGAGCTTCAGACTGGCTTCTCCCATAAGAAACACGACCTCATCCATTCGCGAGAAATCCGGATAGCTGTCCATTATTTCCTGGAGACGATCGCGAGCACCCTCGTAGGCTTTGCGCTTGGTCAGATACCACCGCGCGACGTCGAGGTTGTGCTTGGCGGCGATCTCCTTTGCTGCATCACGCGGCGATTCGATTGGCTTACCCGGGCCCTGCGCCAGTCCCGACGGCTGCGAGATTATCAAAGCAGCCAAAGCTAGTACGACCGTTCTGGCAAAGAACTTCATGCCGTGCATTGCTGATACCTCTCGTTCAACTGATGTACTTTCCGATAATCGCTTTCAATCTTTGCTTGGCGTCGGATGTAATATTGTCCGGCGACGTAATGATAGCATGTCGAAGCGCGTGCTCGCATTTACACGTGCGCGCCCTTCCCGCCAGGCTGCCGATTGCCCTTGCGATCAACTTCTGAGCGTTCTCGGCATTGCTATTCAAATACTGGATAACCATCTCGATGGTCACCGAATCGTGATCGGGATGCCAGCAGTCATAGTCCGTCACCAGCGCCATGGTCGCGTAGCAGATCTCCGCTTCGCGAGCCAGCTTCGCTTCCTGAAGGTTCGTCATGCCGATGACCGCCATTCCCCACGAGCGATAGACCTCCGACTCGGCTTTGGTCGAAAACGCCGGCCCTTCCATGCAGATGTATGTACCGCCGCGATGGATATCGACTCCCTTGAGTTCGGCTCTGCCGGCCTGTTCCATGGTATCGACGAGATCCGCGCAGACCGGATCTGCGAACGTGACGTGAGCCGCGATGCCACCGCCAAAGAATGTTGAAGCGCTATGCCGAGTGCGATCGAAGAACTGATCCGGAAACACGATGTCCATCGGTTTGAGCTCCTCGCGAAGCGAACCGACGGCGCTTGCCGAGATGATTCGCTCGACGCCCAGCATCTTCATTGCATAGATGTTCGCGCGAAATGGAATCTCAGCCGGCAGAAGTTTATGCCCTCGTGCGTGACGCGGAAGAAATGCAACTCTCTCACTGGCGAGGGTGCCGATGAAGAACGCGTCCGAAGGTTCGCCAAACGGAGTCGATAGCGTGACCTCTTCGACATCGGTCAGTCCGGCCATTTGATATAGCCCGCTTCCGCCGATGACTCCAATTCTTGCAGTTGGCACTCGCTCTCTCCTTTGAACACAAAGATGCGTGGTAAACAGTCGTTCTATGTCTACCACGCATTCTCGATTGAATGAAATTTAATCTTGCCGGGGCGCTGGGGTTGCGCTTGATGTTTGAGGTTGAGCGGCCACCTTTGGCGTCGCATCGAAGGTCTCGGGCACAACCACGTCTGTATGTTCAGTGATCTCGTTGATGCGAGCCTCAATCTTCTCCTGCTTGAGCTTGTCGATAATCTTCTGTTTGACCTTTTGATCGGCAGAAGGCTCCGCGGCGGCGCGGCGCTCTTCGACTTTGATGATATGAAAGCCAAACTCCGTTTCGACGAGCCCGCTGATTTCGCCCGGTTTCAAAGAGAATGCGGCCGCGTCAAATTCGGGAACCATCTGGCCGCGTCCGAAGAAATCGTACTCGCCGCCTTTGTCCTTTGATGCCTGGTCATCGGAGTTTTCCTTCGCGAGCTTGGCGAAATCGTCGCCCTTGTGCACGCGGTCGAGCAACGCCTGCGCCTTCACGCGCGCTTCCTCTTTGGTCAGGGTCTTTGGTTTTTCAGCGGGCTTCTTGGCGTCTTTCTTATCTTTCTTATCTTTCGCGTCCTTTGCGTCACCGGGTTCCTGTTGATCTTCGGCGTCTGGTTTCGGCTGAGTGCTTACGAGGATGTGCCGCACCCGGACTTCATCAAAGTCGCTCGGGTGGTCTTTGTAATAAGCCGCGACGTCATCATCGGTGACCAGCTTGTCGGCATTCTTTTGAAGATCGCTGAGATACGCTCCCGCGAGCGTCTGGCTCCTGTCGAGCAACGCCTGCAGCCGCGTGACGTCGTCGCGATCCAGGCCTTCCTTGCGCGCCCGTTCCGCAATCACTTTGAACTCGCCGAACTGTTTCTTGAGTTCTTCTCGCTGAGGTCCCTGGGCGCCCTGTTGAAACCGAGGATTGCTTTGAAGGAAATCATCGAAGTCTTTTGGATGAGCCTGGTGATATGCAGTTATCTCGTCATCGGTGATCTTCGCGTCCGGGTTTTTCTTTCTGAACGCGTTGTTGAGCGCGATTTCCTGTTGAAACGCAAGCTGCGATGTCAGATCGGCGTGTTGCGCGTAGCCTTCCTGCTCCGCGACTCGCGCGACTGCCAGGAGTTTCTTTATCTCGCCGACCAGTTTCTTCTTTTCTTCGGGGTCGGCCGCGATCTGCTGCTGCTTTTGCGGCGGGAGCAACTCCTGGAAGATGACTTCCATATCGTGCGCCGTGAGTTTGACCGTCTTCGGAGTTGAAGACGAGTACTGCGCAAAAATCAGCGCCCCCGCAAGCAGTCCCAGAACAATGATGGTCGCGACGACCTTGGTGGAAATTTTCATTTAGTCTCCTTGTGATCGGCGGCCTTCTCGACCAGTTCGACGAGAACGCCGTTTGCGCTCGCCGGATGAAGAAAGGCAACCATGTGTCCCTCAGCGCCGCGCCGCGGATAGCCGTCCAGCAACCGCACTCCCCGCGCGCTGAGTTCTTTCAATTTGGAATCAAGGCCGTCAACCTCATAGCAGATATGATGCAAGCCCTCTCCACGTTTTGCGATAAACCGGCCGACCGGCGTCTCTCCTGAAACCGGCTCCAGAAGCTCAATTCGTGACTCACCCACCGGCAGCAGCGCCACGTGAACGCCCTGATCTTCTACTTCTTTCGTGCCCGCCAGTTCAAGTCCCAGGGCCTCGCGGTAAAAACCCAGCGAGTCCGAGATCGACCTTACTGCGATCCCAAGATGATCGATTTTCATTATTAGTCCGTAGTCCGTAGTCCGTAGTCCGTAGTCATTTGAGAATTAGCTACGGACTACTGACTACGGACTAATTCCCAACCTTCCAATAATTTCCTCGACGACCGAATACGGGTCGCGGCTTCGATCTGCTACTGATCGAGCCATCTCGCTCAACTCGGCCTCGCTTACCCGTTCCCCGACCGCCAGCTTCACCAGGCGGTCGCGCAGCAGCTCGACTATCCGGTGCTCTGCGATTTTCACTCGCCGGCTGTCCATCTGATCCCCGCGAGAATCGATGAACTTTTCATAATCGGCAATCGACGCAGCAAGCGCGTCGGTTCCACCGTCCTCAGTCGCAACCGTCTTGATTATCGGCGGCGTCCAGCCATCGGGCTGCGACGAGATCGAGAGCAACATTTCCAGCTCCCGCTCCGTTCTCAACACACCGTCGCGATCAGCTTTGTTGATTGCAAAGATGTCGCCGATTTCCATGATTCCCGCCTTCATTGCCTGCACCGCGTCACCCATCCCAGGCACAAGCACGACGACGGTTACATCCGCGGTCTTGACTATGTCGATTTCATCCTGGCCGACGCCTACTGTTTCAATGATGACCTTATTATACCCAGCGGCATCGAGTATCGCTACCGCATCGACTGACGCGCGAGCGAGCCCACCGAGGTGTCCGCGCGACGCCATGCTGCGAATAAATATCCCAGGGTCCGTGGCCATGCTCTGCATGCGAATTCGATCGCCAAGCAGCGCGCCTCCCGTGAACGGGCTCGAGGGATCAACGGCGATTATTCCGACGCGCTCGTTTTTGTCACGATAATAATGTGCGAGCCGATCGACGAGCGTGCTCTTGCCTGCGCCTGGCGCTCCGGTTATACCGACGACCAGCGCGCGGCCCGTCTGAGGGAATATCTCCTTTAACAGACCAGCGGCATCGCCGTGGCCGTCCTCGACGACGCTGATCGCGCGGCCGATCGCGCGTTTGTCGCCAGCCAGGAGTTTTTCAGTCAATGAATTCATCGGTGGTGAAGCGTGATTCGTGATGCGTGAAACGTGATTCGTGATGAGTGAAACGTGATGCGTGAAACGTGATCCGTGAAACGTGATCCGTGACCCGTGACCCTAAGTGCAGTCCAAGGATCAACGATCGGGAATCACGCATCACGTATCACGAATCACTCCTCACGTTTTACGCATCACGTTTCATTCTTCACGCCCTCAGTATCTGGCGAGCGATTACCGTCCTTTGAATTTCACTGGTGCCTTCGCCGATTGTGCACAGCTTGGAGTCGCGCCAATACTTCTCCGCCGGATAGTCTTTGATGTAGCCGTAGCCGCCGTGAATCTGCACGCATTCTTCGGCGACGCGCACGCCGACTTCGCTTGCGTACAACTTCGCCATCGACGATTCCTTGGTTGTCGGTTTGCCGGCGTCCTTCATCGCCGCGGCGCGATAGGTCAACAAACGAGCTGCGTCGACTTGAGTGGCCATATCCGCGAGCTTGAATTGAATCGCCTGAAACTCGGCAATCGGACGGCCGAATTGATGACGCTCTCTCGAATATTTCAATGCCGCTTCGTAGGCGCCCTGCGCGATTCCAACCGCCAGCGCGGCGATTGAAATTCTGCCGCCGTCCAGAACTTTCATCGCCTGGATGAATCCCTGGCCGGGTGCGCCCATCAAATTCGCATTCGGGACGAAGCAGTCGTCGAAGACCAGCGCCGCCGTGTCGCTTGCTCGCATCCCGACTTTGTTTTCCTTTTTTGCTACCGAAAAGCCCTTTGTTCCGCGTTCGATTATGAAGGCCGAAATTCCGTGAGACCCCGCAGCTCGATCAGTGATCGCAAGCGCGACGGTTGTCTCGGCGAAGGTCGCGTTGGTTATGAAGTTCTTCGAGCCGTTCAGCACCCATCCTCCATCACGCCGCACCGCCGTGGTCTTCATTGAAATGGCGTCGGAACCCGAGCTTGGCTCGGTCAATCCCCAAGCGGCGAAGTGTTCGCCCTTCGCGAGCGGAGTCAGATACTTTTCTTTCTGACTCGCGCTTCCGGCGATGAAGATGTGACCCGCACCGAGCGAGTTATGCGCGGCTATTGCGAGAGCGATCGAAGGATCAACGCGCGCGAGTTCGTCGATTATGGTTGCGTATTCGACGTAGCCCAATCCGGAGCCGCCGTACTCTTCGGGAATGAGAACACCCATCAGCCCGACTTCGGCGAATTTTGGTCGCAGTTCGACGGGGAAGTGCGCTGCCTCGTCCCATTCCATCACGTGCGGCCTAAGTTCTGCTTCGGCGAACTCACGAATCGATTGTTTGATCTGCTGCTGGTCCTCGTTCAGTTCGAACTCCATCGTGCCTCCAGGAACGGTCAGTGACCGTACATGCGAAATCAGAGGGGCCGTGCGAACTTAAAATTGTACACAGGCTGGTTAAAAAAATCATGTTGCTCGATGTGGAGAGGATGGAGCGCTTCTATAGGTAGGTTAGACCACGTCGTTACTTTCGACGAACACCCGCCTTTGGCCTTCGCTTCGGGCGAATGGTGGGCGCGGGCTGAAAGAATCGCTTAACCTCGCTCGGAGTCAGCTCGCGATGCGCGCCCATCGCGAGACCTTCGTCGGTGATGTGCCCAATCCGCACGCGACGAAGCTTGACCACCGAGTGTCCAGTTGAATCGAACATTTTCCGGATTTGCTGATTCTTTCCTTCACGAAGCGTGACCTCAAACCAGGTGTTGCCGGCTTCTCTTGTGCGCTCGATCAACTTGATCTGAGCGGGCGAGGTCCGGGCTTTTCCAATCGAGATGCCTCGACGCAGGCGTTCGATCTGTTCCTCGCCCGGCGAACCTTTCACTTTGACGTGATAGACCTTGTCGACTCGTCCTCCACGAGTGACGAGCTCGGTTAGCTCGCCATCGTTGGTGAGAATGATCAGACCCTCGGTGTTGAAGTCCAGACGGCCGACAGGATGAAGTCCGCGGCGCGCGGAGGGCGGCAGAAGGTGCGCGACGAGCGGCCGGTTCTTTGGATCGGAAACCGACGACAGATATCCGCGAAGCTTGTTGATGAGGAAGTATCGCTTTTCCTGCTTGCTGGCTGGGTTGATCAGCTTACCGCGAACCTTGATGTGATCTCGTTCGGCATCGGCGCGTGTGCCGAGCTCGGTGACGAGTTTGCCGTTAACCGAGACCTCGCCGTGCAGCATCATCTGTTCCGCTGCGCGGCGAGAACCGAATCCGGCATTCGCGATGATCTTTTGAATACGTTCTAACATACGGATAAAGCCTGTAAGGGCGGCCCTCTGTGGCCGCCCCTCCTTCGAGCCGGTGATACCGTCAACCCGAGAGGGGCGGCCACCGAGAGCCGCCCTTACAGGTTCAGCTTGTCATGAGATCTTCGAAGTCTTCCAGGTTGGGAAGCTCGGATAGATCGTTGAGCCCGAAGTGAATCAGGAAATCTTTTGACGTGCCGTACAGCATCGGACGCCCGACGACTTGCTTGTGCCCCTTGGCGACGATCAATCGCCGATCGAGCAGCGTCTTAATGGCTGAGGTCGAAGTCACGCCGCGAATCTCGAGTATCTCGGGAATCGTGATCGGCTGCTTGTACGCGATCACCGCCAGCGTCTCGAGAGCCGCGATCGACAATCTAGCCGACGGCTGCGCTTTCATATAACGCCGCACGTATTCGCTGAATTCAGGACGCGTGGTTATTCGATAGCCGCCTGCAAGCTGCCGGAACTCGAGACCGCCGCCGCGCGCGTTGAACTCTTCAACAAGCTGATCCGCCGCGGCCTGGATATCGGTTACCGACTCGCCTTCAAGGATCGCGGCGAGTTGCTTCACGGTTATCGGTTCTTCCGAAACGTAGATCAGCGATTCGATGATTGGTTTTAGTTCATCAACGGTCATAGGGAAAAAGTGTGAAACGTGATGCGTGAAACGTGAAACGTGAAACGTGATAAGTGACGCGTGACATGATCACCACCAATCACGTTTCACTCATCACGTTTCACGCATCATTAGCACGATATCTCCAAAGGTCTTTTTCTGGGTCAGGCGAATCGACAACTCTTTAACCAGCTCGAGGATTGCCAGGAAAATCAGAACCATCTCGCGACGCGAACCGGCCCGCTCGAACAATGATCGCGCGCTGACCTCTTCCGAATCTTTCAGCATCAGTTTGATCTCGGCGATCTTCTCAGCGATGGTCATCTCGTCGCGAGCGATTTCAATTTCGGTGATGGCGCGGCGGCGATCCATTACTTCCTTGAAAACTTCGAACAACTGAAACAGCGTCGCCGCGACCTCGGGGTTCTCTGCATCGGAGTCCAGAGGACGCGTAAACGTAGCCGCTTCCATCATCGCACGTTGATGAAGCACGTTGGCCGCGCCCTTGAATTTCTGATGTTCGAGCAACTGGTACACAAGCTCCGAACGCGGGTCTTCCATTGCTTCTTCGGTCGCGTCCGGATCGCGAGGCAGCAGCATCTGAGTCTTTATGTGAATCAGAGTCGCGGCCATCACCAGGAATTCGCCGGCGACTCCGATGTCCAATTCTTTCATCGCGCGCAGGTATTCCAGATACTGCTCGGTTATTCGCGCGATTGGAATGTCGTAGATCGAAACCTCTTCCTTGCGGATTAGGAAGAGAAGCAGGTCGAGCGGCCCTTCAAACATTGAGAGTTTGACCTTGTATTGGTCTTCAGATGATGCGGCGAACTCGCCTTGCGAGTCGATCAACTCAGGTTGTTGTGAGGGTGCTTCCTTCATCGTTACGTTTCCAGTTCGCAAAGTTTGTAGTCCGGCCTTCAGGCGGAAGTTCGTAAACAATCGTGCCCTTAGCGTACAAACTTCCGCCTGAAGGCCGGACTACAAACTTCTAATCCCAATTCATCTTTATGGCGCGGCGCACTTCGGCCATCGTCTTTTGAGCTTCCGCCTGGGCGCGGCGCGAGCCTTCCTTGATTATCGAAATCACGTGATCGGGCTTCTCACGAAGCTTGCGGCTGCGCTCGGCGATTGCCCCGTATCGCTCGAGGATCGAATCCGCAAGCGCGCGTTTGCGATCCACGCAGCCAATGCGCGCGTTGCGGCAATCATCATCGAGACGTTCAGCGTCGGATGAACTCAGAAAAAAGCGGTGCATCTGACATGCATCGCAACTCTCGGGATGACCGGGATCAGTCCGCTTGATGCGCGTGCGATCGGTGATCATCATCCGAGCTTTTTCGCGCACAACGTCTGGCGAATCGACCAGGTAGATCGCGTTGCCGTAGCTCTTGGACATCTTGCGCCCGTCGGTGCCGGGCAGGACCGGGACCTCGGTGTGAAGTTCCTTTGGCTCGGGGAACACGTCGCCAAAAAAATTGTTGAAGCGCCGAACGATCTCGCGAGTGAGCTCGACGTGCGAGGCCTGATCCTTGCCGACTGGAACGAAGTCGGCTTTGTACATGATGATGTCGGCCGCTTGCAGCACCGGGTAGCCGAGAAACGCGTAGTTCCCGATGTCTTTTTCGGTGATGTTCTCTCGTTGCTCTTTGTAAGTCGGCACGCGTTCGAGCCAGCCGAGCGGCGTGACAGCCGAGAGCATCACGTGAAGCTCGGAATGCTCGGGTATCATCGACTGGACGAATATCGTCGAGCGCTCGGGATCGAGCCCCGCTGCAAGCCAGTCGCAAACCATATCGATCGTATTCGGCTTGATCGCGCTCGTGTCGGCGTAGTCGCTCGTGAGCGCGTGAAGATCGGCGATGAAATAAAAGCAGTCGTATTCGCCCGAATCCTGCAGGCGAATCCAATTCTTGAGCGCCCCCTCGTAGTTGCCGAGATGAAGGTTCCCGGTCGGGCGCATTCCGCTTACGATTCTTTTCTTGGGCACATTCGTCGAGGACATTGTTAACTCAGCATTCGATTGCGTCAGGCGAATCGCGCGCCAACCAGAATATTTATCAGCCGGCTAACTGGAATAAAAATCGCGCTGAACACGCCGAGCAATAACAGAGCGTACAGCAGAATAAACCCGTAGGGACGTATCTGCTCGTAGGCCCCGGCCATCGCCGGCGGCAGCAACTCTTCGAGTACGTGACTGCCGTCCAACGGCGGCACCGGAATCAGATTGAACACGCCGAGCGCCACATTGAGCATCAACATCACGCTCAGGAATTTCGCGAGCGGTTCCAGGTAGCCAGGCTGCGCGGCGTCAGAAAACACAGCGCCAACAGGGACGATCATCGTAAAGAATCCGCCGATCGGAAACATCACTCCGGCGATGATCAGCGCCTTAATAATGATGAAGGCGATGGCCGCAAGAATGAAATTGCTGATCGGTCCGGCGGCCGAGACGCTGATGTTTGCTTTTGTTTTTTCGCGCCATCGAAGCGGATTGGTTTGAACGGGCTTCGCCCATCCGAGAAGCGGAAACCCGGTGATGAAGCCGAGGATTGGAAACACGATCGTGCCGACCGGATCAATGTGCGCCATCGGATTGAGCGTGATTCGCCCTTGCAGGCGGCCGGTGTCATCGCCGAACCTTTCGGAGGTCCACGCGTGGGCGGCCTCGTGGAACGAAAGCGAGAACAAAAGGACTATGAACCAGATGATGAGGTTGCCGAAGTCAATGTTTCCCAAAGACGAATACTCCGCGTGCAGCTCAGGGCCAAGTTGTAATCAGACTGAAACCTAGCACGCACAGCAGGGCATCGTCAAAGAATGGGTTCGTGCAGGCAAATCTCAAACAGTGGTTGATCAAGGAAGGTCAGAAGGGCCAGTAGCCTTCGATGCCAAGGTGCACGCGGAAGATTTCGCGATTGGTGGCGACGATCATATTTCCCTGATCGTCGAAGCAGAGCCCGACGATCCCCATCCCCGCCACTGCCATCTCGGCTTCGGCATCGGGCGTCACTTTGAAGATGCCGCGATGTCCGCGGCGGCTTGCGGCGATGTAAGCATTTCCCTTGCGATCGAATGCAAGCCCCTGCGGCCGGCCGAGCCCCGAGAAGAATCGCGACACTTCGCCGTCGGGACTGATCCTCATAACCGAATCGAAACTCGAAAGCGTCGGGCCGGTAACATAAAGGTAGCCGTCGGGTCCAAACGCCAGATGATAAGCCGCCATGCTTGGTTCGAGCGTCGCGAACGGAGTGCCTTCGCCGATTTCATTCACGAGATAAATCGTTCCGCTGCGATCTCCAACGAACATCCGGCCTTCGGAATCGAAGGCAAGGCCGGTGGCGATGCCGAGATTGTGTGCGAAGTCTTCGGCCTCCTTGAACGGAGTCACGCGATAGACGGTTCCATCGTACCGGCTGGTGATGAACATCTCGCCGCCCGGGCTGAATGCGAGTCCCGACGGATTGATGATGTCGTTCTGAAACGGCTCGCTCTCTCCGTCCGGTGTGATTTTGTACACCGAAACCGGGACCTTCTGGCCGCGTGTTCCGGAAAGCGTCGTGTAGATCGCGCCGTTATCGCGATCGTAAGCCGGATTCGCGACCGGATGAAGATTCTCCGCGAGTTTATGACCGAGGATGAACGGGACCCCTTCGCTGACGGCGCCGCTTACCTCGAGTGTTATGTAAACGTTCCCGTTTTCGATCAGCAAATCGGATGGCACCGGAGCTATGACGCGGCTCGACGAGGCGCTGACCGGTCTGGTTTCAGCACCGCTGAACAGCACGCGCGCTTCGTCGTAGGTCGAGAACACAAAGTCACGGCAATTGATGATGACTTCGCCGCCCTCGACTCCGGCGGATGGCACGATGCTTTCGATAACAGGCTGTGGCATTTTTTGTGGAAGCTCCCGATGTTGATTCGGCTCGATCGAACCGCGACTATCTTACGATGCGCTTGATTGATTGTCCATAAACGCGCTCGACGGAATCTCAATCGGCGAACATGCCGCGGACATCATCAAGGGAAACATCGCCGAGGCTGGCGACAATATGGTGGGCTTCGATGAGCTTTTCGCGGGGATAGGAATTGGTCACCGCCAGGCACCGCATTCCGGCTTCGTGCGCGGCCCGCACGCCGTGTATCGAGTCTTCGATGACCAGGCACTCGGAAGGACTGATGGGATATTCCGAGCGCGAGTTCAACATTTCGCAAGCTTTGATGAACGGATCGGGATGAGGCTTGCTGCGCGCGACGTCTTCGGCGCTCACGATCGCTCGAAAGCAATCAGTCAATCCGCCAAACTTCAGGATCAACTCGATCTCTCGCTTGAGCGCGCCTGACGCAACCGCGAGCGGATAACTCTCGCTTGCGATGCGGATGAGTTGCGGCGCACCCGGCAAGAGCGTGAGACTTTCGCGCATCATCGACTCAACATATCCAGCCTTTCGACCGATCAACTCCGTCAGTTGATCCTCCGTGAGAGAGCGCCCGTTTTGGCCGAACGCCCGAAGGAAACACCGGCGATCGTCGAATGACAAGTAGTGTTCGAAGTATTCTTCGCGAGTGACCGTAATGCTTTCCTCGGAGAGGAGCCGCCGAAGCGCGGCCATGTGAATCGGCTCGCTGTCGGCTATCACGCCGTCACAGTCGAATATGATTGCCTTGAGCATCTCGAAGAGGAGTCTAGCGGAAGAGATCGAGCGGCGCGACGACTACGCAACAAAAAAACGCGGAGCGAGAAAAATGAAACGTCCCGCTCCGCCCATCCCTAATTATTTGCCGATCATCTCAGTTGTTTGGCGGCTGAGCCTTTCTTGAGTCACTCGCCTTCTTCAATTGTTTGAGCGCCGTGTCGGCTTCACCCTTTGTGATCTCGCCGTCTTTGTTCAGATCAAGCGCCTTGAAAGTCTTTTCGTTGTTCATCTCGTCAGCGCTGATCTTGCCGTCTTTGTTCTTGTCGTACTTGTCGAACAGGTTGGTCACCTCAACTCCGCCGGTCGCCTGGGCCTGCACTTCGTTCACCGCGCGGAAAAACGCGTTGAGTTCTTCCTGACTGAGCTCGCCGTTGTGATCTTTGTCCAGGGCGTCGAACAGGGATTCGATCTTTGCGAACTCTTCTCGCGAAACTTTGCCGTCCGCGTTCGCGTCCAGGAGTTTAGTGAGGCTCTCGCCTGTGCGCGGGCCGCCCATCGTCATTCCTCGGCGCATTGCGTTGAATTCTTCTTCGTCAATGAAGCCGTCGTGATTCGCATCGAGCCGATCGAAAGCCTGCGCTGGAAACTGGCTTGGGAACTCGTCCCTGCTGATCTTCTTGTCTTTATTCTTGTCGAGGTCCGCGAAGGTCGGCATTTGAAATTGCATACGCATACCGCCGCCCTGCTGCATTCCCGGAGGCATCGGCGGGTGCTCATCCTGTGCCGAAGCAACCGTCGCGCTCGCGGCGATCACCGCAAAAGAAAACATTAGTCCGAACAACTTCTTCATTTTGTGATTACTCCTTATTATCAGATACCGTCCGGCTAGAAATTGAATCTCAAGGTGAGATCGATTCTTCTGGCCGCGCTAAACCCGAAGCCGCCCCCGCCCCCGCCGCCGGCATTGTTTGATCTGCCGAAGAAGGGCGAGGTGAGCGTTCCGTTGAAGTTTCCTTCGTTGAGATGATTGAGCACGTTCATCGCATTGATGCTGATCGTCAGATTGTATTTGTGCCGCGAGCCGCCGCCGAAGCCGCCCGGCCCGCCCATCATCACCATTCGATCTCCGCCGCCGCCTCCGCCAATCACCTGCATTCCACCGGCGGGCCCGCCAGCCTGGCCACCGCGAGCGCCGCCGCCTGTGTTACCTCCACCCGCGTTACCGCCGCGAGCGCCGCCGGCATTACCGCCCCGTTGATTCTGCCCTTGCCTGTTTTGTTGCCCGTTCTGTTGACCGCCGCGATTTTGAGACATTCCCGGAAAATTGTTAGGCGGCGGGCCAAAGCCGAATGTCTTTGATATGCCGACATTCACGCTTATGGACCCGGGGCCTTGCCCGAAGTTTCGCGGAATGATGATATCGCCGGGTCCGGGATTTGGATTGAAAGTTCCAAACCGGGTTACGATCGCGCCGGGATCGCCGGGCTTCGCAAAGGCCGGCCGGTCAAAAAAGGCGTTGTCGCCGTTGTTGTCGCGCCCGGTTGTAATATTGAACGGACTTCCGGTTCTCATGCTGAGATTCGGAGTCAGTCTCAACTCCCACAGCGGCAGTGTAAAGTTCCCCACGAAGTTAAATGAATGCCGCGGATCAAAAGATGCGCGGCCATACTCGAGCGCAAGATCGTAGGGATCGGCGGGCATGCTTGTCGCGCGATCGGTATCGTTGTGTGACGAAGCCAGCGTGTAGAAGCTCAGCAGCGAAATCTTTTGATTGATGTTCGCGCGCAGCATGACTCGCAGCTCTTGCCGCCTCGCGAAGCCGGTCGATTCATACTGAAGAAGCGGACCTTCGCCGGGGAAAGGACGCACCGGCAGCCCGTTGTCAAATCCGAGCGGAGCGTTGATGTTCCGCAATCTGAAAAGGTGCACGCCGCGGAAGTAGTTGTACATCGCGGAAGCAAAAACGCTCTTCGACAACTGGCGCTCATAGCTCAGGCTTCCCTGAATCGTGTACGGCGCGTTCAGGTCCTCGCTCTTGATGCGGGTCGTTGGCAGAATCCTCTCGGCGATCTCGAAGCTGTCGGGAATGCTGCTGAAGAAGGGCGGCCGCTGGATGACGAATTGCTGCTGATGCTCTCCATCGAATCTGATGGTATCCGATGTCACACCCGAATCGAGGCGAGAATAGAAGACTCCGCCGCCGCCGCGGATCGTGTTCTTCTTATCCGGCTGCCAGCCAAAACCGAAGCGCGGCGCAAAATTCATCTTATCCTTGAGGTGAGTTTGGAAGTCCTGCCGCAAGCCAAACGACAGCGTGAGCTTGGGCGAAAGCTTCCAGTCATCCTGCAGAAACCATCCATATTCCCACTGCGTGAACCCGACAAACGGATCGCCGCGATTAATCGAGAACTGAGACGGGCGAGCTGCCGGGTCTCCCTGAAGAACCGCGGCATACTGCTGCAGCGAGCTAAAGGTGAACGTCCCGTTGAAGTTTGAACGATTCAGGTTTTCGTACTGATCTCCCTCCGCGGTGAATCCGGTCTTGAACGTATGCGACTTATGCGTATAGGTGAGCACCTGGTTCGCGTCGAGGCTTCGATTAATGTTATCCGAAAAACTCTGACTGCCGCCGCCGTTGAACGCATCCAGCACATTGACGGCTACCGCATTTGACAATCCGCGCGACTGGCTGGATCGCTGGCTCATCTGAAGGCGAATCTCATTGACCGCGTGCTCGCTCGCGATTGTTGTGAGCGAGAATCGGAACATGTTCTCATGTGATGACGAAGTAGACGCACGCTCCGGCAGAACAAACCCGCCTCCGCCTCCGCTCAGCCTGGTGTTTTCCGAATGGCGGTACTGAAAGCCGACCGTGTGCTTTTTGGTCAGGGAGATATCAGTGCGGGCGGAAATATTGTAGTTGCGCGCCGGAGTGAGAACCGTCGTCAGAAACGGTTGGGGCTGAAACGTTGTTGGATTCAGGATTATGGCGTTCACGACATCGTTTTCGTTTAATTCGTTTCGTGAAAAATCCAAAAAGAAGCCCGCGCGATTCTTGATGATCGGCCCGCTGAAATAGCCTCCGTACCTGCGCGTCTGATACGGCGCTCTGAATGACGCATACGGGTTGCGCGCGTTGAGCGACTCATCGTTGAAGTTGATATTGAAGCCCCCGTGATAGGTGTCCACGCCGGGCTTGGTGATTATCTCGATTCGCCCAAAGCCGCTTTCTGAATGCTCCGCCGAAAAAGGATTCGAGTTTATGTTTATTCTGAGAATAGCCTCCTTGGGTGGAATCTGGCCTCGCTCGTGGAAGCCTCCGACGTAGACGTTGGCGTCGCCGCCGGCCGCGCCCGCCATTTGCCGCAGCGTATCCAGCAACTCGTCCGGATCGTCGGGCAGCGCTTCGAGGTCCTTCTCGGTCAGGGTGATGGCTGAAAGATTCTTGTCCGGTTCCGTGGACAGGCCCGTAGAATTCTCCTTCACCTCGACCTGCTCGGCGATGACCACCTTTAGCTTCACGTCGAAGGGGCCCGACTGCTTCGTCGTCAGCTCGATCTCTTGCGAGAATTTCGCGAAGCCTTCGACCTCGACCGTCAACGTATACGTGCCGGGCTTGACCATGAAGCGATACCGCCCGCGATCGTCGGCGACGGTGTTGTACTTCTGACCCTTGCCGTCATCCAGCGTAAGCGGCGCGGCCGTGATATACGCGTTCGTTTCGTCTATCACCGTGCCCCGAAGCTCGATCAAGGTTTGAGCCTGGGCCGTTGCCGGTCCGGCCAATCCTGAAAACCCGATCGTGAGGATTAACAGGCTGAGCGAAATTGAGATGGCTTTTTTCATTTTGTTCACGTCTGTACTTCAGATAGTCCAGCGCACAAGTTCCACTGAATGAGTTCGCCTCTGCGAAAACAATCAGGGCAACTCGCGCGGCTACTTCTTATTCCGTTCTCGCTCCTGTTCGCGCATCCTGTCGCGTTCTTCGATCATCTTTTCATACTTCGGAAGCTGGTCGGGTGTGAGCAGCGCTCGAATTCGATCGCGCGATTGTTCACGAACGGCGTTGAACCTTGGCTCGAAGTCTTTGATTCGAGGCTCGAGTTCGCTTCTGATTTCGCGGTACTTCTCGCTTGTTTCATCGAGGATCTTTTTGATCTGGTCCTGTTGATCGGTGGTCAGTCCCACTCGCTCGTCCAACCGTTTTATGAGGAACTCGGTACCGTGTTGCGGGACGTCCTTCTTAGCGGAGCTAGTCATCTGCTCATACAGATTCAAGGACAGCGCGCCGGCTGCGAAGCCGATCACGAACACCGTCACCACAATCAATCGAGCCTTTGTTTGGCTGCTCGTCTTGGTTTCCATATTCACTTCTCCTCGAGGGCAACTAAGGTTTCCAGCACATCGTCACGCGTGGGCGCGGGATAATCGTACATATCGCCGAAGACGACTCGCTCTCGTGGCCGGAGGGCCGCGCGATCGACTCCCGGCGGGGCCTCGCCCCAAAACAACGTCGCCCCGGCCATCAACAGCAGCAATACAGCCATCGCCGGAATCAGTTGCTTTGCGGTCAACAGCAACGCGCTGGCCCATGATTCATCGGGCAATCTCGATGGAGCGGTTTCGATACCCCGCGCAATCCTCGCGCGAAGCCCTCGAAAGAAATCCTCGTCCGGGATCACCGGCTCAGCCGCGGCAGCAGCGTCAAGGGTCGCGCGTTGCAATGCGAACAACCGGAACTCCAATGCGCATCGCGAGCAATCCGCAAGGTGATGCTCGGCTGCCGCGCGCTCGGATATCGCGAGGCTGTGATTATCAAGCGCGGCAAAATGTTTTCGTGTCTGACGGCATGTCATTTTGATCTCATCATCCTTACTGGTCATTTCTTCTTGCTCCTCTGCATACGCTCCCCGCTCAGTACCAATCGTTTCATCGCCGCTCTAAGCGTTCGACGCGCGCGAAAGGCGCGGACTTTCACTTTCGATTGACCCCAACCAATCATCTCCGAAACTTCCTTCACTGAAAATCCATCGCGGTCAATCAGCACGACCACCAGCCGGTCTTCCGGATCAAGCTTCGACAAGAGCCTCTCGGCAATCTCGGCGGCGTCGCGTTGCCGCTCTGAGCTTGCGTGCCTTGCCCTGGCGACTTCAAGCATTTGAAGCTCGAACCACTCATCTTCCTGCTGAGTCTCGTGGGGCGACTGCTGATCGATTCGCCGGCGTCCGGCTCGAAGGTGATCGTAGCACGCGTTCACTGCGATTTTCGCTACCCACGCCTCGAACGACCGGCCCATGGTGAACGTGCTAAGCGAGAAAAACGCCTTGGCGAATACTTCTTGCCCGATGTCCTCAACCATGTCCCGGCGGCGGAAGAAACTGCCAATAATGCTGAAGACTCGAGAGCTGTGACGCCGAACCAAAATCTCAAAGGCGTCCTCATCACCCGCAAGGCTGCGTCTGATGATCTCATCATCCTCTGTCTCCGGCAGCACCGAGGTATCGATATCCGTCTGGTCGATGCCGGTGCTTGTGAACTGGTCAACGCCCCGGGCCGCCGAATGATCATCCGCTTGAATCACGTTGACCGGGGCTTGCTCAGAAGCGTCGCTGACCGCGGCACGTCGCGCGGTGGTCTGAGCGTTGCGGTTATCGACCTGCTTCAATCCTCGCTCCACTGATTTGCGGGAATTGTTCCCGGTTGATGCTGCTTGTCGCGTCCACGCCCGTTGGCGCGGAACAACTTGGCGCGACAGGTTGATCGAGTTTGGATGAACCCGACGCACTAACGCTAGCCTTGTTCCCCGGTTTTCATCAACCCCAAGCCTGCACACCGCCAGATTTCTTTGCAAAGAACCAGTGCGGACCCGCGCGAATGCCCGCGGGTCAACACCTTACAAGACGAAGCTGCGCTCGTAATGGTTACTAAAAGTGGCGCGGTGCTTCAAATTAATACTCGTCACCTGAGTGCGCGTCGGTCCGCCAATATCTTCTTGACAGGATGCTGCGGACTGGACAGTCTACGATACATTGATTTCAGGCTGGTACGAGAAATGATTGTAATGAAAATCGGCGGCACATCCGTTGAGGATGCCGCCGCCATCAATCGAGTGGCCGGCATCGTTAAGGGGCGCCTGGACCGCGCGCCGGTTGTGGTTGTATCGGCGATGGCGCGAGTCACCGACGCGTTGCTCCAGATCGCGCACGCGGCGAGGGAGCGCCGATTTGAAGAAGCATCCGCCGGCATCAACGCGCTTCTTGAACGGCACCTGGGAGTCGCTCGAGAGTTGCTCAACCCGTTCGCCGATGCAAGCTTGATCGATGAAGTCGAAGCCGCGACGAAAGAGCTCGTGGCCGTGTTGGAGAACCTTGTGCGCTCTGTCGCTACGCTTGGCGAGCTTACGCCGCGCAGCCAGGACGCAATTGTTTCCTTCGGCGAGCGGCTGTCCTCGCGACTCGTGGCCGCGGCGTTCGTTGTGAGAGGCATAGACGCCGAGCTTGTCGATTCGCGTGACTTTATCATCACTGACGATCGCTTCACGGCCGCGACTCCCGATATGACCGAGATTGATATTCGCGCACGCGAAGTGCTCAAGCCGCTGCTCGCCGAGCACCGCGTGCCGGTTGCGCAGGGTTTCATTGGCGCCACAAGAAGCGGGACGACGACGACTATTGGGCGCGGCGGCTCGGATTATTCAGCGGCTCTGATCGGCGCCGCGCTTGATGCCGAGACAATTGAGATTTGGACTGACGTGGATGGGTTGATGACCGCGGACCCGCGTGTCGTGCCGGAGGCTCGCCGCATTCGAGTGATCTCTTTCGCCGAAGCGTCTGAGCTCTCATTCTTTGGCGCAAAGGTCCTTCATCCGAGCACGGTCCTGCCCGCGGTCGAGAAGGGAATACCGGTTCACATCTATAACACTCACAACCCCGCATGCGAAGGCACGCTGATTGTCGCCGAGCCTCGCGCTTCGAAAAACGTAATCAAGTCGATCGCGTTCAAGCGCGGCGTCACGATCGTGAACGTTACGTCGACCAGAATGCTGTTGGCCTATGGTTTTTTGCGGACGATCTTTAATGTATTCGAGCGCCACGAGACTTCGGTGGACGTAGTGACGACCTCTGAGGTTTCGGTGTCGATGACGCTGGATGATCCGGATCGTCTCGACGCGATCAAGCGGGATCTCAGCGGCATCGGAGAAGTGACGGTTGAAGGCGAAAAAGCCATTGTCTGCGTTGTCGGCGACAATTTGAAATTCACGCCGGGCGTCGCGGCGCGGTTATTCAAATCAATCGAGAGCACCAACGTGAACATGATCAGCCAGGGCGCGTCCGAGATAAACGTGACATTCGTTATCGATGATGTCGAGGTTGAGCGCGTGGTGCGATTGCTTCACGACCAGTTTTTTACGGATTGCGATCCAGCGGTCTTTGCCTGAAACGCGATTGCCGAACCCGCTCGATGGTTTTCCCCACGCGATTCAATCCCCGGCGCTAGTTGCCGGCGGCGAATCGACACTCACCTGATGATGGTGATTTGCGACTTGAGCTGCGTGACCGAGCAGATAATGGGCCAGCTCTTCGTTGCTGTGACGCAGGCAATACTCCTGAAATGTCTCGCCGCTTGTTTTGTCTTCAGCATAACGCCTAAACAAGCGGGCCATCGATTCCGCGAGTTCATCGGAAGGAAGACGCACGCCAATCCTTCTCGCGAAAGTTTCGTGTTCGCCTACACCGCCGCCGAGAAAGACCTGAAACGTCTCTTTCTTCACTCCGTCAATCGTCGTCAGCGAACCTTCGAGCCCGACGTCGCAAATATGATGTTGCCCGCAAGCATTAGGGCAACCGGTCACGCTGATCCGAGGACGATCCTCCAGATCAACTTGCTCGGCGAGGTAATTGTCTAACTCGCGAGCACGGTTCTTTGTTTCGGCGATTGCAAGCTTGCAAAACTGGATGCCAGTGCAGGCAATCATCCCGCGCCTCGCCCACGAAGGTTCGTAGTCGAAGCCTCCCGCAGTCAGCTCGTGTTTGAGCGCGTCAAGATTCTCGCTCTCGATGTCCAGCAGGATGATGTTCTGTGTATTAGTCGTTCGAAGCCGGCCGCGGCCATGTTTTTCAGCAAGCTCAGCGAGAATCCTCAAACCGTCTGAGGAAGTCCTGCCGCCGACGATCGCAACGCCGGCGTAGTGCAACGAGTCGCCTCGCTGGCGATGAATTCCAAGATGAGTGCGGTCGCGCCCCGTGATCGCCGGCGCTTCCAGTTGCTCGGCGCGGCGAAGCTTTCGGCTGAGTCTCGCTTCCACTTCGTCGCGAAAGCGCGGGATCTCCCATTGCTCGACGAGGAACTTCAAACGCGCGCGCTTGCGATTCTCGCGATTGCCCTCATCGCGAAACACCGACGCAACGGCCGCGCAAAAATCGACTACTTCGTTCGGCTCGATCAGCACACCTAGGTCTTTTGAGAAGCGCGGCGTTGTCGAAAGTCCTCCTCCAATTCGCGCACGAAAGCGAACCGCGCCGTCGTCATCGCGCACGGCGAACAAACCAATGTCATTGATTTCGGGATACACACATCGGACGGCGCATCCGCTTATCGCGATTTTGAATTTGCGAGGCAAGTTTGAGAATTCGCGATTGCCCACGAAGAAATCATTCACGCGCGTGATCAGCGGCGTCGCGTCGTAAAGCTCATCCGAGGCGACTCCCGACACCGGGCAACTGATTATGTTGCGAACCGTGTCTCCGCAAGCTTCGGTTGTCGAGAGCCCGACGCGTTCGAGCGCCTGGAATATCGCCGGAATGTTTTCAATCCTCACCCAATGAAGCTGGATGTTCTGACGAACGGTGATGTCGGCGAGACCTCGGCCGTAGTCTTGAGACAAATCCGCGATCGCGAGCAGTTGCTTCGACGTCAACTGTCCGCCGGGAATTCGGAGCCGAACCATGAAGTAGCCGTCGTCCGCGGGCCGCTGAGTGTATACGCCATACCATTTGAACAGCGCCTCGTCCTCGGGCGAGATGTGAAACTGGCGAGCTTCGGCGTAACGATAGATGTCGGCGACGGCGTCGAGCCCGTCTTTCGCATGCTTAACCTGTTCGATTTTGTTCATAGGCTGCTCCCGCAAATGATTCGGCCGGTTCAATTGGGATGAAAAGTTCACACGACTCAACAGACGCCGCCTGAACATTCAGAACATGCTCGAGAATCTTTGCTGCGCTTTCTTCGATTGATTCCTCGGATGTGTCGACGATAATTTCGGGCGCGAGCGGTTCTTCATACGGATCGCTGATGCCGGTGAACTGCTTGACCTCGCCCGAGAGCGCTTTGGCGTAGAGACCCTTCACATCGCGTTCAATCAACGTTTCGATTGGACACCGGACAAACACTTCGACGAATCGCAAGCCTTCGCTTTCGATCGAGCGTCTAACATCGCCGCGCGACTGCCGGTATGGAGAGATAGCAGCGCCGAGTACCACTACCCCGTTGCGCGCCAGCAGTCGCGCGACGAAACCGATACGGCGGATGTTCGTCTCACGATCTTGTTGGGAGAATCCAAGCCCGCGGCTCAGGTTCTCTCGAACTTCGTCGCCGTCCAGCGTTTCGACTCGATTACTCGAAGCAGTCAATCGAGCCGACAGCGCTTGAGCGAGCGTTGTCTTGCCCGCGCCTGAGAGTCCAGTCAGCCAAATTACCAATCCGTTGTCTTGTCTCCCATCACTCATAGTTCAAAGTCCACCTTCAAGTATGTTTGCCGAAGTCATCGCTTCGGTTCGGCTTCTCGGCGAGCGGACGCGTCGCTCTTTGGTACAAGTTCGATCCGGTTGTCGCTGCGTGGAGCCCGCATTCATTCTTGGATTGCCCGGACCATCGGCCCGAGCGGTCGGGCTCGCCGGGGCGCACCTGGGTCGTGCAATGAGTGCAGCCGATGCTGGGATAGCCGCGGTCGTGCAGTGGATTGTAAGAAACGTCGTTTCGCGCGATGTACTCCCACACTTGCGCTTTGCTCCAGCGAGCCAGTGGATTGATCTTCACGAGCCGCCATTGATAGTCCCACTCGACGATGCGAGCAGACGCGCGCTCGAGAGTCTGATCGCGGCGAATGGCGGTGATCCACGCGCGGCGATTTCTCAATGCTTCCCTGAGCGGCTCGAGTTTTCTCAATCGGCAACAAAGATCGGGATCGGTCGACCAAAGCTTCGCGCCGAACTTTAGCTCCTGTTGTTCGGGTGTGAGATCAGATGTGTAGGACCGGATCGCGATCTTGTAGCGATCTTCTATGCGGCGGCGAAGCTCGTACGTTTCAGGAAACAGGAACGAGGTATCCAGGAAGAAGACATCGACCCGCGGATCGATCTTGACCGCCATATCGATGAGCGCGACGCCTTCGGCTCCGAAGCCCGTCGCCAGAGTGAGCGATTCTCCGTACTTGTCGAAGGCCCATTCGAGCGTCCGCTCGGGTTCTGCTTCTTCAAGCCGCGCCGAAGCGTAGTCCAGCCGTGCGAGCTCTTTATCCGACGCCCCCGGGTGAACGATGTTACTTGTCATACGAACTCCCATTGATCGCTTGTGAGCGGCGCCGCCGTCGCGCCGAGTAAGTGCTCGAATTGTGAAGCGTCAAACCACGCGAGTTTGCTGGCGAGCCGAACGACGTCTCCGACAACGGCAATCGCCGGCGGATCAATCCTGAAGCCGCGTTCGCACAGTTCATCCGCGGCAACCAAATCTTCGAGCGTAGTAGAGAAGACTTCCTGATGCTGATAGGTTCCCCAGCGAATGATTGCGATTGGTGTTGCCGGCGCGCGGCCGCTCGCGATTATCTCGCGTGCGATTCGAGTGATTGTCTGAGCGCACATGAAAATCACGAGCGTGTCGGCGGCGTGCGCGGCGATCGACCAATCAACGGCCGGCCGCTTGCCGTGCGCCGCATCGTGTCCTGTTATGAATGCCACGCTTGAAGAGTAATCGCGATGTGTGAGTGGTATTCCCGCGTAAGCCGCCGCCGCAATCCCCGATGAAACGCCGGGAACAACTTCGAACTGAACGTTGGCGTCGGCAAGAGCTTCTGCTTCTTCGCCACCGCGCCCAAAAATGAACGGATCACCGCCCTTGAGCCGGGCCACGATCTGCGCGGATTGCGCCCGCGCAATCAGAAGCTGGTTGATCTGACTCTGTGAGATTGACGGCTCGCCGCCGCGTTTTCCGACATAGATCAACTCAGCGCCGCGGCGAGAATGTGCGAGAACCTCTGGGTTCACCAGATGGTCGTAGACAATGATGTCGCTTTCGCCGATCGCTTCGGCGGCTCTTAACGTAAGAAGCTTCGGATCGCCGGGCCCCGCGCCGATCAAGTAGACCTTTCCAGGTTTTAGAGCGTCGTTCATCCGCTTAACGAAACCTCGGCAAAAACGAAAAACCCACCACCGGCAGAGCCGATAGTGGGTTTTTTCTTGAACAGTCTCGAGCTTATAAAGCTCGTGATGTATTTACTTCTCAGGTTTCAAGCGAGCAGACTCCACTATTGGCTCTGTGCGAGCGCGCCTCTGGCGCGCTGCAACAGATGCAATAGGAATCTCGAGTCGCTCTTCTCATAAAACTCTGTTTATCGAACTTCAGGTTTCAACGTATACACGCTCTACTACCTAGAGGTCAAGCACAAAGTTTTGAATTATGACGAATTTTCTTGACTGGTGGGAAACAGCCGTTGTATTCTGTGGGCTCCTGAGAAGGACGTGGTGATTTAAGCAAATTGCTCCACGTAAAAATGTGCTAAACCGCGACGGAGATTAAAAGGCCCGCGCTGTTTGGCGCGGGTCTTTTGTTCTTTCACAGTAAACACGTGGCGATTTAAAGGTGACTTGCTCCACGTAAAAAACTGCTAAACAGCCGGAGTGAATTCAAAGCCTCGCGCTAGTTTTAGCGCGGGGCTTTTTCAGTTTCCGGCAAGCCGGAGGATAGAAATGACTTTTATCAATGGATTGAAGTGCCGTGAGTGCGGGCGCGAGCATCCGAAGCGAGCAATAGCGGGATGCGAAGAGTGCTTTGCGCCACTCGAGGTCGACTATGACTACGACGCGATAGCTCGCGTGCTATCGCGTGAAGTAATCTCCGCGCGTCCAAAGAACCTGTGGCGCTACCGCGAGCTGCTGCCACTCGAAAGGGAACCGGCGGTCGGACTCGCCAGCGGCGGAACTCCCCTCATTCGCGCCGAGCGGCTCGGGCGCGTGTTGGGCATCCGCGACCTGTACATAAAGAACGACAGCGTCAATTCCCCGACGCTTTCCTTCAAAGACCGGGTGACGGCGGTCGCAATCAACAAGGCCCTCGAATTCGGACTTTCAGCCGTCGGCTGTGCATCGACGGGGAACCTTGCGAATTCGGTGGCCGCGGGTGCCGCCTCGGCCGGACTGCCCGCGTACATCCTGATTCCCGATAACCTCGAGCTTAACAAGATCATCGCGACTTCGATCTACGGCGCGAGGGTGATCGCCGTCCGCGGCAACTACGACGGTGTGAATCGCTTGTGCGCGGATCTGGCCGAGCGTTATCCGTGGGGTTTCGTCAACGTGAACCTGCGGCCTTTCTATGGAGAGGGATCAAAGACGTTTGGCTACGAGATCGCGGAACAGCTTGGTTGGCGCGCGCCCGCAGCCATCGTCGTTCCGATGGCGGGCGGTTCGCTGATTACGAAGATTCGCAAAGGACTCAAGGAACTCGAGAAGCTCGGCTTGCTTGAAGAAGAAGTCCGTACTCGATTCTTTGGAGCACAGGCGACGGGCTGCAATCCGATAACGTCGGCTGTGAAGCGCTCCTCGATCGAGATTCAACCGGTCAAGCCCGCCACGATCGCGAAGTCGCTGGCGATCGGCAACCCGGCCGATGGTTATCACGCCGCGCGGCTGATCGCGGAAACACAAGGCTGGGCAGACGACGCGAGCGATGAAGAAATCGTCGCTGGCATACGGCTGCTCGCGGAAACCGAAGGTATCTTCGCTGAAACCGCGGGCGGCGTGACGATCGCCGTAACAACGAAGCTCATCGAGCAGGGCCGGATCAACGCGGACGATCTGACAGTCATCGCGATCACTGGAAACGGTTTGAAGACACCGGACGCTGTGAAGCTTCCCAAGCCGATTTGTATCGAGCCGAAGATCGACCAATTCGATCGCGTCGCTTCGGGACTGGCGGCAACGGTTTGATCGATCTCACGCGACCACTGAAAGGAGAAACCCATGTCAATAAAGCTGACGATACCCACGGCATTGCGCAAGATCACGCGCGACGCAGACGTTGTTGAAGCCGAGCCGGGAACGGTTCAAGAAATCATCGCGAGCCTTGATCAATCATATCCGGGATTCCGCACGCGAATCTGTGAGGACGAAGACAAGCTGCGCCGATTTATCAACATCTACGTCGACGGCGAAGATATCCGCTTTCTCGACAATCTGACTACGCGAGTCCGAGACGGCGCGGAGCTCGCGATCGTTCTCGCTATAGCAGGAGGATGATCGAGCGCCGGCGAGAGTCTTGCCACAAGGAGAGAAACAGATGACAAACCTGAACGGGAAAGTTGTGCTTATCACAGGAGCGTCGCGAGGCATCGGCGCCGCGGCGGCGATTCGATTCGCCGAAGCCGGCGCCGATATAGCCGTGAATTATTTTAGACACGAGGCTGACGCGACGGGCGTTGTCGAGCGCATTCGATCGCTGGGCTCGCGTGCGGTTGCGATTCAAGCCGATGTATCTCGCTTCGACGACGTGCGTGAATTGTTTCGACGAACTACCGGGGCATTCGGGCGCATCGATGTGGTCGTGGCAAATGCGGGGATATGGACCGGCGGCGCAATCGACGAATTGGACGAGAGCGCGTGGCAGGAGACGATCGACGTCAACCTCAAAGGCGTGTTCGCGTGTTGTCACTTCGCGGCCCGATACATGAAGCGGCAGAGATCGGGGTCGATCATCACCGTTTCCTCGACCGCCGGTCAGCGAGGCGAGGCGAATCATTCGCACTACGCGGCTTCAAAGGGCGGCATTATCTCGCTGACCAAATCTCTGGCAAGCGAGCTTGGGCCGTTCGGCATAAACGTGAACTGCGTGGCGCCGGGCTGGGTGGATACGGATATGTCGGCCGAACCGTTGCGGCGGTCTCGCGAGATCGAAAAACTTGTAGCCGATATTCCTCTGAGACGGGTCGCATCGGCCGATGATGTAGCCGGGCCGATTCTGTTTCTTGCGTCGGATCTCGCGCGTCACATAACCGGAGAAGTGTTGAATGTTAACGGCGGATCGGTGCTGTGCGGATGAGGAGACATTTTAGTTGCGGTGTGAGAATGAGAGGCAGGCGCTCTCACGATTTCCTTTGTCTCATCCAGTACTCTCTGAAAGCTCTTAGCCGAGGCAGTGACTCCCGGTCACGTTCGCGATTCGCGGCCGCTTTGCTTGCGATGATGTCGTCCAGATGACACACCGGGAAGCCTTCAACATCGATGTGCCGCCGCCATGCGTCATCGAAGCGCTCGATTCCATCCGGAGCGAAGATAAGGTCGAGGTCAAACGGTCCGTTTTTTAATTGAACGAAGTCCTTTCCGCGCTCGATCTCCTCTGCTTGCTCGCCGGTCAAATCAAAGCCCAGCTCTCGGAGCGCAATTACCATCGCGCGCCCGTTCTCAGGCGAGCGTTCCGGAAAAACATCCGCGTCCTGTGTAGTGTCTGAGAATCCCAACAGGATCGCGCCTGACTTTCCGATGAAGAGGTAGCGCACGCCGTGGCGCAGAAATGCGTCTCGTATTTCCTGTGCCTGTCGATATTCAAATGCGGCCATAACCTAACCATGTAGGAAGGTTCTCTTCACACCACCGGCGATAGTCTTCCATAGTCTCAAAGGAGCGGTATTTTGCGTCGTCCATCACAGGCTTGTAGGTGTGAATAAAGCTGTAGCGCATTCTGGTTTCAAGTGAACGACGAGCAGCGGCTTCGAATTCCGCAAGCCAATCGGCAGGGATCGCCGTGGTCTCGTCCTCTTCTCCGGTCAACGCGCGACCCGCAGACTTCTGATCATCATTCGTTTCTTTAGTCATTGGATAAAGCTGAATCTAGCATGCGGGTAGGACTGCTACAACAGCGACAATGATTGACTCTCGCTGGTCGGCCGGTGTACTCTAACCGCGTCGAAAACTTATCGTGGCGATTTAAGCAAATTGCTCCACGTAAAAAACTGCTAAACAGCCCGAATCAGCCTCGCGCAGTTTAGCGCGGGGTTTTTGTCGTTTATGGAGCGCCCGTCGAGTATTCACCGCGGTTGTTCAGAGCGGGCGTTCAGAGTACCGGCTTTAGCCGGCTGACTTGTTGATTGAGAGACTAAGCATCACAGCGATACTCTCAAACTCGAGAGATTATGAAAGACTTTCGCGAAGCAGTTACCGACGATCGAGTCTACGTCTTTGATGGCGCGATGGGCACGATGCTCTATCAACGCGGCGTCTATATCAATCGCTGCTACGACGAGCTCAACCTTGCGAGCCGCGACCTGGTGCTCGCCGTTCAACGCGACTACGTCAAGGCTGGCGCTGACATCATCGAAACAAACACCTACGGAGCGAATCGCGTCAAACTCGGCGGCTACGGACTCGAAGACAAAGCCTACGAGATCAATCACGCGGGCGCGCGCATTGCTCGCGAAGCCGCCGGTGAACGAGCCTTCGTAGCCGGGGCAATCGGGCCTCTCGGTATTCGCATCGAGCCTTACGGTAAGACCTCCGCCGAAGAGACGCGAGAGGTTTTTCGCCAGCAAGCCGAAGCGCTGCTCGAAGGCGGCGTCGATCTTTTCGTATTCGAAACGTTCTCGGACGTCACTGAAATTCAACAAGCATTGCTGGCCGTGCGCTCTATCTGCAATCTGCCGATCGTCGCGCAGATGACGATTCAAACTGACGGGAATACGAGCTACGGCACAGCGCCCGAGGCTTTCACGAAACAGCTCGATGAGTGGGGAGCCGATGTCATCGGATTGAATTGCTCGGTCGGGCCTCACACGATGCTCGAAGCCATCGAGAAGATGCGCGAAGTCACCAGGCGCAAGCTCTCGGCCCAACCTAATGGGGGACTCCCTCGACAAGTGGACGGGCGGATGTTTTACATGGCGTCACCCGAATACATGGCTAAGTACGCCAAGCGATTGATCCAGGCGGGCGCGAAATTCGTGGGCGGATGCTGCGGCACGACTCCGGAGCACATAAAGCAAATCGCGAACGCGGCGGCCGCGCTGTCACCGGGCCGGTCAACTGTTCGCGTGTTTGTTCCCGAAGACAAACCGCCCGACGTTCAGGTCGTGCCGTGCGCTGAGCGATCGCGATTCGCGGAAAAAATCTGCGCGAAAGAATTCGTCACTTCGGTTGAGATAGTTCCGCCAAAAGGTGTCGATCCTTCGAAGATGCTCGAAGGCGTGCGCGTCTTGAAAGAAGCCGGAGTCGATGCGGTCAACGTCCCGGACGGCCCGCGCGCGCAATCGCGAATGGGAGTTCTCGCGGTTTCGACGCTCATCGAGCAGCGCGTTGGAATCGAAACGGTCGTTCACTACTGCTGCCGCGATCGAAATCTTTTGGGAATGACAAGCGACCTGTTGGGCGCTGCCGGGTTGGGGTTGAGGAATCTTTTAATCATCACCGGCGATCCCCCGAAGATGGGACCTTATCCCGAAGCGACCGCGGTGTTCGACATCGATTCGATCGGGCTCGTGAACATGGTCAATCGCTTGAATCACGGATTGGACATCGGCGGCAACCCGATAGGTGCGCCGACCTCGTTCTTTATCGGAGTAGGTGTGAACCCTTGCGCGGTTGATATGGATTACGAGCTGCGGCGTTTCGAATGGAAGGTCGAAGCGGGCGCAGAGTTCGCAATCACTCAGCCGACATTTGATGTCAAGCAACTCAAGGAGTTTTTGAAACGGATCGAGCACTGTCGCATTCCGGTTATCGCGGGCATCTGGCCGCTGGTGTCTTATCGCAACGCGGAGTTCCTGGCCAACGAAGTGCCGGGGGTGGTCGTTCCTCAGTCCGTGCTCAAGCGGATGGAGCGGATCACCGACAAGGACGCGGCTCGCGAAGAAGGATTGGCGATCGCGCGCGAGACGTTGCTTGAGGTTCGCGAGTTGGTGCAAGGCGTACAGGTATCCGCGCCGTTCGGGCGAGTTCAGTACGCGCTGGATGTGTTCAGCGTTTTGTAGGTGCTTGAAAGCGGCTGATTCGCGATGATAGGTTGGAAACTCGATGATGAAGCGTTTCACAGTTTCAGCGATTGTCGTATCTATGCTGTTCGTCTGCGCCGCGAGTGCTGCTCAACAACAAGCGATGACTGTCGAGATTCTTCGCGGATACCTCGACAAGATGGGTCTGCGCTATGTTCCTCATCCGAAGAACTCCGATGCGGTGGTCGTTCCGCGCAGTGAAAACCGGAACGCCGAACGGCTCGATCTTTATGTCGAGCTTCGCCGCGACAAATCGCTGGTGCTGACCGTTTATCCGAAACTCAAAGGGCGATACTTCAACCTCGCGAGAGCGACGGATCGTGAAAAGCTGCTTCAGCGATTGCTCGAAGCAAATCATCGGGCGTTTGCGACGTTCTTCGCCGATGCGCAGGGAGACATCGGCGCGCGCTTCACGTTCACTACGGAGAACGGGATTGCCTACGACGCGTTTCGAGTCGGGGTGACTGAGTTGCTGCGAATCGCCGACGAATTCACGCCGACGCTTGATGAGTATATGAAGAAGGATTGAACCACGGGGCACACGGGGAAGTTTGTGGAATCGCCGTTAGCATGAGGTGAGATCATGAAGATGAGATTGACGGTTCTGGTTATCCTGGCGGTGGTCGTGGGAAAAGCTTTCGCGCAGCAGACGGGTACTGAGCAAACACAGCCGCCGCCTAAACCCAAGCCGGTGGTCCGGCTCACGTTCGCCGAGCGCATGAAGCAATACCTTCAACGCACGGGCTCGACCATCGATGAGGGCAAGAGCGGGCCGGACATGGTGGTGTCGAATTATCCAGACGCTAAAGGCACCAAGCTCACGATTGTGCTGGTGAATGATCGCAGGAAGAACCTGCTCGGGTTTTATATCTACAACTTCGGCAGATTGAAGGGGGCGACGAACAAGGAAGAAGTCTACAAATACTTGCTTGGGGCGAACGATGCGATAACGATTGGCAGCTTTTTTGTCGATAGTGAAGAAGACATCGGCTACAAGTATCTGGTGAGCGGGGGACAAATGATGACGCAGGCGGCGTTCGAGTCGGCTTACTTCACGATGGCGGCGGTGGCTCGCGAACGAAGACCGGAGATTAGAAAGTTGCTCGGGTCTGCGAATGAGAAAGAGGATAAACCGTCGGATGTGAAGAAGGCCGCGGAAGAGAAGCCGCCAAGTAAATCGTGAAACGTGATGCGTGATGACTGATCGAAAAGAAAGAAGAAAGCAACTGGAAGACCTGCTCGCGGAGCGAATACTCGTGCTCGATGGCGCGATGGGCACTGCTATTCAAGCTCGAAACCTGACCGCCGACGATTTTGGCGGAGTTCAACTCGAAGGCTGTAACGAGAACCTCGTCACAACGCGACCGGACGTCATTCTCGATATTCATCGAGGCTATCTCGAAGTCGGCGCCGACATCATCGAAACAAACACATTCGGCGGAACTTCGATCGTGCTCGCCGAATACGCGCTTCAGGACCAGGTTCACCTCATCAACGAAACCGCCGCGAAGCTCGCCAAACAGGCAGCGATTGAATTCTCAACCGCGAACAAGCCGCGATTCGTTGCCGGTTCGATGGGGCCGACCACCAAAGCTATCTCGGTCACCGGCGGCGTGACCTTCGATCAAATCATCGAAGCCTTTCACGATCAGGCCGCGGGGCTCGTTGGTGGCGGCGCCGACATCCTGATCGTCGAGACTCAACAGGACACTCGCAACGTCAAAGCCGCACTCATTGGAATCTGGAAACTGTTTGATGAGATCGGGTTCAAAGTTCCAGTGATGGTTTCGGGCACGATCGAAGCGATGGGAACGATGCTCGCCGGTCAAATGGTAGAAGCGTTCGCGACTTCGATGATGCACGCCGATCTGTTGTCGCTTGGTTTGAACTGCGCGACCGGGCCCGAGTTCATGACCGATCGCATTCGCAGTCTCGCCGCTCAGGCTGAGACTCGAGTGTCGTGCATACCAAACGCGGGTCTTCCAAACGAAGACGGTATCTATCTCGAAACACCCGAGAGCATGGCGACGACGCTCGAACGTTTCGTCGATCACGGCTGGATCAATCTGGTTGGCGGATGCTGCGGGACGACGCCCGCTCACATCCGAGCGCTTGCGCAGATGGTGGAAGGCAAACGGCCGCGCGTGCCGGTTGAGCATCATCGAACTCTGTTTTCCGGTATCGATTTTGTCGAGGCGAGCGACGACCAGCGCCCGTTGATCGTTGGCGAGCGGACCAACGAAGTCGGCTCGCGCAAATTCAAACGTCTGATCACCGAAGAGAAATACGAAGAAGCGGCTGAGATCGCGCGACAACAAGTAAAAGGCGGCGCGCAGGTTTGCGATGTGAACTTGCAAAACGCTGACCGCGAAGAGTTGTACGACGTAGACCGCTTCTACGAAAAGATGATTCGCGTTGTGAAGACGCCGATCATGATCGACACTACCGACGCGGTCGCCATCGAGCGCGCGCTGACTTATTGCCAGGGCAAGTCGATCATCAACTCGATCAACCTCGAAGACGGACTCGAGAAATTCGATCTAGTCACGCCGCTCGCGCGTAAGTACGGAGCCGCGCTGATCGTCGGCTGCATCGACGAAGACAAAGAGCAAGCGCAAGCCATCACGCGCGAGCGCAAACTCGAAGTCGCGCGCCGCTCGGTCAAGCTGCTCAACGAGAATTATGGCATCCGCTCTGAAGACATAATCATCGACCCGCTGGTGTTTCCGTGCGCGACCGGCGACCAGAATTACGTAGGCAGCGCGGTTGAAACCATCGAAGGCGTGCGATTGATCAAGCAGGAGATTCCTCACGTCAAAACGATTCTCGGGATCAGCAACGTTTCGTTTGGTCTGCCCGACGCGGGAAGGGAAGTGCTGAATTCGGTTTTTCTGTATCACTGCACGAAGGCCGGGCTCGATCTCGCAATCGTCAATTCGGAGAAGCTCGAACGATATGCCTCGATTCCTGAAGAAGAGCGCCGGCTTTCAGAAGATCTGTTGTGGAATCGCGGAGATGATCCGATTGCCGCGTTCGCCGCGCACTTCCGAGGCGCGACTTCGAAGAAGAAACAGAAGGCGAGCGATCTCCCGCTCGACGAGCGATTGGCGAGCTATATCATCGAAGGCACGAAGGAAGGCTTGATCGCGGATCTCGATCTGAAGCTCAAAGAAGCCGCGCCGCTCGACATCATCAACGGTCCGTTGATGAGTGGAATGTCCGAAGTCGGGCGGCTGTTCAACGCCAATGAGCTGATCGTCGCCGAGGTGCTTCAAAGCGCCGAAGCGATGAAAGCGGCGGTCTCTTATCTCGAACAATTCATGGAGAAGGCCGCCGACAGTTCTCGCGGGCGAATCATTCTTGCGACGGTGAAGGGCGACGTCCACGACATCGGCAAGAATCTCGTCGACATTATTTTGTCGAATAACGGCTATCAAGTTGTGAACCTCGGTATCAAAGTCGCGCCGGAGGTTTTGATCCAGGGCGTGCGCGAGCACAATCCGGATGCGATCGGACTCTCGGGATTGCTGGTGAAGTCGGCGCAGCAAATGGTGCTCACCGCCGAAGACTTGAAAGACGCGGGCATCGATTTGCCGTTGCTCGTTGGCGGCGCGGCGCTTTCGGATCGTTTCACCAGGACGAAGATCGCGCCTGCTTATGCCGGAACCGTGGCGTATGCGAACGACGCGATGAACGGGCTGGACTTGTTGAATCGATTCATGGATTCCGGTTCGCGCGCGAAGCTCGAGGCTGAATTGCTCGACCGCGATTTGAATATCAAGCCGGCGGCTCCGCGGATCATCGTTGATGAAACAGAACAGCGCAGCTCGCGAATTTCGCTCGCAGTGCCGATTCCGGGAGTGCCCGATCTCGACCGTCACATCGAGGAGATTGGCACATCGAGATCGAACTATCAGGAGATCATGGATCTGGACGGCGTATGGAGCTACATCAATCCGCAGATGCTCTACGGCAAACATCTCGGGTTTCGCGGACGATTCGTCGACGCGCTTGCGGCCGGTGACATCAAGGCTCGCGAGCTTGAAGAAAAGATCGAACGCGTGAAAGACGAATGCCGCGCCGGTGCGATGAAGGTGCGAGCGGTATGGAAATTCTTCGAAGCCGAGCCCGATGGCAATTCGATCAACTTGTACGATCAGGCTTGCACGCCGGGACCGGTGGCGACGTTTCGTTTTCCGCGTCAGCGAAAGGAAGACGGACTCGCGTTGAGCGATCTGGTTTTGCCGGCGAGTTACGATGCCGGACGTCGCCGGGATCACATAGCGATGTTCGTCACTACGGCGGGCGAAGGCATACGCGAGCGCGCTGAAGAAGCTAAACTCAAAGGCGAGTACTTGCGATCATACGCGCTTCAGGCGCTGGCGCTTGAAACCGCTGAAGCCGCGGCCGAGTGGTTACATTCGCTGATTCGCTGGACGTGGGGTTTTCCCGATCCCCCGGAGCTTGCGCGTCAGCAGTTGTTTCAGGCTCGATATCGCGGCAAGCGTTACTCTTTCGGTTACCCGGCGTGTCCCGATTTGGAATCGCAGGTCGATTTGTTTCGATTGCTGCGCCCCGAAGATATCGGAGTTCACCTGACTGAGGGTTTCATGATGGAACCCGAAGCGAGCGTCTCGGCGCTGGTGTTTCATCATCCCGATGCCGCTTACTTTTCGGTGGGCGTTCAAGAGCTAGCCGAAGCGACCGCGGATTAGACCTTCAAGCGCGCGTTACGGCGATCTCGATCGCTTAAGGTACCACGCGAATCCGCTGATCACGATTCCCACGCACGCAAGAAACCCAAGCCAGAAGAATAATGTCCACTGTGTTGCGATGAGCCTGGGCGATGAACTTGTCGAGGACCTTTCGTGAAACATCACGTAAGCGCTGATGCTTCCCCCCACGGTCATCACAACGGCAGTAATCCCCGGCCATTTTTCCCTGATGGTAGTTGAGAGAGCCAAGCCGATGATACACAGCATCAACATCGGAACGAGCCAGAGCAGTCTGTCGCCGGAGCGCGCGAGATCATAGCCACTCACGGAATCTCGCACGCCCAGGCAACTCAATTCCACCCACGGCAGAAAGAAGCACACAAGCACGAAAGCGGCGAGGCTCAGGTTGATTGTTCGAGCTCGTTTCATTGATTCACAGCTCATCAACCAGTTGCTGTGTTGAATTGTTGTCCGTCCCAAACGAAGACATCGCCCGCGAGATTCAATTTTGCAGGATCCGCAGAGATCGGCGGGTCTTCAAGGAACTTCTGGATCTTGAAATGAAAGGACTGAACGGAGGCCGACGAAATGTATTCCTTGAATACTTTTTCGAAGTCGCCCTCGTATTCAACCACCGCCATGAATTGGCCATTACCCTGGCAAATCGAGACGCGTTTGATCTCGGTTATGTTCGAAAGGGCCTGCGCTGGAAACTCGATTGGCAGGTCGTGGGTCAGTTGCTGCTGGCTGCCTTGTTTGATCCGAGAAGAGAAGATAATTGTGCGAATCGCCATAGAGTATCCTCCGTAGTTCACAAGCGGCCGCGTGGTTTTCATGATAGGCGATCGCGCGCGGAGTCACCAGCGACCGCGTGCCGTGTCATCGCCTCGCGTGTATAATTTCATCAGGACGCTTGCAAATATTCCACACACGTTCATCGCGATTCGAGGCTCGGTAAACGAATTTTTCCTGTGAGGCGCGCTGAACGAAAGGAGCGTTCAAGTGGATATCGTTGTTGGAATCTTCAAGACGCGAGCTGAATCAACCAGGGCCGCAGACACTCTCAAATCAGCGGGAATCTCGGACGATCACATTGTTCGCCTGATGCCCGGCGCTTCCGAGGAGAAACTCGATTCAGTGCCCACCACCGAAACCGAGCAGCCCGGAGTGGGTGGCGCTATTGGCGGCGTAGTCGGCGGAGCGATCGGCGCCGCCGGAGGCATGAGCATCGGCGCCGCGGCGGCCAGCGTCCTTGTGCCGGGCGTTGGCCCGGTGATCGCGATAGGAGTCCTTGCGGCGGCGCTTCTCGGGACGGGCGGGGCGATTGGCGGCGCAGCGCTCGGCGATGCTCTCGACGAAGGTATGACCGAAGGCTTACCGAAGGACGAGCTGTTCATTTATGAAGACGCGTTGCGTCAGGGGCGATCGGTCGTCATAGCGTTTGTACACCCCGGCAGACAGGTTGACGTGTTCGAAGGATGATGGAACAGGCGGGCGCTGAGAGCATCGATTCGGCGCGCGAAGCCTGGTGGGCCGGGCTGCGCGGCGCGGAGGAGGAACATTACAAAGCAGATGGCCGCGACTTCAAATCGGATGAGCCCGGTTATCGAAGCGGCTTCGAAGCGGCGTTGCATCCACAGACTCGGGGCAGAGCATACGGCGACTCGATCAACTACTTAATGGCTCGTTATCCGCGGAACTATTCTGAGGAAGCATTTCGGCGCGGGTACGATCGCGGTAACAATTACCGCGCGAGTTTGGTGAAGAGTTTCAAGAAGTCCGCATGAGATTCGCGATCGTCTAGCGGCATCGCATTTGCCCTGATTCACGCGGCGCTTGTCGAGCCGTCGCGAATCGCTGGATTTTCGCGCGTTCGGTGATCTGGCGAAAAGGGGTAATGTAAATATGAGATCGAGCATCGGAAAAATCTTCGTGGCCGCAGGCGTGCTTGCTGTTTTCCTTGCAGTCTTGCTCAACCAGACTGTCGCGGGGCAGTCGCACTACTCAAAAGCGGTTGACCACCTCAAGACTGCGATTGATCTAAAGCAGAAGCGAGACCTGATCGGCGCCGAAGCGCACTATCGCGAGGCGATCCGTTTGGAGCCGGGCTATGCCGAAGCTCATTACAGCTACGCGATATTGCTGGCCGACCGGGGAGACATCAACGGCGCGATCTCGGAATCAAAGAAGGCGATAGAGATCGAGAAGAACTATCCCGAAGCGCACTTCAATCTGGCGGGCTATCTGCGAAAGAAAGGCGACCGCGACGGCGAGATAAAGGAATACGAGCGAGCGATCGCGGCCGCGCCCAACTACGCGATCGCGCACTTCAATCTCGCGAACTCGCTGGTCGAGCGCGGGGATTACGACGGGGCCATCGTCCACTATCGGGAGTACCTGAGACTTGCACCGAAGGCGAAAGACGCCGAGCAGGTCAAACAGGTAATCAAGAAACTCGAAGGTCAGCGCTGATTGTGCCTGAGCAGGTATGCTTCGAATGAAACAAAGAAAGCCAGCGCGAACGCTGGCTCTCTTGTAGTTTGGAGATTCCGGCCTGTCGATCAATAAGCGACGAAAGGCTCGGTGTAGATCTTCTTCACCCGAACGCCATTGATTCTTCTCGGCACCTTTGCGGTGAGCGGAGAATTAGCATCGATGTAGACAACGATCGCGGCATCACCCGCCACGGCATCCTCGGCGCCAACTCCAATGCCGATGATTCCCGGCTGCGACATCAACTGAACTTCCTGAGATCGCATTGCTCTCGTTGCGAGCTTAACAGCTCTTCTCGAAGGCGCAGCACCGTCCGAAACCGGCTCGGTGGATGCCGAACACGTTCCCCCTACAAAGCTCACCGCGCTTCCAAGAACCGTCGAAAGCATAGTGAGCACCTCTCCGATAGGGTTCCCGATCGTACTGGAGCTGCTGCCCGCGTACAGCAAGGCAACAGGTTGATGACAGGCGTTGTTTGACACGATCAATGAACCCGAGTCGCCGCCTGCGCTGAAGGTTGTGCTGTTAATCACTACCTGGTTCGTATAGGCAACGACAAACTTCTTGCCGGAATTGCAGCCTTTTTGATACTGCACGCTGACGCTTGTGTTGATCGAGCCGATGGTCCCGGTGGTGAACCCTGTTGTACGCCCGCTCTTTGCCACGGCCAGGCCGACGGATGGCGCTTTGACTACGGCGCTGATTGTACCGATGTCTTCGATTGAGCCGCTGGTATTCATGGCGCCGGAGCGCAACTGCGCAAGCGCGGCGTCAACATTGGATCCAAGCGGGGCCGCCGTGGTGAAATCCGCGACGATCGGAGGAACACGACATCCGTTGTCGATCAACCCCGGCTGCGAAATATCCTCACCCACTGCTGCCTGATCTGATCGCGCCAGCACGTGGTTGTTGCTGAGGATGTAGTTGGTAGTGCCGCTATGGACGAGCGACCCGAGCGTACCGCTGCAGCAAAACGCCCTGCTGCTGTCGTTGATGTTGCCGCCCGACACACCGAAGTTCGTGTTAGCGGCCTGGTGATTCGCCCCGCCATCGGCCAGCAGCGATGGACCGATAGTCAGCGCACACACCCCCAAAACCAAAACTCCTAAGCGGCTAAGCAAAACGTGCCTCTTCATTTTAGTAACCTCCATCTTTGTGAGTACCTCCTCGCGTTCGAGAGTGCTTTCAAACCTCAAACGAAAGACTAGCAATCTGCGAATGCGCGCTAGGCTATCAATGAACAGCGGCTGTGTCAACGGTTTAGACCGAAGACGGTGTGTGTTGTTCGCTGCGTCTCGATATTGCGCAACGCGGTAGGGGGCCATCACGGCCCCCTTTCATCTCCGTCATCATTGAACGTTCACTGTGTAAACCTCGTAGTCGGCAACACGATGGTCGCAGAAGAAGGGCCATACGGCAGTCAGAAACGGACTGGACGATGAATAATCACCCGGTCCGTTAGGATTGCCGTTGAAGTTTGACGATGCGGACGTTTGCTTCACATTGGCCGACCAGGTGACTCCGTTGTCGGTGCTCTGCGTAGCATAGACGTGCGCCAGGCAGTTACTCGGATCATCGCGGCGGTCGTAGAAGCTGACTGTGATTTTGTCGCCGCCCGCGCCGTTCGATTCAACGGACAACGTCGGATGGAACTGGTCTTGTGAGCCGGTGTCGTCGTTGATCGAAACCGGTGTCGACCAGCTTGCTCCGCCGTTTGTCGATCTGGTGAAGAGAATGTCGAATCCGTGAGCGGTGACCGGGTCAGCGTAGACCAGATAAAGCGTCCCGCTTGGGCCAACCTTGAGAGCGTGCGCGGGTCCCTGCGAACGTCCTCCTACGCAGCCGATGTCCAGACCAAACCCCGCGTGCGTGGTCGCCGCGGCGACGTCGGTGCCCCAGGTGACTCCGCCGTTTGTGCTCTTGTCCACGAATATCCTGTTCTTCGCGTAGTCGTGCCACGAGTCGTAGACAACGCCGGTATTGTGATCCACGGCGGGGTATGCGCCGATGACGCGCTCGAACTTCGTGGTGCCGTCGTTAACTTTGGCCGGCGTGCTCCAAGTCGAGCCGCCGTTGGATGAGAAGGACAGCAAGAGAATCTGGTTGTTACCTGAGTTTCGATCCCACGAAACGTAAATGCGATTGGCGAATGAGCTGTTGCTGCGATCTATCGCCATGTAGTACTTGTCGTCGAAATCTTTTCTCACATTGAACGTCACTGGCGCGGCTTGAGTCCACGTTGTTCCGTTGACTGATTTCATGACGACAATAGCGTTCGGGAAGCTACCGCTCAGCGGCGCCACGCCGTATGAGTAGTAGAATGTTCCGTTCTTATCGACATCCACCGCCGGGTCGAATCCGATGCCGAAGGTTGTGCCATTCCAGACTCGTGACATCGAACTCTTTGTCCAGGTATTGGTGTCGGTTGATGTGTAGGCAAGCGGCGCGCAGTCGCCGAAAGTGCCGGGCGCGGCGGCTGCGTTGCAGTTGCCCGGGTAGATGTGGTTTGAGCCACCAACGAGAACGATCCCGGAGGTGACCGCCCCGGTTTCGCCTTCGTACGAGTTTGAACTGTTTGAGACGTCTCGATCGGTGCCGCTGACCAGGCTCAACGTAGACGCCGGCGCTGAGCTGAATGCAGCGCTTCCCAGGTCCCTGGCGAGTGGTGAGGGAATTGCGGCTTCACCTCCGAAAACGAAGTGGCCGTGATCGAGACCGGCCTCGGACACGTGGACAAGGATGGGACGCGTGAGAAATGGCGGCGGTCCATTGCTGTCCCCGCCCGGCGCTTGCGCGCCAACTCGGGTGGCGATGGGCAACAGGAACACACACACACTCATGCTGACGCCCAATACTTTTCTAAGCATATCGTTTCCTCCTTTTTTTGTGAGTTACCTCTAGCGGACGCGCCAAATGCTTTGGTGCGCGGGTGCGAGCGTAACAACGATCACGAGATGTGTCAATGCCGTGACGCTTCTTCCGATGCGCCTTTTGGCAGGCGGACCACCGTCGAGAATGACAATCTCTTGAGCGGAACATAACCAGGTGGGAGAACGGGAGCGCTTAACTCGCTCTTGGTGGGCAGCGTCAGTTTGAAGTATTGAGGTTATTGCTTCTTTAGCGATGCGGCCACCTTCGCTGTAGCACCCGCTTTCACCTTGACCTCTGTTTGCGAAAATCTGTAGCCCGGTTTCTCTAGATCCACCGTGTACTTCCCCGGCGCCAATCCGGTTATCGTAGTAGGGGTGATGCCTTTCGGCTGCGGCTCGCCGGCTCCGCCTTCATCCGTGGCTACGAGAAGCACCCTCGCGCCTGGCGGCGTTGAAGTTACATCGATGCTCCCGGTGGTCTTCTGCTCCGGCTTCGCGGCCACGTTCTCGTTCGCCGCTTTGGATTGAGAAGTATTCTGGTTTGCGTTGCCTGGATTATTCGACGGAGGCGAGATGTGTGAGCAGGCGACAGCCGCTAACCCGAATGCCAAAATGAGTGACCAGGGCAACAAATTAGCCAGTCTTCTTTTGATCCGATAAGGCGCACTCGATGGCGTTCGGTGCGGCTCACTGTAGCGTTTCTCTTTGCGACAATTCACTGAATCCCCCAATCCAAAGCTCAATCACACGCGTCCAACTCGATCGCAACCGCAGATCATCTTATCATTTCAAGTTTAACAGATCGATGGCCCTGCCGGCTGTTCTGAACGCCAAGCGTACTACACAGATCGGCACACTGACAAAACTGGTACTGTTTGAGGACATCGCCCGAGACGGTATACTGAAACGCGACGCCCGGGCTCCGAACCCTGTTCGATTCGAGTGATGACATCAGGAACACAAATACAGATGCTTATGCGCGATATGCTTTTCATCAACTGGGCAATCGATCCTGACGCCGCGAGAAGGTTCGTGGATCGGCGACTCGAACTCGACACAGTAATGGCTTCCGCCGGAAAAAGAATGGCGTTCGCATCGGCAGTTTGCTTTCGAGTTGATGAAGTTCGCTCGAGCGTGTTGCCCCTCCCGCGATTGAGCTTCGAACAGGTGAACTACCGCATATACGTAAAGGCCGAAGATGTTCCGTCGGTTGTTTTTCTCGATATGAAAGTCAATTCGCGAATGGTGACGACGCTAACCAGCTTTCTGCGAGTGCCGGTTTCATATGAAGACATTGACATAAAGGCGGAACCGGCTGGCCCCGAATCGCTTCGATACGTCTTCGAATCGTCCGGGCTTCACGCTGATGTTACGGTCGGTGGCGAAGCGATTGTTCCCGATCCGGCAATTGAGCCAGCGTTCATCACTCAGAGACTGACTGGCTACGCGGGAGCGGGCGACAGTATGTACAGGATTGATGTACAGCATCCGCTGCTTGACGCTCGTCCTGCTCGCGTTGCCGGCGTAGAGGCGCCGACGTTAGTGGGGCTTGGCCTTTTGACCGTGGAAGAATCCAGATGGGCTCATTCGGCAATGTATGTTCGAGAGGCGTTATTTGGAACGAGTCCCCCGGCTCGTGCCTGGTGATTTGAGTTTGTTGTTTCTTTGTGTTGTGTGCTCAGGTAATATTCTTCAACGTTCTCAGATGGAGTTGTAAATGAAGTCTCACAGGTTTTCGATCACTTCCGTCATTGCAATATTCATCGTTGGTCTAATCATCGTCGCCGCCCGATCAGAGGGCGCGGGAAAGCGTGTTCAGGCGCGAGCCGAACGAAAGCCGTCCACTGAGGCCGCTCAGGCCAGCAGTGCGATAACACTGTCCGCTCCGGTGAAAGTGGCTCCCAAAGCCACATCCAGCGCTTCGGCGTTTTCGGCATTCGCGGCGGCCATCACACGAAACACGGAGCTTCAAAACAATCTTGGGTGGGCGTTCGGCGGGAAATCTCAACGAGGCTGGGCGCTGTATACGCCGCTGATCGCGAACCTGGTCGGCTGCGACTCGGATGTCGCGGGCGAGTTGGCGATGCGAGTTTCCGCGTGGCAACAGGGGAACGGCATCGAGTCGACCGGCGTGTTGGACGGCGATACGTGGTCGCGGATGGTGACGACGTTTCAATCTCAAAGAATGAAGGGGCAACCGGCGGCTTCCGAAGATCAGTTGGTCACGATCCCAGTGTCGGACTGTTATGATCCCAGCCGGCCCGAGGAGCTTCGCAAGGCCGATCGCGACAGCTTTGCGGCTTACAAACGAATGGTCGCGGCCGCGGCTACCGACAAATCACTGGGACTCGCACTGACGGCTGATGGACAACTGACTTCGGGTGAAAAGTACTTTAAGATCGTCTCTGCTTTTCGTTCACGCGAGTACCAGGACCAGCTAAGGCGTCAGTCTCCCAACAGCGGCCGGGCGGGTCTTGCCGTGAACAGCCCTCATAACACCGGGCGCGCGTTCGATCTTTATGTTGGCGGAGAACCTGTCAGCACCAAAGATGAGAACCGGGCTCTTCAGACACGGACAGCGGCGTATCGATGGTTAGTCAAGAACGCCGCGCGCTTCGGCTTCCGGCCCTACTTTTACGAACCCTGGCACTGGGAGTACGCGGGAGTAGGCAACGACGCGGAGACGCGGAGAGTGGGCTACGCGGTGAGATGAACAGCTTCCTTCGCGCCTCCGTATAAGGCCTCGCTCCCGCATTTGCTTCTCAGTTGTTGCGCTTGCCGTCCCGTCGTGCAAATCTGTTTCGCGGTGAAATCCCCTTTCGAAAAAGTAATGCGCTTTGCAAAGCGCCACTCGATGCTTGAAGGCTCGACGGGAATTGTTGTGGCTGTTTCCGGCGGCGCGGATTCAGTGGCTATGCTCGATATGCTTAAGGAAGGGGTTGGGTGTTGGGGGCTGGGGGTTAGCTCCAACCCCCAACCCCCAACCCCTATCCCCCATCCACACCCCCAACCCTCAGCCCCCAGCCCCCATCTTCACATTGCGCACTTGGACCATTTGCTGAGAGACCGAGAGTCTGCCGAGGACGCGGAGTTCGTGCGTGCGTTGGCGGAGAGGCTTGCTCTTCCGGTGACGATCAGTTCTATCGACGTTCGCGAGATTGCCGAATCTGCGATGCGAGGAATCGAAGAAGTCGCGCGCGAGGTGCGATATGAATTCCTGATGAACGTCGCTAGCGAGAATGGCTGTGATCGAATCGCTGTCGGGCACACGATGAACGATCAAGCCGAGACCGTTCTGATGCGGCTCATACGCGGCACGGGGCTTCGGGGTCTCGCCGCGATGCGCCCCGTCTCCGCGTCGCCCCGTCGCCCCGTCGCCCCGTCTCCTCTCCTCATCCGTCCCTTGCTTTGCGTTACTCGTGAAGAGGTCGAAGAATACTGTCGCGAACGAGGACTCGATTTTCGCACCGATGCAAGCAACGCGAGCCTCGATTACACCCGAAATCGAATTCGAAAGGAAGTAATCCCGGCGCTTCGAGAGATCAATCCGCAGGCCGTCGTTTCAGTCGCGCGCGCAGCAGAGAATCTCGCGAGCGAAGAAGAGGCGCTGGCCGTGATTACGGCTTCGGTTTTATCAACAGCACGAATCGACGCACTTCACAACGAAGCTGACTCTTCTGTGCAGAAGTACTCAGTTGAAGCTTTTCTCGAGCATCCGCCGGGTTTGCGAAGGCGGATGATCATCGAAGCAATCAAACTCGTGCGCCGCAAAAGCGCAACGGGAGAAATCACTTCAAAACACGTGAGCGAGGTCGAGAGCCTGTTGCAGCCTCAGTCAAGCGGAAAGCATGTTTGCCTGCCCGATCAACTGGAAGTCTGGCGAGAGTTCGACGCAGTCGTCTTTAAGACGAATCCAATCAATTGGGCATACGAGGTCACGTTGGACTCGACTCATACCGAAGCCGACGCTGGCGGATTCGCTTTTACGATTGAGCGCCTGGTTGCCGGACATTCGTTGAAATCGGTCGTCGCCGAAACTCAACACCTGAAGCGCGGCACCGGGCAAGACTGGATGGTTGTTGCCCTTGACGATCGCGAGTTGCCGTCCAGTTTGATCATTAGGCCGCGAATGAAAGGCGAACGCGCTCATGTGGTTGGTCAGCGAAAAACAAAAAAGTTGAAAAACCTCATGATTGACCATAGAATCCCATCCAGTCGTCGAACAACGTGGCCGGTCGTAACGACTCCGGACGGCGACTACATCTGGTCGCCAGGGTTGCCCCCATCCTCGAAATTCGCCGCGCACGACGAGATCCCCAGCCTTGCAATCTTGCGCGCCTCAATCGTCCGATTCCAATCAGCGGAATCCTCCGAGGAGCCACAATGGGAACCGATCTCCGAGTTATAAAAACGCAGGAAGAAATACGCGCAAGGATAGATGCGCTTGCGAATGAAATCCGCGCCGTCGAGCATGTTGGTGATCTTACAGTCGTCGGAATACTCGACGACGCTTTCGTTTTCCTTGCGGATCTGATTCGCGCGCTGGAGAGCCCTATCAGTTGCTGCTTCATGAAAGTTGCTCGTCATCGGCACGGTGGCCAAAGCGAGGTCATGTTCACCAGCGAATTCGATCCGCGCAGCCGCGACATATTGCTTGTGGGCGGGGTAGTGGCAACGGGGGTCACGCTTGATTACATCTCCCGGCATCTGGCGGATCGCGGCGTGAAGTCGTTGCGCACTTGCGTTCTAGTTGATAGACCGGGCGAACGCCGTGTCGATCTGAAGCCGGACTTCGTGGCGTTCGAGATTGACCGCGGGTTTGTTTGTGGCTATGGGTTAGGAATTCAGAACCAATTTCGTCAGCTTCCGTATCTAGCTGTGATGGAAGAGTGAGGAAGTGAGGATTGAGGATTGAGGATTGAGGATTGAGGATAGCGCGATCCTCGATCCTCGATCCTCAATTTCTTGGGCGTCGCGTCGGTTTCATTGCGCATCCTATGTACGTAGTCTAGAATTTTCATCAAGCGCGGACGGCGCTTCCGTTATCTGGGAGGTTTCAAGTGAATTCAACGGTCAGGCAAATCATCTTTTGGGTTCTCATAATCGGGGGCGCATTCCTGCTCTATCAAGTCTTCTCTGGCAGCCGCGGCGTCAAAGACACCAGGCTCAGTTATTCGGTGCTCATGGATAAGGCTCAGGCCAAGCCAACTCAGGTCAGGAAGGCCGAGATAAGCACCGACAGCATCAAGGGCGAGCTCACCACGGGCGAGACCTTTACGACCGAACTGCCGAATGAACACGTTCAACGTGACCTGGTCGCTGCGATGAAGGACAACGGCGTTCAGGATATTTCATTCAAGAGTTCGTCTTCCAGCCAATGGCTGTTCGGATTGATAAGCTACGCGCCGCTCCTGGTGTTCATCGGCCTGTGGATTTTCATGATGCGCCAGATGCAGTCGGGCGGAAACAAGGCGCTGTCATTTGGCAAATCTCGCGCGAAGCTTCTAAGCAATCAGCAGAAGCGCGTGACCTTCAAGGACGTGGCCGGCGTAGAAGAAGCCAAAGAAGAGCTGCAAGAGATCATCGAGTTTCTGAAGGAGCCGCAGAAATTCCAGAAGCTTGGCGGGCGAATTCCCAAGGGCGTGTTGATGATGGGCCCTCCCGGCACGGGCAAGACGTTGCTCGCGCGCGCGATCGCCGGCGAAGCCAACGTTCCGTTCTTTTCGATATCCGGTTCCGACTTTGTTGAGATGTTCGTCGGTGTTGGCGCGAGCCGCGTTCGCGATCTGTTCGAGCAAGGCAAGAAAAATGCTCCGTGCATCATTTTCATCGACGAGATCGATGCGGTCGGGCGACATCGAGGCGCGGGGCTCGGCGGTGGGCACGACGAGCGCGAACAGACCTTGAATCAACTGCTCGTCGAGATGGACGGCTTCGAATCAAATGACGGCGTGATCCTGATCGCCTCGACCAACCGTCCGGACGTGCTCGATCCGGCGCTGCTCAGGCCGGGCCGCTTTGATCGCCGTGTTGTTGTTCAACGGCCGGACGTAAAAGGCCGCGAAGGGATTCTCGCGGTTCACACGCGCAAGATACCGCTTGGCGATGACGTAGACATAAACGTTGTCGCTCGCAGCACACCGGGATTCACCGGCGCCGATCTGGCGAATCTCGTCAACGAAGCTGCGTTGAGCGCCGCGCGCTACAACAAAAAAGCCGTCTCGATGAACGACTTCGAGTGGGCCAAGGACAAAGTGTTGATGGGCTCCGAACGGCGTTCGATCGTGATGTCCAATGAAGAGAAGCGCAACACGGCTTACCACGAAGGCGGCCACACGCTTGTAGGAATAAAAGTTCCAAACGCGGACCCGATTCACAAAGTCTCGATCATCCCGCGCGGGATGGCGCTCGGAGTGACGATGCAGTTACCGGAATCGGATCGCTATTCGCACACGCGCGATTACCTCGAAGGTCAGATCGCGATAATGATGGGCGGGCGAATCGCCGAAGAAATTTTCCTCAATCACATGACGACCGGCGCTTCGAATGACATCGAGAAGGCCACCGAGCTTGCGCGAAAGATGGTGTGCGAGTTTGGAATGTCGAGTCTTGGTCCGATCACCTACGGCAAGAAGGAAGAGCAGATCTTCCTGGGCCGCGAGATCGCTCAGCATCAGGATTACAGCGAGGACACGGCGATCAAGATCGATCAGGAAGTGAATCGGTTGATCATCGATCAGTACAATCGGGCGCGTCAGATCATCGTCGAGAACAAGGACGCGTTGGTGCGATTAGCGGAAGCGCTGCTCGAACGCGAATCATTGGACTCGGTACAGATTCGGCGATTGGTCGCGGGCTTGCCGCTTGATGACGACGATCCAGCTCCGCCGCGCGAGGGTAAGCCGAAGGCTGAAGCAAAGCCCTCGATGTTGAACCCGATCATCCCGCCGGTTCCGGGTGGCGCTCAGGCTTAGAGAAACCAGAATCCTCAGGCAACGAGCAGCAACTTTGCTGCTCGTTGCTGTCTACGGCGTACGAATCGTAAAAACTTCCTGGGTTAATGTCTAGAGACAAAATCCGGAGGTTCCAATGAGCGACGATCAAGATACAAAAAGATTTGGTAAGGACGACGAGTCGCTAGCGGGAGATGCTTTACTCCACGCTGTGCGTCAGGATTTGCGCGAGTTATTCGGGGCTCTCGATCAAAAGGTTGAAAGTTTCGATGCGAAGATTCAAGGCCTCGATCAAAGGGTTGAAGGTCTCGATGCGAAGGTTGACGCCAGGCTGCGCGATACCACCCCGATGTGGGAGGTAGTGGTTTCGCGGCTCGACATCATCGTAGCAGGGCAAGAGAGTCAAGCGGGGCGTCTTGATGCGATAGAAACTGAGCAGCGCAACCAAGGAGCGCGTCTTGATGCGATAGAAACTGAGCAGCGCAACCAAGGAGCGCGTCTTGATGCGATAGAAACTGAGCAGCGCAACCAAGGAGCGCGTCTTGATGCGATAGGAAGTCGTCTCGATGCGATAGAAATCAAGCTCGAACGCTTCGACTCCATTGACCGCGAGCTTAGACATCTGGGCAGGCGGATCGAGCGGACGATCGCAGAGTTGAGCGGAGACTTCGTTAAGTTTCGAGTCGATCAACACGATCTCGAAGACCGGGTCGAGAAACTGGAAAAAACGCCTGCCTGATTCGCTGGGAGCATAATCACGTTGAAGCAGTCGACCGTGACTCATCAAACTAAGTGTGATTGAGCGCTGGCTTCAAAATAACTTTCGACTGTCGAGCAGAATCGTCACGGGCCCGTCATTCGTCAGCGTTACTTTCATCATCGCCTGGAACACGCCGGTCTCGACTTTGAGGGCGAGACCCCTAACACGATCGACGAAGTACTCGTAAAGCTGATTTGCCTTCTCGGGCTCGGCGGCGTCGCTGTAAGAAGGACGGCGGCCGCGTCGTACGTCGCCGTACAGAGTGAACTGAGAGACAATCAGCATTGCGCCGGACGTGTCGAGCAGCGATCGGTTCATCTTGCCTTCGGCGTCAGCGAAGATTCGAAGGTTGGTGATCTTCTCGGCGAGATAATCCGCGTCAACGGCTGAGTCGTCGCGCGCGACACCTAGCAATACCAACAAGCCCGCGCCGATCTCGCCAGCAACTCGGCCGGCGACTTCGACGCGAGCTTCGGTTACTCGCTGCAGGACCGCGCGCATCGACGCTAGTCTTGCATCAAGTTTTCTGACGGGCAAGCTTGCTTGACTGGCTACGACTTGATCTGGCCGAAGCGTTCTTTCATGCCAGGAGAATTCAGCAGAGCAACAAACTGATCGATGGGCAGCGCTTCGAGTGTTTCAGTCACGACAAGACCTCGCGCGGCGGCCGATAGCAAGGACTTGCCGATTCCCGAATGATCCGGATACTCGGTGATCCACAGAAAATCGTAGTTGCCTTGAAGCGCGTAGGCGCCGAGCACCTTTCCACCGTCTTTCGTGATCCATCCGGCGGCTTCTTCGACGGCGGCGCCGAAGTCTTTGATCTCCTTCGCGCCCTGCGCGGTATTCTTGAGTAGCGTTACATAGATTGGCATTTTCGTTCTCCTTTAATTAGTAAGAGTCAGTTGATATTGGCTGCGAATGGTTGGTTACGATGAATGCAGGAACAGTGGATTCACTCGAAAGAAGGTTAAGACGAATCACCGAATCATGCCTGTGGCCAGCCATCAATTTACGCTGGCGTCTTGCGAGACGATCATAGTTCGCCATGCGGCTTGCCATTCGCCGCTCGATCGTTCGAATACAAAAATGTCGCGGCCGTGGTCGTTGAAAGTCTCGCCTCCCATTTCGTAAGCGATCTCATACGAATAAACCGCTACAGCGGTGTTGTCGAACGCATCCACCGTTAGTTCGCCAATCTTGAATCCCTGAATAACCGCTTGTGTGCAGAAGTCCGCGTAGCTTGCCACACATGCGTCACGGCCCTGGGTGCGCTGCGAGAAGTCCGGGTTAACCATCACGATGTCCTCGCGAAAGAACGACGCAAGCGCTTCGGGATTCCCGGTTACCCACGCGTCGTTCATTCGGTGAACAAGTTCAATGATCTGGTGTCGTGATTCTTCAGAAGCCATCTTTCCTCCTTCGCCCCTGACAACGACGAACTATGCGGGCTGCTGTTGAGTCATACAATGAATCGTACCGAGTCCCCAAACAAGATCAACCGAATGAATGCCAACAACCGGGCGGTCCTTGATCAATTCGTCCAACAGGCCCAACGCGACGCGGTCGTTCGGATCATTGAAAGTTGGCGCCAGCACCGCCGAGTTAGCGATGTAGAAGTTAGCATAACTCGCGGGAAGCCGCTGATTGTTGAACAGGATCGGCGACGGCATTGGAAGCGGAACCACTTCGATCTTTGAGCCGTCTTCGAGACGCATCGACTCCAGCCGCTCGATGTTTTCTTCGAGCACCGCATAGTTGTAATCGCTCGGGTTCTTCTCCCGGCAGGCGACTACGGTTTTAGCGTCGACGAACCGGCAAATGTCATCGACGTGACCATGCGTGTCGTCGCCCGCGATTCCGCGCCCAAGCCAGAGCGTATTCGTCGCTCCCAGGTAATCGCGCAGCGCCGCTTCGATGTCCGTTCGCGAAAGACCGGGATTCCGTGACTGTACGTTTGGATCGAGCAAGCACTCTTCGGTGGTGATCAATGTTCCTCGTCCGTTGACGTCGATCGCTCCGCCTTCGAGAACGAAATCGCGAGCGCCAACGCGAGCGCTGATGATTGGCAAACCGAGCGATTTCGCGGCGCGTTCGGATACGCGATCGTCCTTCTGCCAGTCGTGATACTTCGCCCACGCGTTGAATCGGAACTTCGTGATCGCCACTTTGTCGCGTCGTTTTACAAACATCGGGCCGAAGTCGCGAGTCCACCCGCGATTCGTAGGGAATCGAAAGAACTCGATTCGCGAAGGATCGACGCCCGCTCGAGAAAGCACTGTTCGAGCGCGTGTCTCGTGTTCTTTCGAATTGACAATAATTCGAACGAGTTCTCCGGGCGCGAGCTTGCGAACGATTTCGCCATACACCCACGGAATCACCGCGAACTTGCCGGGCCAATCGGTTCTGTTGTGAGGCCAGCCGATCCACGTCGCTTCGTGAGGCTCCCATTCGGCGGGCATGCGAAAGCCTTTGGAGTGCGGCGAGTCGTCGCTGCTTTTGATTGTTCGTGACGTAGACGTTCGTGTCATTGAGTGGGGCAGGCTAAGAAGCAAAAGCGGCGACACGTCGCCGCACTCCAAATCATTCGAGAAATCTTTGATCGATTCCCGCATAAGCGTCGATGCGGCGGTCGCGAAGGAACGGCCAGTTGCGCCTCACTTCCTCGATTCGCGCGGGATCTATTTCGGCGATCAAAATCTCTTCGCGATCCACCGAGCCCTCCGCGATCACGACTCCAAAAGGATCGCTGACGAACGACGAGCCCCAAAACTCAATGCCCGCTCCGTCGTCTGGTTTTTCGTGCCCGGCTCGATTCACCGCCGCGATGTAGACTCCATTTGCGATCGAGTGCGAACGCTGAATAGTTTGCCACGCGTCGCGCTGGGCTGTTCCGTACTGTTCTTTCTCGTGTGGATGCCACCCGATCGCGGTGGGATAGAAAATAACGTTCGCGCCTCGAAGCGCCGTCAGCCGCGCACCCTCCGGATACCATTGATCCCAGCAGATCAACGTCCCGATTTTTCCGGCCGGCGTGTCGAATACGCGAAACCCGAGATCGCCAGGCGTGAAATAAAACTTCTCGTAGTAGGCCGGGTCGTCGGGAATGTGCATCTTGCGATAGATGCCAGCGATCCTTCCTTCGGCGTCGATCACCGCCGCGCTGTTGTGATAGAGCCCAGCCGCGCGGCGCTCGAATACCGGCGCGATCACAGTGATTTTCTTTTCACGAGCGATGCGCCCGAGCGCTTCCGTCGAAGGTCCCGGCACCGGTTCGGCCAGATCAAACAGAGAAGCGTCCTCGCGCTGACAGAAGTATTGTGAGCGAAACAACTCGGGAAGACAGATGACCTGCGCGCCCATCGCGGCCGCTTGCTCGACGAACGAAACGGCTCGATTCAGGTTCTCATCCGCATCGGCGGACGCCTTCATCTGAACGAGTCCGACGCTGAATTTCGACCCCTGTTGCATAGCCAGAAGCTTACACAAGTTCGAAGGCCTCTCCAAGCAAGGGTGCTCCGGTAGTGGGGTCATAGGTATGTTGCCAGCAATGCCTGCCTCAGCGCCCCCGGCGTACTCCGCGGTTGATTTCCAATATTGATCAAGAGAAACCGGCGAGGACGCAGAGGACGCCGAGGAGGAACGGATTGTAAGCGAACAACACACTATGACCCCACTACCCCGGCTCCGGCTTGCGCTCCGGCTTGATCGGCATCGTTTCACCTATTACCCTTATCTTCTGATCGAACGCTTGAAATCGAAATCAATCACAGGAGAAACTGAATGGCGAACGTTACACTCAGAGGCAATCCGGTCAAGTTGGTTGGCAACGAAGTAAAGGTCGGCGATACCGCGCCCGACTTCAAAACACAGAAGAGCGATTTGAGCGATTACAGCCTGAGCTCATCGTCCGGGAAGACTCGGATTCTTTACAGCATCCCGTCGCTTGATACTCCGGTCTGCGACGCCGAAACAAAACGATTCAACGAGGAAGCATCCAAACTGCCGGGCGTCGAGATCGCCTGCATAAGCATGGACCTTCCGTTTGCGATGAAGCGATGGTGTGGCGCCGCTGGCGTAGAAAATATCACGACGGCCAGCGATCACCGTGACGGGTCGTTTGGAAAGAACTACGGCGTGTTGATCGAAGGCGGGCCGTTTGATCGCGTCCACGCGCGCGCGGTGTTTGTAGTTGGACCGGACGATAAGTTGAAGCACGTCGAGTACGTCAGCGAGATCGCGAATCATCCTGATTACGACGCGGCGCTGGCGGCAGCGCAGTAAACAACGAACCGTTCGCAGATGGCCGAGATCAATTCGATCGTAAAAGGAGAATCAATGAACAGCAGGAAACTCAGGTTTGCCAGTTTTTCACTCATCGCTTTGTTAAGCCCGGCGGCGTTTGTATTTGCTTTCAACACACCGCCCGAGGTCGGAAAGCCCGCTCCCGAATTCACGCTCAAGAGTAACGAAGGCAAGACCGTGAGCCTCAAAGATTATCGAGGCAAATGGGTCGTGCTTTATTTCTATCCCAAGGACTTCACATCGGGCTGCACGATTGAGGCTCGCAACTTTCAGCGCGACATCGCCAAGTACGAACAAGCGAAGGCAGTCGTCCTTGGCGTGAGTGTCGACACGGCCGATTCGCATCAGAGTTTCTGCGCGAAGGAAGGGCTGAGCTTCAAGTTGCTGGCCGACACCGAGAAGACAGTTTCCGAAGCTTATGGTTCGGTGATGGAAATCGGCGCAAACAAGCTCTCGGCTCGAAACACCTTTGTGATCGATCCAAAGGGGAACATCGCCAGAGTCTTCATGAGCGTCAAGCCGATGCAACACAGCGACGAAGTGCTTGCGGCGCTGGCGGAATTGCAGAAGAAGTAGCGCTACACCGGCCGGTTTGGTTCTTGGCGTTTCGACGCGTATTGGACTGCGGTCTCGACTCAAAGGACAATCCCAAAGGGATTGCGTCACACGGCCCGGTTGTCGTACTCGGCTACGTTGGGACACGACGTCGCGACCGCCTCAACCCTGAAGGGGTTGTGGCTCCATTGTTGACATCGGAAAAGCCCGGGCGCTCTCCAGTGAGTACTTCAATCAGATCGATGACTCGGCGGGTCAGATCGCCGGGATTCTCGCCGAGCGTCACCCAGAGGATTCCGCCATCGAAAGCGTTTTGCACCTCTTCGTCGTGACAAAGCGCTTTGGCGAGAGTCGTCTTGCCGTAGCCGCCCGCGCCTCGCAACGCCGCGGTTATCGCGATGGGATCGCCGCTCTCGCGGTCGAGCAGAAGCGAGAGCAGTTGATTGAACTCGCCGGGCCGAGGAACGAAATCCGGCGGGAGTGGTTCGGCCATGAAGGGCACTCGCGGCGCCTCGCAGCGAGTGTTGAGGTCGTTGAGGAACTTCTCGAGTTGCAGCGGCTCGTCCAGATCATAGAAGTGCTTCTCGCTCATCCAACGCGGAATCGACGCCAAGTCGAGATCGCGTACGCCCTTGATCGGGTAGACGCATACGCCCTGTTGCCGCGCGTATTGCCCCTCCTTGCGCACGTACTCGGACTTCAAGGCGTTGGGTGTGATGACCAGCGCCATGAACTGGACGTGATTGAGCGCATCGGTGATCTGAAGCCACCAATCGCGTCCGCCTTCCATCGCGATGACGTCTTGCCAGAGCGGAATCCCTTTGGCTTGGAGCCGCGCACGCAGTCCGGCGGCGAAGCTTCTCCCATCGCTGCGAGCGTATGAGATGAACACGCCAGATTGCGCTCGGCTTTGTTTGGCTCTAATCCTGTCAGGCATCGGAGTAAAGAGTACCGCTCGTTCGTGAGAAAGTTAACTGAGGCAGTATACCGATACTCATAGCGACTTGTACCGGGCATTTCGGAGCGGTCAAATCGGCAAGAAATCTGTGCGAGCCCGTCAAATCCGTTTCATCAGTGGTCTAATGCGTTCGGAAGAATCGTTCTGCCGATGCCGGAGACGACGGATGACACTGATTCGACGGACTTGCACGGATATTCACTTCGTCTAATGTCATTTGTAGAATCGAGATCACGCCTTGAGGCGTTCGTTTCCTTGAGAGCCTTGTGTATAATGCGAGCACGCCGCCGCGAGCTTGAGGGACACCTTATGAGCACTACAAAAGAAGAAGCAATCAACCTGATTACCCGGCTACCAGACGAGGCTAGCTGGGATGACATCATGTACGAGATGTACGTGAAGAAGAAAATAGAGTTAGGTATCAAAGCAGCCGACGAAGGCCGCGTCGTTCCGCACGAAGAAGTAAGGAGGATGTTCTCAGTTGAATGAAACTCTTCTGGACCGAGCCCGCCATACAAGACTTGCGCGATCTTCGCGACTACATCGCCGCCGACTCGGATTTTCATGCGGCTGATTTCATCGCGAGCATTATCAGGCGCGCCGAACGGCTGACAACGTTTCCGATGATCGGCCGCGTTGTACCGGAGGCAGAGAGCGAGAACGTCAGAGAAATACTCTACCGTAGCTACCGCATCATCTACCGAATCGTTGGAGAGCGAGTCAATGTTCTCGCGGTCATCCACGGCAGCAGAGATCTCTGGGGCAAGGAACCAAGGCCTTGGGAAACAGCATAGGCGTAAGGCCAGTAGTGAGGGCTGGAAGGCCCGCCTTGGCTGTTGCTCATTGACCAACTTCACGTCCTGCCCCTTACCTCGCTCCAAGGCGACAGCGCGCCACCGCGCTGTGCCGGCTCGGATGCGGCGACGGTCTGAGTAGTAGGCGTCACGTCCGCGCCTTCGACCAATCCCATCACGCTTCGGCGAATGCCCTGAGAGCGGCATAAGCCTCATATTGCTTCGACAAACGACCCGCTCCGTGATACTCTTCGGGCTCGCAATTACCTCCTTCTTGATAATTACTGATTCACCATCCGGCTTGACATCGCTTTTCGAATTCAACGCCGCTGTTAGGTTGGCTGCAGAACCATTTCGAGCGCGGCTCGAATAGCGAAAGGAAGACTATGAGAATCCTGCTCTTCAATCCCGATAACGGGGTGACTCGGAATTTTATGCCTCACCTCTGGATGTTCCTGCTCAAGGTGCTCACCCCGCCTGAACACGAGGTGTTGCTGATAGACGGGAATGCGCAGCGAATGGATGAGGATGGAATTGCGCAATACGTCCGCGATCAAAAGATCGACCTCGTGGGAATCGGTGCGATGACCAGGATGATCCAGAAGGCGTATCGGATGGCCGATGCGATTCGCGCGGCCGGAGTGCCTGTCGTAATGGGCGGGCCTCACGTGACAGAAGTGCCGGACGAAGCGCTCGGACGTGACGGCGGACCGCAACACGCGGACGCAGTCGCGCTCGGCGAAGCGGACGAAACATGGCCGCGAATAGTTGCCGACGCCGCGCGAGGCGAACTTAAGGACATCTATCTGCCGGTCGATGAAGCCGGTAAGGATAAGAAGCCGAGCCTTGATCATTATCCGTCGATTCCGTGGGAGTCGATGGACCTCGATCAATTCAACATGGTCCCCAGGGTCTTCGCTCCGCTGCTGAAACGCGCATTCACCGGTTGGGGAAGTTTTAGATTGATCCCGGTCGAATCCGGGCGCGGATGTCCGTATGGTTGCGAGTTCTGCACGGTGACCGGTTTCTTCGGTGACTCGATAAGGTTTCGCACGAACGAGAGCGTCGTTGAGGAACTGCTTCGCTTGAAAGCAAGGTGCCGCAGCGAGCGCGGGCAGATAGCGGTCTTCTTCATCGATGACAACTTCGCGATCAACATCAAACGAACGAAGTCGCTGCTGCGGGATATCATCTCCGCCGGCGCCCAGATGAATTGGATCGCCCAGATAAGCGCGAACCTGTTGCGCGACGAAGAACTGGTCGACTTGATCGCGGCCTCGGGCGGCAAGTGGATATTCATCGGCATGGAATCGATCGACACGGCGAACCTCGCGATTGCGAATAAGAGTTTCAATAAACCGGATGAGTACGGAGCGGTGTTGAAGCGGCTCGCCCAACGCAACATTCACGCGATCACGTCTTTTATCTTCGGACTGGACAACGACACTCCGGGCGCGGCCGATCGGACGCTCGAGCAGATCAAGAGCTGGCCGCCGGGACTGCCAGTGTTCGGCACGCTCATTCCATTCCCCTCGACTCCGTTGTACAAGCGGCTCGAGGTTGCAGGCCGCCTGACGCGGCCAAAACACTGGCTGGATTTCCAGCCTTACAAGATGGCACATACGCCGCTGAAGATGAGCATCGACGAGACTCACGCCGAGGTCCTGCACGCGTGGTCGAGTTCTTACAGCGCGGAAGCGATCGAGCGAGCCGTGGATGCGATTGATGAAAATTCGATCGGGTATCGAATAAATATGTTCATCGCGCGGCTATGCTTCCGTGGAATCTACTTTCCGCAGATGGGCAAATGGGAATGGATGAAGCTGATTGGACAAAACCGGCGAACTATATTCAAGCTGATCTCGGAGGCGCTGGGAGAACGGAGCGCGGCGGCCGAGCGGCGCGAGTCGGCGAGCCAGATTCCCGATCCCGAGCCGGAAATGACTATTTGACTGCGTGAGTTTGAGTCGGGCTGATTACGAGCTAACTGCTGCGCAGCCGGTTCACTTCACTGCATAACCACCAACAGACGCCGCGGCTCAGTGCTCGCATAGTACCTCAGTCATCGTTTGGCTAGCATCGACGTCTGCGGTATCCTTCGCTTCCAGACCAAAACGCGAAAGGGAATTCCTATGAGAAAGCCAGCAAGGGCGCGAGCGATATTGTCATTGCTTGCGATCCCGGTGCTTGCCGGGATGTTATTCGCTCAAGTGCCGGCGTCGACGACTTCTCATCCCGCCGGCGACGATTCACTACGGCGGCTCGAGCGAGAGATCGCACGATTGTCAAAGGTCTCCGGAGGTGTCGTTGGTGTAACCGCGATTCATCTTGAAACCGGCCGTCGAGTGTCGCTTTCCGGTGGAGAGCGCTTTCCGATGGCCAGCACCTTCAAGGTCCCGATCGCCGTCCAGCTTCTGACGCGAATCGACAAGTCTGAGGTAAAGCTCGATCAAATGATCGAGATCAAGCAGAGCGATTTGCATCCCGGCAGCGGCACGCTCAGTGATCTTTTCAACAAAGGCGGGCTGGCGTTGTCGGTGCGAAACCTGATGGAGCTGATGCTGCTGATAAGCGACAATAGCGCGACGGATGTGCTGCTTCGCACCGCGGGCGGGCCGGAAGCGGTAACCGCACGAATGCGCGCGTTGGGAATCGAAGGGATAAACGTGGATCGCTCGGCCGCACGGCTGATCTCGGATTGGGTCGGCGTCATGAATCTTCCGCCCGAAGATCAATGGACTCCGGAGCTGTTTGATCTCAAGTTTGCCGCGCTGAAGCCCGAAGAGCGGAAGGCGGCGTCAAAGAAATTCGACTCCGACGCTCGCGACACGTCGACTCCCGATGCGATGGCTGCGTTGCTCGAAAAGATTTATCAACGAGAGATTCTGAAGCCGGCCAGCTCCGAGTTATTGCTGAACATAATGTATAGGTGCCGCACCGGCGAGGCCCGGTTGAGAGGCTTGCTGCCGGGCGGAACCGAGATCGCGCACAAGACCGGAACCATCGGCGGCAGCACAAACGATGTTGGAATCATCACTTTGCCGGACAACGCCGGCCATGTGGCGATTGCTGCGTTCGTGAAGTCGTCGGAGAAAGAAGTGCCTGCTCGTGAACGGGTGATTGCCGAAATAGCGCGGGCGATTCACGATTTCTTCCTTTTTCAACCTCGCGCGTCTTCATCATAGCGCCGCATTTATTCTTTTTCCGGTTGAATCCGTTTTTTGGTTGCGGGCGTAAAGAAGGTTTGATACTCGAATCAGCCATTTATGGTATTATCCGGTTCCCTGGTGTTTTACGTTCCCCAGCTTGATGGAAGCTGCTCGCGATCAGTCCGCGGCAGTGCGTACTCAACGTGAGAGTTGCGGCTCGTGAGCCGCTGATCATTCAACCAACTTAGAAGGAGATACTCCATGCAAAAGAGAATAGTCGTGGCCGCGATCGCGGCAGTGCTCGCATTCGGAAGCCTCAGCATTGCGTCGGCTGACAAGAAGATGAAGCCGAAGACGCTTTACTCGCGGCTCGGCGGAAAGAAGGCGATCACCGCCGTGGTCGATGAGTTTGTCAACAACTGCGCTGGCGATGGCCGGATCAACAAGTTCTTCGCCGACACCGCAAAAGATCCAAAGCGGCTGGCGAAGTTCAAGAAGAACCTGGTTAATCAGATTTGCCAGGCGTCCGGCGGGCCTTGCAAGTACACGGGCAAGGACATGAAGACCGCACACAAAGGTATGGGAATAACCGATGCGGACTTCAATGCGCTGGTGGAAGATCTGGTTAAGGCGCTAGACAAATTCAACGTCGGCGCCACCGAGAAGAATGAACTGCTGGGTGCGCTCGGTGGTATGAAGGGCGACATCGTCGGGCAGTAACACATTGCGGATTGCGGAATGCAGGTTGGGGATTCAGGTCCGCAATTCGAAATCCGCAATCCGCAATTATTTATCTGTTTGGGTGCCGAGGAAACTTAACGTAAGGCAATCTTATCCCGCGCACGAATAGCCGATCGCTTCTAATTTCGGCCGGCGCCTCAAATCCAGCGCTTCCCATCGACGCAATCAAATCGTCCTGATCCACGCCGTCGCCGCTTATTCCGATTGCTCCGGCGAACCGTCCGTTCTTGAACAGAGGCACGCTGCCCGGGAAGATTTGAATCCCGTTAGCGATGTTCGGTATCGAAGGACACGGCGCGGTCAGCGCATTGTTCAAAGCGACGGGGTCTCCAGGTATACCTCTTGCCGAATCTCCTATTCCTCTCAAAACATTTCCGAAGTACTCATCCAGGACAAGATCGAGTTGCAAGCCGACGTTGAAAGGGCTCCACTGTCCGAACGGTTTCGCGAACGGCCCGTTTTCAGTGTCGTTGATTCCATCGGGATAGAACGGCCGGCTGAGAAAACCATTCGCGCGATCCGAGAACGCAACGGAGCCGTCGTTCTTGACTCCGTCGTTGGATGCGGCATCGACGTAGCTTCCAAATCCCGCCGCTCGAAGCCGAGCTCCCGCAATCGAGCTGCTGAAGAACGCAGCGGTTCTCGCCTTCTGGGCCGATACATCGAAGCCAAAGATGGGCGCGTCTATTGTGCTGAAGATTCCGAGTATTTTCCCGTCAACGTCGCACACCGTGATGTTAACTTCGGCGGCGCTGTTTTCAGGTTGCCGAATCGCGGCTCGCGTCATGAACGCCTGCCGCGCCGCTTGTACGATGATCGTCTTCACTTCGTCTTTCGTTAGCACCGACCCACCAATGAACGGGAAGAATCTATTGTCCACTCTGCCTGCTGGCGCGGAAGAGTCGATTGTCGTAACCGTGAATGTCGACGCCTGATTACCTAGCACTGCGGCCGGGGCAAGCCCGAAGCACGCGTCGAGTGTTCCGCGAAGGCTTCCGAAGGAAGGCACTGTAACGGCCGACGGCATTTTCGCATTCACATAAGGGAATCGAATGCCGTTGACGATGATCTTGTCGCCGGTGATGGCGGAGGGCGCTTCGAATCCTCTCGAAGCCGCAACCGCGACAAGCTCTTCAAGAGGAACATCATCGTCCGCGGGATCGGCATCGAGCACATACTTGCCGTCGCCTTCGATTCCGATTCCGCCAACCTCGAGTCCATTCTTGTAGAGTGGAATGCCTCCCGGATCAGCCGAGAGCCCGAGAGGCGACCTCCCGTTGACATCGCTGCACAGCAACTGAGAAAACTGCACACCGAACAGCGGACCGCCGGACTGAAAATCTACCTTGGGAGGAAAATGTTCCTGCACGATAAAACTCGCCGTGCGGGTGCTGAAAGCGTGGCCCTGACTACTCAGAAATGCGCCGGTGACTGCCTTGGATATCGCGGCGAAGCATGAGGGAACGCAAAAGCCTTCGAGTCCGCAACCGAGCGGCGGGGGGATTGGCGTCGGACAGTCCTTCAATGCGCAAGTACTCTTGCCGCCAACTTGTGTCGTGTCTGGAGCGCCCGTCATCTTGAAGACGCCCAGCACATTGCCTTCTTTATCGACGACCGCGATCGTCGCTTTGAGTCCGCTCGCTTCGGCGTGTGCGACTGCTTGCGCGATGACTCTTTTGACGTCGTCCTCGGTGAGCCGGCTGTCATCGGCCGCGGTGACTTCGATGTGAGCGGTGATCGACCCGCCGTCGGGATTCGTTACTGTCACGTCGAGTCCGCGTCGAACGTCCGCTTCGGCGAGGTTATCGACGAAGATCTTCTTGCTGCCCTTGATCCGAAGACTGCTGATGCTGATTGCTCCGGCGGGAGACTTCAGCGCGACTGAGGCGCCTTGCTGAAAGCTCTTGCCTCGAATGACCAGCCGTCCGATCGAAGCATCAAAGGAGCAAGCATCGGCGTTGATCGTGGGAGTCGATAATTGTCCAAGCCAGGCAAGCGAGCGGTCGCTGAAACACAGCAGCACGGCGATGCTCACAAGAGCGACGGTCCGCATAATGCTTTTTCCTGTGATACCGGTTCGGGTGGTCATCTTTAAGAGCCTCACCTTAGGTGAACGATAGAGCGAACGTCGTGACGCTCGTGCGAATTCGGCGGCAAGTGTATCCGAAGTGATTAGCCGTTTCAAGCACAACCAACCTTAGAGCGGACTCGCCGCCCTGGCATCAGGCTTTATCATCGCAAGCCGTTCAATCGAAAGTTGGGTTTCTTGACTTTGAAATATTCAGGTGATATTTTCCGCCGCGAAACAAGGCGTCGCGAAGTCTTCATTCGTATCCGCCAGTTTGAAAAAGCGAACGGATAAACCATTTCAAGTTCAACTTACTGCACTGAAAGTCATGACGGGAAGTCTCTGATTCATCTGCTTTGCTTGGAGACGCGGAATATCGCGTTAAGGGACGTGATGCGGCTGAGGCTGATTGTCATTCTGGTATATTCTGTGGTGCTGGTAGCGGCGGGGTGCGGGCTCAACTGGTCCGCGTCCGCGTCGGAACAGCAGAGACCGGTGCTCGGTTTGGACCTCGATGGCAAGCGTGGTCTCGTTCTGTTTCATCACAACCCGCACGAGAGCGTCACTCGCGTTTCGAATTTCACTCCGCCTTTTCTGAACAAGCCAACGACTGCGTTGAGCTGCGTCGTATGTCATCATCGGCGCGATAATACCGATCCCACAAAGCCCGATCTGACAGACATCACCGATATCAAGCAGTTTCAGAAGTGCTCGAATTGCCATCGGCCCGAGGGCGACTCGCGAAACTTCTATGATCGCGATGGCTACGAACTGAGCAATCGCGAGGCGTATCACCGCTTGTGCATCGGCTGTCACATGGCGAAGGCCGAGCTTGTGTCGAGTGGATCGTTTCGCGCGGTCGAGAAGATTCCGCTCAAGTGCGGGGACTGCCACGATCGAGAAGGCGCCTTCGTCGCGCACGTCGATGTGATACCGGAACCACCTGCGGGACCAACAACGTCAATCATCGAGCCTGAACCGCCGCTCGTTAAGACCGCTCCGTTTTCTACGCCAGTTGACGCGGTGACCGGTTACGCCGGGGCTTCTCGGATCGAGAACCCTAAGCCTGAAACCGGTGACACGTTGCCCCGAGCGGATCGATGGCGAATCGGCTTCCCGGATGATCCGCGTTATCAGAAGGGTGAGATATATAACCCGTATCGCCAAAATGTTCTCAAGGGTGACTATCCGATATTCGGGCAACACAACTTCCTTTTGGTGACCGCGGAAAGTGAATCACTCGTCAACGCCAAACGTATCCCGGTGCCCAGCAACGTCGCGGCTCAGAGGCCGGACAGCGAAGAATTCTTTGGGCGTGGCGGGCAGTTCTTCTTTCGTCAGAACTTTTCGCTTTCGCTCGAGCTGTTTCACGGAGACACTTCGTTCAAGCCAATCGACTGGCGCATTCATATCACTCCTAACTTCAACATCAACTATCTTGCGACCCAGGAGAATGGAATCGTCAACGTGGACTTTCGGCGCGGCAACACGCGAACCGACGGGTACATCGCGTTGCAGGATGCGTTCGGAGAAGTGAGGCTCGGAGACACGACTCGGGTGTTTCCGTTTCTGCATGGCGGAAGACCCAGTGACCGGAAGAACGCTTACTTTGACACGACCTCGGTTAGGGCGGGAATACAACCGTTCATAAGCGACTTTCGAGGCTTCATCTTCAGCGACACAAATCTCGGCGTGCGATTGTTCGGCAACTACGCGAACAATCGCTATCAATTCAACGCGGCCTACTTCTACATGCTCGAGAAGGACACGAACAGCGAGTTGAACACGCCTCACTTCCGCGATCAGACCGTGTTCATTGCGAACCTGTTTCGTCAGGACACCAGGTATCACGGCTACACGACTCAGTTCAGTTTCCACTTCAACGACGACCGTCCGAGCCGTCACTTCGACGAGAACGATTTTCTTGTGAGGCCGGCCTTGATTGGCGACGTCCGGCTCCACGGAATCAAGTCCTACTATCTCGGATGGACTGGCGATGGCCACATGGGTAAGTGGAATATTACTCATGCGTTTTATCAAGTCCTCGGACACGATTCGCGTAATCCGATCGCCGGGCGAAAGACGGACATCAACGCGCAGATGGCCGCCACGGAGTTGTCGCTGGATCGTGACTGGCTGCGATTCAAGGGATCATTCTTTTTTGCATCGGGCGATAAGAAACCCTTCGATGGGACAGCGAGAGGTTTCGATTCGATTCAGGACCTTCAGGAATTCGCGGGCGGCGGCTTCAGCTTCTGGAACAGCCAGGGAATTCCGCTGACGAATACGGCGGTGTTATTGACTACACCCGGGAGCCTGCTGCCGGACCTGCGGAGCAGCAAAACAGAGGGCCAATCGAACTTCGTCAATCCCGGAATATTCGTCTACAACATCGCCGCCGAAGCCGAGATGACTCCAAAGCTGCGAACGATCTTCAATTTGAACTATTCGCATTTTCATCACACCGAGCCGTTGTCGGAGTTGTTGTTTCAGCCGGACATTCGCAAGTCGATCGGGTTGGACTATGGCATCGGCGCGCTGTTTCGTCCGTTCCTGAGTGAGAACTGGATCGTGCAAGCGGGCTTTTCGTCGCTCGTGCCGGGCACCGGATTCAGGGACATCTATAGTTCCAATTGCAACACCGGACTGTGCGGCGCGAAATCGAAGATCTTGTATTCGGCATTTGTGAAGTTGAAGTTTATTTATTGAGCGGTCAAGGAGCGGCGGTGCGCATATGAACGAATCGAAGAAACGCGCAATTAAATTGCTACCGGTCGCCGCGTTGGCGTGTTGCTATTTGGTGTTTGGTTTTACGAGTTCCAACGCTTCTTCGAATCAATCCGATCCTCACGCCAATCTACCCGATCAATCGGGCGACACTCCCGCCGTCGCGTCTCCGTCTCAATCCACCGCGCCGTGTGATCCAACCGCCGCAAAAACAAACTTGTGGGGAATGACCTCCGCCGAAGCCCGCTGCCGAAGCATCGGCTGCAACGATTGCCATCAGGGCATCGAAGACATGCACGACGGCAAGGTCAATCTCGGATGCATCGATTGTCACGGTGGTCACGCGGAAGTCCGATTGCCCGCTGGCGCACAAAAAGGATCCGCTGAATACAAGGACGCGCAGAACAAGGCGCACGTGCAGCCGAAATTAGCTGGTCTCTGGAGGACTTCCGCCAATCCTCAACAATCGGCCGCGCAACTAAACAAAGAAAGCGCCGCGTTCATCCGCTTCGTCAATCCGGGTGACTTGCGGGTTGCGGCGCTCAGTTGCGGGACCACTGACTGCCACACGCGCGACGTGCACAACGTCGGCAAGAGCATGATGACCACCGGCGCGATGCTGTGGGGCGCCGCTCTCTACAACAACGGATCGTTCCCGCTCAAGAATTACCGGTTCGGTGAGAGCTACGAGGCCAACGGAACGCCTCAACGATTGATCACCGTTCCACAACCGACCAAAGAAGAAACCGAGAAGAAAGGTGTTCTCCCGTATCTGGATCCGCTGCCGCGTTGGGAGATCACTCACATGGGCAACATCCTGCGAACGTTCGAGCGAGGCGGCCGCAAAGCTGGAGAGGGCGGGCTTCCGAATCCCGAGGAAGCGCCGGGCAAACCTACGCAAAACCTCCTAAGTCCTCGAGGATTCGGAACACTGCTTCGAACCGACCCGGTGTTTCTGGGTTTGCAGAAGACTCGCCTGGTCGATCCGATGCTGTCGTTCCTCGGGACCAATGATCAGCCGGGAGATTATCGCTCGAGCGGCTGCACGGCGTGTCACGTGGTCTACGCGAACGATCGCGATGCGTTTCACTCGGGGCCGTACGCTCAGTTTGGCCACGACGGCGCGACCGAGACGGGCGACTTCGCGCTTCGCGATGCTCGCGCGAACAAAGAACCCGGGCATCCGATCAAGCATCAGTTCACCCGCGCGATTCCATCGAGTCAGTGTGTCGTATGTCACATGCATCCGGGCACGCTGGTGCTGATGAGCTATTACGGAACGACGTGGTGGGACCTCGAGACCGACGGCGAGCACATGTATCCGAAGCCCGGAGAAAAGGGATTCGAGAAGCCCACGCCCGCCGAAGAGCAACAGATACTGAATCGCAATCCCGAAGAATCCGCGCTCAAAGGCAAGTGGCGCAGCGTCGATTTTCTGCGCTCTCTGCGCGACGATATTAATCCGAAGCTGAAGCATACGCAGTTTGCGGATTTCAACGGGCACGGCTGGGTCTTTCGCGACGTCTTCAAGCATGACCGCAAGGGCAACTTCCTCGATTCGGAAAACAACATCGTCAGCGATGTGAATGCCGACAAACTCAAACGCGCAGCCGAAGGCCCGGCGGGTGACGAGGCAAACAAGGGCCTGCCCGTTCATCTGAAGGACATTCATCTGGAAAAGGGAATGCACTGCGTCGATTGTCACTTCAAGCAGGACAATCACGGCAACGGGAAGCTCTACGGCGAGGTGCGCAACGCGATCGAGATCGACTGTGTGGATTGTCACGGTACGATAACGAAACGCGCCGATCCGACTTCGAAGGACGCGCGAACCTCAGCCGCAGCCGGCGGCAATCAGATGCTGAAGTATCGAGAACTCGAATCCGGCAAGGACCGCTTCTTCAAAGACAAAGAAGGGAATGTGTTTCAACGCGCGGCGGTCTCAAAGGACAACGACGGCAAGCCTGTGATCTGGCGAGTGAAGCAGGTGATGGACACGATCACTCCCGGAAGCGCCGACTATAACGAGAAGGCCGCGCTCGCCAAGACGATTCGCAAAGATAACCGGACCTGGGGAGTCGCGGCGGGCGGGCTTGATGATGAGACAAAGCTGGCACACGCTAATAGCAGCATGACTTGCTATACGTGTCACACATCGTGGACGCCGAGTTGTTATGGTTGTCATCTGAAGATGAAGGCAAACCAGGAGCGCCCGATGCTTCACAACGAAGGTGAAGAAGAGTTGCGCAACTGGACCTCATACAATTTCCAGACGCTGCGCGATGACGTCTTTCTGCTCGGGCGCGACGGTACAGTCACCAAACGGCGTTACGCGCCCGTTCGATCCGCGTGCGCGATCCTGGTCAGCTCTCAGAATCAAAATCGCGAATGGATTTACTCGCAGCAGCAGACGGTTTCGCAGGAAGGCTACAGCGGGCAGTCCTTCAGTTCGCACTTCCCGCATTCGGTTCGCACGACCGAAACCAAGAACTGCGATGATTGTCACCTTTCGAATAAGGGGGACAACAACGCCTGGATGGCGATGACCCTGATGCAGGGCACGCAGTTCTACAATTTCATGTACCGGTTTGTTTACACCGCGCTTGGTCATGCTGGTTTCGAAGCGACGGTTGTTACGGAACGAGACGAACCGCAAGCGGTGATCGGCAGCAACCTGCACAATCTCGCCTTCCCCGAGGAGTATCAAAAACATAAAGATAGACACGAAGCGCTCGAGGAGGCCTATGAGCACCCGGGCAACGACATTTCGCGCGGGCTGAGGCCGTTTGCGAAACAGGAAACCGAGGTCTTGAGCTTGCAGCTTCGCGGCGAGTACCTGTACGCCGCGGCGGGCAAGGGCGGCCTTCGCGTTTATGATGTTGCCAACATCGATCAAAAAGGTTTCTCTGAGCGAATGACGACCGCGCCGTTTTCGCCCATGGGTCAACGGCTTTACGTGAAGACTAAATATGCGACCGCGGTTGCTTCGCCGACGACGCTCGGAGTTGATCCGACGGCCTCGCTTCCGGATAGCATCTTTCCAAAGAAGTATCGAACCCACCGGCCCGAAAACGAGGAGGCGGTGAATCGCGACGACAAGCAGCCGATTCATCCGCTGTATGCCTTCCTCTACGTAACCGACAAGTACGAAGGCTTGATTCTGGTGAACGCGGCGACGCTCCTGGACGGAAACCCCCAAAACAATTTCCTGAAACGCACACTGACCTGGAATCCGAATGGAGTGTTGAACGGCGCGAACAACATCACGATCGCGGGCACTCACGCGTACATCACCTGCGATCGCGGACTGGTGATCGTTGACATCAATGATCCGTTCAAGCCTCGCGTGGTTGGCGAGATCGGCGCGCCTGCACTGAAGGGCGCTCGCGCGGTGCAGATCCAATTCCGGTACGCGTTCGTCTGCGACTCGGAAGGAGTGAAAGTCATCGACGTGACTGATCCGGATCACGCTCGCGCGGTGAGCGGCGCCGTGGTTCCTCTCGCGGAAGCGAATAATATTTATCTCGTTCGCACCTACGCCTACGTTGCGGCCGGCAAACAGGGACTGGTGATTCTCGATATCGAGCAGCCCGAGCAGCCTCGCATCGATCAGGTTTTCAACGCTGGTGGCGAGATCAACGATGCTCGAGACGTAAAAGTCGGAATGACCAACGTGAGCCTGTTCGCTTATGTCGCCGACGGCCACAACGGGCTTCGAGTGGTTCAATTGACTTCGCCTGAATCGGTGCCGGGGAATTTCGGATTCAGTCCGAAACCGAATCCCGAGTTGATCGCGACTCGGCACATGCACGGCGAAGCGCTTGCGGTTTCGAAGGGCCTGGATCGGGATCGCGCGGTGGATGAGAGCGGCAATCAGCTTGCGGTGTTTGGAAGAAGGGGCGCGCGGCCGTTGAACTTCGCCGAAATGGTGCGGATGTACATGATCGAGGGAAAGCCGTTTACGGTACCGGTGATCAAGGATGGGAATTTGAAAGAGAATCGAGACATTCGAAGCTTTTATGGGGCGCCGGGAAGATAGACGGAAAATCTCAAATCTCAATTTGAGATACTTGAGATTTGAAATTATTTGAAATTTGAGATTTGAAATTTGAGATTTGAGATTTGAGATTTGAAATTTGAGATTTGAAATAGAGAGGGTTAGATGAAGTACGAACGATTTGAAGACCTGCCAGTTTGGAAAGCCGCGATCGATCTCGCTGAGAAGATATATGCGCTCACTTCGCAAAACCAGTTCAAGGGAAACGGTAGTCTTCGCGATCAAGTCGAACGTGCGGCAGTGTCTGTATCAAACAACATCGCCGAGGGCTTCGAGCGCGGCACTACTCAAGAGCTTCTGACGTTCATTTACATCGCGCGCGGTTCCGCCGGCGAAGTTCGCTCGATGCTCTGTCTGTTGGAGCGACTTGATCGGTTCCAGGATCTCAAATCTGAAATTTCAAATTTGAAATCGCTTGCGCTCAGCGTTTCCCGGCAACTTCGAGGCTGGGCGGCCTCATTGCAGAATTCAGAGATCAAAGGCCAGCGTTATCTGACTGACGATAATCGTCGCACTTCGCAAGCCGCACGAGAGCGAGAAGAATTCCTTGATAAGCTCAGAAAAGCGCAGGAGGAGAGAATAGCGAATTTGCAGAAGAGCAGACACGCGTGAAAGCGAAATACGATTGGGTGCCCACTATTTGGAAAGTTAAATGAGATTCAAGCTGCTCGTCATAACACTATTCGCAATCGCCATGCCCGCGGCGATGCTTGCGCGCACGCCGGCGGATCAGGCCGATTGCGATCGGATAAAAGCCGATGACGCGAGCGCTCGAGTGTTTAAGCTGGATCTCAACGGAACGCGCGGCGTGGTTTCGTTTCGCCACCGCCATCACGAACAGTACCTTCATCCGGACACGAAGTTTGCTCATCAGGCTCAAAAGGGAGCCGAGTGCTTCGGCTGTCATCATCGGCGAACCGAATCCGGCGGCGTGCCGATACTGGTCAAGTGCACGGCTTGTCACGGCGGCGAGGGCGATCCCAGAAACGTCAAGAACAACGAGGGCGATGAAGAGTGGTCCAAGCGCGCTTTTCATGATTTGTGCATCGGGTGTCATCGAGCGTCGAACGAAAAGGGATTGACGAAATGCGATAAGGCGCCGGTCGCGTGCAATGAGTGCCACGGACCTAAGTCATAAGAAGGGAATTGAAAATTGAGAATTGCAAATTGCAAATTGAAAATTGCCGGACTCGCGAGAGCCGTGACTCAAATTTGCAATTTGCATTTTTCAATTCTCAATTCTCAATTCTTTGTGATTGGTTCCCTGACAGCGGTCGCCCTCGGCGTTCTGTTTAATCCCTCGCTTGCAAACGACGAGCGACCGTTCACGATTGAACAAGCAAAAGATAGAACCGGACACGGCCGCTTTCCGCACGATCAGAAAGAACACATCAAAGTTCAATGCGCTGATTGTCATCTCGCGGCTAAAGAGAAACCCAGGAACACCGATCAGCCGATGGCCAAAGACTTCCCTCACAGCACATGCATTCGTTGTCACAACTTCGCGGCCGAGTTCTTCAAGTCTGCCTTCGACGGCCCGAGCCGTTTCTGTGGCGTTTGTCACGAGCCCGGGCGCATCTCCAAAGCCGACAAGGGGCTTCGCGCGGGAGTGTTTCCCAGGCCGCAGATAAGCGATTTCGGGGACGCCTTTTCACACAAGGCCCATCGCAAGACGTTGTCATCCGATCTGCGAATCGCGCCGGTCAGCAACCCGCCGTACGGTTCACAGTTCATGACCGGCGCGAGTCCGCGCTGCACGGACTGTCATCAGCAAGTAAAGCGGGCGGCGACCGGCACAAAGGAATTCAAAACTGAGGAGAGCCATCGCGCGTGTTTTGTATGTCACGGAGGATCGCCGCCCGAGCCGCGGCGCGTTGCCTCGGAAACTTTTCCCTACGCCAACGACTGCAAGGTGTGTCACGAGTTGAGCGCTGGTGGGAACCGGCGACACAGCTTATTCGGCAGCATTAAGGATTTCAAACACGACGATCACGATCTCGACATTCGGCCGAAGAAGAGAAGCGATTTCCCCTTGCCGGCCGCTACCGATCGATTGTGTTCGGAATGTCACAAACTCGAGCAGGTGGAAACACTGAATGCGATAAGGCTGCCGTCAGCCGGATACTGCGACACGTGTCACATCAGCAGGCGGCCAGGCTTGCCCGGCAAGTTGAGCGACGAGATATTGAACAAGCTTCGGAGAGATTAGCTCGCGACGTTCAGATTGGCAAAGATGAGAATTGAGAGTTCAAAACGAATCGCCGCGGCGCTCGCGATCATTGCGATAGCAAGCCTGTGGGCGTGCAAGAGCACGAAGCAGAACCTCAACAAACCGGCGGAGGGTCCTGCGCCCACGACTCCCGCTAGCCAGTCGCCGTTTGATGTGGTCGATTCAAAAGTCATCGAGGTCGTTTCTCCATTCGATCACAATCGAAAAGAGCACAAAACAAAGACGCAGGACTGTGCGGCGTGTCATCTCCGAACCACTAACGATACGAAGCCGGTGTTGCCGGGACATCCGGCTTGCTTTGAATGCCACTCGAAGGACCTCAGTAACACGGCCAGCAAGATGTGCGTTGTCTGTCACAAGACACCGCCGGCTAAAGACAATGTGATCGAGTTTCCAGCCCGGCTTGCTCAGTTTGGCATCAAGCGCTTTTCGCATCGGGATCACGCAAACCCTGAGAAGATGAAAGATCAGATGGACGCGCAGAAGATGCCCGAGGGCGCGCCCAAGTGCGCCTTCTGTCACCGATTCGACGATCAGGGATTGAGAGCGAGCATGCCGAAGCATCCGGAGTGCTACTCCTGTCACAGTCATCAACCCAACCAGAAGTTTGCCGCCTGCGACGCCTGTCACATCACGAAGCCCGACTCGATACAGTACGGCGCGACGCTCGGCGCGGCGTTCACTCAATACAATTTCAAGCACGGCCCTCACATAAAGAAAGCGGCATGCGAGAAATGCCATCAGACCATCGAGGTGCCCGCCGACCAACGCCGCACGGATGTGCTGGCCATCAACGTCGCTCGCGGACAGCGGCACAATTCAACTTGCTGGAGCTGTCACGTTCGCGCAAAAGAACCGGTGTGCAGCAGATGTCACATCAGCGCAACGCCGTTTTGAGGCTATCCTCTGTTGCCTGTAAGGGTAGTCATTCCCTCGCTCAACTCGTCACCGCTCCCGTGATATACTTTCGCCGCTTACGAACCCCGGGGTATCTCGTGCACTGGTTGCTCTCCGAATAAAGGTAAATGACGCATGCCGCGTGAACATAAGAGTCGCCGCGAGGTGCTCAATGCCATCAGAGAAGTTCCTTCGCTGAAGGACCTGCTGGCGGAGCACGACGGCCATTACGATCACGAGCTTGATTTGGAAGTGTCGGTCTACGGCCGCAACTACGGCGGCAAGAAGGTTGGGCCGTATCTTCGACTATTGACCTACGAGCCGGGCGAATCCGTGATGTCGGATGGGGAATGGGGCGGCAACACGTTTTATGTTGTGATCAAAGGCCACGCGGACGTTTGGATCAAAGCTCCAAACAATCAAGACATCAAGGTCGCGGAACTCAAACCCGGCGCTCAATTCGGCGAGATGAGCGTGCTGGCAGGGGTGCCGCGAAGCGCGACCATCAAGGCGCCGCCGGATTCACAGGCGCAGGTTCTTGAGATACAGCGGCCCGCCTTGCGGCTGCTCCGCAAACTAACCGCGTTCGGTGAAAGCCTTGATAAGTCTTATCGCGAGCACAGCCGCGACTCGATGATCGAGGACCTGAAGTCTCGAATCAGTCTCACGTCTGAGATGTTCAATGAGCTTCGCACCATCTCGGTGTTTCGCGTTTTCTCAAAGAATCACTCACTGGCTCGCGAGAAGTCGCAAATCGATCGGATATATCTGATCAAGCAAGGCTGGCTTCGGCGCGAGCGAGAGACAAACGGCTCGAGCGAAGAAGATTATTTGGGGCATGGCTTCTGCTTTGGCGTCGACGGAGCAATGAAGAACACGACTTGGCCGTATTCGGTGACCCTGTTGGGGCGCACGGAGGTGCTCGAAATATCAATCCGAGCGCTGCGGCAACGCGTCGCGCTTCGCGAATCGCTCGTTCGCGAATTCGCGCCGTTTTCACCTCCGCAGCTCGGCAGCCGCGCAAGCTCCAAACCCGTCGTTCGAGAAAAAGAGATCGCCGCGCAGCAGAGCCTGATCGCCACGGGGCTGGTCGACGCAACCAACCTGCTGGTGATGGACATGGATTTGTGCGTTCGCTGCGGCAATTGCTCGCTTGCGTGTCACACGATCCACGGCCAGTCGCGACTCTTGCGGCGAGGCATTCACGTCACCAGGCTCGACGCGCCGAGGCCCAGCGCCGTTCAAAGCGTGCTCGCGCCGGCGGTGTGCATGCATTGTCAGGATCCGGAGTGCCTGACTGGGTGTCCGACCGGCGCGATAGGCCGCTTCGGCCTCGGGCAGATCGACATCGATTCCAGGACCTGCATCGGCTGCGGAGACTGCGCGTCACAGTGTCCTTATAACGCAATCTCGTTGATCTCTCGCAAGGCCAAACCGCCCGAGGCAAAGACCGGTCTGAAAGAGAAACTCCGCGACTATTTGCGAATCGCACCCGAACCGTTGCCGCCCGCCGTCGACGCTACCGAAGATCTGCTCGCGGTGAAGTGCAATCTGTGCAGTGACCGGGCGACGATGAACCCGCCAGGAAGCAAGACTCGCGCGTACAGTTGCGAGGAGAACTGTCCGACTGGCGCGCTCGCCCGCATAAATCCGAGAACCTACTTCACGGAAATCGGCGCGATCGAAGACCTGACGCTGTTCGATCAGACGCACGCGGCCGGACGCAACATTCACAAGTCCGATCCACCGAAACGCACGAGTCACATCGTGGGCATCGCGCTAACGGTGCTGTTGACGGCCGTGACCATTATTGGCCTGCGTGACTTTGGATTAGGCGAGCGGCTTCTGGGATTTCTCAACATGCGTTGGATCACGGGGCTCGTGGGGCTTGTGGGAATCGCCGGAGTGATGACGTATCCGGTGAGGCGCAGGATTTACACGCGCCGCGCGGGGCCGCTTCGATATTGGCTTTTGAGTCACACGTATCTGGGAACAATCGCAGGCATCATGATCCTGCTGCACGGAGGCGCGGACTCCGGCGGCGCGCTGACTACACTGTTGATGATTACTTTCGATCTGGTGATCTTCACCGGCCTCCTGGGAATCTTCCTGTATTTCGTTGTTCCGCGCCTCATGACAAAGATAGAAGGCGCGCCTCTATTGATCGACGATCTGAAACAACGCCGCGAAGAACTTCAAAACGAATTGGCTGACATCGCCAGCCTTCCCTCTGAGCCGCTTCGAAGTATCGTTCGCGGCAAAGTGATACCGCGCCTCGTTTCGTTTGGCGGACTTGTCAGACAGTATCTGAGACGTGAGAAGCTTGAAGCGTTGATCGAATCCGCGAGGCAGGAATTCGCCGCCGAGATCAACGGACTCAAGAACGAGGATCGTGAGAAGCTGGAGCGCGCGATAGAAGCCGCAGCGACTTTGCGCCGCGTTGATGCGCTTATTTATCTACATCGTTCGTTGAAGCTGTGGCTGGCGCCGCACGTTGTGACGACTTCGCTGATGCTTGCGTTGCTGGTTGTGCATATCATTCAGGTGATTTACTACTCCGCACGTTGAGAGACGAACAATGGCAGGGAATAGTCGATTCTTAATCAAGCGAAAAGACGGCGACGTTGCCATCGACGACGTGCAGCTCGATAGCGACGGTCTGACAATCGGGCGGCTGATATCAAACGATCTGGTCCTCAATCACCGCGCGGTGTCCCGCACGCACACTGGAATCAAACAAGTCCGCGGCGACTTCTGGCTGTTCAACTTTTCGAAGTCCAACGGCACTTCTCTTAACGGCGAGCTTGTCGACAAGACACCCCTCGCCGATGGCGATGTCATTCAGATCGGTCCGTATCTGCTTCAGGTTAATTACCTCCCGCAAGCCCTGGCGATAACAGTCGAGAGACAACTACAGGTTCAAACTCTCGAAGGCTCCGTCGTGCTGCCGGCTGCGCCCGCTGAAGGGTCCGGCGACGACTCCGGCGCGACGATCGTCATCAAGTCTCCGCTCACTCCAGGCTCACAACCGTTGAGTCCGGGTGGAACCCAACGGTTTCAGGCCTTGGGGATGTTGACGGGCGTGCTGCCGGCTGTCGATCAAAAGGCGCTTGATATTTTTTGGAGTAATCGAAAACGGGAGGCCGGAAAGATCGAAGCCCGGACGCTGCTTCATCCGCGGAGAGGACAGAAGGTTGGGAAAGCTCAATTCAACTGGAGGCCGACCCTGGACCTCCGCCGACTGTGGCGAAAATCATACTTCGCGTGGGGGGCCGCGGCGGCTTTGTTCGCTTCGATCGTCGCGCTGGTGATCTACGAGCGAGCGTTCTCGCCCGGTCCGATTTCAACCGCGCACGCTTCGCCAACGATTTCCAAACGCGCGATTGCCGATCACCCAAACGCGAACTCGTGCTCGAATTGCCACGGCGTGACCAGTGGCATGGAAGACAATTGCATCTCGTGTCATTCGACGCCGTCGTTCCGGCCTGCGATCTACGACAAGCACAATCGAGAGAACATCGCATGCACGAGCTGTCACACAGAGCATCAAGGCTCGAATATTCGCTTGGGACTGGTGAGCTACGGTTTGTGTTCGCAGTGTCATAACGGCGCCTACAAAATTAAAACCGGCGAACGAGCCGGCGCTCTGCTGCCGATACCGCACGGCGGCACGGTTGGTTATCCGGTGGAAGATGGGAAGTGGCAATTCAAGCTCACGGCCGACGACTTCAAGAAGCGGCGTCTGCCGGAGACCTGGGCCGCTTTCAGTCCCAAGGAACAGTTTCACAACATTCATCAGATGGGAAGAATGGTGAATCGCGTGAGCTGCACAGATTGCCACTCGGCGGGATTGCTCGGCGACACGCGTTGGCGGCAGTCACCACGCGACGAGTGCACCAAGTGCCACGGCGTCCGGGGAGCCGAACAGGGAAGCCAGAAACAGGCGAATTGCAGTACATGCCACAAGCAGCACGGCGAGAGCGAGGATCTGGCAAAAGCGCTGACCGAAGCGGGGACCGACAAAGGAAAGCTGAAGATTTATCTCGAGTCTCTTGATAAGAGCGATCCGAACCGAGGCGTCCGGATTGCCACCGTTAACGAGAACTTGTTTGGCGGCGTCGGCGCCGCAAGCGATCTGCGTCAAAACAAGACTCCGTTTGGCGCCGCTTTCATTTCGAAGCTGGGAGCCGTTCCGTGGTACGCGTGGATCGGAATGATGGCCGCGATTCCAATCGCCGGGCTCGCGGTGATGGCCGTTGGCACCGCGCGCCGTAAGAGCTTCATCGAATCGGCAAGCGCTGAAGTGAAGGTTCCTCCGGCGAAGCCGCCGAGCGGATCTCGTTCACTCGATCTTGAAAAGCTCAAGGCAGAAGGTCCGGCCTATCCTCATCCGGTCGTCGATCCCGAATTGTGTATTGGATGTCACGCCTGCGTGGACGCGTGCCCACACGATGTGCTGGCCATCGTGAACGGCATATCCGTGCCCGTCGCTTCGGATCAGTGCATGGAGGACACCAGTTGCCAGGTTGAGTGCCCCACAAATCCCAAGGCTTGCATCGTCATCAACACCAACAAGATCATTCCGAAGCGCAAGGTTCCCGATCGCGATAAGCGCCTCAAGACGAACGTCGAGGGCATCTATATGATCGGCGACGTGTCGGGCGTACCGCTGATCAAGAACGCGATCAACGAAGGCGCGCAGGTCATCGACTCGATCATTGATGACCTTGCCGAGGAAGGGAAGGCTGCCGACGCCGAATTCGACGTCGCGATCATCGGAGTGGGTCCGGCGGGATTGTCGGCGGCAGTGATCGCGAAACAGCGAGGACTCCGCTACGTCGCGCTCGAACAGGACACGCTGGTGAGCACGATAGCGAACTATCCCGCGAACAAGTACGTTTTCTTCAAACCGGACACCGTCGAGGCTCGCGGCGGCATCCCGCTTCCAGGCGCCGGCGACAAGAAGGAATCCATGCTCGAGCAGTGGACCAGGACGATGCTCGATAACGGCGTCGAGATCAACGACGAGGAGAGTTGCAAAGACATCAAGCGTGATGACGGAGTGTTCACCGTGATCACCGAAGTCGGGAAGGTGAAGGAAAAAGTCGAATACAAAGCACGCAAGATCATCCTTGCTATCGGCAACCGCGGAACTCCGATGAAACTGGGAGTGCGTGGGGAAGAGCTGAAGAAGATCGTAGAGCCCGGACCGGCCGTGGCTCGCCATTGCCCGCGTTGCGGCGAACGGCGTCACGGGAAGGCGCTTCATTGTGTGAAGTGCGGCGGTCAGCTTCCAGTCAGAACGCCTCCACCTTATGAAGATATGAAGGTGAAGTACAAACTCTCGGACCCGGACGACTTCGTCGATAAGAAGTGCATTGTGGTCGGAGCAGGGAACTCAGCTATCGAAACGGCCGTCGATTTGAGCGGTTTCAAACGCGAGGGCGACTCGATCACCTTTACACGCACCAACGAAGTGACGCTCGTGGTTCGCAGCGACTTCAAAGGCGATTTGAAGCTCGGCAACAAGATGAACGTCTATGATTGCATTGATGCCGGCAAGATAAAGGTTCTGTTTCGAACCGGGATCAAAGAGATCACAGAGAACGAAGTAGTGCTGGAGGACGTGAGAACGAAAGAAGAGAAAGCACGTGTCGCGAATGACTACGTCTTCGCGTTAATCGGCGGTGAGAAACCGACCAAGTTCCTCGAGGGCCTGGGCATCAAGATTGGTTGAAGGCCGCCAAGGTGCGCTCATGTAATTGATGATATAGTAGCGATGTCGCGAGTTCAGAACGGAGGCAACGCCACGTGAAAGTCAGACTTCTCCCAAGCAGCGCGGGACGCGATTCCCAGTATCAGTCGCTGACCTCCTTCATCGTCGACGACCGGCTCGCGATTGACGGCGGCAGTCTCGGTTTTGCTTTGACGCCGGAGCAGATCGGCAGTATTCACGACGTCATCATTACTCATGCTCACAGCGATCACACTGCATCGCTCCCGATCTACGTCGCCGAAGCGTTTCCGCGGCTCCAGACTCCGATAAACATCTACGCAACGGCCGAAGTAGTGTCGGCGCTCCGGCAGTTTGTCTTCAACGATCATGTCTGGCCGAACTTCGAAAACATTCCCCTCGATAACGGAACCGGACCTGGCCTCGTGTTTCACGAGTTGAAGCTTCGCGAGAAAGTGAACATCGCCGGATTCGATGTTACGCCGATCCCGGTCAACCACATCGTCCCGACGGTCGGGCTGCTCTTACAGAATGAAACGGCCGCGGTGCTGTTCAGCTCCGACACCTATACAACCAATGAGATTTGGGAGGCGGCCAAAGAAGTCGAAGACCTGAAGGCTGTGTTTGTCGACATATCATACCCAAACGAACGCCGTGCTCTGGCTGAGGCATCCAAACACCTAACGCCGGAACTGCTTTCGTCAGAGCTTAAAAAGCTGGACCGCGACGTAAAAGTCTATGCCGTGCACATAAAGCCGACCAATCGCGACGATGTGATAAAGGAGCTGTCCGAGCTTGGAGACGCTCGCGTTTCTGTCGGAGAAATTGGCCACGCGTACGAATGGTAAAGGAAGTTGTCAGTGATTTATGCCAGCTAAGCTAATCATTACAAATACGGAATCGGGAAGATCGTTCGAATACGAAATAACCGAAGATGAGACCCATGTCGGGCGCGCTGCCGATCGCAACCAGGTTGTGCTGAACGACGGACAGGTCTCGCGCGAGCACGTGATCATCAAGAGAAACGGGCACTCGTTTTTGCTGGTTGATTTGAGCAGCGCAAACGGCACGCTGTTTGGCGGCTTGCGAATCAAGGAACATACGCTACACGACAGCGACGTCTTCACTATCAGCAAGTACGATCTCCAATTCAAGAGCACCGACACGCTTGCTCCGATGAAGTTCGATCAGCAGAAGATCGGCGAGACATTTGTGATGCGAACGCCCGGGGATATCGCGTCGGTCCTCCCTCAAATCGACAAGTCGGCAATTCCTTCCGGAGACAGCAAGTCAGTGATGGACTACGTCGACGCCTTGAGAAAGAAGGCCGAGACGCTGGCGCGCATCTATGAATTGAATCAGTTGCTGGCGTCGGATTTCTCGCAGGAGGACATCTTCAAGAAGGTCAGCGAAATGGTCTTCAGGCTGACGACCGCCGACCGGTTCCTGGTTTTGCTGAAGGACGCCGAGAGCGGAGAACTGATCAGAGTCACCTCCGAGTTTCGCAATTCGAACAGCTCGCGGGCGAGCGAACAGATTGCGATCAGCAAAACCGTCGTCGATCGCGTGATGGAGGAGCGCGTTTCACTGCTCTCGTTTGATACTCAATCGGACGAGCGCTTCGCGAAGGCCAAATCGATTGTGCTGCAAAACATCACTTCGGTAATGTGCGCGCCGTTGTTGAGCAAAGACAAAGTGCTGGGAGTCATCTACGTCGATTGCCGCGAGTCGATGAAACTGCTTCGCGAAGATGATCTCGAGTTGCTGAACGCGGTTGCCGCTGAGACTTCGATAGCCGTCGACAATGCGGCGACTCACAAGCGGCTCCTGCGTGAGGAACTGGCTCGGGCAAAGTATCGCCGCTTCATGCCGGCGCACGTGGTGGATGAGATTCTCAAGAGTCCCAACACGCTGATGCTCGGCGGCACGAACAGTTGTATCACTGCGCTGTTCTCCGACATTCGCGGGTTCACCTCGATGTCAGAAAAGCTCAGCCCTCAGGTCGTCGTTCAGATTCTCAATCAGTATTTCGCCGACATGACGCCGATCGTGTTCGAGTATCAGGGACTGTTGGACAAGTTCATGGGTGACGGATTGATGGCATTGTTCGGAGTGCCCTACGCGTGCGACGAGGCGGCTTCAAATGCCGTCGCCGCAGCGATCGCCATGCAACGCAGGATGGAGGAAGTGAACGAGGATCTGGCGGAAGCCGGGCTTGCGGAGATCGCGATCGGCATCGGCATCAACACCGGAACCGCGACGGTCGGCTACATCGGATCACGAGAGAGAACGGACTACACCGCGATTGGCGACACGGTGAACCTTGGGGCGCGGCTCGAAAAGCAGGCGAAGGCGGGACAGATCATCATCAGCAACTTCACCCGGGAGGCGATCGGCGACAACTTCCCGCTTAAGCCAAGCGGCCAAATAACGGTCAAGGGGCGGCAGGAGGCGGTGCAGATATTCGAGGTGCTATGGCAAGAGGCCGGCGAACGGCCACCGTCGCTCTCAATCAAGGCCGAAAAAGTGTTGGATGCGTCGTAGAATCGCACGCCGATGGACGCGCTTTTCTTCTTCGGGCATCGCACGCGAATACTCATCCAGTCTCGTCTGTCGTTCACTTATCTTGTGGCTCAGCTCTTCAGCAAGCGTAGCGTTGTTATCCAGTAACGGTTGAATACAGCCTTTGGTGATCTGAAGAGTCTCGACCTCGGTGAGCGCAACGACGTCGGCGTTTCTGGGCTCGCCGGTGAGCAACGCCATCTCGCCGAAAAAGTTGCCGGTCTCGAGTTCCGCCACCTGTTGCCCGTCTCCGTTTCCAGTCGGCAGCCTAACTTCGACCTTTCCTTTTCGAATAACGAACATCGAATCGCCGGCATCGCCTCGGCGCAGGATCACTTCGCCCGGAGCATACAACGATGTGATCGCCGACCTTGCGACCGATTCCTTCTCCTCGGCTGACAGAGGCGCAAATATATCGATCGAATCGATCAGCTTGTCATACTCCGCAGGTTCGGCGGCCGGCTCCTTTCCCAGTTGCTCGAGCAAGACGTGCCGCATCGGGAAGGGAATCTCGATCTGGTTCCGCTGGAAAATGTACCAGGCGTGTTGCCTTATCTCGGCGTCGATATCGTGGATCCACATGTAATCCTTGGTCCAATAGAGAATTTCGTAATCGATGCTCGAATCGCCGAACTTGCCGATGCGAACGCGAGGAACCCGTTCTCTTGCGACGTTCGTAATCGATGCCACGGTGCTCTGCAAGAGCGCGATCACCTTTTGCGGGGGAATTCGATAAGGCGCCGGCAGGTGCAGGATCCTCCGGTTCAGATTGTTGAAGCGAAAGACTTCGAGTGGCTCGCGCGCGACTTTGCTGTTGGGAAAGATAATCGTCGTGTTGTCGTTGGTTCGGATCGTTGTCGTCCGCCACGTGACCGCTTCCACTCGCCCGAGCATATCTCCGATTCGAATTGCGTCACGAATGTGAAAGGGCTGTTCGGTGTGAATCGAGAGCCCGGCGAAGAAATTCCCGAGCGTATCCTGCAACGCCAGACCGATGATCACCGAAACAACGGTCGAGGTCGCGATGATACCGAACCCGCCGAACTCTCTGGCCAGGACGAGCCGGTAGATGAGCAGGAAGACTATTGTGTAGAGAATGATCGAGAGCAGGCCGCGCAACAGGGCCGGCGCTTCGCGTGACTTGCGCCGTTGAAATATCACATCGAAAAGGACGTGGTCGGCTGCACGCACCAAGCCTACACTCAACCCCGCAAACAGTACTGCCAGAATATACATCTTCGCCGATGAGCCGAAGAGATCCGGCCGGAACAGCTCCAGGCCGGCGTAGACCGCGAGGAGAAACAGGCTGACCGAAAGTGGAAGGGTTATTCGTTTCATTTCATATCGGGCGTTCAGAGTACCGGGTGTTTAGAGTACCGACTTTAGTCGGGTAGTACTCTTTGAGCCAAGCCGATGAGAAAAAGCCCGACTAAAGTCGGTACTCTGAACACCCGTTTCTAGCGAGGTGTAGCAGCGACGCGAGCCGCGCCCAACAATGCGGTCTTGTCGTTCATGATGACACGCACCGGAACGGCTTCGAGCAGCGGCGCCAGTCTCCCCTTCGCGATGAACGCTTTCATGAAAGTTCCGTCCTTGAGCTTCTCGATAATCTTCGGTGCGATTCCGCCGCCGATGTATACGCCCGCAATGGCTCTTAACACAAGCGCGGCATTGCCGGCGGTTGCGCCGTAGATGCTCGCAAACATGTCCAGGGCTTTAACGCACAAATCTGATTCGCGTGCAATCGCCGCGGTCGCGATCACGCTCCTCGGATCGCGGCCGGTGAATCGCGCCTCAACCTCAGGCGACTCTTCAGCGTAGTTCACACTGCGAAGAAAATCGTAGATGTTGCGCAACCCCGGTCCCGACAATACTCGCTCAACGCTGACGTGATCGCTCCTGATGAGAAGGTGCTCGAGCAACTGCATTTCAAACTGATCGCGAGCCGCGAAGTCCATGTGCCCGCCTTCGGATGCGAACGGCACGTGGCGCTCGCCATTCCAGAACAGGCCTGCGGCGCCTAGCCCGGTCCCGGCTGCGATCAGGGCGGCATTGCCGATCTCCGGTTCTCCTTCATTCAATGTCACGAACTCTTCCGCTTTCAGCTCCGCGATTCCGTGAGCCGTCGCCTCAAGATCGTTTATCAGGGTGACAGATGCGAGACTGAGCCGTTCGGCGAGAACTTGCGACGCTACAACCCAGGGCAGATTTGGCGTTACCGAACGGCCCTCGACGACGGGGCCGGCGATGCCAAAGCAGCCGGCGGCCACTGATCCCAAGCCCGCGGTTTCAAGGAACTCCGCGATGATCGACTCGAGTCCCGGATAGTTCTTGCTTGGATAACTTTCGAGGCGGCGCAACTTCAGCTCGTCGCTATCGATGTCGAATAACCCGAGGTTCGTTTTTGTGCCGCCTATGTCACCCGCAAGGATCATTGTGCACAACTCATCTCGCGATCAACGGTGATCTACGAAAACAGACTCGCAAAGGCGATGAGTACGCCTGAGTTGAGGGGTAATCCGAAAATGAGAAACGCGGGTTCCGTATCATTGGAGTGGAATGAGCAACTGCTGCCGAGTTACCAGCGGCGCGTTATGAAACTCGTATTGCCTTGACGAGTTCCCCCGCGGCAAGCACCGCTTGTTCATAAACCCGATCGTGGCCGAGAATCTGAATCTCTTTGCCGATCAACTCGCTCTCGCTCAACCCCTCGTAACTAAGCACACGCTCGGAACTCTTCTCGTCGCCGCGAGAGACGGACGTTTCGATTCGATTGCCGTCGGCGCTTCGCCTGACTGAGAACAACAGCGACTCATCCTTCGCGCTGTGGAGCGTCACAAGGGCGAGGTGCCCCGGCTCGATTTCACGATGCGCCTCGGCGAATTCGATAGTAATATCTCTCCCGTCATTCGAAGAACACGCGAAGCTTCGCGACTCAGCAGGATTCTTTGCGGCATCCCGACGCAAGCTCAGACCAAGCCGGCTTGTGAGCCACCCGCCAAGCAGCAGCGCACGGGGTGAAATCGCCGAAGTGTCAATCGCGGGCGGCGCGTATTCGATTACGATGTGATCGAGCTGATCCAGCAGCGGCCGGTACTCACGCACGTCATAGAATCCCGCAAGCAGCGCGCGCCACGCCGTCAGCCGGGCCCAATTCAAATCACTGATCGCGGTCCATCGCGGCGTATCCCTCAACACAGTAGCCATACTCGCGATATCGCGATGCGGTTGGTTGAAAAGCGAAGAATCTATGATCACTCGATCCGAAATATCAGCGAGTTTTCTGAAGAGTGCTTTGTCTTCGATGCGCGGCACGGCTCGCCACCACAGATACACGGGCAAATCGGACAACAGCAGAGGCGCAAGCGTGCTGGGCAGCTCTGTGACGCCCGAGCCCGCGGCGGTGATAGTCACCTGTTCGCAGCAAACCTGTTTCGAAGACCCGGTTGGCAACGTACACCGCGACGTGACTTCTGCGTTCAGTATCGACCGAGATGCCTCGCGATCCACGAGCATCAAAACGGCGCGGCTCGGATGCGCGGCGGTGATCTCGGTGAGTATGTCGTCAACCTTGCGGGCTTCCGAAGCCTCAGGCACGAACACCAGCAGATTGAGAATCGACGAGCGAATGACTCCGGAGTGCTCGTCTTCGTCAGAGGCTTGCTGCCAAAGCGCGGTCAACTCGCGCTCGATTGCCGCTACGTCAATCCACGATCCGGTTGGTGGTTGAGTTGAAGTGCTCATTCTCTCCTCTATCTTCGATCCTCGATCCTCGACCCTCAATCCTCACGGTCTTCGCCACTCCCGGCCATCGCGTTCGATTAGCTCTTCTGATTCGGCCGGACCCCACGTGCCCGCCTCGTATTTCGGAATCTCTTCCTTAGAGTTCTTCCACGCGTCGAGTATCGGCATAACAATTTCCCAGCCTCGCTCGGTCATATCGCGACGCGCGTACAGAGTCGAATCACCGAGAATGCAATCGAGCAATAGCCGCTCGTACGCTTCGGGAGAGGCGACTCCAAACGATGCCCCGTAACGAAAATCCATGTTCACCCATCGAATCCGCGTGACTTGCCCGGGTACCTTCGCTCCAATCCTCAACGTGATGCCTTCGTCGGGCTGAACGCGAATCACCAACACGTTGGGTTCGATCTCCTGTTGGGCGCTCTTGAAAAGTTGCAGAGGCGCTTTGCGAAACTGAATTGCGATTTCGGTCACGCGCTTGGGCATGCGTTTCGCCGAGCGCAGATAAAACGGCACATCGGCCCACCGCCAGTTGTCGAAGTAAAGTTTCACCGCGGCGAACGTATCGGTCTGTGAATTCGCGGCGACGTCTTTCTCTTCGCGGTAACCGGCAGCAGGCTTGCCCGCGACCGCTCCCGCTGAGTACTGGCCGCGCACGACGAACTCGTTGACCTTATCCGCGGGAATCGGACGCACGGCCTGCATCGCTTTTATCTTTTCGTCGCGCACGGCGTTAGCGCCCAGACTGATCGGCGGCTCCATCGCCACCAAAGACAAAACCTGGAACACATGATTTTGGATCATGTCGCGCAGCACGCCCGCGGTGTCGTAGTAGCCTCCGCGGCCTTCGACTCCGATCGCTTCTGCGTTTGTGATCTGCACGTGATCGACATAGCGGCGATTCCACACCGGCTCAAAGATGCCGTTGGCGAATCGAAACACCATTAGGTTCTGCACGGTCTCTTTGCCCAGATAGTGATCGATACGATAGACCTGCTCCTCATCAAAGACTTTCGCGACTTCGACGTTCAGTTCTTTGGCGCTTGCGAGGTCGTGCCCGAAAGGCTTCTCGATGATGATGCGAGTCCAGCCTTTGTTTTCAGGTTTCGCGAGTTGAGCCTGGCCGAGTTGCTGAATCGCTTCGGCGTACAGCGAAGGCGAAGTCGAGAGGTAGAAGACTCGATTGCCCGCGGTCCCGCGCTCGCGATCGATTTGTTCGAGGAGCTTGCTGATCTCCTGATACGAGTTCGCGTTATTCACGTCACCTGCGACGTAGAAGATTCCTTTGGCGAAACTATCCCAAACCTGTTCATCGACTTGTTTGGCTTCGGAGTAGGTCGAGATCGCGTCTTTCATCTTGGCGCGAAAGTCTTCGTGGCTCATCGGCGATCGCGCGAATCCGACGATTGCGAACTCGGCCGGCAGGAGCCGTTGTTGAGTGAGTCGGTAGAGCGCGGGAACAAGTTTGCGTTTGGTGAGGTCTCCGGACGCGCCGAAGATGATTACGGTGCACGGATCGGCAGTGCGTTCGAGACGCACGCCTTCGCGGAGCGGATTGTCGATTGAATTAGACATCTACACCTCTAAGTTTCGAATAGCTTCACTTGCCGAAACTGCGTTCGCTGTCTGGGCCATCTTTCAAGGGGACGCCTTATTCATACACAATTGCGTGCAAACTCCTTTTCCAATTCTTGAACTGCAATCTGGCTTCCTCCCCATCGGCTCGCAGAAGTCCATGGGTCCCATCAATCATAATCGAGGAAATCGGGAACTTTTCAGCAGCGCGCTCATCCGTCTCGACATAATTCGTCAACCGGGCGATCCGCAAAGCTGTACCGGGCGGCACTTGAATAATCATTCTGCGTGTGGTTTGGTCGTACGAATACTCAGTTGAACTAAGGGATTGCCAGGGGCAATCCACCTCTCCTGCTTTGTCCGCTGCCACGGTGGCCACGAAGCCGAGGGAGTCCCGCGGCTGGGGATCGTCGGACGTGCGCGCCTTCAAAGTGTACTCGAGTCGCATTGGTGCGTTCGTCTTATTCAGAACCGCAAAAGTGTCTAGACTTGAGCACGCTGATTCACTGAAGATCAGCGTCAAGATCAACACAAGTTTGACAGCACGCGTGCGATTATCCCACTTACACATAGACTCACGGGATGTTTACTTCTTCGCCAATTCTTCCCACTCGGTGTGAGTAAAGCCACCCGCCGGGTCATCGGTACGCTGATACGTGTGCGAACCGAAAGAGTCTCGTTGAGCTTGTGTCAAATTAAAGGCAAGGTCGCCGCGCGATACATCGTGAGTGATCACGTTTGTCATGCCGCGGTCAGTGGGGAAATGTGCTTTATCTTGCCTTTGATGGCTCTGGACACCTCCCACAAATCGACGGCACGCTGGGCATTCAACCAAAACTCCGGGCTGTTGCCGAATAAACGAGAGAGGCGCAATGCCATCTCCGCGCTTACCGAACGTCGTTCTTGCAGCAACTCATGCACTGTCTGGCGAGACACTCCAAGCGCCTTTGCCAAACTTGACACGGTCAGTCCATAGTCGGGCAGAAAATCCTCACGCAATATCTCGCCCGGATGAGTGGGGCGCACCTTCCTCTCACCTTTGTTCGGAATGCTCATTTGTATCGAACCTCGCATCAATGATAATCGGTCAACTCAACGTCGTATGCGTCGCCATCCGCGAAGCGAAAGCAAACACGCCACTGGTCGTTAACGGAGATCGAGAACTGGCCCTGCCGCTCTCTTGTCAATTGGTGGAGCCGGTTGCTCGGCGGAACCCTCAAATCATCCAGACCTGTTGCGAGATCCAGATATTCCAATTTCCGCATCGCGCGTTTCCAAATCTCTGAAGGGAACCGCTTGGATTTGCCGGTCTGGTACAACTCCTTCGTGTGCCGGTCGGCAAACGTACTTATCACGGATCAAGAGTAATGGTGCGTGTGACACCGGTCAACGCGATCCGAGCTCCTGGGGAATCACAGGCGGCTTTCTTACCCAGCGCCGATGCCTGCAGGCGTCGTAATTCATTCGCGTAATTACTTCCTCGCAAGCTCTTCCCACTCTGTATGAGTGAAGCCGCCCGCCGGATCATCTGTCCGTTGATACGTATGCGAACCGAAGAAGTCTCGCTGCGCTTGAGTCAAATTCAAAGGCAAGTTCGCGGCTCGATACGTATCGAAGTACGAGAGGCTCGCCGACATCGCCGCCGCCGGTATCCCAAGCGATTGAGCTGTCGTCACAGCCTGCCGCCATCGAGGCTGAGCCTCGAGCGCCCACGCCTTGAAATCCGGATCGAGCAGCAGATTCGGCAGATCAGCGCGACGCTGATACGCCTGCTTGATCTTATCCAGGAACTGCGCGCGAATGATGCAGCCGCCCTTCCAGATCCGGCTCAACTCGCCGAGGTTGACGTTCCACTTGTACTCATCCGAGCCGCGCCGAATCACGTTCATGCCCTGGGCGTAAGAACAGATCTTGCTCGCATACAACGCATCGTGAACCGCGTCGATCAGCTCTTGTTTGTCGCCTGAGTATTTCGCCGTCGGTCCGGGCAATTGTTTGCTCGCTTCAACGCGCTCATTCTTGAGCCCAGAAAGCACGCGAGCGTCGAGCGCGGCTTGCATAGTCGGAATCGCAACGCCCAGTTCGAGCGCGGTCTCGGCGGTCCATTTGCCGGTACCCTTTTGACCTGCAACGTCCATGATCTTATCGACAAGCGCGCCGCCGCCTTTGGGATCGCCGACTGTGAATATCTTCGCGGTGATCTCGATCAAAAACGAGTTGAGGTCGCCCTCATTCCATTTCGCGAAAATGTCCGCGAGTTCGGGCGCTTTCAATCCAAGCGCGTTTCGCAGAATGTCATAAGCTTCGGCGATCAACTGCATATCGCCGTACTCGATTCCGTTGTGCACCATCTTGACGAAGTGCCCGGCGCCGTCGGGCCCGATGTAAGTCACGCAAGGGCCGTCGTCGACCTTGGCGGCGATCGCTTCCCAGATCGGGCGAATCTGTTCGTAGGCATCGCGGTCGCCGCCCGGCATCAGCGAAGGCCCCCACAGCGCGCCGGACTCGCCGCCCGAGACTCCCGAGCCGATGAAGTTAAAGCCGGCCGCTTTCATTTCCTTCTCGCGCCGCACGGTGTTCTCGTAGAACGAATTGCCGCCGTCGATCACTATGTCGCCCTGATCGAGCAGCGGCTTGAGCTGATCGAGCACGGCGTCGACCGGTCCGCCGGCCTTAACCAGCAGGATTATTTTGCGGGGCTTCTCGAGCGAGTTGACGAAGTCCTCAATCGAGTAGGCGCCGATCACTTGCTGGCCTTCCGCGCGCTGAAGGAACTTGTCCACTTTCGACGTGTCGCGATTGTAAACGGCGATTGGGAATTTGTTTCGCGCGATGTTGAGGGCGAGATTTTCGCCCATCACGGCGAGTCCGATCATTCCTATTTTTGCGAGTTCGGGTTTAGTTTGTGCAGTCATTTCTTTCCTCTCAATATCGTTTCTATTCGTGTTTGAAGTCACTCAGCAAGTGCGCCGCGGCTTCATCAATCATCCACAGCAGAGTTCCGTTGAGCGGGCGAATGAGCTGACTCGGATACGTCTCGGGTCGAAAGTTACCTTCGAGAACCTGTTCGAGCGGTTCGGCTTTGTCTTCGCCCGCGACCAGAAAAGTAACGTTGCGCGCGTTGCTGATCGTCGATGCCGTTAGCGTGATCCGATTAGCTTTGAATTTCTCGACGTAGTTGGCCACTACTATTTCGTTTTCCCCGGCGTGAAGCGCGGTCGTGTGCGGAAACAGCGACGCAGTGTGTCCGTCGGGGCCCATCCCCAGAAACACCAGATCGAATCGCGGGACGTTCGACAACGGAGCCGTTCCGGTCTTCGACACGCCTGGCCCCGCCATGAAGAACTGCGTGAGCGTTGCGGCGTATTCTTCAGCGGCGCGGTTGGGCTCCGGCAATTCCGCGGGTATCCGAAAGATGTTGCCACGCGGAACCGGGACTTTTGAGAGTAAAGTTTCGCGCGCCATTAAGTAGTTACTGTCGGAATGGTCGGGAGGCACGCAGCGCTCATCCCCCCAGAAAAAATAAACCGAAGCCCACGGCACGGTATCCAGAAAGGGCTCCTCTGCGAGTAGCGAAAGCATTGCTTTGGGTGTTGATCCGCCGGACAGAGCTACTGTGAAGCGCCCGCACCCGATGACGTACTGATCGGCAAGCCTCGCGAAACGCCGAGCAGCTTTAAGCGCAAGCTCGGCTGCGTCGCGGTATACGCGAACCGTTCCGCTTGGCTTATGAATAATCAGTGTGGACATTTGAGATTGCCGATTGCCGATTTCCGATTTCCGTATCGCGACGCCCTCGTTCATTCGGCAATCGCAAATCGGCCATCGGAAATCTTTATCTGTCTCGCCAAAGCTTCGCGCCGCCCCGTACTCCGTACTCATTCGAAACGATCTGAACATCCGGATCGAGCTTGATCTTAAGCTTGTCAGCGTTGCCGCCGCCAATGTACAGCTTGTCGAAATGAGTCAGCACTCGAAGCGCGGCGATTGCTTTCCTGACCTCGCGATTCCAGTCCTTCTTGCCGAGTTTCCGGCGCGCTTTGTCGCCGGTCCGCTGTTCGTAGGTCTTGCCTTTGCGGAACGGCAGGTGAGCGATTTCCAAATGCGGCGCAAGCTCGCCGTCCATGAACAACGCCGAGCCGAAGCCCGTTCCGAGCGTGATCACCATCTCGACGCCTTTGCCTTCAATCGCGCCGTAGCCCTGCATATCCGCGTCGTTGACCACTCGAACCGGCTTGCCCAATCGAATCTCGAGCGCGCTCGCCAGATCGAAGCCTTGAAGGACGTCGGTCCCGAGATTCGGCGCGGTGATGATTTTGCCTTTTCTTACGACGCCCGGAAAACCAACCGACACGTAATCAAAAGCCCCAAGCGGCTCGACCAGCCCCGCAAGCGCCTCGACAAGAACTTCAGGCTTGTCGAGATGCGGAGTCTCAATACGAAGCCGTTCGGTCACCATATTTCCGCCCGCGTCGAGAAGCGCGGCTTTTAGTCCGGAGCCTCCGACATCGATTGCAAGAATCCGGGTTGAGTCCGCCGGCTCAGTCTGAACCAATTTCTCTTCTGTAGCCTGTTGGCCTGTTGTCATTTGCCATCCTCCTTATTAGTCCACTCAGTGTGCACGTGGCCGCGCTCTGGATGATCGACTCGTTCATACGTGTGCGAGCCGAAGTAATCGCGCTGCGCTTGCGTAAGGTTTTGCGGCAACCGCTCGCTTCGATAACTATCAAAGTACGCCAGGCTCGCACCCATCGCGGGCACCGGCACTCCGATGCTGATCGCGGTATTCACCGCCAGCCGCCAGTTCGCTTGCGCGTCCTGTATCCAGCGATTGAATTCGTCATCGAGTAACAAGTTTGGCAAGTCCGGGCGCCGGTCGTAAGCGTCCATAATCGAATTCAGGAAGCGAGCGCGGATTATACACCCACCCTTCCAAATGCGAGCCATCTCGCACAGGTTGACGTTCCAGTTGTACTGATTCGATCCCTGCCGAATCAGGTTCATGCCCTGCGCATAAGAGCAAATCTTCGAAGCGTACAGCGCGTCGTGAACGGCCTGGATGAGCATCGCCTTGTCGCTTCGATAGTGCTCGATGTTCGGAGCCTTGATCTTTCTGCTCGCTTCGACGCGCTCATCCTTCATGCTCGACAGAACTCGCGCATCAATCGCGGCGGCAATGGTCGGGATTGCTACTCTTTCATCAAGTGCCTCTTGAGTCGTCCACTTGCCGGTGCCTTTCTGTTCGGCTTTGTCGAGCACCAGATCGACCAGCGCTCGCCCGGTCTCGTCGTCTCGGCGGCGAAAAATGTTCGCGGTGATTTCAATAAGGAATGACTCGAGCGGCCCGCGATTCCACTCGGCAAAAATATCGGCCAATTCCGAAGCCTCGAGCTTCAGCGCCGAAAACAGAATGTCGTACGCTTCCGCGATCAACTGCATATCGCCGTACTCGATTCCGTTGTGCACCATCTTGACGAAGTGCCCCGCGCCATCAGGCCCGACATAAGTCACGCACGCTCCCGAATCGGTCTTCGCGGCGATGGCTTCAAAGATCGGGCGGATGTGATCGTACGCCTCGCGCGCGCCGCCGGGCATCAGCGAAGGACCGTGGCGCGCGCCTTCTTCGCCGCCTGATACGCCCGATCCGACAAAGCACAAGTTCTCTTTGCGAAGCTCTTCTTCGCGGCGTTGTGTGTCTTTGAAGTATGAATTCCCGCCGTCGATAAGAATGTCGCCGGATTCAAGGAGCGGCTTGATACGCTCGATCGTGATGTCGACCGGGGCGCCGGCTTTGATCATCATCATGATTCGGCGAGGCCGTTCGAGATCGGCCACGAATTGTTCGAGAGATCTTGACCCGATGAATTGTTTAGCCGGGTTTTCCGCGACGAAGCTATCGACCCATTCGGTTTCGAGATTCCACACCGCGACAGGGAAGCCGCGCTCTTCGACATTGAGCGCGAGGTTGCGGCCCATCACCGCGAGTCCGATCATCCCGAATTGTGCTTGCTTGGCTTTTGCGTGTTCGCTGGACATGATAAACGGATACGCCGTCGCTTCTCCCCGTTTCAACCCTGCGTTCCTCTGCGTCCTCTGCGGTTCGATCTCATTTTTAACCGCAGAGGGCGCTGGGGGACGCAGAGGCAAAGCAGCTAAGCGCCCGCCGACTGGCGGCCGCCCAACACAAACTGTTCGATCCCGCGCGCCCAGCCTTCATCGTCATTCGAACTGGTTAGACACGTGGCCGCCTCTTTCACTTCATCGACGGCTTGTCCCATTGCGATGCTGAGCCCGGCTTGCCTGAACATCTCGACATCGTTCGGACCATCGCCGATTACCGCGACTTGCTCAGTTGGAATGCCCAAGAGTTCAGCCAATCGCGTGACCACCGTGCCTTTGTGAATGCCGAAAGCAGTCACATCGAGAAAGCGCGGCTTCGAACGCGACGCCGAAACTTCAGTGGCGAGTTCGTTCCATACTCGCTGTTCAGCTTGAGCCACAAATTCAGGGTTACCGACAACCGTCAGCTTATTCGCGCCTTGAGTGATTCGCTCGGAGTATCCGTCGATGCGCGGGGAAAATCCGGAAGTGTGCTCTTCGCGATCGACGAACGTGTTGCGAACCGGCACCCACCAGTCCTGCTCGTCGTACAGCCAGACACTCAAGCTCAACTCGCCGGCAATACTTCTTACGCGTGCGATCGTCGTCGCCGGAATCACGCTTCGAGCGAGCACGTCACCTTCTCTTTTGACGACAAGCGCGCCGTTGAGAGCAGCGAACGGTCCGCCGAGCTTCAGCGCCTCTGCGAGCGGCACGATGCTTCGCGGAGGCCGTGAGCTTGCGAGCGACAGCGCAATGCCGTGCTCATAAAGTTTCTTCGCGGCGCCTTTCGTCCCGGCGGTCACTTCGTGGTTTGAAGTGATGAGCGTGCCGTCGATGTCTGAGACAACGAGTGCGATGGGTGAGGGCTTTGCAGACACTGTGGTCAATAAACCTCTTGAAAATCCGTTTCGCCGAGAGACGCAAAGACGCGAAGACCAAGCGAATCTAGCCCGCGTGGCCCTGGCCGATCGGGAATCCGTTGCGAACAATATCGAGCAGCGTGCGGAGTCCGGACGAGATATCAGCGCCCAAGTGAATGCGAATCGCGCGGCGATGACGGCTCGAAAGCGATTCGAAATCGCCGAGCGCCTGCGCCTGTTTCAACACTCCGAATGTGAACGGCTCGCCCGGTAACGGCACGTCAACAAGGTTGTCGGCCGTTACCTGAATAAACACGCCGCTCGCTGGGCCGCCCTTGTGAAGCTGCCCCGTCGAATGGAGGAAGCGCGGACCATAACCCGTTGTCGTCGCCACGTGAAGCGAATCGCGCAGGTGAGTCCGAATCGATTGAATCAACTCTTCGTGCTCGTCTGTTTCCTGGATGTAGTCGAGCATCGCAACGTAATTACCCGCGTTCGCCCGGCTAAGGTGATTGACAATGAACTCTTCGATTCCAACATCAGAACCAAGCTCGGCGATGGTCTCTGCCGCGCAGTACACCTTCAGCCTGCGGCCCTCGGATCCCAGCGCCTGTTCAGGTAACTCGCGATCTCGCTTATAGATTTCGAGGTAACGTTTCGTGTTGTCCTTGCTCTCTTGCACATTCGGTTGATCGAATGAATTGATTCCGACAACCTTGCCCGCGATTGCCGTCGCCATCTCCCAAACATAAAACTCCTCGCCAAGATCGCGAAGGTCGTTCAGTTTCCGGCGCACAACTGGATGTCCCGCGCACTCGAGTGCTTTGAGCTTTGAATCCGTTTCGCTATCGGGCGCGCCCACTCCGATGTGAACAAACAAGCGATCATCGCCATACACCGGAGGTGCGCCGAGCGTTTCACCGGCGATCGGGATAATTCCTTTGCCTTCCTTGCCGGTGCTTTCGGCGATGAGCTGCTCGATCCACAATCCAAGAGACGCGATCTCGGGCGAAATCGAAAACGTCAGCTTATCGCGGCCGGCGTTCGCAAGAGTCCCAAGTATCGCTCCGAGCCGAGCCGCCGGATTGTCTTCAGTCGGAACGGCGGGCGAGCAGGCGTGCAACACTCGCTCGGCGCGATCGAGCAGAGTCTTGAAGTCGAAGCCCTGGAGGGACGCAGGCACCATTCCGAAATACGACAGCGCCGAGTAACGCCCGCCGATGTCCGCGGGGTTCAGGAAGATTCGGCGGAAGTTGTCGCCCTTGGCCATCTCTTCCATCAACGTGCCCGGGTCGGTGATCGCAACGAAGTTCTCGCCGGCGCTCTCGCCTTTGATCTCGCGCAGGCGATTGAAGAAATACTTGTAGAACATCAGCGGCTCGGTGGTAGTGCCCGACTTGCTGGCGACGATGAAAAGCGTGTGCGGAAGATCGACCTTCTCTTCGAAGGCGTTCACGGTCGCCGGATCCGTGCTGTCAAGCACGTGAAGCTCAGGCCACCCGGCTCGACGCCCGAAGGTTCGACGGAATACTTCAGGGCAAAGGCTGCTGCCGCCCATTCCTAAAAGCATTACGTCAGTAAAGCCATCGCCGCGAACGCGTTCGCTGAATGCCGCAAGCTCCCCCGCGTGCTCGACGAGCTGCTCGACAACCGTCACCCATCCGAGCGCGTTGTTGATGATCTTTTGATGAGCCTCGTCTTCTTTCCAAAGGCTGGCGTCTTTTCGCCAAATGCGTCGAATCCACTGTTCGCTCTCGGCGCGTTTGATCGTATCCTTCACGGCGTCGGCGTAGGTACCGAGGCTCGCTGTGTGGCGTTCGAGAACGCCGCTGGTGATCGCCGCCTGCTTGGCTTCGATGCTTTCGGTGAGCGTGTGAAACGAATCCATGAACGCTTTCACGCCCTCGTCCTGGAGTTGCTGAGTGACTTGTTTGAGGCCGATGTCGATTGCGGCCAGTTGCTCAATTGTCTTTTTTGCGTCCTCGAGGTTCTCTTCAAGGCTTGCCCTGACACGGCCGTGATCTCGATATGCGGTGAATGTTGCGGGAGGAACCGTGTTGACGGTGTCGGGACCAATCAACTCTTCGACGTAATAAGTGTCACGATAAGCCGGGTTCTTTGTGCCGGTGCTGGCCCACAATGGCCGCTGAACACGCGCGCCTTTTTCTCGTAGCGCAGAGAATCGCGCGCTGTTGAAAGTCTCTTTGAAAGTTTGATACATCAGCTTCGCGTTCGCGATCGCGGCTTTTCCGAGCAACGCTGTGAGTTGCGCTTTCTCAGCGTCATCAGTGGATCGGCGGCAGCGAAACTCGAGCTTGCTGTCGATGGCGCTGTCGATGCGGCTCACGAACACGCTTGCGACTGACGCTATGTGATCGATGGGGTTGCCCGCGGCCGCTCGTTGTTCGAGCCCGCTGATGTAAGCCTCGGCAACCTGATCATAAGTTTCCTGCGAGAAGATCAGCGTGACGTTAATATTGATTCCCTGTGCGATTAGGGTCTGAATCGCCGGGATGCCTTCGACTGTGGCGGGAATCTTGATCATCACGTTCTTGCGATCGAGCTCCGCCCACAATCGCTTTGCTTCGGAGACGCTGCCTTCGGTGTCGTGAGCGAGCAGAGGCGAGACTTCGAGACTGACGTAGCCATCGACGCCGCCGGTGCGCGCGTACGTGTCGGCGAGAAGGTCGGCCACGTTCTGGATATCTTCGATCACCAGCGCTTCATAGATTTCCTTTATGCCTTTGCCGTCGGCGATCAGCTTGCGCATGGCTTCGTCGTAGTCGGTGCTGCCGACGATGGCTTTTTCAAAGATCGCGGGATTGGAAGTAACGCCACGGAGATCGTCACCCGTAACTTTCTGTTGTAGATCGCCGCTGGTTATCAGGGCTCGGCGTACGTTGTCATACCAAATGCTCTGTCCGAGTTTTTGCAGTTCAATCAGGGGGTTCTCGCTCATCTTCTTTTTCTCCTGCTTGTACGTGCGGCCCTCAGTGGCCGCCCCTTTTCAGTGAGCCCGTTGATTCGTTATGAGGGGCGGCCACGGAGGGCCGCACGTATAGGCTAAGTACTCTTCATAGACTCGCGCGCCGCCGCAACGACATTCTGAACGGTGAAACCAAAATGCTTCAGCAATTCCTTCAGCGGAGCCGACGCGCCGAAGTCGCGCCGCGCGACTATTCGCCCGTCGATGCCAACGTATCTTCGCCAGCCGAGGCTCGTGCCGGCTTCGACTGCGACTCGCGCTCGAACCGGCGGCGGCAATACTGACGCGCGATACTCTTCAGGTTGGCGCTCGAACAGCTCCCAACAAGGCATGCTCACAACGCGCGATTTTATTCCCTCGGCCTTCAACTGTTCGTGAGCCGCCACGCACAACTGAAGCTCCGAGCCCGTGCCCATGAAGATCACTTCCGGCTCGCCATCTGAATCGCCGAGCACATACGCGCCACGCGCGACGCCATCAGCCGCGGCGTATTTCGAGCGATCGACGGTCGGCAGCGGTTGCCGGCTCAGTATCAATGCCACCGGATGATGAGTTGAGGTCATCATCACTCGCCACGCTTCGGCCACTTCATTCGCGTCAGCCGGACGAATGACCAGAAGCTGCGGGATCGCTCGCAACGAGATGAGCTGCTCGATTGGCTGATGCGTCGGTCCGTCTTCGCCGACTCCGATCGAGTCGTGAGTGAAGATGTACATCACCGGAAGCTCCATAAGCGAAGACAACCGAATCGGCGCGCGCATGTAATCCGAGAAGATCAGGAAGCCCGATCCGTACGCACGAACCTTAGAGAGCGTCATCCCGTTTAGTATCGCTCCCATCGCGTGTTCGCGAACTCCGAAGTGAAAATTCCTCCCGCCATACGAGCCCGCCTCAAAGTCTCCGCCTTCGGCCATTCGAGTCTTCGTCGAAGGCGCGAGGTCAGCCGAGCCGCCGATCAACCACGGCACGCGAGGGGCAATCGCGTTCAGCACTTTTGCGCTCGCGTCACGGCCAGCGACTCCCTTTTCGTTGGCAGGAAAAGTTGGGATGTCCTGGTCCCAGCCAAAGGGCAGCTCACCGCTCTGCATCCGTTCCCACGTTGCGGCGAGTTCGGGATGCGCGGCCTTGTAGGCAGCAAACCGGCCATTCCATTCTTCCTCTAACTTGCTTCCCCGATCGATCGAGCGTTGGGTATAGCCGTTCACTTCATCGGGCACGAGGAATTTCGCATCGGGCGGCCAGCCGTAGCGTTGCTTGGTCAGGCGAATCTCATCTTCGCCCAGCGGCTCGCCGTGCGCGGCTGATGTGTCCTGTTTGTTGGGAGCGCCCCAGGCGATATGACTATCGACAATGATCAGCGATGGACGCTCGGTTTCGTTCGCGGCCGTTGCGAGCGCGCGATCCAGAGAATCGGTGTCGTTCGCATCGCTGACTCGCAGCACGTTCCAATGATAAGACGTGAATCGCGCAGCGACGTCGTCACTGAACGCGAGCGCGGTGTTGCCTTCGATCGTGATGTGATTGTTGTCGTAGATCCAAACGAGATTGCTGAGTCGAAGATGTCCCGCGAGCGAAGCCGCCTCCTGCGAGACGCCCTCCATCATGCAACCGTCTCCGGCGACCGCGTAGACTCGATGATCGACGATCTCGTGATCCGGACGATTAAAATGCGCAGCAAGCCATCGCTCGGCTATCGCCATACCAACTGAGTTCGCGACTCCCTGTCCGAGTGGACCCGTCGTCGTCTCGACCCCCGCCGTAAGACCGTACTCGGGATGCCCGGGCGTCTTCGATCCCCATTGCCGGAATCGCTTCAGCTCTTCAAGAGGCAGATCGTATCCAGACAGGTGCAGCATCGAGTACAGCAGCATCGATGCGTGTCCCGCCGACAACACGAACCGATCGCGATTCGGCCAATGAGGGTTGTGCGGATTATGCCGGAGGTAGCGATCCCACAACACGAACGCAACCGGCGCGAGCGCCATTGGAGTTCCGGGGTGCCCGGAGTTGGCCTGCTGCACCCCGTCCATCGCCAGCGTGCGAATCGTGTTTATGCACAACTGGTCGATTTTGGCGTCGTGATTCGCGCCCTGGTCAGTCATTAATGCTTGGCTCACAGGTCGATCTCCTTATTCAGTATGGCGGCGCAGTGGCAGCGGTAGGACAACTTCCAACTGTGTACGCCGCGTATTGATTTGTGGCGCGATCTTATGAAATGCCTGACCGCTGTTTAAGCGTGTGCTGCCCAAATTCGATAGCGCTGCTTTTACTGTTTCGCTTCGGTGAGCTCACGCTCGGCCTGAAGCCAGTCTTCGACCGGATCGCCAGCGGCGCCTTCGCGTTCCAGATAAATGTGATATGCGCGCAAGGCGATCTCGTCCTGCGTTGGCTCGATGCGCGGCGCTTCGACCGGTGGATCAACATCGGGCGCCGCGATGGATGGCTCTTCAATGCTTCTAGCTGTCTTTGCCATTGTGGTCTCCTTCCGAAACTCCCGCTTGCTCGCGGCGGCGCCTTCGGGTGACGCATCGACGCCAGCAAGCCTTTACGAGATTGACCAGGCCAGAGGATGTACGGTTAGGAGAATTGTCGATGAATGTGAATTAGAACGATGACGAGATGTACTCATGACAAAGCCTCGAACCGGCCAGAGCGTATAACGTCCAGCAGCGCAGGTCAATCAAAAGCGGCCACCAGGGGATTGAGATTGTATCGCTTCGCCAGCGGGAACGCCACGCGATTGCGTATATCAGCGGCATCGCTCGATTCAAAGTCTGTGCTAGAATTCCATCCGCCCCTGGAAGATTGCTATGGCACCTCACTACGAGCCGGTGGTTACAACGGCCGACTGCGGCGCCGCGAGGCGGGAGCGAGAATACCAATCTTGACTGCTCTCAAAGGTGCAAGGTATAAGCGTTGTTGCTGACTATTGGAATAATTCTATGAAGACACTATTACTCAACCCACCCTCATTCCCAAATTTCGACGGAGGCGCCAGTTCGCGCTGGCCTGCCTCGCGTGAGATTGCTTCTTTCTGGTACCCGGTTTGGCTTGCTTATCCGGCGGGCCTTATCAATGAGAGCCGGCTGCTGGACGCGCCTCCGCACGATGTCACACCCGAGCAGACGATTGATATCGCGAAAGAGTATGACTTCGTCGCGCTGTACACCAGCACGCCGGGCCTAAAGAATGACATTCGGCTCGCCGAGATGATGAAGGTTGAGAAGCCGTCTCTCCGAATCGCATTTGTCGGACCGCCGGTTACCTCTCAGCCGGACCAGGTGCTCAAGTCATCCGAGGCGATCGACTTTGTTGTTCGCAAGGAGATCGATTACGCGTTAAAGGAATTTTCAGAGGGCGCGAAGCTCGAAGATATTCAGGGAGTGAGCTTCAAGAAGGACGACCGCGTAGTTCACAACGCCGATCGCGCACCACTTCACGATCTGGACTCTCTGCCGTTCGCGTCCGACATCTACAAGCGCGATCTGGATATCACCAGGTACAACGTTCCGTTCCTGCTCAATCCTTACATTTCGTTTTACACGTCGCGAGGCTGTCCGGCGCTTTGCACGTTTTGCTTGTGGCCGCAGACCATCAGTGGGCACGCGTGGCGCACACGCAGTCCTGAGAACGTCGCCACGGAGTTTAAACGCGCGTGGGAAATGTTTCCGAATCTCGAAGAGATCTTCTTCGATGACGACACGTTTGCGTGGGCGAAGAATCGAACGATCGCGGTGTGTGAAAAGCTGAAGCCGATCAAAAAAACGTGGTCCTGCACGTCGCGTGTGCATACCGACTACGAGACGTTGAAGGCTATGAAGGAAGCGGGCTGCCGGTTGCTGATCGTGGGATTTGAATCGGGCGATCCGCAGATACTCAAGAACATCAAGAAGGGCGCGAGTGTCGAGCAAGCTCGCGAGTTCATGAAGAATTGCAAGAAGCTCGGCATAACGGTGCACGGGGATTTCATCATCGGGCTTCCCGGAGAAACGCCAGAGACTATCAAGCGCACGGTGAAGTTCGCGGAAGAACTCGATTGCGAGACGATACAGGTGTCGATCGCGCATTCTTATCCCGGAACTGAGTTCGACGATTACTTACGGAACAACAAATACCTGTTGGACGAAGACATGACTGACGACGCCGGACACCAACTGCCGGTGATCCAGTATCCGGGGCTGACTCGCGAGGAGATCGTGCAGGCAGTCGAACACTTTTACGACAGGTATTACTTCCGCCCGAGGATCATCTTCAGGATCGTGCGTCGCGCGGCGTTCAACGGCCACGAGCGGCGGCGGCTATACAAGGAAGCGAAGGAGTTCCTGCAGCTTCGCGCGAAGCGCAAAGAGTTTGTAGCGGCACAAGCCAGTCGATGAGTCGCGAGATTCAAGCATCGAAATCACAAGCTAGCGCTGCCCTTGCTGAAAGCAGAGGCAGCGCTAGCTCGCTTTTGCCCGACGCGCAAAAGGATAAACGCTCCGCGCACCGCTTGATTGTGAATGCGGATGACTTCGGCGTTTCTGAGCCGGTCAACCAAGCGATCATCCGAGCATTCAACGAAGGCGTGCTTACGAGCGCCAGCCTGATGGTTACCGGCGCGGCCTTCGAGCAGGCCGTTATGCTGGCGAAGGAGAATCCGGGGCTCGCGGTCGGGATTCATCTGGTAACGGTCGTCGGGCGAAGCGCGCTGCCCCGTTCTGAGATTCCTTCGCTGGTTGATCAAGATGGTAACTTCTCAAACAACCCAACCGCAGCCGGTCTGAAGTATTACTTCTCGCCTCGCGCTCGGCGGCAACTCAGAAGAGAACTCGCGGCGCAATTCGAGAAGTTTCACTCGACCGGATTGCCGCTTTCGCACATCGATGGGCATCTGCACCTGCAGGTTCATCCGGTGATCTTCAACATCGCGCTCGAGCTTGGCGAGAAATATGGCGCTCGGCGGATGAGAGTGCCCGTCGAAGAGCGGCGCCTTGCGCTCGAGTTCGATCGCCGCGACTTGGTGCGCAAGACGATTCACTCGCTCCTGTTCGGCGGGCTGGGCCTTTACATGAAGAAAAAGCTCCGCAGGCGAGGCTTCACATTTCCCGAACACGTGTATGGCAATCTTCAAAGCGGGCGAATGAGCGAAAAGTATTTTCTTTACGTCCTCGACACGCTTTCCGCCGACACGAGTGAGATATACTTTCATCCCGCCTGCTTTCGTGACGGCAAACTATTGACTGCCGACGAGCATCAGTGCTCGATCGAGTTCGACGCGCTGATGAGCGGGCTCGTCAAACAACGGATCGACGAACTGGGCGTGGCCTTGACGACCTATTCCGAAATCGAACACGGGCAAGAAAGCGGGCGTTCAGAGTACCGGCTTTAGCCGGGCCTTTTTCCCGGATCACTATGAAAACCGCTGTTGTCCTAGTTATCGCAATCGTAGCGCAGGCCCTGGGCAACGTGTATTTGACCAAGGCCATGAAATCTGTGACGAGCGGCGGCGGCGACGTGCTCACTACCGCTATGCGCGCAGCTTCGGATCCGATGGTGTGGTTGGGAACCGCGCTGTTGATAGTGTTCTTCGCGCTTTATTCGGCCGCGTTGTCGTGGGCTGATTTGAGTTTCGTGCTGCCCGCGACGGCCTTTGGTTATGTACTCAACGTCGCCGCGGGACATTACTTCTTGAATGAGACGGTCACGCACGCGAGGTGGGCCGGATCGGTGGTGATCACGCTCGGCGTGTTCTTGGTGTCAAGATCCGGCGCGCGTACGGTAACGCAAGCTGCCAGCTTGCGCCCCGACGCTTCGGAGATCTCCAGATGATGACGGCCTTGATGATCGCAATCGTAGTGCTCGGCGGCTCGGCGGGCGACGTGTTCATTACGAAGGGCATGAAGCAGGTCGGCGAAATCTCGACCGTTCACCCTCGCAAGCTCATCTCGATCGCCGCGCGAGTCGTGACGAACGTGAGTTTTCTCATCGGCGTGTTTTTCATGGCGTGCAGCTTCTTCGCGTTTTTGGCTGTTCTGTCGTGGGCGGATTTGAGTTTTGTCCTTCCGGCTACTTCTTTGAGCTTCGTCATCACCACTCTCGGAGCGAAGTTCATCCTGAATGAACAGATCACCCGCTTGAGGCTGGCCGGAACTGTGCTGGTATGTCTGGGCGTCGCGCTGATTTCACTTCCTTGATCGATGATTCTCTCTGCAATCAAGCTCCTGCTCGCAGCGTGCATCCTAGCGGCGAACGTTTATTATCTGCTATCAATCATCGCCGGATATCGCTTCTTCTCGCAGAGCGAGAATGAGGAAGAGGATGGGCTCGAACCGGCGACGATTCTGGTTCCGCTTCACGGAGCGGACTTCAAAGCGTATGACAACTACGCAGAGCTCTGTCGCCAGGACTATCCCGAGTATCAGATCATCTTCGGCGTTCGCGATTCGGGAGACTCATCGATACCAATCGTTCACAAGCTGATCGAAGCCTTCCCGAATCGAGACATCGCGTTAGCCGTCTCCGGAAAAGTCATCGGGCAAAACCTCAAGATCAGCAATCTTCAAAACATGCTCGCGCTCGCAAAGCACGAGCGAATCGTGATTCTCGACAGCGACATTCGAGTGAGCCGCGATTATCTGCGAAAGGTGCTCGCGCCTTTGTCGGATGCGCACGTCGGATTAGTGACTTGTTTGTATCGCGCGCGCGAAGCGCCCGACTTCGGCGCGAAGCTCGAAGCGGTCGGGATCACTGGAGAGTTCGCGGCTGGCGTGTTGATGGCGTGGATGCTCGAAGGCGTGAAGTTCGCGCTCGGTTCGACGATGGCGACGACTCGCGCGAGGCTCGAGGCGATCGGCGGATTTCCCGCGCTTGCGGATTATCTGGCCGACGATTTCATGCTCGGCAATCTGATCGATGCGGATGGGTATGAGGTGAGGCTTTCGCGTCACGTTGTCGAAACCGCGATGCCGCCGGTTGGATTGAGAGGAATGGTGCGGCATCAGATGCGTTGGGCTCGGTCGACTCGAATCTCGCGGCCCGCAGGTTATCTCGGATTGATTCTGACTCACGGGACTGCGCTTGCGTTGTTGAATGTTGGTTTGACGCTCGCGTCCGAATTCAGCCTGGTGTTACTTGCAATCACGGTTGCGCTGCGAATGGCGATGGCGTGGGTGATCGGGGTGCGTTGGTTGAATGACAGAATCCTTAGAAGGCTTTTCTGGCTTGTGCCGGTGCGTGACGTGTTGAGCTTTGTGATCTGGTGCGTTAGTTGGGCGGGGAATACGGTCGAGTGGCGAGGGCGAGTGTTTGAAGTGAAACGAGATGGCAAGATGGTTCAGGTCTGATGTCGAAGGTCACCGAGCTCAGCTGTTCGATCTGATCATGGGGTGTGCTAGAATGCGTGATCTCGCGCAACGCTGAGCTAAGCAGACGGCGGCGCGCCGCCATTCAAATTCGGCAGTTGAGACTTCTAATGAATAAAGAATACGTGAGCTACGGAATCATCGGGATCGTAGCGGGATTGATCCTTGGTTTTATTGTTGCCAACTCGGTGAGCACCGGAACGGGTGGGACGGCCTCGCAAACCACTGCGGCGAACCAACCAAAAGAGACTTCGGTTAATAGCAGCAACTCCGGGCAGGCCCTTCCGCCGGGGCATCCGCCGGTCGATACCGGGCAGACCGTTCCCGCGCCGCCGCTTCCGCCCGGAACTCCCGGGGCTTCGGATACGCCGGCGGGCGGCGCATCGATGGCTCAGGAAGGATCCGCGGAGTTGCCTTCGCTTGATCCGCTAGCGGCTGGCAGCAAGGAAGAGCGAGCCGAGCAGAAGTACAAGAACATTCAACTGCTGCGGGGAATTCCTTCCGAAAGGCTGATGAAAGTAATGTTCGCGTTCAAGTCGTCGCTTGGAGTGGACTGCACTTATTGTCACATCAAGGATCAGTTCGAAAAGGACGACAAGCCTACAAAGCAAACGGCGCGCAAGATGATTCAACTCGTGCGCGATACCAATGGGAAACTTGGCGCCACTGGCCGCGTGACTTGCTTCACTTGTCATCGAGGCCAAATCCGGCCCGCGCAATAATCGACCGAAACTGCCGGCGTTGAGTGGAAATTAAGAACACACAATCCGAACGACGGTTTTCGTCCGAGAAGATGCAGAAGGTGAATCTGTTCGAAACCGAACGGATGTTCGCCGATATCTATTGCCTCGAACCGGGTCAGGAACAAAAGCGGCACGCACACACCGGCGCGGATAAGATCTATTTCGTGCTCGAAGGGACCGGGCATTTTCACATCGGCGGCGAAGAACGCGAACTCGGCGCCGATCAAATCGTGCTTGCGCCCTCGGATGTTGAACACGGTGTGCGAAACGAATCGGCGCAGCGGCTTGTGCTACTGGTGTTCATGGCGCCGAACCCGAACAAGTCTTAAGATCGATGCTTCCGAACATTGGAATGAATCCTGACGGGAGGGATTATGGACTCGACAAGTTTCGGCTTGGTGAGAAGGCGCCTTCGCGCGACACTCGCCGTTACAACTCTCGTGGTGATGATGCTGACAACCGCTGACTCTTACACGGACGGTCAATGGAGCTCGCAGGTGAAGACCGGGCGCTCGATCGTGCGAGCCGAGCACGCGATGGTCGCGTCGAGCCAGCCGCTCGCTTCAGAAGTTGGACTCGAAATCCTCAGACGCGGCGGCAATGCGGTTGATGCTTCGATTGCAATGGCCGCTGTGCTAAATCTTACCGAACCGATGATGACCGGAATCGGCGGAGACTTGTTCGCGCTGGTGTATTGGTCGAAGACAAGAGAGCTGAGGGGCCTGAACGCGAGCGGCCGCGCGCCCCGCGCATTGAATCTCGAGCACTTCGCCAGGAAGGGAATCAGAGAGATGCCCGCCGAAGGCATGGAGCCGATCACCGTGCCCGGCGCAGTGGATGGATGGACGACGCTACTCGATAAGTACGGAACGATGAAGCTGGCGGACGTGCTTGCGCCGGCGATCGAGTACGCCGAAAACGGTTTTCCGGTGATGGAAAAATCCGCCGCCGAGTGGGCCCAGGGTGTTGAGAAACTTCGAAGGACTCCCGCCGCATCGTCGAATTACCTCATCGATGGCCGAGCGCCGCGCGCCGGCGAAATTTTTCGACAGAAGAATCTCGCGAAAACTTTTCGAGCGCTTGCCCGCGGAGGACGCGACGCCTTTTACAAAGGTGAGATCGCTCACGCTATCGTTGACTATTGTCAGAAGAACGGCGGGTATCTTTCGATGCAGGATTTCGCCGAGCACAAATCGGAATGGGTCGAGCCGATCTCGACCGATTATCGCGGATACAAGGTCTTTGAGTGCCCGCCAAACGGCCAGGGGCTGACGGCGCTGCTTGCTCTGAACATTCTGGAGGGCTTCGATCTCGCTTCGATGAACACGAAGCCGGACCTCTACTATCACACGCTGATCGAAGCGATAAAGCTCGCCTTCGCGGATCGCAACAAGTACATCGCGGATCCCGCGTTCGCGAAGGTCCCGGTAGTGGAACTGCTCTCGAAAGATTACGCCGCCACGCGCCGCGCGTTGATCAAGCCCGATCGCACGATGGACGAGGTCGCGCCGGGGATCGTTGTCAATCACAGCGACACGGTTTACTTCACGGTGATCGACAAGGATCGCAACGCGGTGTCGTTCATCAACAGCTTGTTTGAGAATTTCGGCTCGGGGATCGTCGCCGGCGACACTGGAATCGTGTTGCACGATCGAGGCGCGGGCTTCTCGCTCGATCCGAATCACGTGAATCGCCTCGAGCCGGGCAAGCGGCCGTTTCACACTATCATCCCGTCGATGGTCTTCAAAGATGGAAAGCTGCTGATGTCGTTTGGAGTGATGGGCGGCGCGATTCAACCGCAAGGACACGTGCAGGTGCTGACTAACTTGATCGACATGGAAATGAATCTGCAACAGGCGATCGAAGCACCGAGGTTTCGCTATCTCAGCGGCAAACGCGTACTTCTGGAAGAGGGAATCACGGGGCCCGTGATAAATAGTTTGATTGCGAGGGGGCATCAACGCGTGCCGCTCTCGCCTGGCTTTTCAATGGGGGGAGGCCAGGCGATCATGATCGATCCAGCCACCGGCGCTTTGATGGGAGCTTCGGATCCGCGCAAGGATGGAATGGCGCTTGGGTATTAGAAGCGTCCGCTTGATATTTCCCGCTCACTTGAATACAAAGGTTCATAAGGATGGCAGACGAAGTTCAAATCATTCACGATGAAGCTCGAAGGCGAGTCGCGCTTGAGACGGGAATCGGCGAGATGCCGTTCGGCGGCGAAGAATTTCTAACCGAGGAGCAGGCCTCAGCAAAGAGCGAAGCGCTTCGGTTTTTTCAATCGGCCTATGAATCTCAAATGCGCGGCGATCTGGATGAAGCCGTCGATCTATACAAGCAATCGATCGCGGCTTATCCGACCGCCGAAGCCCACACGTTTCTCGGTTGGACCTACAGCTTCATGAATCTTCCCGAGCAGGCAATTGAAGAATGCCATCGCGCGATCGAAGTCGATCCCGACTTTGGCAACCCATACAACGACATCGGAGCTTACTTGATCGAGCAGGGCAATCTTTACGCTGCGATCGATTGGTTCAAGCGCGCGATGACGGCATCGCGATATGAATGCTATTTTTATCCGCACTTCAATCTCGGACGCGTGTACGAAGCGCTTGGACGATCGCGCGAGGCGCTTCGCGAATACAAAGCTGCGATCGATCTGAATCCAAAGTACGCGCTTGCGATGCGAGCGTTCAGGAAATTGCAAGGGAAGCTCAATTAGGAGAACTCCTGGCCGACATCTTTCAGCATTTTCCGATCAAGGCTCCGGCGCGGCGAGTCTTCGAAGCTGTGTCTACCCCGGCCGGCCTCGATTCGTGGTGGACGTTGAACTCGTCGAGAGGATCGGACGAAGGCGCCGAGTACACGCTGGGGTTTGGTCCCGGATACGATTGGCTTGCGAAGGTGACGCGCCGGGTTCCGGATAGCGAGTTCGAGATTGAATTCACGCAGGCCGATTCGGATTGGCAGGGAACGCGGCTCGGGTTTCAACTGGAAGAGCGTGACGGCGCGACGGAAGTTCGCTTTCATCACACTGGATGGCCCGAATCGAATGATCACTATCGAGTGTCTTGCTACTGCTGGTCAATGTATTTGAGATTATTGAAGCGATACGTCGAGCGAGGTGAGGTTGTGGATTATGAGGTTCGCCTGGAAGCGTGAAAGGCTTCACCCTTGGGAGGCTCTTAACCTTTGGAACCGAGTATGAGTAGTCCTAAGACCAAAAAGTTCACGATGATTTTTGGGGAACTTTCAGTATCCTACGAGCTCGATCAAATGTCGCGATACCTTGACCTTGTACAAGAATCGTTGCATAGCAACTATGAGCAGTTAGAAGCGCGCTATGCCGAAATGGCGTTTTTTGAAGACTCGATCAGGTTCGAGAGCGGCTATTATGTGGATGATCTTTCTGAGGCTGTACAGTATTTTCCACAGCAAGTCCTTCTGAGCTTTATTGTCATATGGTACTCGTTTGTGGAACAGAAGCTGCTCGATTTGTGTGAACAACTCAAACTGAGAATTCAGATCGGACCAAAAGACAACAAAAGCTTTGACAAAGGCATAAGGCGCGCTAAGAAATTCTTGCTAAGTGGAAAGGGCTATGCGATCGATTCCGACCATTGGCGGGAGTTGATTGAGATCAACAGACTCAGGAACCTCATTGTCCACAAAGGGAAACGCATCGGGTTTACTAGCGCTCAGCCAGACGGCCGATTTGTTAAATTTCAAGCAGACGGCGGGCCGGCTGGTTTTCTAATTATCGAGCAAGAACTGTTTCGTTACATTCAAGCGCAGGGAATTTTGACATCCTCTGGACCGATAGTTGAGGTTCTTCCCTCGATCGAGTACTGCAAGTCGCTGGTCGATTTCGCGAGGACACTATTCAGGAAGCTCTATGCCGATCCGAGCTAACCGGCATAATAATCCGAAAGGAGAAAAGTATCATGGAAAAGGAATACGTCGAACCTCGTGATGAGGGATACTGGATAGCTGGGACCCGTGTGTCGCTCGATTCGGTAGTTTTCGCGTTTCTCGATGGCTTGTCTCCTGAGACTATCGCCGCCGAGTGCTTTCCGACGCTGACATTGGAGCAAGTCTTCGGAGCAATCACATACTATCTTGGCCATCGCGCCGAGATAGATGAATACCTGAAGAATGCGGATGAGGAGTTCGAGTTGCTGCGGCAGACCACGCGCGAAGCTGATCCCGAGTTCCATACAAAACTGCTCAAAGCCAGGCGAGAGTCGCTGATGAATCAGGTATGAAGGTACGTTTTCAGGCGGATGCAGATCTAAATCAAATCCTGTTGAAAGCGACGCTGAGGCGCGAGCCGTCGATAGACTTTCAAACAGCAAATTTCGCCGGTCTTGTTTCTCGAAGCGACACAGACGTTCTCAGGATCGCCGCAAGAGATGGCCGGGTGTTGGTTACGCACGACAGGAAGACAATGCCGAAACACTTTGCGGAGGTTGTTATGACAAGCACCTCTGCGGGGGTGATAGTAGTTCCTCAAAAGATGGCTGTGAACGCGGTGGTGGATGACTTGGTCTTGATATGGGCTGCAAGCGAATCGGAGGAGTGGGTCAATAAAATTCAATCGCTTCCGCTATGAGGAGGCGTTGCCAATCGGCCAGCCAGGGATTAGGAGAAGGCTTAGGATGGATGACGGATTCAACCCAAGAGGCGGATGGATCGAAGTAATAACCGGCGGCATGTTCAGCGGCAAGAGCGAAGAGTTGATCCGCCGCATCCGGCGCGCCGAGATTGCCCGCCAACGCGCGCAGATCTTTAAGCCGGTGATAGACGATCGCTTCGATGTGAAGCGAATCATCTCGCGCGACAATCGCGGTCTGGATGCGACCGCCGTCGTCAACTCCGAAGAATTGAGATCTAAGATTGTGTTCGGGATAAGAGTTCTCGGCATCGACGAAGTTCAGTTCTTCGACGCGGGCATTGTCAACGTGTGCATGGAAATGGCCGACGCGGGCGTGCGAGTGATCGCCGCGGGACTGGATCAGGATTATTTGCGCCGTCCGTTCGGACCGATGCCGGCATTGCTTGCAGTCGCGGAGTACGTTTCGAAGATGCACGCGGTATGCGTGCGTTGCGGAGGACCGGCTCACTACACGCAGCGCGTTGCGGGCGGGAACTCGCAGATCGAGATTGGCGATAACACCTACGAAGCTCGATGCCGAGTTTGCTACGAGCGCTATCAGGCCGAGGAAAAGTCCGCCCCGGACGCGGAAATCACGCGCGACGCCGCCACAATTCGCTGACCACCAGACCGCCCGATGAATGTCTTCGAACTCACCCGCGAGCTGATCTCAATCCCTTCAATCAGCGGTGACGAAAAACAAGTCGTCGCTTTTCTAGCTGACTATCTTGAACGCAGGGGGTTTGAAGTCGAGCTGCAGGACGCAGCGCCTGGACGCCCCAACGTCTACGCTCGCCGAGGCGAGCCCGACGTCGTGATGTCCACGCACACGGACACCGTTCCGCCTTTCGTCACCTTTAGCGAAGATCAAGAGTTCATCTACGGGCGAGGCGCTTGCGATGCGAAGGGAATCATCGCGGCGATGATCAAGGCAGGCGAGGCGCTGATCGAATCTAAAGTCTCCGACTTCGGGTTGCTGTTCGTCGTCGGTGAAGAAGCAGCCAGTCCTGGCGCGCGCGCCGCGAACACAATTCCGAATCGATCTCGGTACTTAATCAACGGCGAGCCGACTGAATCAAAACTGGCGCTTGGCTCGAAAGGGGCTCTGAGAGCCGTTCTCAGGGCGCGGGGCCGAGCAGCGCATTCGGCTTATCCCGAACGCGGAGAGTCGGCCATCGAGAAACTCCTCGATGTCTTGAACGATCTCCGGCGCGCCGAGCTTCCGACGGACGAAACTCTTGGAGCAACCACGCTGAACATCGGCGTCATCAAAGGCGGCGTTGCGGCTAACGTTATTCCTGCTGATGCCGAAGCCGAGCTGCTGTTTCGAGTCGTGACAAGCAGCGAGTCATTGAAGCGACTCGTTGAAGATGTTGTGGCTTCGCGCGCCGAGATCGAGTACACGTTCGAGTGTGATCCGGTGTTCACTGAGCGGATCGAGGGTTTCGAGACAACGGTTGTTGCGTTCACGACTGATATTCCGCTGCTGACGATTTGGGGGAAGCCGTTGTTGTTCGGGCCGGGCTCGATTCTGGACGCGCACACTGCTGGCGAGAAGATATCAAAGCGAGATCTGACGGCGGCGGTGGATGTTTATAAGCAAATGGTGATTCGATTGAAAGGCAGCGGCGCATAGCTTATCGTTTTCTTTGAGGCTGCGCGCAAATACGTTTCGCGCAAAGCCGCAGAGCTTCGCCCAAGACGCAAGGCTTTATGTCGGGAAAAATTCCAGTAGGGGTTCTCGGGGCAACAGGAGCAGTCGGGCAGAAGTTTGTCACGCTGCTCGAAGATCATCCGTGGTTCGAACTGATCGAGCTTGCAGCATCGGATCGCTCGGCGGGCAAGAGCTACAAGGAAGCCGTCACGTGGCGGCAGTACAAGCCGATCCCCGAATCGCTTCGGCAAAAGACCGTCAAGCCATGCGAGCCGGCGCTTGATTGCCGCGTTGTGTTCTCGGGACTCGATGCTTCGGTCGCGGGTGAAGCCGAAGAGAACTTTGCTCGGGGCGGATACATTGTCGTCAGCAACTCGAGGAATCATCGAATGGATGACGATGTGCCGTTGCTGATTCCCGAAGTGAATCCCGAGCATCTTGAATTGATCAAAGTTCAGCGTGCGCGCCGCGGCTGGTCCGGGGCTATCGTCACGAATCCAAACTGCTCGACGATTGGGCTGGTGATGGCGCTCGCGCCAATTGATCGCGCGTTTGGCGTAAAGCGGTTGATCGTGACGACTATGCAAGCTCTTTCAGGAGCTGGATACCCAGGGCCGTCGGCGATCGACATGCTCGGAAACGTTATCCCTCAGATCGGGGGAACCGAAGAAGAAAAGATCGAGACGGAGCCGCGCAAGATAATGGGGGCATTCGATCGCGATCACATTCGCTTCGCCGATTTCGTAATCAGCGCTCACACGAATCGCGTCTTCGTTGAGGACGGTCACATGGAATGCGTTTCCGTTGAGCTTGAGAAAAAGCCGACTCCCGATGAAGTCGCAACAGTGCTCGCCGAGTTCAAATCGCTGCCACAGGAATTGAAACTGCCTTTCGCGCCCGCGCGACCGGTGATTGTTACTGACGAGCATGATCGTCCGCAGCCGCGGCTCGATCGCGGCGCCGGCAACGGAATGAGCGCGGTCGTGGGGCGCATTCGCGAGTGCCCGGTCTTTGACATTCGATTTGTGGTGCTTTCGCACAACACGATTCGCGGCGCGGCTGGCGCTGCGATTCTTAACGCCGAGCTGATGAAGACTCAAGGCTTTCTCGGATGACAATTTTTGGGTTCCGGGTTCTGAGTTCCGGGTTCAGGGTTCCCGTTGGTCTGCGCTTGTTGCTTCTCAATTTATTGGTTCCGAACGAAACACCGAAACCCGAAACCCGAAACCCGAAACGCTGAACCCTGACTCTGAACTCTGAACTCTGAATTCGGAACCACAACAATGATCGTAATGAAATTCGGCGGCACCTCGGTTGAGGACGCGCCTTCAATCGAGCGAGTCGCTGAGATCATCCGCGAGCGCTTGCATCTCAAGCCGATAGTCGTCGTCTCGGCGATGGGCAAGACTACCAGCAAGCTTCTTCAAGCCGCCGAGGCTTCAGCCGCAGGTGATGCGCGCACTACGCTTGGCATTGTAGCCGACCTCAAGACTCGCCACACGAGCGAGGCTCGCCGGCTGGTCACAAAATCCGAAGGGCGCGAAGTCTTCACGCTCATAGAAAAACATTTTGACGAATTGAAGAAATTGCTCGAGGGCCTTGCGATTCTTGGCGAGGTTCCGCCGCGCGGGCTCGACAAGATTCTCGCGTACGGAGAATTACTTTCTTCCGCTGTACTGGCTGACGCATTGGCGGAACGGGGTATTCAGGCTCGGCTCCTTGACGCTCGCGAGCTGATCAAGACCGATGATCGTTTTGGGTCAGCGTCTCCGATTGAATCGCTCACGACCGAGAAAATCATCGAAAGTGTTTTGCCAGTTGTTGAGAGCGGAGCAGTGCCGGTGATTCAGGGATTCATCGGCTCCTCACGCGATGGCGCGACGACCACGCTCGGGTTTGAAGGCTCGGACTACACCGCGACGATTATGGGTGCCGCCCTTGATGCCGCAGACATTCAGATTTGGAAGGACGTTCCGGGCTTGATGACCGCCGACCCCGCGATCTTTACCGGCGCGCGCACGGTCAAGAGTTGTTCATTTGCGGAAGCGGCAGAGCTGACGCATTTCGGGGCGAAGGTTCTTCATCCGAAAGCGATTCACCCTGCCGCGCGAAAGAACATCTCGGTTCACATCTACAATTCGAAAAACCCTTCCGCGCCTGGAACCACGATAACCGCGAGCGCCACGCGTTCCGCGAATCCTATCAAGTCGATCACCTACAAACGGCCTGTGACGATCATCAATGCGGAGGCCGTGTTGGGCACTGATATGTCACGCGTGTTTCTGGACGTGCTCGCGAAGCGGAGAGTGGAACCGTTGCTTATGTCGTCATCGGGTTCGCACGTGGTGCTTGCGATCGACTCACGCGACCTTCGGCACGGCGGAAGGGATCTGATCGAAGCCGTGTCGGGTCATGGCACGGCGGCGGCCGATGCGAATTGCGCAGTCGTTTCGGTAGTTGGCGCGGGCCTGCGGGGCGAACCGGCGGTGGTCAGTCAAATCTTCAATGCGATCAAGGGCATTGAGGTTGGATTGATCGTTCACGGATCTTCTCCGCTCACGATGAGCGTTGTCGTGGCCGAGTCTGATGTGGAACAGACCGTCAGCCGGCTGCACGGTGCGTTTTTTGAGAAACTGGATCCGCAGGTCTTCGAATGACGCTGGTTCCTGTGACGTAGCCTTTCAAAGCCGCCCGGCGAGTTCCTCATATTTCCCAAATCATCCCTCGCAATTTAGTTGACAGTCTTTTTTCGGATATGTAGGATGAGCGCGTTTGTTCAGCAGTAGTGTGAGGAGGACTGAAGTTGAAGTTAAGGTGTTGCGCGTTTGAAAGTTTGACCGCAAACGCTCTTTGCTTTGGCTCCGATCATCACTCTGCAATTCACTCTAGATGAAAAGGAGAAGAAAGCATTGAGAGAACAAGGAACTGTTAAGTGGTTCAACGCGACTAAGGGCTACGGCTTCATCACCCGCGAGGGCGGTGACGACGTGTTTGTTCACTACTCAGCGATCGAGGCCGAGGGGTACAAGACCCTCAACGAAGGCCAGCGTGTTGAGTTCACCATAACGCAAGGCCCGAAAGGTCTTGCTGCGAGCAATGTGATCGCTGCCTAGTTTGACGTTGTACTATTATGTCACCGGCGAGCCTCGCGAAAGCGGGGCTCGCCGTTTCTGTCTTATTAGCTCGCCGCCCCTCCATTCACCGTCAATAATCAGGGCCTGTTGGTGTTTTACCGATCATCTTTTGTGCTAGACTTTTGGCACGTGGAAAGTGACGATCGAGATAAGGAGTGAACACATGTCTGAGAAAGTCACTGATGAATTCATAGACGCCGGTACGGCCGAGCGCGAGCAGTACGAAGCGGGGGAAGAAGTGCAGCAGGAATTCGCCGATGCTCAGCGGTTGGGTTCGGGTGCGGAGCAGTTGAAGCGCGAGCTTCGCGAGCATCACTCGCGAACGCCTCGGCTCTCCGCGGGTGATCTTGATGCCGACTGGGCCCGCGCGGACATCGGAGATGAAACCGTCGGCGGTTCGTCACCCACGCCCGATCAGGACATTGTCGAAGAGATTGGCGAGGCGGTGGGGCTGACTTATGAGGACAATGAACCGCTTCATACAACGGAAAAGGTCGAGGAGCGTGATCATCATCGCTGGGAACTCGATCCCGCGTCTTCCGAGGACTACTCGGACCGAGTCAACCGCGAAGGCGAGTGACGCGAGGCTATCAGGCATCTTCGAATGACTGAGGGCGTGCCGCTTCAGTTTCAGACTTCGAAACCACTCTGATATAATTCGCGACCGATCAGAAATCAGAAACCGCGGAGGCGCCATAAAATGCGCAAGTCTTTCATCTTGTTTTTGCTCTCGGTCGTGATCCTGTCTCAAATCGTCACGGCGGACACCATACATCTCAAAAATGGCAGCGTGCTCAAGGGAAAAGTGAGCAGCTTTGCCGATGATCAATTTGTAATTGTGCTCGACACGGGCTCCGGTCGTTACATGAGCAAGGCGACTGTGTTCATGGGCGACGTGTCGCGAATAGACTTTGACTCGGCGCCACCGGTTGCGGCGGAGGCCCCAGCTCCAACGACCGAACCTTCGGCGTCCGCCCCTTTGGCATCAGCCCCGGTAGCCAGCTCACCTGAGCCGCAGCCGAAAGGCAAAAAGACGAAGAAGATAGAACCGCCCGCTCAGACCGAACCCGTGATTCGAGATGAAACGCCGGCTCGGACAACGGCGCCGGCGGAAACTCAGCCGCGGGTGACTGGACCACCGGAGGGCCAGCCCGCCACTTCTGAGGCCGCGCAACCGCAACCCGAGAAACCAGCGCCGGCCGCCGCCGCGGTCTCAACGTCTGATGTTTCGGACAGCGAACGTCTGAACCGCAAACCGCTCGTGCCGGTGAAAACCATGAATGTGGATGTAGCCGCGAAAAAGGACTGGACCAGTTCCGGCTTGATAGTAAAGCGGGGAGATCACATCCGCGTAACTGCCAGCGGCTCAATTACGCTCGACCCTGTTAGTGGGCGCAGCAGCGGGCCTGAAGGTCTTGCTGACTTGCCCGATGCCAAGAAGCTGATGCCCGATCAGCCGACCGGTGCGTTGATTGGCGTCATCTCCTCCGATAACGACGATTTTATTTTCATTGGCCGCGCGGGCGAATTCACAGCAACGCGCGATGGACTTTTATTTTTGTCCGTCAACGAGGGGCAGTTGTCCGATAATGTCGGTTCATTCAAGGCGGTTGTCGAGGTGCTGTCACAGCGGAAGTAAGCAGGCCTCGGTGCATGAACTTTCGGGTCCCGGATATCCGGGTGCGCGGTGAAGACAACGTGCTGCTCGCTTCCGGATTTCGACCTCGCAGCCAGTTGTGTTTTCCGAAGAATTAACACCTATTTTTCTTGACTAGACCTAATCGTTGAAGTAGCCTTACCGCTCACCCAAGGTTGGCGCTGGTTCTTAATATTCTGACAGCAATAGTCGCAGGCACTGACGTTTTCAGGAAGAGTTCATTCTGCAGAATGTAGGTGCGTCGTGCTCAATAGGCGGTTGTTTCTTGGGTGGGTGCTTCGCTCGCGGCCCAAAGGTGTGGTATAAACCGCATAAAAGGCGAGTCAGGAAGGTCAATAGAGAGGTGAGCATGCTGCTTTCAGAATCCTCTCTGTGACCGGCCGAGAGAACCGAATGATTGAGCGTAATATCTGGGTGTCGGTGCGGTTGCCCGCAGCACCTGAGAGTATGTGACCTAATTTTCACCAGGAGAGGCAGGAAAATGTCAAAACGAAAACCATTCTACTCACTATGTGTAGTGCTGGTTGCACTGAGCATGGGTTGGGGTGCAATTCCCGCTCTGGCTCAGTCGCAGGCAAGCACGGGACAGATAGCGGGGATCGTCACCGACAATCAGGGGGCGGCTATTCCCAACGCTACAGTCAAGGCGACAAATGACGCGACCGGCATATCAAACACGGCAACCTCAGGCGACGACGGTCTGTACCGAATAGTGTCGCTGCAACCGGGGATCTATACAGTCACCGCTGATGCGAAGGGGTTTGTCACCAGCACGGTTCGAAGCGTCGAGGTGCTGGTTGGACGAACGCAGGACGTCAAAATCGGAATGGGTGTCAGCGGCGTGCAGGAAACTGTGAACGTGACCGCCGGCGCGATCCAGGTTCAAACGACTCGTTCGGAAGCCGACTCGATTTTGAATGACAAGGCCATCGAGAATCTGCCCATCAACGGGCGGCGCTTTCAGGACTTTGCAACACTCACTCCCTCCGTACAAGTTGATCCCTCACGCGGTCAACTTTCGATTTCCGGGCAGCGCGGAATAAACGCGAATGTCAACGTAGACGGTGTTGACTACAATCAGCCGTTCTTTGGCGGTATCCGCGGCGGAGAGCGTTCGAACAGCGCGTTCACCATTCCACAGGAATCGATCAAAGAATTCCAGGTTGTGCCCGCAGGGTACTCGGCTGAGTTCGGTCGCTCGACCGGAGGCATAGTCAATGCCGTGACAAAGTCCGGGACCAACGCAATGCATGGTTCGGGTTATTACTTCCATCGCCCAAAAGAACTCTCAAAGGAGACCGACTTTTTCAGCGCGGTTAAGTTCAATCTCAACGGCACGAGAGCCAGCAAGGGACTCGCTCCGGTTGAATTCGTGCCCGCGCCGACGCAGCAGCAGTTCGGCGGGTCGTTCGGCGGACCGATCATAAAGAACAAAGCGTTCTACTTCGGATCGTACGAACAGCAGCGCATCCGGATTGGACGCCAGGTTTTCTTTGACAACCTGGCTGGTGTCACCACGACTGCCGCTACACAGGAAGCCTTTGACTTCTATCAATCGCTGCAAGAGCCTTACCAGCAGACCAACGACGCAAAGGCGTTTCTCGTGCGTGGGGACTACGAGATCAACCAGAGTCATCGCTTCAACGCCCGTTTTAGCTGGAATCGAAGCGAGGCCAAAAACGCGGTATCGGTTGGCAACGCGTTGTTCCCGACCATAAGCAGCGCGCTGTCGAACAACGGCACCGAGATAGATAAGCTTTACACGATCATGGGTCAGTTCACGAGTATCTTCAATGCCAACATGGTCAATGAAGCGCGCGGGCAGTTTGCCCGGGAAGAACGCCCACGCCCGGCCAATGCGCGTGAACCGCTTGTTACAAACGGCACGCTTGGCAACTTCGGCACCGTGAACTTCCTCGGCGACAATACCGAGTTTGACCGGCGCTTCCAGATTTCGGATAACCTCACCTGGACGAAGAACAGTCACACATTCAAGTTCGGCGGCGAATACAACCATAGCTTTGTTTCGCAGTTGTTCGGATTCAACCAATTCGGGACGTTTAGTTTGTCCGGCTCCAACGTTCCCGTCCTTCTCGATATTCTGTCGTTCTCTCCCGGCGTGGCGACGGGAGTCGTGAACCGATTTGACTGCATATCATCGATCACCGCCTGCGGAGGAATAAACGTTAGCTACTTCAGGCAGATCGGCAACCTGCAAGCGTCGTACAACGGGGACGAGCTTGCATTCTTTGGCCAGGATTCGTGGCGCATTCGTCCGAACCTCACGCTGAACTACGGCCTTCGCTGGGAAGAGCAGTACAACCCGTCTCCGCAGGCTGACAACACCACGCTTGTCAACAAGGTTAAGGGATTTGTATTTCCATCCGGTGCGTCCTACGATCCGACCAGGATCCCGGACTCCGGCAACCAGTGGGGACCCAGGTTCGGATTTGCCTGGGATCCGATGAGCGATGGTAAGATGGTCATTCGCGGCTATTCGGGTATTTACTTTGCCCGCACTCCGCTGCTTTTGTTTGCGTCCCCGATCAATAACTTCCGTTCGACGCCGGGGGACGTTAGCGTAACGCTTCCGTTCAACACCGCGGGCCTTGCGCCGGGCAACCCGCTCAAGACTTGCCAGACGATTTATTGCCAGTTCAACCTGATTGGCGTAGACCTCAACAAGTTCACGCTGGACAAGCTGCCGGTGCTGTCGGTCGCGCAGATCTCCGAGATCGCCACAAAGCTCGGAGTCAGTCCTGATCCGTTCTTCAATGCGCAGTTAATCTCGGTCGCGCCAGACTTCAAGAATCCGAAGTCCTATCAGGCAGGAGTGGGTATTGAACGAGAGGTCCTTCCCGGACTGACGCTTGCCGCCGACTTTACGTATGTAAAGGCCGTTCACCTCGAAAGAAATCGAGAACTGAACATTCCTCTGCCTACAATTGCAGCTACGACTCTCAGGCCGGTTTATGGCGTGAGCACCGGGACCAAACTTCGCCCGAATCCGTTGCTGCAAGGCTCGCTGCAACTTCGCGAGTCGTCGGCCAAGTCTCTCTACAAAGCATTAACGTTCAGCGTCAAGCTTCAGAAGAAATGGGGCCAGATCAATGCTTTCTACACCCGCTCGAAGCTGTTGGCCGATGATGACAACGAGCGAAGCTCAGGCGGCGTGGCCTATCAGGACAGCTATGACTTCACCTCCGAGTATTCGTATTCGGATCTCGATCGAAAGCATCAGTTTGTCGCGGGTCCGCTGGTATATCTGCCTGGAGGCGTTGATATCTCCGGCGGCATCAGGTTGCGTTCAGGTAGGCCGATTGACGCAAGGATCGGAAGCGATGTGAACCAGGACACGGTCAACAACGACCGGCCGTATCTGGCGCCCGGCGTCACGTTCCAGCGAAATGCCTTCCGGAATTTCGCGGTCTACAACGTTGACTTCCGTGCGCAGAAGCGAATTCGGCTGCACGAGAATATGAATCTCACGCTGTCGATGGACATGTTCAACATCTTCAACCTGAGCAACATTCAGCTTTCAGGCAGTGCCGTAACCAACTTTTGCACGGGCACTCAGAATGCCTCGAGCACGTGCGGATTCCTTGGGCCGACAAATCCCAACTTCCTGGCGAGGAACGATAACGCGCCTGGAAGCACGCGATTTGGTTCCTTGTTGCTTACAAACCTTGGAGGCGAGCCGTTTCAAATGCAATTCGGTGCGCGCTTCCAGTTCTAGCTAACTCAATCAACAATCCTGAAAGGCGGTGGCGAGTCACAACTCGTCACCGCCTTTTCCTCTTATGACGATCGCGACGCAAGCATTGAACTAACGCCTGCAAACCCCGTTGCCCGGCTCGTTCTTTAATCGATCAAAGATTTCGTGGAACCTAATCTCGCCGCGCGAGTCTAATCGAATGGCGACTAGATTCCGAAATCGCGCGCCCGTGCAGCGCAGCGTTCCCAAAGCAGGCCGCTCACTCCTGTTCTCTCGCTAAGCAGACTCGAGCCTGCACTCAAAATCGCTTCGTGTTCGGAGGTACCATGCAACGCCGAATCTTCCTTCTCCTCTCTTTCCTCACAGTACTTTGTCTTGCGGGTTACATCACACTGGCGCAAGTCGCGAAAACGCGCGGCGCGGGATTTGTCGCATCCGCTTCGACTCGCGCCACTCAAGGCGCGCTTCAGATCGTCGATCCCGAGAAGGGAATCGTCGCCGATTGCCCCCTCAAGCATACCGGCGTCAAAGCCGAGATAAGCGGATTCATATCGCGCGTCATCGTCACCCAGGAGTTCGAGAATCCGCTCAAGGAAAAGATCGAAGCCGTATACGTTTTCCCGCTGCCACAAAATGCCGCGGTCGATGATATGACTATGCGCGTCGGAGATCGCACCGTGCGCGGCCGGATGAAACGCCGCGAAGAAGCTCGCGCCATATACGAAGCGGCACGGGCCGCCGGCAACGTCGCGAGCCTGCTCGATCAGGAGCGGCCCAACATCTTCACTCAATCGGTCGCGAACATTATGCCCGGCGAAAAAGTCAGCGTGACCATCAGCTATGTCGAGACGCTCAAATACGAAGACGGTTCCTACGAATTTGTTTTCCCTATGGTTGTCGGCCCGCGTTACATCCCCGGCGGGGCGATTGGTAAGCAAAGCGTTGGCTCGTCCTCCGATGCCGATCAAGTACCCGATGCATCGCGAATCACCCCCGCGGTTGCTCCAAAGGGAACGCGCGCCGGTCACGATATTTCGATTGAAGTTGCGCTCGACGCGGGCGTTCCGATCGATGAGCTGAAATCAACTCTGCACGAGGTTGACGTTGAACGTCCGAGCCGTCACAACGCAATCGTTCGGCTCAAGGACAGAAATGAAATTCCAAACCGCGACTTCATTCTCAAGTACGATGTCGCCGGAAAACGAATAGAGGACGCACTGCTGACACATCGGACCGATGCCGGCGACGGATTCTTCACGATGATCCTGCAGCCGCCCGAGCGCGTAACTGCCGAGGACGTGATGCCCAAAGAACTCGTTTTTGTTATCGACACGTCGGGTTCGATGATGGGCTTTCCGATCGAGAAGGCGAAGGAGACGATGAAGCTCGCGCTCGACGGACTCTATCCTCAGGACACGTTTAATCTGATCACGTTCTCGGGAGACACCCACATTTTGTTTCCCGAACCCGTGGCCGCTACAAGGGAGAACCTCGCAAAGGCGCAAGCGTTTCTCGCCTCACGTTCGGGATCGGGTGGAACCGAGATGATGAAAGCGATTCGGGCGGCGCTCGATCCTTCGGACGCTTCGGATCACGTTCGGATCGTGTGTTTCATGACTGATGGCTATGTCGGCAACGATATGGAGATCATCAGCGAAGTGCAGAAGCATCCGAACGCGCGCGTGTTTTCGTTTGGCATTGGCGGTTCAGTGAATCGGTTTTTGCTCGATAAGATGGCGGAGCACGGACGCGGTGAAGTCGAATATGTCGCGTTGACTGACGATGGTTCAGCGGCCGCCAAACGTTTCCACGAACGAGTCCGCAATCCGCTGCTCACCGATGTGTCGATTGATTGGTCTGGCGTGACTGTGGCTGATGTTTATCCGAAGCGCGTTTCAGATCTGTTCAGCGCGAAACCGGTCGTCATTTCGGGGCGATATTCGGCGGGTGGAAAGGGAGTGATCAAACTCAAAGGCAAAATGTCGGGACGCGACTTCGTGCGCGAGATCCCAGTTGAACTGCCCGACAACGAGCCGCGCCACGATGTGCTTGCGACGTTGTGGGCGCGCACACGGATCGATGAGTTGATGAGCCAGGACTATGCCGGTGTTCAGTCGGGCAATCTTCGCGATGATGTGCGTGAGGCAATCACTCAACTTGGACTAGGCTTTCGATTGATGACGCAATTTACATCGTTCGTCGCGGTCGAGGAAATGACGATCACCGACGGCGGCGAACCACGGCGCATCGAAGTTCCCGTTGAGCTACCCGCAGGCGTGCAACACGAGGGGGTAGTGCGTCGCGGGAATGAAATGAGTCTCGGAGTGGGCGGAGCGTTTTCGGTGTCAACCTCTGCGGCTGAGATGGTGGTCGTAACTTCTAACGAGAGTGTGATTGATCGGGAGAAGAGTCAGATCTCTACGACCTATACGCCGCGAAGTTCTGCCTGGCCAAGCCCACCGCCCCCGCAACCGCCTCCGCCGCCCAAAACGAAAGCGAGCAAGAGTCCGGGTAAGGGTTCGGGTTCCGTTGGAGGAATTGGCTCCGGTTCCGGTGGCGGGGTCGGACCGGGGCTGGGGCGCGGGGTCAGTATTGATGGCGTTGCTGGAAATTACAAACCTCTTTCGCCCGAGGAACAGAGGCGGCAAGAGCTTCTCTCGAAACTGAATCCATCAATCGCGGCAGTCATCGAGCGGTCGAAGAACAAGAACTCGAAACCCCTAGCTGACGAAGCGAGGTTCGTTCGCAGTGGCAAGGCCGAGATCCAAGTTTGGCTCGCGGACAAGAATCCGGAGACTCTCGCGCGACTCAAAGAACTGGGCTTCGAGGTCGTTCTGGATCCGAAGACAGCGAAGATGATCATTGGGCGCGTGCCCATCGAAAAGCTCGCGGCCCTCGCGGAACTAAAGGCGGTCTTGTATATCGCTCCGATGACGGCGAAGTGACCGCTGCGCTTGATTGGTTGTGTTGCATTGAGAAAGGCAAGCTCTTGGAGCTTGCCTTTCGTTTCTGCGGTCACGGATAATCGCGTCTTGGGATGATCTATTGAGAGTTGGAGGCCAGCATGACCGGTGAAGAGATGGAGAGAGCAATTCAGTTCTTGATTGAACACCATGCAAAAGTGAGCACTGATATCGAGAGCTTGAAAGAGGCTCAGGAGAGAACAGCCGCGAATCTCGAATCGCTGGCTCAAAGCGTATCGCGACTAGAACGCGAAACGCGGGGGATGTTTGAAAGCATGACCGAGGAAATGCGCGAAGGCTTTAACAAACTGATACTTGGGAATGAAGTGACACGCGATCTTACTAATCAAGTTGCGCGCCTTGCGATCACGACGAGCCAACGAGTCACGGTACTCGAGGACAAGCTCGCATAACGACAGAGACATTGGATCTCAATGACCGTAAGAGTTCGCTTTGCCCCATCTCCAACCGGCTACCTTCACCTCGGCGGCGCCCGCACTGCGCTGTTCAACTGGTTGTTCGCAAGGCAGCACGGCGGCGTGTTCATACTTCGGATCGAAGACACGGACGTCCAGCGCTCATCCGAAGCGATGGTCCAGGGCATCCTCGAAGGCATGCACTGGCTGGGGCTCGATCCCGACGAAGGCCCCTTCTTTCAATCTTCATTTGGTGAACAACATCGCGCCGCCGCTCTCAGACTCGTCCGCAAAGGCAAGGCCTACTACGACTTCACTCCGAAAGAACAAAGTGACGATCGAACCGTCAAAGAGCGCATTATGGATCGCGCGCGAGCGCAGTCGGGAAAGGACCTGAACCCTCACCGTGACCTGCCGCTTGAGGAAGCGCTGCGCCGCGTTGATGCCGGAGAGGCGGCCGCGGTCAGACTAAAAGTCCCCGAGCAGGGCGCCACGCGATTCGAGGATGGGGTTTACGGAACACAGGAGCGTGATTATTCCGACATCGAGGATTTGGTTCTCATTCGCACCGACGGGCACCCGCTTTATAACCTCTCGGTCGTGGTCGATGACATCGAAATGCGAATCACTCACGTGATTCGCGGGCAGGATCATCTCACCAACACACACAAGCAAGTGCTGCTGTATGAAGCGCTGGGAGCGCCAGTGCCGAAGTTCGCTCACCTGCCGCTGATAATGGCGCCCGGAAAAGAGAAGCTCTCGAAACGGAAACACGGCGAAGTTGTTTCGGTGACGACGTATCGCGATCGCGGCTTTATCCCCGACGCGTTGGTCAACTTTCTGGCGTTGCTGGGTTGGTCCCCTGGGTCGGATCAGGAAGTAATGTCGCGCTCGGAATTGATTGAGAAGTTTTCGCTCGATGGTGTCAACAAAGCATCGGCGATCTTCAACTTCAATGAGAAAGAGATGCGCGAATGGACCGATCCGAAAGCCTTGTGGATGAACGCCGAGTACATCCGCGCGATGCCGCTGGACGAACTCGTTCCTCTCGTTGTCCTTCAGTTGAAGCAGTTCGATCTATGGAAGGATGAATACGAAACGGGATCACGCGAAACGTTCTTAAGAACTATTGATCTTCTCAGAGCGCGGTATCGAACGACCCAGGATTTCGCAATTCTCGGCCGTCCTTATTTCTCAGACGACTTCGAATACGAACCCGATGCGATGAAGAAGAACATGAAGGACGAACGGCTCAAGGATTTATTGCCCGGTCTTGCCGAGCGTATCGCAGAGAGTCCGGATTTTACTCACGATGCGGCGGAAGCGGCTCTCAGAGCCTACGCCGAGGAACAGGGCCTGAAGGCGGGGTTGCTGATCAATGCCGCGAGGACCGCTCTGACCGGACAAGCGGTTGGCCCCAGCATGTTCGACATAATGGTAATTCTGGGACGCGATCGCACGGTTGAAAGGCTCCGGCGAGCCGCGGCTCTGCTGGGAGTCTGAAGCACGTTGTTGCCAGTAATATTCTCGCTGTTAAATCATAAACAGCTAGCGGGTTCCTCAAAGGCGGTTGTGGTGAATGGCATGCGCCGCTCACCCGGACGGGTTACACACTGGTAAACAAATCGTATTGGGCATTTAAGTACAACTGAGTAGCGAGGGACTCGTCTAAGATGACGGAGGTTGAGCGCTAAAGCCAAAAAGATACCCAGACCAAGGTTGGATAACGTTGACCGACGTTCGTTCAATTTTATCCCGTGATCAATCCGGCCTCGGTCGCTTCTAGCGGCCACCAAAACATGGATGCGCAATCTCGAAAACTAATAGCCAGTGGAATCGAGCCTGTTGACGAATTGCTGGGCGGGCTTGAGTCCGGTCAGTTGTATCTCGCGCACGGCGAGGCTGCGGGCAAGTCGCTGTTCGGGATTAAGTTCCTGATTGAAGGGCTCAAGCGAAACGAGAATGGCGCCCTCGTCATCCGTTACTCGCCGGAAGACGCCGTTCGGCGATTCGCGCGCCTTGGCTACGATTGCCTCGAAGATGTTTACAGCGGCCGGCTGGTGATACTCGAATATTCCGACGACATCATTCAAAAGATTGGAAAGCTCCGCGAGTTGACGCCGGTTCTCCGCGAACTTGAATGGCTGCTGGGCGAGACACGGCCCGAGCGTTTGGTCTTCGATCCGGTCACCAGCGTGCTCACCGGAACGGAAGGTTCATTCGCATCCCGCGCAAACGAATTTGGAGATTGGGCGCGCTCATTTGGCGCGACCGTTGTGTTGACCGCGGACGAATCAAATCGCGAGGTGCTAGAGAGCTTCGCGCCACTCGTGGCGGAGTCATTTCGATTTGATCTTCGAGAGCTTGGCGACCACACCGGACGATTCATTGCGTTCGAAAAATCTCTCACAATTCCTGACCAGGCCATCGAAGTTGATCCCTCACGCGGAGTGTTTTTGTTGGGCAGTCCTGTCGATCCCGCGGCGCCCCAGGCTCCCTCGATTGCCGAGCTTGAATTGATAAGAGAAGAGATTCGCTCGGTGCGCAACCGCATCGACGGAAAGGTCGAAGTTGAACCTTTCGCTGAAATTGATCTGTTGGGCGAAGAAGCGAGCGATGTTCGGCGGATCTCCCCCGAAGCGAACAGGCAGGAATCAAGTTCTACGGCGCCGTATCGCGACGATCTGCAAACCCGGAGGCTCACGCCGATGGAGGCGCGAGAGACGACAACCCGGGCATCAGCGAAACCCGAGAATGCGCCGCAAATCGAAGAGTTTGATTTCTCATTCGAAGAGTTGACGCCGGCGTCAGCGCCGTTACGCCAGAAGAGCGAAGACCGGATCGATGAGTTATCGGATCTCCTGGATGATTTGTCGGGTAGCGCTGCGCCTCTTGATCTCGACTTACCGGAATTGCGGACTCAGCCACCGGCCGATGAAAAGAAACGCGACGGGCGCGCGATTGCGGCTGCTTCGGATCAGGCTGCCGCCGAGTTGCGCAAGACAGAAACCGATTCAGGCCGCGCGAAAACAGAAGCGCGCGATCCTCGTACTGAGGCCGCCGCCACTATGCCTCGTCCGCCGCGGCATAACCGCGCATCGGATCTCAGAATCGATTCCGCGATTGCCACCCGCGCTGCCGAATTGCTGTTGCGTCCGCCTGATGCGAGCGCGGAAGCAAACACCCCGGCTGCAGTCCCCGTGCCAGAGCACAACTTTCCTGAAGTTCGACAGAAGGCCGAGAACGAAGCGCACGCCAGGGAATTTAGCGTTCTCATTGTTGAAGACGACTCGGATACATGCGACCAAATTACGCAGACCCTTGCCGAATACACGCTGGAAGTTGTGCACGATGGCGTGAGCGCGCTGGCTAAGCTGATTTCGTTCAAGCCCGATTTGGTGATTCTGGACTTTGATCTGCCGGTGATCGACGGCTTCAAGGTTCTGACGCTGATGCGGAAGTCTTTGAATGTTCCCATCATCATCGTTTCGGGTTCGCGAATGCGCGCGATCGATCGCGTGATGGCCTCGGAACTCGGCGCAGATTATTTTCTTACCAAACCCTTAAGCTCGAAAGAGCTCAAGCACAAAGCTCGGCAATTGATCGCTCGTTATCGCGGGATTAGCTTAGGGATTATCAATGCAGCAGCCGGATCACGCGATTTGTCCGAACGCGCATCGGAATCGCCGGCCGCTTCCCAGCCTGTAGCGCGCGATCTGTTCAGGCCTTACAAGGAGTTTGCCGCAGAAGTCGAAAAGCGAGTCAAGACTGCAATGACTGGCGGCTCGCCCTTCTCGATCGTTGGATGCCGAGTTCCGCGAATGACCGCCAACGGCGGGCGAGTCGCGGTTCGCCTTTTCGAAATTGCAGGCGCTCTTGTCCGTGAAGCCGATCTTGTGTCGACGAACTCTCGCAACGATCTCGTGATCTTACTCGCCAATGCCGGCACCGCCGGTGCTCAGGCTTTCGCGGGCCGATTGCGCGAGCGGGTGCTCGAGGAACTGAATCAGGAACCTGCATTGTGGATGCGTAGTTTTCCGGAGTTGGAAGAAACGACCGAAGTCACCGAACCCGTCGCGCGAGATGCGCAAGGCGGGATGCTCAATCGCAGATCCAGTGACAAGCCTCAGGGCCGCGAACAATCGCCTTCTCAATCAGACCCCCGCGACTCGTACATAGACTTTCTCGAGAGACTGTGAAGCCCAAACATTAAAGCCGGCCAGTGCTGTTCTCACCGGTTATTGCCTTGAGCTGAATTTTGACGCGCCCGAGATTCGTTTGGACATCGTCCGGTATGTGCTGGCCCTGGTCGACCGCGGCGAGTCTTCGCATGAGCCCCGAGAATTCCTGTCGCAATTTTTCCAACCGGACATACAAAGTGTAGAGATATCGGCGGGCGGCCTCGACTCGCCCCGTGCAATCGGCTTCGGCCACGCTCAAGTCGGCGATTGTTTTCTCAAGCGCAACCGCGTGCGATTGAAGGCTCACAAGCTTGTCCATATCGCCCGACGCGGCTATTTCCTGAACGCAAGCCCCAACCTCGCGCCGCTCAGCCTTGCGCTCCGTTAACAGGGTGCGCACGCGTTCAAGCTTTGCCTCGGACTCTTCCAGTATCAATTGGGCCTTTGCCAACTCCCCGCGATTCTGTTCGAAACGGTCACGCATCTGTATACCCTTTTTTGTTTGTCTTTGCTGCGATCCACATTTTCCGGTGTGATTATTAAGAGCGAGTGCTCATTTGATGAGCGATTGCCGAGGCGCCAAAGGGGCAGGCACCTCCAGCCTAATGGAAGGGCAAATTCACATCAATAGTTTTGTTGGGAGTCACCGGCGGAGAAGCGACTTTGATACGATCAGGCACTCAGGCAAATCCATAACGACACGAGCTTCATCGCGCTCCTACTGCGCTCGCAAGCCTGCGGTCACCAGCGGCATCACCTCTTCCGCAAACCGTTCCATCTCTTCCATCATCGGACTCATCTGCATCAGGAAGACTTCAACTCCAGCGTTGCGAAACTCGATTATCCGTTCCGCGATTTGTTCCGGCGTTCCCGTCAGTCCGGTGCGCAATCCGCGATTCGATACGCTGTAGTCTCTCAGCGAAAGCTCGCGCTCGAGTTGACTCTGCGTGGTGAAATCCTTGAAGCCGAAGTAACCCGCGGTGTCTTTCACATCGCATATGCGATCGATTTCTTTTTTCACTTCAGCGTCGCTCTTGCGGCACACCACGTAAGCCGCGATGCCATAGACCATCGGCTCACGACCGAGCTCGCGTCGTCGTCGTTCCATCTCTTCGAGCTTGGGCCGAGCGTTCTCAGGAGGATCGCCGTGCATCAAGTAGCCGTCGCAGAAACGCGAGATCATTGATTTCGCGTCTTCGGATTCGCCGCCCGCGTAAAGCTTTGGCCACGGCTTGCTGACGGGTTTTGGTTCGAGATGCGCCTTCTCGACTTTGTAGTAGCTGCCTTCGTAGCTGAATTCTTCTTCGGTCCACATGCCCTGCATCACTTCGATGAACTCGCGCGTGCGCTCGTAGCGTTGATCGTGAGCGACCCACGTGCCTCCATACTCGCGCATCTCCTGCTCCCACCACGCGGAGACGATGTTGAGACTGAAGCGCCCGTTCGAGACGCGATCGATGTTGGCGGACATCTTTGCGGTGATGGCGGGCAGGCGAAAACCGGGCCGAATCGCGTTCATCAACTCGACCTTCTCGGTGACCGAAGCGATTGCCGCGGCGGTTGTCCAGCACTCGAGCACCGGTGCCGTCGCGCCTTTGATGTCATTGAGGTTCAGTTCGGCTAGCAACGAGATATCGAAGCCGATCTGTTCAGCGCGTTGGGCTAGCCGCTTGTTGTAGTCGAACGTCGCCGCCATCTTTTCGTCATCGACATTGCGAAGCCACCCGCCGAATATCGGCATCCAGAATCCGAATCGCACTCTGTTCATCTATCTCTCCAGATCAAACGCAGGGGTCGCCGAGGACGCAGGGAATCCTCGGCGTCCTCTGCGTCCTCGGCGGTTAAGTTTCTCTCCCGGCTCAACACGCGCAGTAGTACTGCGTCTTCGCGAACAAGCTCTCAATCATCTGCACGAAAGGCGCTGGATCGTGATTTGAAAACACGGCGTCAACAATCCGCGAATTCTCGGCGCCGGCCATCAAGTCGAGCCACTCCTGCCGTGTGAGCGTCGTCTCTTGAACTCCCGAAGTCTGACGGCGCAGTGCAATGTAATCTTTCAGGTAAACCCACCGCAAGCCGTCGCGCTGCCTTGCCGCCGCTTCGACGTTCCCGAACACTGCATCCGCATAAGCCAACCAGGGCAAATCGATGCCCGCGCTTATCGGCAGCCCAATCCATTTCCACACGCGCGTGTTGATGTCCAGCAACTTGTACTCGCGGCTGCGCTGGTCGTAAATAAACTCGACTTCGCTGATGCCGTGATAACCGAACTCCTTCAGGATATCGACGCCGCGCTCGACTATCTCTTGGACATAGCGCGAGTCGACAAGGCAAGCGGTGCCAAAGTCGGGCGGATACTGTTCGAGCTTGCGCCCGACGAACGTGCCCTTGGCTTGGCCGTCGCGTCCGATGTAGCTGCACAGGGAGTAAAAGCTATCGACGCCCGCGCCGACGATTTCCTGGGCCAGCAACGGATGATGACCCGCGCGCTCGCACAATGCGAAAAACTCTTCGCGATTGTTGGCGCGCAGAACTTTCTCGCCGAACTCGTTAGTGAACTCGCGTTGAAGCGCGGGCTTCACGATGCAAGGGTAGCTGATCTCATTCGATATTTGTTCGGGAGTCTGTTCGCCAATGTAATAGGTTCGCGGAATCGGGATGCCTCGCTCTTCGCACTTTCGATAAAGCAGGTTCTTGTCCAGGATTCGTTCGACCGTTTCGAGATCAGAGAAGGGAAGAGTGAAATACTCGCCGAGTTCGGTTGCGTGACGCGCGACCGCAAACACCCACTCGTCGAGACATGGAAACAGCACCGCCTTCTGCTTTAAGGCCGCTCCGATTTCCATCAAAAGATCAACGAACGCGCGCTCATCATCGAGCGGATACGGACAGCGTCCGGCGACCGTCGTGTATCGCGAGTGAAGTCCGTAGCCGTTCTCGTCGCGATCGAGCCCAATCACCGGCACGCCTCTCTGTCCAAGCGAACGCGCAACCGCGAGCCCTGTGATGTGGCAGTTGAAGACGAGCGCGGCCGGCATCTCGGAAGAGTTGATCTTCTCTCGCACGGCGGAGATTAGTTCGCGGGGATCGTCGATCATGGTTCCGCAAATGTTAGCCTGAGGAGGGGCGCTTGTGGAAGGAGATGGACGGATTGGTTACCGGGGAGATTGCCTGTGGACAAGATTCACCGAGCGACAGGATTCACACTCGACCGTTCTCGCATCAGCCTCGGGCTCATAAAAGATCGTACACGAATCTTCGCCGCAGCCTCCGCAAGTCCACCGCACCGCGGGCAGCTCATCGTGAATCATCTTGATCACTTCACCTTCGACTTCGAAATCGTGGTCGCGACCTGCCATCATTCTCCAAAGCGTGAAACCCGCCGAGCATCCCGTCGCCCATTCGCCCCGTCCCCGCGTCCCCCACTCGCCGCGTCTCCCCGTCCCGCGTCTCCCACCCCCCCGCGTCTCATCGCGGCTTAGGCGTGTAATACCTCTTCAACCAACTGCTCAACCCATCGAGTCCGGGGAACAACACACGCTCGGTTATGTTGGCCTGATCCAGCTTGTCGCGCACTTCCCACTTGAGTTCTTTCGGGATGATCAGGCGCTTGTACAACTCAGGATGCGCTTCAAGCCATCGGTCGAGCCGCGCGGTTGGGCTCGACATCATCGAGAACAACGCAAATTGATTCACGATCCGATCGTCAAGCGACGGCGGCTCAAAGAACACGACAAATTCATCAGGCGACAGCTTGTCATACTCAACAAGCGTGCCGGCCACTCGACTCAGCATATCAACGGTGAAAGCATTCGAGCCTTCATCCTGCAACAGCGTCTTGAGTCTCTCAGGCAGCAGCCGATTCGTCTTAACAAAGTCCACACACCAGATCACACCGTCGACGTTGTAGTCCTGCAATCGAACCGTCGCGAAGTGCATCGCCACATACGGCGAGAAGGTCCAATCAATCAGCCTCGTTGGCAGGCCGTGATGTTGCGCGAGCGCCAGCCAGTTCCACATGGAATCGTCGGGCACCGAATCGCGCCGCGCGTACTTGCGATAGTTGCGCAGCATATGCCCTTCAAGTTTTTCGGCCGCGCCGCCGAGCCTTATCAAACCGGTCTGCAGGTCATACGCCGAGTTCCCCAATCCACGAAACGCGAGGTTTGAACGGAAGCGCGCCAGCGGCTCTTCCCACGAGCCTTCGTAGAGCCGCTCGTTCAATTCGTGCCAACTTGATATTCGTATGTCTTCCATATCTTTTTGCCACAAAGTCTCGAAGGCACAAAGAAGCACAAAGCCTTGTGCGTCCCTGTGCCTTCGTGACTTTGTGGCTGCTTGTTTTCGTCAGTGCAACAGTATCGAATTCTTCGTGACGATGTCGTTATACGACTCGCACTCGCCGGCCGCGCATTGTTTAAGCAAGTCGTCGATCCGCTGCATCAACTGCGTGCTGAAGTGATTCGGCTCCGCTTGCGGATGCGCCGGCGCGTAGTAGTTGAAGTAGCTTCGAATCATCACGCTGCGATTGTCGATCGGAAGCGTTCTCAGATTCTCGATAAACTTGTCGAACGTGCCTTGCCGTTGAAGATAGAATTCGACGTTGGAAACATAAAAGGCCGACACATGTTCTTTGATCTCCGCGATGTACTGGCCGATCGCCTTCACCGCTTGCGGACCGGAGAGGTCGCCGACAATCGGCACGATCATATCCTGGTCCTCGAGCTTCTTGAGGAATTGAAACTCTTCTTCTGAGTTGAAGTAATTGTTCTGGTTGCCCGCAAGATCGGTTTCGAGCAACAGATCTCGATATGGAGGATAGATCGAGCGTGGCGGGCGATGATAACTCGAATAGCGAATATCGAGACCTGCGGTAAAGAACGCTCGCTGAACCTTGCCGATCGTTTCGAGATCGGTTTGCGATAGCGGTATGCCGTACCGCTGAACCTCCTGGCGAACTTCCTTCAGTGTCTTATCAAACAATTTCGGGTCAGAGGCGGTGCCGTCGATGTACTCGACAAGCTCCTTGATGCCTTTCGAATCCCACCCTTTGGTTTTCGGAAGGGGTTTGCCGAAGAACGCGCACAGATACTCGACGCGATTATGCGAGCGCGCGAACAAGGCCTTGAACAACAGATGCTGAAGCAGATTGTCGCGGCGAATGTCGATCATCAGCGCAATCTTTGGGCGAATCTTCGATATGTAAGAAAAACTCTGATCGGGACCGACGCCGATGTAAACGCCTCCGCTGATGTTGAGCTCGCGGAGTTTGCCGATGACGTGAAGATAGGAAGTCTCATTCGAGATCAGGTTGTCGGAATCGAAGTAGCCGCCCGGTTCCGACAGACGAGCCGACAACGCGGCGAAGGCCTTGTGATCGCGGGACGCGTGAGCGACACGGCTCGCGCCCGCGCTCATCAGAAAGACGAGCAGAAGATGTGCAACCAGTAATCTCTTCAAGATCGAACTCCGGTTCATGGATTGAACTCCAAAACTTAGCGCTTACTGCTTCTGGCCGGGCGACCGCGCCGAAAGCCTGCGATAGTAGTCCTCGATCATCGTGCGATAGCGATCCGGCGCGTCGCCGTCGCCAAACACGCCCGCGCCGTTATTGCCAAGCTTTGCTTGAAGCCTCCGCGCCAATTCGATTTCAATCTGTCGCAGCGGATCGATGACTTCGTTTTTGAGTAATGCAAGCTGCGACGGATCGGCGAACGCGTTTGGATTGATGCGGCGCAGTTGCTCGACCGCCTGATTGAGCTCACGCGCGAGATCGCTGTTGCGTCCAAGCGCGCGCTTGAGGTCTTCAGCTTCAGCGAGCCGCTGTCGAAGCTCGCTTTCGAGTTGGCGTTGTCCAGCCTGGGGTCCGCCGCCGCCTTTCGACGGATCATCGGCTCCGCTAGTCGAACGACCGCCTTGCTGACCCTGACCCTGTTGACCTTGCTGGCCCTGTTGACCTTGCTGACCCTGTTGACCTTGCTGACCCTGTTGACCTTGCTGACCCTGCTGACCTTGCTGGCCTTGCTGGCCCTGTTGACCTTGCTGGCCCTGTTGACCTTGCTGACCCTGTTGACCTTGCTGACCCTGCTGACCTTGCTGGCCCTGTTGACCTTGCTGACCCTGTTGACCTTGCTGACCCTGTTGACCTTGCTGACCCTGTTGTCCTCGCTGACCCTGTCGTCCGGCTTGCTGACCCTGTTGGCCCCGTTGGCCTTGCTGGCCCTGTTGCCCTTGCTGACCTTGTTGGCCTTGTTGGCCTTGCTTACCTTGTTGCCCTTGGCGTTGACCCTGTTGTCCTCGCTGGCCACGGCTACCCTGGGATTGGCTCTGCTGGCCGGTTTGAGCCTGCTGCCCTTGTTGTCCCTGCTGATCGCCATTCTCCATTCTGCGCCGCAGCGACTCGAGATTATCGGCAAGCTCGCGCGCACGATTGAGCGCATCCTCGAGGCTCTGGCCCTGGGCCTGTTTACTCGCGCCGTCCGCCGCTTGCACGTCCTTCAACACTTCATCGAGGTTACCCTTGATGATGCGTTCACGTTCGCGCGCCTGGTCGTACCAACCGTTGGCGATCATCTGCTGATTCTGCCGAATGCGATCGGGGATTCGGTTCTGACGAATCGCGCCGGCCGCTTCTCGAAGCTTGTCACTCGCTTGTTGCCGGTCCTGTCCCATTCCGCGAGCGGCCTGATCCAGATCGCGTTCGAGCCCCGAAACCTGATCCGCAAGCGCCTGTTTGCGTTCCGCGATTTGTTGTTTCTTGTCGTCGCCTGCGCCGCCCTGCTGTCCGCTTTTCGCAAGCTCATCCACGCTGCGGCTGATTTCTTCCTGCCGCTTCAACGCTTCTTCGGCGCGCTGCCGCAACTGTTGAACGTTTTGCTGACCTCCCGCGCGCTGAGCCGATTCGAGAGTTCGTTTTGCTTGCTCCATTCGATCGAGCGCGCGAAGCTGATCGGCGGTCGCTTGTTGCTGACTACCCGACTGTGATGATGACTGCGATGACGATGACTGTGATTGCGAAGCTTGAGCGCGCCGCATCTCATCGGCCGCCTGCTGCATCTGACGCGCAGCTTCGGCGAGTTTCGGATCGCGGCGATCGCGCGATAATTTCTCGAGCTCACGCGCCATCTTCTGAGCTTCGTCAATCATCTCCTGTTGCTGTCGCTGTGAGCCGCCACCGCCGCCCTGTTGCTGCATCTGGGAACGCATTCGCTGCTCGAGTTGTTGTTGCTGGCGTTTTGCAAGCTCCGCAAGCCGCCGCGCGATCTCGTCCTGCTGCTGACTTTGATTTTGTTGTTGCTGATTCTGGACCGTCTCGTACTGGTTCTTCATCTTGTCGAGCTGAAGCTCGAACAAGTCGGCCAGTTCCTGTTGTTGTTGACTGCTGCTTTGACCCTGACCGCCCCCGCGCGCAACTTGTATGTCGCGGAAGATCGCTTCCGCGCGCAGCAACTGTTGCAGCGATCGCTGCTCGGGCGGAAGCGCTTCTTTGGTCTTTTTCCCTTTGAGCTCGTCGATCGCTGATGACATTTCCTTTGTCGCTTGTCCAACGAACTGAACAAGCTTCGCGAAGTCCGGCTCCGACTCGAGCGAATCGCCGAGTCTCCTACGAATTCGCTCGACCAGGTTCTCAGCGTCGGTCTTTAATTTTTCCTGACTCAACGTGACCGCGCCGAAGTTCTCGTCCTTCTCCTGTGAAGTGTATGCCGACAGTTCCCGTTGAACTCGGAAGGTCGCGGCGATTATTTCGCGCTGCCGCCGCGTGAGCGCGTTCGAATCCTGATCGCCCGCCTGACCCTGCCCCTGTTGCTGTGATTGTTTGAACTCGCGATCAAACGGACGCACTTCCATGAAATAAATGTCACTCGTCGATTCCTGCGAAGCATCGCGAGCCTTCGCGTAATAGGAAATGAAATCGCCCGGCTGCAAGCCATACTCTTCGAGGAAGAATGTGTGAGCGCCCGACAGCGAATGGGCCGCTTCGGTCTTCAGGTCCTGTAACTGCACTTTCTTCTCTTCGCCGCCGTTGACCGAATAGTAAAGTTCAATCGAAGACACCCCGTAATCGTCTTCGGCGCGCACCTGTGTGAACACCTCTTGAATGTTCGTCACTTTCATGTCACGTCCCGGTTTGTCGATGACAACGGTCGGGCCGTGATCTTCGAGCAGCGTGATGTCGTACTCATTCGAACCGTTGTAGCGGTCGCCTCCTTCGCTGGTCAGCTCAATTCGATATGTGCCGTTCTGCTTGACGGTGAACTGGCCCATGAAGGTGTTGCTCGGGCCGGCGGCCATTTCGGCCTTCGTGCCGTCGTTGAGCACGATTCGAGCGGCTTTGGCATCGGCGCTCAGGTGCGCGATCACCTGTACGACGGTCCCTTTTAATGCGGCGACTTCGGCGCCGTTTTCAATTTTCTTGCTGGCAAGATGTGTGTAAGCCGGGAAGTCCAGCACGAGGTCGATCTGTTTTACGAACGGAAGATCCGCTACTTCGAGCGCGAACTCATTCGAGCGAATGTCCTTTGCTTCGACGTAATAGTTCGCCGAATCCTGAACGTTGAAGATGACAAACTGAAATTCGCCGGGATTCTTTCCCGGCTCCATCGTTGTAGCCATCCAGTTGTCCGCGCCGGTCTTGCGCATGAAAACCTGCGCGATCATCGAGTCGAATCCCGCAAGCGCCGCCTTGATCTTGAGATCTGATCCGCGAGGCACCTTTGTCGTGCCCGGACTCACGCTGATGAACATCGAGCTGGCTGAAACAGATTCGCCATCGCCCGCATAAAGCGCCGCCAGGCCCTTTGAAGCCTTCGGAGTCAGCAGCAACGCGCCGATTAATCCAAACAAGATCAGCGCCGCGGTCGCACCATACGCATAGGCGTATCGCGGGTCGATGACTCGGTCGATATCGAGCGCAGAGGATCGCCGCGAAGCGTCGTTGACGAGTCGATCCACAATTGCCGGGGACGCCTCGCGCGGATCATCGGAGTACTCGACGGCAGTCACGAGCCGGTCTTCAAGTTCACACTTCTCCTCGATCAGCCGGGCGATCTGTGCGTCGTTTAGCTTCGCGCGAAGCGGGCGCGCTACAAACAACCACGCTGCGATGCCGCTGAACGCGAACGGCAAGAGGCGCAGCATCATCAGCACGAGGGAATGCTTTTGCTTAAGCAGCCCGGCCGTGAGCGCGACCAGCAACAGCGACAGAGCGCCTACGGCGAGCGTGATGGCCGCGCCTCGTAATGCGTTGCGCATTCGAATTCGCTGGCGTACTTGTTTGACGACTTCACTGACGTTCTGCAGTTGAGGACTCATCGAACGTTCCTCCTTGAAACTAATGGAGTGAGTATACCGCCCCTCGTTGCATGCGACCAATCAAACCACACGAGATCGAGAGAGAGTCAACCACGGGGAGCACAGGGAGCACGGGGCTTCCGACGAACGCTCTAACTACGCGCGAATATCTCCATGGTCCTTCCCCGTGATCCCTGTGCTCCCCGTGGTTTCTTCATATCAACTTCGGAATTCGAATGCGCCGCGCGATTACCGCTTCCACCACAAACATCGCAAGCGCCGCGATCAGCAGCGGAAGCCACAATCGCTGTCGTGCTTCTTTTTCATCCGCGGTCAAGCCCGGTGATTGAAGCGCTTGCGCGGCCCGCTCTTCGGCGCTTGGTGTAATGCTCGCAATCAGATCATCGACGTTCAGTTTGGCCAGGTCCGATTCTTTCGTGTCGAGATCGGCGGCCAGAAACTCATCGCGATCTCGATAACGCAGTTTGTAGAATCCGACTTCGGCGGTGTCCACGGACAAATCACCTGTCGAGCTTTTCCTGATATCGTCGATTCGTTTTCCGCCCGGTGTGTCGATCGCCGGAAGCGACCCGTCCCGGTCCGGCGCGGCCGTGAAGGCCTGACCGATCGTGTAGTAAGACCCACCTTCGCGTCCGCCAAGGTATTCCAGCATCTGACGCACCAGCGGAAGAAACATCGGGGTGAGCGGCAAATCATTCCACGCGGTGTCCAGCGTGGTCGTCACCAGCAGCACTTTGCCTCTTCCCGCCGAGCCTTCTACGACTATTGGACTGCCGTCATCGAGCGCTGCAAGCGTGGTAGTGCCTTCCTTAGCAGTCGCGCGATGATAGCCATACACTCGCGTCGAAGTCAGCCGCCCGCCTCGAGCGAACGCCGAAAAGATCGGATGATCCGTCTTGACCTGGCTCATTAAACCGTAGCCGCGTGACTGAACGACTTCGCCGAGCTGTGCCGGCGAAATCATCCCGAGCAAGCGATTGAAATCCGCAGCGTCAGTGTGCTTCGCCGTCGCGATGATCAATCCGCCGCCGCGCTCGACAAAAGTCTTGAGCGATGACGCGACACCTTCGCCGATCGCGGCATCGTTGACGATCACTACTCGATTCGAATCAAGCTCTGTCGGACTCACGCTGCCGGCCGTCTTAACCGTGAGCGCGTATTGATTGTTTTCACCGGCCGCGAGCGACTGCTGAAGAAAGAAGCTCTCGCTGCGCCCGCGCGATGCTGTATCGATCGCAAGCACGCGAGTCTGATTGTCGCGCCGAATCGTGAAGAAGAATTTGTTATCGAGTGTGAAGCTGTCGGCGTTGATCTCGACCGTCGCGCGATTTGAGCCGTCGGGCACATTGAATCCGGTGAACTCGACATTCGCAACGCCCCCGGCTTCGAGCTTCAACGGCCGCCGCTCGACCGGTAGATCGTTGAGTTTCAATTCGATTGCGGAATCGACCTCGTCAGAGCCGAAGTTGTTCACCCGGGCGATAATTTTCCCCGCATACTTCTGCGCGTAGACAACCGGATCGGCGGTGACTTGAGTGACCGCGACGTTCGAGACTCTCGCTTCAGATACGTCGATCGGAAATAGTTTTACATCGGCGCCGAGTTTGACCGGCGGCGCCGCTCGATTCCATCCCGCATCCTGAAAATCTGAAATCAAAACAATGCGATGCCGGCCGCGGCTCGCATCTTTAAGAATCGCATCGGCCGCCTGGATTGCCTGGAGATAGTCCGTCGAATCGAGACCCGGCTGCATCGCACTCACCACCGAGTTCGCTTCGGCGTGGTCTGCTTTGAGAGGCATCAGCACTTGATAACTCTTGGAAAAGAGCACGACCGCGATTTGCTCATCCGAAGCGGCGTCGCTGATCGTGTTCCGCGCGCTCGCGCGAGCGCGTGTGAACACATCGCCGTAACGCATGCTGTAAGACCCGTCGATAAGGATCACGGTGCTCGCGTGTTCGGATGACGCGGACACGGGGCTCGATCCGGTGAAGTAAGGCCTGGCGAATGCGAGCGCGAGAAGCAATAACGCGGCGCAGCGCATCGCGAGCAGCAACAGGTTGCGAAGCTTGCGCCGGCGGATAGTCTTTTGTTCGATCTTGCGGAGGAACATCAGGGAGGGGAACTGAACTCGGGGTGCGCGAGTGCGGCGGACGAGGTGAACGAGCACTGGCACTCCCGCGGCGATCGCTCCGATGAGAAAAATTGGATTTAGAAAGGCCATCGCTCACAACCCAGCTTAGCGAGGGTTACTCACTCAGTTCGCCGCGCGACTGGCTGAACGCGCGTTCGAGTAAATCCGACACGTTCAGGTCACGCGCCCATTGTTTGAGGTAATCCAAGTCTAGCTCTCCGGCTTTTACGCTCATTATCCCAAGCACATCGCTCCACTGTCGCTCTGATTTCTCGTCCGTCTGTCGATACCAGCGCAGCTTGGACAGTATGGTATCTTCCGGACTCGCCAAGTAAGCGGATCGTTCCGGATCGCGGCTAATGATCCTTAGTCTTCTTCGCTCAAGCTGCGTCAGGTCGAAAGGGTCTCGCTTGGAAACGAACACGTCCACCTTGAACCCAGTATCGAGGTGAATCACGTTGAAAGAACGCGTTGCCATGATCGCGTCTCTAATAGCGTGTTCGTCCGCATAAAACTCGGGCTCCAAGCGCGCGGCGAAAGCGCCTGCATATTTGGCGGGGATTGAAGCCAGTATGTCGATGTCCATTGTGGCGCGCGCAATTCCGTGAGCGGAGCTGGCGTAGGAACCTCCAATCAAATAAGGCGCATTCAATTCCTCGAGTGCCTCGATTACTTTGAGCATGACCTCAGTCTGAGTTGCAGGCATTAGTACCCCTCGATCTTCGGGTCCCAACCGTAGACTCGAATAACCGTCTCGCGATCGAGCACCCGCGCAACAAGCCGCCGGCGTAACTCGTCCTCGGACGCTTCAGGATACTTCTCCCTCAGGCTTGACATTGCAAACGCCCGGCAGGTCTCAGTGGTCTCAGCCACCTGCTCGAACTTTCTCCACACCGGCGTGTTGCGGGCCAGCTCGATTAACACGCCCTCCGCCTCCGGGCTTGTGTCTTCTAATCCCAGTCTGCCTTTTGTCTTCATGATTGCTTCGACAGCGGAACTATCAACCAAACTGCGAGCGTCGCGCCAGGTACGCAAACAACGCCGCATCCAAAGGGTCGGACGTTCGGTGCAGCTCATAATCAATGCGATTGCGGGCTGCTCCCTCAGTTAGCGAATCAATGTGCGAGCGCATCGCTTTCAGATACTCGTCGCGCAGAACATCCGGCAACACGTGAAGCTGCTCCTCAGTCTCGGCGTCTTCGAGTACAACCGGCTCGACGAAATCGAAATCAAGCTCCTGCTTGTCCATCACGTGAAACACGATCACGTCGTTGCCTTGAAAGCGCAGATGCTCGAGTCCCTCGATCACGCGGGCGGGGTCGTCATAAAGATCGGAGATCAACACGACGATGCCGCGGCGCGTGAGCAGCTCGGCAGTGCGATTCAACAGATCGGCGATCGTAGTTTCTCGAGCGGGTGAGAGCCGTTCGATCACGCCGAGAATCGTGCGCAGATGCCCCGACCGCGAGCCCGGCGGCACGTGTTCGATCACTTCGTCGTTGAACGCGATCAAGCCAACCGAGTCGTGTTGTCTGACGCCAAGGAATGCAAGTGAAGACGCGAGGTACTGCGCGTATTGGAGCTTCGAGACTTCGCCGCTCGCGTAGCCCATCGACGCGCTCGAATCGATCAGCAGGTGAATGCGAGCGTTGGTGTCGCCCTGATATTTCTTGATGTAAAGCCGGTCTGTGCGCCCGAGCAGTTTCCAATCGAGATGGCGCAGATCATCGCCAGACATATAAGGCCGATGCTCGGCGAAGTCTGTGGAGAATCCCAGATAAGGAGAGCGATGAAGCCCCGCGATGAAGCCTTCGACGACGGACCGCGCGATGAGTTCGAGCGAGCTGATGCGAGCAAGAACCTCGGGAGCAAGGAATCGGGTGCCAGTTTGTTGCGTGATGTTTTGCATCTCGTGTCGGGGCCCGCCGAATGGGTTACAGATTGAAGTTGAATGTGAGTGTGCCGATGACCTTGACCGGCATTCCTGAAAGCAAAGTTGGGTGAAACGTCCAGCCCCTGGCTGCCTGTTCCGACGCTTTTCGCAATTCAGCGGGACCGGAGATGGCCTGTACAGCAATCACCTTTCCCGCTTCATCAACCGTTACCTCGACCACCACGGCTCCCGTAGTTCGAGCCGATTGCGGTACAGCGTGCCTAGTCGCGCTGGCAAAAAAGGCGCCGCAAGCCTTGCGAATGATCGGCGTTGGGCAAGCCGCGAGCTTCGTTGCGTCAAATCTATCGCCGGGCTCTTCTTGCTGCGCTTGATCTTCCTTCCCGGCGAAATATTTGATCTCGCGATAGTGTATTCGTATACCTGCTTCAAAAAACCACCTATTAGGCAGGACGCACGAATTCTTCGCAGTCCGCTTTATCCAATTACCTTTTGCATCATACTCGTAGGTGTACTGTGATCTGTCGCGGATCCCCGTGGCCGAGCCGCATGTCTTTTCGCTTGCCAGTCCTTTGTCGTTGTATTTGAATTCGCAACGCGACCGCGTCGAATCGCTCTCCTGAATGATGTCGTTGAGGCGTGCCTGGTTATCATACTCATAGAAAGTTTTTCCGGATAGTTTTCCCTTATCGTCATACTCATCAATTTCAGAACGCCTGCCGGCTGCGTCCACCTTGAAAACCTGTTTGTGCATTAGAGGTGTGACCGGGGGTTGCGACGGATTTGATTTGTCACGGGCGGCGAGGGCTTTGCCCGAGTAGATGGCTTCCGTCCTGCTGCCTTCAGGGTCATACCTGAACACGTGGCGCGATGAGACGCAATCAGTTCCAAAACTGCGCATTTCTTCCGTCACTCGGCCGGTCACGTCATACGCGACGATCTTTTCAAGAAACCGAGTGTTGATTCTGGGGGCGCCCGATTGGTATTGAGTGTCTTCCACCTCGACTCGCACAATTCGAACCGGGCCGTTCAATTCATCATACTCAAGGTCCGTCTTCTTAACTTGCCCCGACGATTGAGCAAAGAGCAGGCTCAAGACCAACGTTGCGACAATCGTCTGCATATAGTTCTCCCCCTATAGCCCTGACTTCGGTTCGGGCACGGTCTCAATCAATCTTCGAATCACATCATCGGGTTTCACTCTCTCCGACTCGGCGTGGAAGTTCAGCAGTATCCGATGACGCAAGATCGGATAAGCCAGCGCGCGCACGTCTTCGACCGATACGTTGTAGCGTCCGCTCATCACCGCGCGAGCCTTGCCACCGAGGATCAAAAACTGCGACGCGCGAAGCGAAGCTCCCCAGTTCACCCAGCGCTTGATGTAATCGGGCGAGTCTTCATTAACCGGACGGCTCGCGCCCACGAGCTTCACTGCGTAACGCGTGACTGATTCGGCGGCGGGAACGCGGCGCACCAATCGCTGAAACGCAAGGATGTCAGGGCCGGTCACGTTGCGCTCGAAGCTGATGTCCTGAACCGAAGTCGTTTGATTCACAACGTCGACTTCATCGTCTTCGCTCAGGTAGTCGATATTGATATTGAACATAAATCGATCGAGTTGCGCTTCGGGTAGAGGATAAGTGCCTTCCATCTCGATCGGGTTCTG